>Ga0209427_10002317_pt1 | contig 22390 bp, 20 predicted proteins | sample DeeMarSWOR136_30_FD_187465 | JGI IMG/M metagenome (GOLD analysis project Ga0209427, IMG submission 187465) | Marine sediment microbial communities from White Oak River estuary, North Carolina - WOR-1-36_30 (SPAdes) (version 2) | ecosystem: Environmental > Aquatic > Marine > Intertidal zone >...
CACCACAAGATGATAATGGTCGGGTCGATGCACTTCATGGACCCCTACAACTTCGACCTTGAGCGCGTCCAGAGATGCGTCATACACTACGGCACGCCCGACGGCAGGATAATCCCCTTCTGCACGATGAACACACTCCACCGCCGCTCCGTCGAGGAGAAGTTCGCTCAGCCCCTGGACGCATCAAGACTGACACCAATGGCCGACATAGACGCAATGCTGAAGAAATGCACTTAACAGAATTGACTACCAATTTCAATGCCCTTACGATTATACAGTGGCCTAAGAGATCTCAATGTTACTAATTCGAGTCCGAGGGCTTGTTCTCTCTCTGCTCCCCCAATTTAGTCTCAGTAAGATGAGACAAAAATATTCTTGAGACTTACTGGATTTAATTAGTAGAGTAAAATTGGTGGGCTCGGTTTCTTCCCGATGCGTTCTTGAGCATTTATAAGCCTCCTTTGACCTAAAAAGCAATGGACATGAAATATGGCCTAAAATTTGAAGGTACATTATCTATAAGGCATAGAAGATCAGGGACGACTTTTGATACTTTTCAGTTAACAATGTTCCTAATTTATGGTGATATTTACATGTTTATTTCAGCTATGAGCTCCAGATAAAAATGATCAAACTCCCTTCAGACAGAGATTATGTCCAAGATGATTATTATTATTTTTTTAAATAAAAATAGGCAATCTGAGCTAATCTGAGAGTGGATCAAAGGCTATTGAGAGTAAATAGAGGGTCATAAATGGACAGGCATTCGCTAAGAGCTAGAACTGGGATTAGTCAATGAATTTATCGAGCATCTTAACGCAAAAAAGGTCGAGCTTATTTACTTCAAAATAGTCTTTCGCGCCTCAAAAAATGCATAATTTCACGTCTTCGGATTCACTGTCCTATTGGATTCGCTTGGATTCTCGTGGTCTCCCCAGTGGTCGGCTGTTTATGATGCATTAAGCGTGAACTCGATCAGATTGGGCCCAGTTTTGTCTGAGTGATGGGACAATAAAGGAATAAAAGCCCCGAAACCAATGGAAGAGGGATGCAGTCTCAGAGGAAGAGAGAGGTACGTTCATCCTATGATACGCTGACCGGGAGGATCTACGACCTGAGATATGAGGAGGAGCAAGGTGAAAAGTACGATCTTCTGCTTGAGAAGATCGATCTGCAGCAGGGTCATCTCGTCCTCGACGATGGATGTGGTACGGGCCTCTTGATGAAGAGGGTTGAGGGATGGGTCGTTGGGCTGGATCTCTCCTCTGCTCTGCTATCGTCTGCAGCCTCCAGCCTTGAGGGTGAGGCCAACTCTTTCCTTGTACAGGCTGACTCAGACTTCAAGCCCTTCAGAGCTGGGGCCTTCCACACCTTGTTCTCTGTGACGCTCATCCAGAACATGCCTGACCCTCTCGAGACATTGAGGGAGATGAGGAGGGTGGGGCGTCCCGGTTCGAGAGTAGTTGTCACCGCTTTGAAGAAGGCCTTCTCCCTCGATGATTTCACTAGAATCCTGAGCGAATCCGGACTATCTGAGGTCGAGATATTGAAGGACGAGAGAAGAAGAGACTGGATGGCACTGGCAAAGAATGACCATGATGAGATGGTTTGACAACCTCCTGTTTCAGAATCTTTTTATATTGTTTTGAAGGGCTAGATAGATGAACTCGAAATAGGTGTAGAGCTTGGAACCTAGAAAGAAGCCGCTCAACGTCCTCATAAAGAGCGTGGGAAACAACGTCATCGTGACGCTCAAGAACAGAGGCGAGTACTGGGGCAGGATGACGAGGGCGGACGGATACATGAACGTCATGCTCAAGAGCGCCAAGGAGTACAACGACGGCGCGCTGGTCGCCAACTACGGGGACGTCTTCATACGGGGAAACAACGTCCTATACATCTGCATAGACCCAGAGCACCCACCCAGCTGACATCAGCCTCCCAGAAATCCTGAGAAGTTATCGATACCAATCAAACATTTCACTAGGTTAAACCAGTGATAGCTCCTTCTCAAGCTGATCAAGGTAGACCTGCATGAATTCGTGCCTCGCCTCAGCTAGACGCCTAGCCCTCTCCGTGTGGAGTAAGTCCTTCAGTGTTAGCAGCTTCTCGTGGAAGTGAGCCACGAAGTCAGATATCGGGCGGCCGTGCTCCGCACTGTACATGGCGGCTCGGTACACGCCCAGGGCGCCCATCGCGTCGAGCTTGTCAGCGTCCGAGAGTATCTGGGCCTCAAGGGACTGGGGCTTTGACCTCCCGGAGAAGCTGTGGGCGGATATTGCCGTCGTGATCGCCTCTATCCTATCCAGTGTCATTCCCAAGGCCTCCAGAACGCCCTTAGCCTGTTCTGCGCTGGCCACTGCGTGGTTCTCATTTCCTCTGGCGATGTCGTGGAGGAGAGCCGCTGGCAGTAGAGTGTCTAGGTCTGCTCCAGCCTCGGCGCCTAATACCTGGCACGCCCTGAAAACCCGTTCTGTGTGCTCGTAACCATGTGTTCCGAACTCCGGCAGCTGTGATCTTACTCTCCTTCTAATGAGGTCTATCTTCTCGTTCTCCATTGGTGCTTCCTCGGCTATTTTGATGTGATCTCGGAGTCTCGCCCAATGTTAACGCTGAGAACGCCCTTGAAGGATGTTATGAAGCTGTTGCTGATCTCGACGACGCTCCCTGCAGCGACCGCCCTGACGTCCTCTATCTTCTCATTCCACACCGTAAGCTCCATGGTTCCCGTCTCGTCCTCGACCAGACCGTCGACGATCTTGTGGGTCAAGCCCGAGTAGGTGGTGACCTCCCTGGGCTCATCCAGGCTCACGACCTTGACCACGAGCTTGATTCCCTCCATGCCTGGCCGAAGATCGCTGAGCCTCACTGCGTAAACCTCGAGTTCAACACCACGATCTGGAGGAGCGAATAAAAGAATGTCGCAGGGTATCGAATGATTAAACTAGTCTTGAAAGGGAATACGAACGTGATGGCAGGGTCGTACACTCTCCGGTGCTCCAGATGCGGAGGTGAGGTCGAGGAGAGAGAAGGCCCAATGGAATGCACGAAATGCTGGGGCGCACTCGAGTACCGATTCGACCCCGATTACCTGAGATCGGTCGCCTTCAAGGGCCCCATGGCCTTCTGGAGGTACAGGCCCGTGATGCCCGCCGTGGCGAGGCCGGTGAGCCTCGGCGAGGGCGGGACGCCGCTCCACGAGTCGAAGAGGCTTGGCGAGGCCCTCGGCCTTGATGGGCTATACCTTAAGGATGAGACCATGAACCCCACCAACTCCTTCAAGGACCGCTCGGCCTCCCTCATCATATCCGACGTGGTCGGGAAGGGATTCGACTCCGTCGTCTGCGCCACTAACGGCAACCACGGCGCGTCCCTCGCTGCATACTCCGCGAAGGTGGACGTTGAGTGTCACCTCATAGTACCCCGCACCCTGGACCTCGGCAAGCTTGCCCAGATGATGGCCTACGATGCCAACCTTGAGGAGGCCGGGGACGACATCGAGGAGGCCATCCAGAAGGCAGTAGCTATAGCAAGCGACACGGGGAGGTATCAAGCGACTACCGAGCTCAACCCTCTCTCCGTCGAGGCCCTGAAGACGATATCCTACGAGCTGATGGAGCAGGAGATGGTTCCCGACTACATGGTCGTGGCTATTGGGAGCGGCGTCACGATCCACTCCATCTGGAAGGGCTTCAAGGAGCTGGAGGAAAGAGGCGAGATAGAAGAGAAACCCCGGCTGATAGGCGTCCAGGCATCCGGGTGTGCCCCCATTTCAGAGGCCTACCTAGCGGGGAAGGAGACGCCCGTCCGCGTAGATGAGGCGACGACCGAGGCGACTGCGATAAAGGTAGCCCAGCCACGCTACGGGGAACTCGCCCTGAGGGCCCTAAGAGAGTCGGGGGGCCTGTCGATCTCCGTCACGGACTCGGAGATGCTGGAGTTCGAGAAGGAGCTCGCCAGATCCGAGGGGATATTCGCCGAGGCAGCAAGCGCCGCGACCGTCGCCTGCGTGAGGCCCCTGATTGACGATGGGAGGATAGACCGGGGCGACACGGTTGTTAGCCTCATCACGAGCAGCGGGCTGAAGACGAACGACATACTCCGGAGCCTGAGCAGGAGGAGGAAGTCCCCTGGACTGGGAGCCAAACTCGCCACGAAGGAGAGGATACTCAGGGACATCTCCCGGAGGAAAACCTACGGATACGCCCTCTGGAAGGGCATGGGGCGCAAGATGACCCTCGGAGCCGTCTACCAGCACCTGTCGGACCTGGAGAAGAGGGGTCTTATCGTCTCACACACAGTTGGAAAGAGGCGCTACCTAGAGATCACGGAAAGGGGCCTGAAGGTCCTGTCCGCCTTGGACGAGTTAAGTATACTTCTTTGACTTGCTGAGCTCGATCTAGATTGACGCTATTAGAGCTTCAAACGGTCTTTCACAGCTAGGGACAGCGGGATGCCGATGACGGATCCAATTGCCTGAGGAATGTTGATGATTATCTCGGCGTTGGCAGCGGCAACCCCCAAGCCCATTATGAAGGCCTCAGCAATCCAATATCCCGCTACGATGGTGACTCCGCCCGCAAGCCAGGCGATAACTAATTTTACCTTCGACTGGTCTCCTGGCCTACCCGCGATGTGTCCGACGACAAAGCCCTCCAGGCCCTTTATGACCAACGTGTATGGGGCGAATGCTCCGTAGCCCAGCAGTATATCGGCGAGCGATGAACCCACGCCGCCGGCTACTGCCCCCACAACTGGGCCGAAGATGAATGCGGTCGTGGTCACCACCGCGTCACCCAGGTTGAAGAAGCCCCCAGTCGGGGCGAAGGGTAAGGCCACCATGGTTACAACCGTGGTCAGTGCTCCCATGATCGCCATGGCCGCCAACTCTCTCGTGCTGAAAAGCCCCTCTCTGCTCATCTACCTCACCACCGCCTCCAAAATACTATAGTTGTAACTAATATATTTTTTGCGGTTCAACCACACAAAAATTCAGAACCTCTCAGACCTTATTCCTAAAGTTAACTGCCACTGTAAAATCTCCAGTACAAGACGCGACTCCTACAAACTTTAGCCGCTCAAAGCGTTTGAGTATAATATGACGAACGCACATCCCTTACTGTATGTCGTCGGCGGAGAGGGCTGCCAACCTGCTCCTTGAGCTCGAGCCGGAGGACTTCAGGGTACTGCTGGCAATAGAGCTCGGCATGGCCAACTTCACCTACGTTCCCCTAGATGAGGTAGTCAAGTACTCCAGCCTCGACCCCAGCGAAGTGGAGTTCCGCCTCGGGGGGCTGGACAAGAGGGACCTGATCTACAGGCAGCCGGATCCCTACGTCGGCTACATACTCAACTACACAGGCTACGACTGTCTCGCCCTGAACGCTCTGGCCAAGGCTGATATGCTCAACTCACTGGGTCGCTCGCTGGGCGTGGGGAAGGAGGCGGACATCTTCGACGCCCTGACCGACGACGGGAGGAGGGTGGCGGTCAAGTTCCACAGGCTCGGCCGCACGAGCTTCAGGGACACCCGGAAGAAGAGGGGGTACGTGGCGAGGAGGGGGCACGTCCCCTGGATATACCAGTCGAGGCTGGCGGCAGAGAAGGAGTACCAGATAATGGGCATCGTCCACAGCGCGGGTGTATCCGCCCCGACACCCATAGATCAGAACCGGCACGCCGTTGTGATGAGCTACATAGACGGCTACAACCTCGTGGACATCCAAGAGCTGGACGACCCCCCCGGCTTCCTCGACGACATACTGTACAATGTTCGCCTAACCCTCGAAGCCGGCATCGTACACGCCGATCTGAGCGAGTACAACATCGTGATCGAGAGCGATGGCGGCGTGCTACTAATTGACTGGCCGCAGGCGGTTGCCGCGGATCACCCCAACGCCGGGGACCTCCTGGAGCGGGACGTTCAGAACGTGCTCCGGTACTTTGAGAGGAAGTATCAGGTGGAGAGTGACCTAGGTGAGGCGCTCAGTCTCGTGAAGGGTCTGTCAGGGCCTCCACCCCTCCAAGAGGAGCACGAAGATGGATGACGCCGTGAGATCCGCCGTCGTCCCCGGGTTCAGGCCGCCCCCTGCCCTCTGGAGCTCAGAGTCGAGTAGTGTGAGTTCTTTCATACCTTGAGAGGAGGTAGCTCCGCCGGCTTCCAGCACCTCCCTGGCCCTCCGGCTGACCCTCATCGCATCCTCGACGCCCCTCTTGCGAATTATTAGAGAGTCGGGCCGAACCGAAAGGATCTCTAAGAAAGTATCGAGGACGACCTTGTTGATGTCTTCCAGTTCCTCGATTCGCCTCTTGAGGCTGGGGAAGCCGACCTCGAACGTGACCTCGAAGTCGGAGACCCATTCTCCACAAATTGAGTCACGATGGGAGCACCTGCTGAAGACGTCCCTGAGGTTCAAACCTCTAGCCCTTATCTCCTCAAGCGAGGAGCTGTCGAGGACGTCCAGTTCCTCAGATTCTCCGAGGGTCCGGGGGGTCATTGACATGCCTATCGCCCTGTAGAGGTCTACGGAGTCGTCTGCGGATGTCGAGTCGATGATCTCTGGGAGGTACCCCCTCAGCCGTCTGGGCTCAACGTCTTCATTGTCCCGGAGGGTCGCTCCCCCTGCAGCGGCCAATGGCGCCAAGAGGAGTATGATCCCCAGGTTCACGTTTCCACCCCTCTGCCATTGCTGGGAGTCCCTCACCGCCCTCAGGATCTGGCTCCCCAGCTCGATCTCCCCCCAACCGATCAGCCCGGCCGAGGCGTCGAACCCCCTAACCGCGGTAGTGTGCGTTGATGGCGCCAACGCCACGCTGCCGGCGAGGAAGTGCTCGAATCGCGTGTCCCCGAAGTCCCTGGTCCTGTGAACGTTCCCGGGCTTGGGGTACGCCGAGACCTCCAGGAGCCCGGCCAGAGCGGCGCAGCGCGCGACGTAGCTCCCCGCCTCGACTCTCCGCATTCGGATCCTCAGAGGTCAATCCCTGCATCCGCTTATAAGCCTCCTACATGATACTTGAGTCGGTCATGGCGGTTATCCCGCGACGGCAGCTCATCGAAGGCGACTACATCGAGACCGAGAAGAGGCTCCTCTTCACAGTCAAGGGCCTCCACCACCCCGACGGAAGGATCATCGCCTACCTGCGATACATCCCTGACGTCGAAGGCGCCAGGAGGAGGGGGCAGACCCGATACAGGCGCGTATACGACCTCGATGAGACGACGGAGTACCTTGAGAGAAAACACCCGGATTACCTGTGTCGAATCGAGTCGAAGGGCATCTCACTCCAGTCGGTTCCGGTAGAGAGGATAAGGAAGGTATACTACCCCGAGCTGAAGCTACAACAGATCCTTTCGTCTCCTAGGTCAGAGCTTGAGGCAGAGATATCCCGCTTTGTAAGCGCCGTCTCAAGTGAGAGCGGGATTGATAGCAGATACATGGGCGTCTCCGGCTCTGTATTGATCGATCTCGCCACCTCGAGTTCGGACCTCGATATCATCGTCTACGGCAAGGAGCAGGGTCTCAGAGCATACAAAGGGATCAGTAGCCTACGAAATCGGGATAGCTACATCCGTCCCTATTGCGCCGAAAGCGTCTCCGAAGTCGTCAAGTCGAGATGGGGTGACACTGGCCTCGATCTGCGCAAGCTGTTACCGCTCGAAGTGAGAAAGAAACTCCATGGATTGGCCAATGAAAGGGACTACTTCGTTAGGCTCGTGCCTAGGCCCGGCGAGGTGGAGGCCGAGAGCCGTTCAAAGCCTCTCGGGAGCGTCACCTTGAGGGCCCTCATCATCGATGCCCAGGAAGCGATCTACACTCCGTGCAGGTATCGAATAGAGACTAGAAGTATAGAGCCCGCCCTGAATGTTGCTGTCACGGAGCTTGTCAGCTTCAGGGGCAAGTTCACGGAGCAGGCTTCAGAAGGGACAGAGGTCGAGGCAAGGGGGACGTTGGAGGAGGCAATCTACCCTGAAAGGACCGTCTACAGGGTCGTTCTGGGTGGCAGGGGCGACTACATGGTCCCAGTTGGCCTCTGAGACGAAAACCTTTTGTTGAAATAAAATTTGTATACACTCATCGCCTCCGAACGTTGATACTCGATGCCTCTGACCGGAACAGGGAGACTGCTGGACGAACTGGGCTTCTTCGTGGGCTCCATCTCCGAGGTGATAGTCACCACCGTGAATGTGGATGGCTCCTACAACGCGGCACCGATGGGCGTCGTGAGGAGGGGATTGGAGAGCCTAGAGATCAGGCCCTACAAGACCAGCTCTACCCACGCAAACCTGGTCAGGCACCCGAGGGCCTGCGTCAACGTCACGGACGATCCAGTCATCTTCATGGAGACGGCGTTCAAGGGGGAGCCTTTCCCCAATCGCTTGGTCCCTTCCATAGACATGGATCTCAGACTGTCCTCATCCGACGCCCACGTCTTCCTCGTGGTCGAAGGGTACAATGACCTCTCGGAGGATAGATCCAGCTTCACATGCAGGGCTGAACGAGTCGAGATTCAGAGGCCGTTCCCGAGAGCCTTCAGCAGGGGGCGAGCCGAGGCCATAGAAGCGGTTATCCACGCGACGAGAATAGAACACGGTGTCAAAGCGTCCGAACTTACCAAATTGGAAACCTTGATAAAACAATTTCACGCGTGTAAGGATATTGTCGAGAGAGTTTCACACCCGGAATCGAGAGAGGCTGTGGTGATACGGGAGCTGGAGAGGCTGATCGCTGAGTGGAGGGAGAGGCTGTAGAGGTCACTGTGAGCACACCGAGCAGGCTGCACTTCGGCATGATCGACATACGGGGTGACATGGGGAGGATACACGGCAGCGTGGGCGTCGCCATTGACAGGCCGAGGATTCTGTTGAAGGCTTCCCCCTCGTCACAGCTCCAGGTCAAGGGCTTCAGATCGGAGAGAGTGAGAGCGTACGCCGAGACAATCCTCCGAACATACGACGTTGACGGGGCAGCGAAAATTGAGCTGGTCTCCGATATTAACGAGCACTCTGGCTTCGGGTCCGGCACGCAGCTAGCCCTGGCGGTGGGCGCGGCGATCTCGAGGCTCTACTCCCTCTGGTTGACGCCCGAGGAGATCGCAGTGACCCTGGGACGCTCGAAGAGATCTGGGGTCGGGGTATACGCCTTCAAGCAGGGGGGATTCATCATCGACGGAGGGCACAGACTGGACCGTAAAGAAGAGCTACCCCCCCTCATTTTCAACACCCAAGTGCCCGAGGACTGGCGCTTCGTGATAGGTCTACCGGAGATAGCCCAGAACCACTACGGAGAGCTGGAGCACACAGCCTTCAAGAACATCGAGCCCCCTCCCTCCCAGCTGATAGGCGAGATATCCAGAGTGATACTGGTCCAGATGATGCCCGCCATCCTGGAGCGCGACGTGAAGGCCTTCGGAGAGGCCATGACCGCCATCGACTTCAAGTTCGGGGAGTTCTGGCTGAAGGTCCAGGGCGGCCGGTTCAGCAGTCCAGTAATCGAGGATGGCGTGAACTTCCTACTGGAGGCTGGAGCCCTCGGCGTCGGCCAGAGCTCATGGGGGCCTGCTTTCTACGGTTTGGCGGAGGGCGAGGAACAGGCCAACAGCCTCTCAGAGAGCCTCAAGGGATACCTGAACAGCGGGGGGCGTGAAGGCGAAGTCTTTATCGCAAGGCCGGACAATAAAGGCGCGGTCATAGATCTCACAAGGTGACCAGACCACACCCCGGCCGTGAAAAAATGAAGATACTACTCATCACAGGCAAGATCGCAGAGGACAGCCTGAGGCGATACGCCTCTGTGTCGAGCCACGAGGTCGACGTGCACGCCCTGCCCGTGTCCGTCGCCGCCTTCATCACCCCGGAGTACGCAGCGAGGGAGTTGAGCCAGCCATGGGTCTCAGGGTACGACATGATCCTGGTGCCAGGAACCGTCAGGGGCGACGTTTCTTCGATCGAGGACGCAACCGGGGTCCCCACGTTCAAGGGGCCAACTCACGCCAGTGAGGTCCCGGTCGTGCTGGAGCACATCGGGGAGATAGAGCTATCGAGGACGACGACGGCAACGGAGCTTGTCAGGGACGTCCTGAGGGAGAGGGCCATCTCCATTATCGACGATGTTGAGAATGACTGGAGGAACGTCCTCAGAGAGGGCGGGGGCCTCATCGTCGGCAGTGGGGATCGATCTGTGCCGATAGGCAGAGAGTTCCCCATGAGAGTTATCGCCGAGATCGTGAACGCGCCCACCCTTGACATCGCTGCGGTGGAGAAACGGGCTCGGTACTACGAGAAGCAGGGGGCCGACGTCATCGACATCGGTATGCTCGCTGGGAAACCCATGCCTGGATCTATACCAGGCCTTGTCGAGGCCGTGAGATCGTCCACCAAACTCCCGGTCAGCATAGACACACTTGACCCTGCCGAAATCATGGCGGCGGTGGAGTCGGGTGTTGACCTCGTCTTAAGCTTGGACGCGGGCAACATGGAACAGGCTGCTCCCCATCTCGATGATACTCCAGTCGTGGTTCTCCCGACGAACATGAGGGACGGAGTCATACTCAGGACCGCTGATGAGAGGGTCACGCTCCTTGAGAAGAATATCTCCAAGGCCAGGGGGCTGGGCATCCAGAAAATAATCGCCGATCCGGTCCTCGAGCCAGCAATAAAGCCTGGCCTCATGGAGTCGCTGAGGGCCTACCAGTTGTTTAGAACGAGGAACCCGGATACGCCGATGCTGTTCGGCCTCGGAAACGTGACCGAGCTCATAGACGCCGATTCACCTGGCGTAAACGGCCTACTCGCGGCTCTCGCATTAGAGGTCGAGGCGGAGCTCCTCTTCATACCCGAGTACAGCGTGAAGGCCAGGGGGAGCGTTCGGGAGACGGTCGACGCCTCCAGGATGATGTTCCTCGCGAGGAGGAACGAGACTCCCCCGAAGGATCTGGGCGTCGACCTGCTCGTCCTGAAGGAGAAGAGATGGACCGAGGACGAGTACGACAGGTCAAACGAGGCTAAGATGAGAACAGTTGACGCCGTCCGAGAGGCGCATTTCACTCCCGACGAGAGGGGCTGGTTCAAGATCCAGATTGACAGGGAGAGCTCGATGATTATCGTCAGTCACTACGCTGAAAAAGGCGATAGCCCGGATGCTATAGTCCGTGGGAGGAGCGCTGAGGAGATATATCAGACGATCATAAGGGAGGGACTCATAGGGAAGATGGAGCACGCATCCTACATGGGCCTGGAGCTCGGCAAGGCCGAGATCGCCCTCCTCCTGGGGAGGTCCTACTCCCAGGACGAGCCACTGTTTAGGTGATTCTTCTCGCTGTGCTTCCAGTCAACGTACTCGTCGAGGATCTTCTTCCAGTTCACATACTCCCCGACGATCTGCTGGGTCAGCTGAATCTTCCTGGCGGACTTGGTTGAAGGCGCGATCCTTCCGTTGAGGACTTCCAGCTTTGTGACCGTGGTGTAGGTGTCGTGCTGCACGAGGAGTATGGGTATGCCCTTCGCCTCGGCCGTTGAAAGGACTCGGACGGAGGGGTATATGTTGCCGGTGAGGACTATGGCACTCGGCTTCGTCTCCAGGGCCGTGAGTATGAGGTCGGTTCGGTCGCCGCCGGTTATGAAGGCCCTGTCAACGCTCCGCCTCAGCCAGCTCATGGCGGACTCGGGGGACATCGCACCGACCAGGTAGTTGTCCACGATGTTCTCCAGGTGGTCCCTGCCAGTGAGCACTTCGGCTTCCAGGACCTCGGTCACGTCGTGCACCGTGGGCAGCGTCAGCTCCCTGTGGTCGGGGACGACGCCCAGCACCTCTATGCCGCAGCGCTCAAGTATCGGTGACACGACGCCCCTCATCCTCTCCAGCTGCTGGAAGGGCACGAAGTTGAGGACCGTGCCGAGCATCTTCACCCCCTTCCACTTCATGTAGTCACGGTAGAGGATGGCTCTCTCGGCCGCGGTGTCGTCGTCTCCCTTGACGGAGAAGACCACCTTGGCGTCGAACTCCTTCGCGAAGCGGGCGAGGTCGAGGTCACAGCACGTCAGGAACTCTGGTCGCGCCGCCGACTCGATCAACATAACGTCCTTGTCCTCCTGAACCCTGTCGTACGCCTTGAGCGCCCTCTCGGCGAACTCGCTGCAGTCCTCGGTCATCTGGTCTAGGTACCTCTTCCCGAGGACGATGGGGCAGAGGTCGTCAAGGCTGTCCTGAAGCCCCACGACCTCCTTCATCAGGATGACGTCAGGGTCGTAGAGCCTTCCCTCTATCATCTTCTGCCCCTGGCCCACGGGCTTGAAGTAGCCGACGCTGAAGCCCATCTCCTGGAACTTGCCGAAGAGCCCCAGGCTCAGAGCTGTCTTGCCGCTGAACCTGGTTCCCGACACGTAGATCGCGTAAACCATCGCTATATCACACTCAATCCTTGGTTAAAGTAATTTTCACGTCGAGGGCGGTGCAGCCCTCCCCCTCTCCATAGACAATGATGGGGTTGATGTCCATCTCGACGATCTCGGGGAAGTCCGACACCAGCTGGCCAACCCTGAGCAGCGTCATCTTGATGGACTCGATGTCCGAGGGCGGCTCCCCCCTGATGCCCTTCAGGAGGGTGAAGGCCTTCGTCTCCTCGATCATCCCCCTCGCCTCGGGCTCCGAGAGGGGCGCCAGCCTGAAGGAGACGTCCTTGAGGAAGTTAACGTATATTCCCCCGAGGCCGAACATCATCAGCGGCCCGAACTGGACGTCCTGGCTCATGCCTATGATCATCTCCCTCCCCCTGGGGACCATGTGGTAGACCATCACGCCGTAAATCCTGGCCCTCGGCATGTACCTGCTCACGCTGGTTATTATCCCGTCGTAGGCCGAGGCTACCTCCTCTGCCGAGTTTAGGTTCAGTGCCACGCCCCCCACGTCCGTCTTGTGGAGGATGTCCGGGGAGACGATCCTCAGCACCGCGGGATATCCGAGCTCCCCGGCATAGTTAGCCGCCTCCTCGGGGGATTGCGCCAGACGGTTCTCCGGGGCCGCTATCCCGTAGGCCTCGACCACGTCCGCAGCCTCGTTGGAGAGGAGGACGACGCGCCCGTCCTTCCTCACCGTGTCGATGATCTCCCTGACTGCCTCCCTGTCGACGTCTTTGAACCTCGCCGGCGGGTAGACAGGCTCCCTCAGGAATCGCGAGTACTCGTACATCGCATAGATGGTCTTTATCCCCTTCTCAGGGAAGTCGTAGCACGGGATCCCGCTGTCGTTCAGGTACTCAGCGGCCTCCTTCACCGAGTTGCCGCCCATGAAGACTGTTATGACGGGCTTCCCGGGGTCTCGCTTCATGATCTCGGCTAAGGCGAGGGCCGTCTCCATGCTCTCGGTCATCGCCTGGGGGGTGAGGAGGACAACGACGGCGTAGACGCGCCCGTCGCGTAGGACTGTCTCAACGGCGAACTTGTACCTGTCTGCCTTGGCGTCTCCGAGGACGTCGACGGGGTTGCCCGTTGCGGCGGCGGGGGGTAGGCCGTTCCTCAGGCGGTTGCGGGTCTCGCTGGAGATGCCCGCCATCCTGACGCCCAGCTTCTCGCTGAGGTCGGTCGCCAGTATCCCTGGGCCCCCCGCGTTGGTGACGATGGCGACCCCCTCGCCCTTCGGCAGTGGCTGCACTGTGAACGCTATGGCGTAGTTGAACAGCTCCTCGACGCTCTCAGCGAGGATCACGCCCGCCCTGTCGAAGGCTGTCTTGTAGGCGAGGAAGCTGCCGACGAGGGCTCCTGTGTGGCTGCCCGCCGCCCGGGCGCCGGCGTTCGAAGTGCCACCCTTGAGTATGATGACTGGCTTCTTCTCGACTACCTCGGACGCCACGTCGAGGAATCTACGACCCTTCTCAATGGACTCCAGGTAGAGGAGTATGACGGCGATGTCCTCGTCCTCCCCCATGGCCTCGATGTAGTCCACCTCGTCGAGGTCGCCCTTGTTCCCCAGGCTGATGAAGCTGTGGAACCCGATGTCCTGCTGAAGAACCCAGTCGAGCACCGCGGTCCCCAGGGCGCCGCTCTGAGAGATGAACCCTATCCTCCCCCTGCGGGGCATACCCGCGGCGAAGCTGAGGTTGATCGGCACGGCTGTGTTAATGAGGCCCAGGCAGTTTGGCCCCTGGATCCTCATGCCGTACTTCTCCCCCACGGCGACGAGCTGCCTCTCCAGCAGGGCGCCCTCGTGGCCAGTCTCCTTGAAGCCCGCTGAGATCACCACCAGGGCCTTGACGCCCTTCTCACCGCACTCCTCAGCCACCATCAGTACATAAGCGGAGGGTATGGCTATGACTGCGAGATCAACGTTACCAGGAACGTCCATGACGGAGGGGTATGCCTTAAGCCCCAGTATCTCCTCGGCATTCGGATTAATGGGGTATATCTCGCCATCGTAGCCCGAGTCTATCATGTTCTTCGTCAGGACGTAGCCAACCTTACCGGGCGTCCGAGAGGCGCCTATGATCGCCACGGACTTCGGATTGAAGATGGCCTCAAGTTTCAATCTTCACACCCCTCCGAAATGGCACCCGACATGGTTTCCAAGTAGTAAAAATTGGACCCAATAAAAAGATTAAGTCATTACAGTATAAACCCTGATTGCCGCTCGTCAACCTCTTGGTGCTCCTACTAGATAGGGAGCACTTGGGGGCACGTTTTTATATGCATTTTCTTAATCAGTTGTGAGGTTTCATGAGCGCTAGACCCAAGATATTCGGCCACCTCATGGCAGAGGTGATAAGGAAGGACAGGTGCGTGACCTGCGGTACCTGCGTGGCTCTCTGCCCCGTTGGAGCGATCGCGATCGAGGACGGCCCCCCTAAGCTGGTGGGCCAGTGTATAGCCTGCGGCATGTGCTATGCCAACTGCCCGCGCGCCGTCTTCGACACGGGTGAGATGGAGACCCAGGTCTTCGGCAGGGCCCGCAGCGATGAAGAGGCCGACCTGGGCGTCCACAGCGCCATCTACGCGGTCCGAGCGAAGGATCCGGACGTCCTTGAGACGTGTCAGGACGGCGGAGCGGTCTCGGCCCTCCTCACCCAGTTCCTGTCCGATGTCGGTGATGGAGCTGTCGTGGCGGGCCTGGATGAGAAGAAGGTATGGGCCGCGAGGCCTGTCGTCGCATCTTCTAAGGAGGAGATGCTTGAGGCCGCCGGGACAAAGTACACGCCGAGCCCCACGCTGGTGGGGGTGACCTCCGCGGCCCTGGAGTACGGTAAGAAGAAGCTGGCCGTCGTCGGGACGCCCTGCCAGATGAGGGGGCTCAGGATGCTGGAGAGCGGGCAGTTCTCCAACAAGAAGATAGCCGACGCCGTCGACCTCAGGATAGGCCTGTTCTGCATGGAGACCTTCGACTACAATAGCTTCATGGAGTACCTGGAGAAGGAGGGCGTCGACGCGTCCAAGGTGGACAAGTTCGAGATCAAGAGCGGAAGGTTCATCGCCCACGAGGGGGACAAGGAGGTCCACAAGGTCAAGCTCAGCAAGGTAAAGGCTCTGGTGAGAGGCTGCTGCCACAGCTGCGACGACTTCGCCTCTGAGTTCGCCGACATATCCGTCGGAAACGTGGGCTCCCCAGACGGGTGGTCGACCGTCGTCGTGAGGACTAAACGCGGAGAGGAGGCCCTGATGGCGGCGGAGAGGAGTGGACTCGTTGAAATAAAGCCGGTCGAGGAGGGCAAGGCAGGCACAGGGATCATCAACAAGCTGGCTCAGATGAAGAAAGCGGCTGCCAAGAAGCAACAGGAAGAGAAGACAAGCTGACCTGAAACCAACTCAGGACAAGCCATCAACCAATATTTCATGAAAGCTTCGTATTGGGTTAGATCGTTTCATCTCTGGGGCTCGACGATGACCTTCATGGAATCTCCCGCCTCAGCCACGATCCTGAACCCCTCACCCGCGTCAGCCAGCCCGAACCTGTGAGTGATCATGCCTTCGACCTCGATCTTCTTTGATCTTATCAGCTCCAGGGCCGCGGCCAGATCTGATGGCGCAGCTGCGTAGGAGGTGGTGAATGTGATCTGCCTGCTCCATATGTCGTTTATGTCTAGCGGGAACTCGACTCCCGGTCCAGTCGGAGCAAACAGGAGCACTTTCCCGCAGTCGTCGACGCTCTCAAAGGCCTGCCGAATTGCTGGCATAGCCGCGGTGTTGACGATGACATGCTTGGGGGGAGCTCCGCCATTCAGCTCACGGACCATCCCGGGCACATCCTCCTTGGCGTCTATCGTCGCGTCGACGAAGCGTTCAGCGAAATTCAGCCTGTGCCCGTTTATGTCAGTCGAGATGACCATCGTAGACCCGAGGCTCCGAGCGAGCTGAGCGTGGAGTATCCCCGATACCCCGCTGCCCAGGACGAGCACCGAGTCGCCCGGTCCGATCCCGAGCTTCATCTGGCTCCGCAGGACGCACGCAAGCGGCTCCACGAACACGCCGGCCTCGTAGGAGACCTCCTCCGACAGTGGAAAGACGCCGCGATCAACGTTTATCCCTGGTATCCTAGCGAACTCGGAGAAGCCTCCTGGGTCGATGTTCGTCGAGTGGAGTGTCGCGCAGGCAGTGTGGTCGCCCCTAAGGCAGAGCCGGCAAGTGTTGCAGGGGACGTGATGCGAGACGAAGACTCGGTCTCCTACCGCGAGACTCTCAACTCTCTCACCCACCTGAGCTATCTCCCCCGTCGCCTCGTGGCCCAGCACGAGGGGGGCCCTTCTCACTCTGTACCACTCCATCACGTCGCTGCCGCATATGCCGCAGGCGAAGACCTTCAATAGGGCCTCGTCGGGCCCAATGTCGGGGACGGGCCGCTCCTCCAGCCTGACGTCCGTGTTGCTGTAGTAGACCGCGACTCGCATCTGCCTCACCTTCGAGAACTTGATTTCATCCGGATATAAAATGTCGGGGCTGGTACGCTTGCGGTGGGGCTCTCATCCCTTTGCCTTCAGCTCTTGGAGGAGCCCGTGGGCCTCCTCTGGGGTGGCTCCCTCGTGGATGACGGCTCGGATGGCCCTTATCATCGGAACCGCGTGATCGCTCTGCCAGATGTTCCTCCCCATGACGACTCCGACGGCTCCGCCCTGGATCGCGTCGTGTGTGGTCCTGAGGGCGTCGAGCTCGGTGTCCATCTTGGGTCCGCCGGCGATGAGAACCGGGACGGGGCAGCCCTCCACCACCTTCTCGAAGCCGTCGCAGTAGTAGGTCTTGACAAACCTGGCCCCCAACTCGGCCGCTATCCTGCAGCAGAGGGCGAGGTAGCGGGTATCCCTCTTGTCCAGCTCCTTGCCGACGGCCGTGACGGCGAGGACGGGGATGCCGTAGCCCTCGGCCTCGTCCACGAGGTGTGCGAGGTTCTTGAGCGACTCGTGTTCGTGGGGGGCGCCGACGAAGATGGAGAGGGAGAGGGCAGAGGCGTTCAGCCTCAGTGCCTCCTCGATGGATGTCGTGATGGTCTCGTTGGAGAGGTCTTCCTTTAGTATGCTCGAGCCGCCTGACACCCTGAGTATCACTGGGGTGTCCACGTTGGGGTCTATGGAGGCCCTGAGTATCCCCCTGGTGAGCATCAGCGCGTCGGAGTAGGGAAGGAGGGGTTCCACGGTCCTCCAGGGGTCCTCGAGCCTCCTCGTGGGCCCCATGAAGTAGCCGTGGTCGATGGGGAGCACCAGACTACGCCCGGTGCCGGGCCTGATTATCCTCGACAGCCTGTTCCTCATTCCCCAGTCCATCAGAAATCAAACTCCAGATTCAGATGCTTTCGCTCATCTAATAACTTCTTCCCCTGATTTTTTTCTCACTGTGGATGTCTCATTTTTCCTTCCTGTTTCAGAGGGCGTTGCTGCGCGACGATTAAGTGAATATGGGTGTTCGTGGCGTCCATACGATGATACGTATGTGCTTGACCATACTCGACCAATATTTCCAATGATCCCTACCTGTTCATAGTCGAGATACACGCCAGTTAATAGCCAAACGCTGTTCTCATGACTTGGACAGCGTTCTTGTCCAATGATGAGTCGACGGCATCATTTTTTCCGGATTATGGATCGGCTTCCTGTCCAAAGCGTATTAATGGGGCGTTTTTATGGGTTTTCGGTTTTCTGAAAGTTTGACGCCTTAAAATAATTAATTAACCTTCAAGATTATGGACACAATCTGTGTACGACGGCATTCGTCCTTGGGGATATCAATCACTCAACTTTCCTTGTGGGGGAACCGGGATTTTTCTGTGAATCTACCCGCCGAGAAATACGGATATTTTTTACGTCTATAACCCGCTTTTTGTCCTAAAATGTTGAGACAAAAACCTCTGCATCCGCCCTCTACAACAGGAAATTACGTATTACGGCGCACTCGGCATTGAAACACGGGGCGAATAGTTCAAATTTATCTACTGAATCGAGGCTACATTGACGCATGGGCTACACAGAGACCAGCACCTCAACGGTCCTGGCAGAGAACGAGTACGGCTCCAACCTGGCGTGCATCGCGCTCGAGGACGAGCTCGTCTTCGTCGACGCGGGGCTGCTCACACCCTACACGGCCGATTTCAGAGAGAGGATGGAGGAGAGGTTCGATCGGAAGGCGTCAACGCTGATCATCACACACGCACACCTAGACCACATATTCGGAATGGACGCCTTCAAGGACTGCGAGGTCATCGCCACCAGGGCCGGCAGACCAAGGTTCGAGAGGTTCCTGAGCACCGAATACGACGAGGAGTTCATCAGCAACAGAGAGAGGGTATTTCCATTCTTCAGGGAGGCCGTCGAAACAGCGACCCTGAGGTCTCCTGACCGATGGGTTGAGCGAGAGACGCCGCTGTGCGAAGGTGAGCTGGTGATGAAGGTGATCGGGGGCCACTCAGACTGCTCGTCCTCAATCCATTTCCCCAGGGAGAGGGTCTTGGCGGCGGGCGACCTCCTGCAGGTGGACAGGTACCCCTACTTCGGCGAGCCCGACACCGATCTGGGAAAGTGGATTAACGCCCTGAGGTCTTGGCAGGGCATGGAACTGGATGCACTGCTGCCAGGACACGGGAGGCCCGTGGGACGCAGCTACCTTGAAGGGGTCGCTGGGTTCTTCGAGGAGATGGTTGAGGTCGTGGCAGAGATGAAGGCCGAGGGCGTGGCCGCGGAGGAGGTCGCTGGCCACCCAAGAATCCCGTCAGGTTACTGGCCGGCGGACGCGGTCAAGAAGCCTGCCTACGACTTCAGCATCGTCAACCTGTACAGGCGGCTGTGACAGTACTCCGCGATCTCTTTACTGACTCGCCCCCTCAACGGAGAGGCATTTTGAAGTCGCTGGGCTAGACCTTTTTTGCTTTAAAATGGTCTCCTCGCGAGAGGTGAACTGAGGCGTTCTATGACCCCCTCATCAAAATTAGGCGTAAATATCCGGAATCGGGGAAAAATGAGTTGTGCGTTATTCTCTATCGGCTGACCCTCGTGTAGCTAGGGAAGTACTCTTTGGCTCCTGGGAGGTAGAGCGCCCTCGAGTACTCCTCCATGAATTCCGTGTCCACGAGGAGGTCGACGTAGACGGTTCTGTCAGCGATCTCCCTCGCCTCCCTCCTCTTCTCCATGGACATGAGCGTCGCGTAGGCCCCCGAGAGCGAGCCGTTCCCGATGGGATGGAACTCTGCATTGGGGAACTCCGGGAAAATACCCAGCCTCGTCGCGTTATCCAGGTCCGTATATGTCCCGAAGGCGCCCGCCATGTAGACGTTCCTGACGTCCGTTATCCCTATCTTAAGCTTCTTCATCAGAACCGTGATGGCGCCGCAGGCCGCCGCCTTGGAGTCGATGACATAGTCAAGATCGGCCTGGGTTATCACGATGTCCTGTCCGATGGCCGTTTCAGCAGCTGGCACGACTAAATACTCCAGGCCCCACTTCCCTTCCCTCACGAGCGGGCTGGATCTAGGAACCAGCTTGCCCACGAAATCGAGCATACCAACCCTGAACATCTCGGCGACGACGTCGATGAGCCCCGAGCCGCAGATGCCCTTGGGCTTGACGCCCCCGATGACCGTGTACTCGGCCTCCTTCGTCGAATTGTCTATGCTTATGTGGTCTATGCCCCCCCTCGCGCCTCTCATCCCGTGCCTCACGCCCTCGCCCTCGAAGGCGGGGCCCGAGGCGCAGGAGCTGGAGAAGAGCCAGTTCCTGTTCCCGAAGATGATCTCCCCGTTCGTCCCCAGGTCGACCATGAGGCTGATCTCGTCGGACTTGTGCATGTTCGAGGCGAGGACGTCGCCTATCGCGTCGCCCCCCAGAAAGCGGCTGACGTTTGGCACGCAGTAGGCGTAGGCCTCCGGGTTTATATCCAGGCCCAGCCTCTTCGCCTTGCTGATTATCGGGTCCCTGGAGACCTCGACGTTGGCAAGCTCGAGGTATGCTGGGTCCAGCCCGGCGAAGAGGTGGTTCATGACCGTGTTGCCCCCGAAGCAGGCGTCCGTTATGTCTTCCGGTTCGACTCCCGTCTCCGCGGTCACCCCGGAGATGACGTCGTTTATCGTGCTCACAACGATCCTCTGGAGCTTGGAGAGCCCCTCGGGGTCCCTGGCGAAGGATATACGCGTCACCAGCTCCTCCCCGTAGGTGATCTGCCTGTTCATCTCCGAGGCCCTGCCGAGGATCTCCCCCGTGTTGAGGTCCACCAGGAAACCGACGATCGTGGTCGTCCCGATGTCCACCGCTAGGCCGCAGTTGATCCCCGTTTTGTCGCCCGGAGTTACGTCAATTACCTCCGGGAAGCCGCTAGTCCTGGACAGAGTGGCGGTTAGAGAGCCGTCGTCGCTCAGCATCTGAAGCTTTCCTTGGACGTCGTCGCCCACCCTGGGCTGGATACCCCTATAATCCCTCAGCTTCAGGCGCTTCCTTGGGATCAGCAGTGAGGTGTCGGAGAAGGGGGAGGAGTCGACCGGGTATCTCCTGGTGCTCGGGTCCCTGGACTCTATCTTCAGCTCTGCGCTCAGGAGTATCTTGGGGCTCTCGATCCTGCTCTCTGTGGGTATCGTGAACTCGCAGTCCCCCATCAGCCTGACCATGCAGGCGAGGTGGTAGCCATGCTCCAGCTCGGCTGCTGAGAGGAACTTGTCGGGGGTCGTCGAGATCTTCTCCACCTTCCCCCGCTGGAGGATGACCTTGCACTTGCCACACTGCCCCTTCCCCCCGCAGAGGCTCTCGATGTGGATGCCCTCCTCCCTCATAACCGCAAGGAGGTTATCCCCTACCTCAGCTTCGACGTCCCTGTTGATCGGGTCGAAGAGGACCCTTATAGTCAATCTAGCCTCATTAGCAGAGTGATTGAGTCATTAAAAGCTCTTCTGAAAGACCAATGCGAGCCTATGCCTACTTGACTGCACGAACAATCACTATCGGGAAGTGCCTTATCTCGTCCAGCATCTCCCAGGTCACACCTGTGAGCCCAGTCTCCAGGGTCTCCGTCATGTCCCAGACGGTCCTCCCGGCCCCGTGCCCCCGGACCCTGTGGGCGACGTTCGCCAGCGTCAGGGCCCAGTCTGGGTTCATCTGCTCCCCCGCGACGGCTAAGGGCGTGGATCTGGACTTGAGCCCGAGCATCCTCCCCAGGACGAAGGTGAGGAATCCACCCCGGTGTATCAGGCCCGGAACGCCCACTCTCCTGGGAGAAAGGTGGAGGTTCCTGTACGTGTACGTGGTGTCCCCGTCGACGATCATCACCGAGACACGCTTCCCCTTCTCTAAAAGGACGCGTCTTATCCGCTCCGCGTAGGATCTGGGTTCAGGCAGCGGAAGGCTCACCAGTGAGAAGGGAAGGTTGCTCGCGTCTATCCCCCCCTCCGAGTAGTGCCTAAGCGACTGGAGGAGGCCCGAGTGGGTCAGCGCCACCTGCTTGTGGGCGGATCCCTCCTCGACCGGGTAGTTCCTCAGCCTGGAGAGGGTGTTTTGTCTCAGTTTTGTGAGACGACCGAGCGGTCCGCCCCAGATTTTCCTAGTCCAGAAGGCCACAAGAAGCCTGGCCAGTGCGCCGGCCCTGACGACTGACTCATCCACCACCAGCCCCTCAGCCGTGGATATAGCCTTCTCCGACACGGTCACCAGGTCCCCGTCCTGCAAGATGACCGCAACTGCCCCCACGGTCTCACCCAGCCAGTCCGTCCCAGGCCGCCAGTACCTCGTCCTGACCCTTATCGCCTTGAGCCTCAAAGCCTGTCATCACGGGCCTTGTGATATGTTTCGGATCACTCGGAGGTTAAAACAGTTCAGGGTTAGAAGGAGTACCTCGACCTGAGATGCTCCTTGAGCTCCCTAAGCGCCTGGATGGCAGGCGAGTCCCCATCGTGGTCGATGGGCGCCAAGCCCAGCATCTCCGCCTCCCCAACGAGAGGATCGTATGGGA
>Ga0209427_10002319_pt1 | contig 22386 bp, 18 predicted proteins | sample DeeMarSWOR136_30_FD_187465 | JGI IMG/M metagenome (GOLD analysis project Ga0209427, IMG submission 187465) | Marine sediment microbial communities from White Oak River estuary, North Carolina - WOR-1-36_30 (SPAdes) (version 2) | ecosystem: Environmental > Aquatic > Marine > Intertidal zone >...
GTGTTACACTCAATCTGAGTCCCTGTAGCTCAGTGGACAGAGCGGCTGCCTTCTAAGCAGCGGGTCGTGGGTTCGAATCCCTCCAGGGACGCCATCATATCAAGAAGCCACACCAGCACTATCTGTTGCACAAATCAGTTTAGGACAATACTTAGCCTATAACATTATGCTTCCGCCATCAACATAGATGACTTGCCCGGTGATGAAATCCGAGTCGGCTGAGGCTAAAAATACTGCAGCCCCTACCAGGTCGGCTGGCTGCTCACGTCGTTGAATGGCACGCTCTGACATGCTAATTTTGAATGCTTTTTCATTATCGCGCTGGGCAAAACTGGCTTCAGTAGCCGTGTATCCCGGAGCAATAGCGTTGACATTAATACCTGAGGGACCCAGAGCCCTGGCCAAGGCATGAGTTAATGTGTAAACCGCTCCTTTGCTACAGGAATACGGCAACCAAAATTGAGCCGCTGGAGCTTTAGCAACACCAGAGGAAATATTGATAATCTTACCTTTCGATTGCTTTATCATCAAGGGAGCTATTGCCTTACAGCACAGCCAGGTACCCTTTAAATTCACGGCAAGTATTCTGTCCCACTCCTCCACTGTCCAGGCATCCCACGGTGTAATCTCGAGTCCATACCAAATGGCAGCATTATTGATGAGTATATCCACCGCACCATATTGCTGCATAACCTTATCAGCCATCTTTCTGGTGTCATTTTCATCTGAGATATCTGTCTCCATAGCCACAGCTTCCCCACCTTTAGCCTTTATTTCCTTAACCGTGTCCTCAGCTCTTTCCAGACTTATATCAGGCAATAATAATTTCGCCCCTTCCTCGGCGAATTTCAGGGCAAATGCTTTCCCAATACCGCGGCCTGCTCCAGTTATGATAGCTACCTTGCCCTCTAATGCTGGCGGCATGTCTACCTCCTTCTAAATCCTGGCACTTAAGGCCACTAAATATCTTTTTGATAGAATTCACCCAGGCAGCACCCCCTGCTACTACTCTGCCCAGTACAAGATTGTTCTATTCAAAGATAAGCCAAGCCGGCAGCATGAAGTTGAAAGTGCGCTCTGAAGCTACCGCCTCATAAGCAGGCTCTTTCAGACCGCCGGCTTAACTACTTATTCTGGTGTCTATAATTATCCTGGTGTCTTTAACTTTATGTATATTCTTATTCTTACTGTGGAGGTGCTGGCCATGCCGGCTTGGGATATAGAAAGTCTGAGGTAAGCTTAGTGCTAGGCCACGGACCACCGCCCACGATTTCAAATATCCCATTTTGCCACTGACCAACCTCCCCCTGATGAGTTTCCTTGGCCAAAAGCCCACCACCACCACCGATCACCGTGTAATATGTATCTCCCACAATCGTATTGAAATGCTCCGTAGCGAACGCATCTCTTAACACTTTCTGGTCAAGAGTTCCGGTCTTCTCTATAGCTTGCTTCCAGAAATCCAATACACTCCAAAAGAGGTCCGACCCCCACCCATTTTGGAGAGCCAGAGGCTTGCCGGTGAAGAGTATATTGAATAATTCTTCCATTTCGGGAGACTGTTTCCGGTTCCAGGTACCCCAACCACATATTCCCTCTGTCGCCGGGCCAAAAGCCTCCAAATAGAACCCGTAGTTGCCTCCGGGGCCCACTACCATGGCCTTGGGGTTATAGCCAAGGGCTATTGCCGTGCCGGTAACGGGCATGACCTGGTCGGGATAGGCAAAACAGCAAAAAACATCGGCACCGGAGTGCTGAGCATCCAGTATTACAGGCGCAAAGTCCTTAAGGTCGGGCGGAAGGCTCACATTTCCAAGTATGTCAATTCCCACCCTCGCGAATTCGATGCCTGCCACACCAGCGTACTCTAAGCCATGAAGGTCGGCGATGTAGGTTACATATGCCGTCTCAGCGCCCTTTGCGGCAAGCATGTCAGCCCAAACCGGCATCTCATACCAGTCAGCAAAACTCAAGTTGACAAACGTGTAGGGTAAGGTTGGCAGCATCTGTTCCATGCTGGTGGCACCACCCTCGAAGGTCGGAAATAGATAATCATACTTATTGGCTATAGGCGACTGAGCAAAAAGCATGGCGGTGCTATTACCTGACCACAGAGCGTCGACCTTGTCCTCCAGAATCAGCTTCTCCGTCAGCCTCACCGCCGTGCCCACATCGGATTTATCATCATATATGAGTAGCTCTACGGGCAGCTTCTTGCCAACTTCCCCGACAAATATCCCGCCCTCGTCATTGACATAGGGAACCCATGCATTATAGACTGGTCCGAATCCCGACTGGTCAATCGCAGTTAGTGGGCCGGAAAGGGACCTTGACATACCAACAATGATTTTGTCCTTGGCTGGCGGGGTTGGTGCAGCACCTTCACAGGCAGCAAGCAATGGCACGGCTACTAATGCTATCAGTGCTAACGCTATAACGCTAAATAATGCTTTCCTTTTCACTCGTTTCTCCTCCTTTCAAAATTTCCCAGGATTACACTAACTCCTGTGGCTATAAAACCTCACATAGACACTACCTCCTCTTTATTTCATTGGAATATTGGTTCTAGCATCCAGTTGCCAGCTGCGAGCCGGGGAATATCGACCATGACCAGCTCTGAATTACTGGGGTTGCTCTCCAAGCAATCAGCAGAGACGATAAGGGAAATCTCTCTGACCAGTGAGAGGCTGAATTAGCAAAAGCACTAAATGAAGACAAGGCAACTAGTGCTAACACTGAAAAACCAGAGGATCCCTTCTCTTTCACTTTCTCCCCCCTTGGGCCTTTACAAACTGCGTTATGCCTTTTAGTGCTTCAGTCGTTTTCAGACAAACAGATACGCCAAATAATAAACTCATCCCCACCCCTTGTCAAGATACCCCGTAGCTGCATCACACTCCAAGATATTTCACCACTTCGGCTGTATAATCTCTGTTAGCACTCCGAAGTTACTCTGTGGGTGTATAAATGCTGCCTTGAAGTCCTCGGTATCAGCCTCCGATATTACCCTTAATCCCTTTGCCTTGATCTCCTCTATAACCTGGTCAAACTGGTCAACCTCCAAGGACACATGGTGAATTCCCTCTCCCCTACTCTCAATAAACCTATCAATCACACTCTGTGGCTCGAGACTAGCTGACAACTCAAACTGTGCTTCGCCGATGGAAATAAGGGCTGATTCTATTTTTAGGTCCTCGAACTTCTTTCGCCAAACCAATTTGGCGCCGTAGGTTTCCTGAAAGAACTGAACCGCTCTGTCAAGATTCTTGACAGCAATTCCCACGTGATTGAATTTCTTTATCAAATGTCACCTCGCATAAATAAAGAAGAGGTATTATCGTGCAAGTATGTGAATACCAGCAACTATACCGTGTTCAAGTCCTGCAACAACACCACCATGCATATGTGCCAGTCCGACCTTGGCATTCGGCGTTTGTCTTGCACCAGCTTGATTCCTTAGATGCAGGGCAATCTCACAAATAGTGCGAATACCCGATGCACTCAAGGGATGTCCTAAGGAAAGGAGTCCACCACTCGGGTTAACGGGAATCCTGCCTCCTATTGCAGTCGCCCCTGACCTGAGTAATGCTACACCTTCGCCTCGCTTACATAGACCAAGATCCTCATATCGCAACATCTCCTCATTGGCAAAAGCGTCATGCATTTCAACAAGGTCCATATCTTCCGGACCACACCCCGCCATTTCATATGCCATCTTCGATATCTTTTCGAGCAATGGAGAGACGGTAATATCTTTCTGGAACTCTTTATAGTCGCCACTGAGAAGTGTAGAAGCAAGCACTCTTATTGGTGTTGTAGTATATTTTCTGGCTACATCCGTCGAGCAAAGAATGGCAGCTGCTGCCCCATCGGTATTCGGGCAACACATAAGTAGTGTAATAGGCTCGCATATCATGCGTGAATTTAAGACTTCTTCTACGGTAAATTCCTTCTTATACTGGGCTTGGGGATTCAAGCAACCGTGGCGGTGATTCTTGACCGAAACCTGGGCAAAGTCCTCTACGGTAGCTCCGTGTTCCTCCATTTGCCTTCTGGCTACCATTGCGAACATGCCAGGCATGGACATCCCCAGATGTCCGTCCAGATCATCCTTCTCCGGGGTAATCATTTTACCTGCTATAGGACTGGTAGTCATCGACTCCACACCAACGGCGATGCCAACGTCATAGTGGCCATCGGCTATTTCCTTCCAGATCCCCCTGAAGGCAGTCGACCCACCAGCACAGGTATTTTCCACATTCACCATCTCAATATTTCTTATGCCTACTTCTTTCAATATGTCTTGTGCTGTGCACCACACGTTATACTGTCTCGACGCATAGGCAACCTGGATATCCTTAGCGGAAATATCAGCATCAGCAAGCGCTGCGGCAACAGCCTCGCTACCAAGCTCAGCCACAGTTTTCTGTGGTAATTTGCCAAACACACTTTGTCCGATCCCAATTACAGCCACTTCTCTCATCTTTTTTAACTTGCCTTTTGAATCAACTTTTCGAACAATTATACAGGCTTGAATTTATAACCAATGACCTGTTTATCATCTTCCTGCCAAAGCTTTTCTATTACCACTTCCATATCCATACCTACCTTGAAAGGCTTGGCCTCCGTCATCTTCAGCGGGGCAAAAACCCGTACCCCTTCAGGCAAATCTACGAACCCTATAGCATAAGGAGGCTGGAAGTGGGTTGAAGGCATATGAGCGATTGTGTAAGAGTAAAGCCTACCACGCCGACTTAGCATTGCCTCCTCCATATCTTTGTTAAAACAAGTAAAACAAAACCGAGCTTTGGGAAAGAAGAACTGCCCACAAGACTTACATTTATTACCTAGCAGTCTACCTCCATCAGCATCCTCGACGAAGGTACCTTCTCTAACAGGAACTGTCTCAGCCATTATTTCCTCCTAATACCTCGTTGTTCCCGCTTACATATCTTTATTGCAGTATTCTAACTACCGAGTTGACCTGGCTAGACTTCCCTCATCTCTTAACTTTGTACCCTGCTTTCTCCCTATCCCAGGTATTTTTCGTAATGCCTCTCTCTCTGAGTTTATTCTTCTGCACCCTATCGGTAGGTGTTCTCGGAAGGCTTTCCACAAATTCAACGTACCTCGGGACGGCAAAATAGGGCATCCTCGACTGGCAAAAATCAAGCAATTCCTCCGGGGGCAGTTTTTCCCCTTTTTTCAGCACAACTATAACCTTAACCTCGTCCTCTGCTAGTTCTGATTTGACTCCTATAGCAGCAGATTCAGCCACTTTGTGATGAGCGTTGATTGAACGCTCAACCTCAAAGGAAGATATGTTCTCCCCACGCCTTCGAATATAATCCTTTCTTCGGTCAACAAAGTAAAGGTAACCATCTTCGTCCAGGTAGCCGGCATCACCAGTGTGGTAATAGCAATTTCTAAGGAGTTCCACGGTCTTCTCCGGCATATTGTAGTAACCAACTGCCGCTATCCACGGTATTTTCGGTCGGGAAACGATTTCACCTACAGTTCTCGTTGGCACCGGAAAATCATCCTCGTCAACAATTGCTACTTCAAAACTCTTTGTTGCCTTTCCACATGAGCCAACCTTCGGCGTATCCCAAGGGTTGTAGGTGATGATAGCTAGTTCTGTCAGACCATATCCCTCAATAACCTTCAGGTCAAACCTTTTCTCGAAGTCCTCATATATCTCCTTGGGCATTGGAGAAGCCATACAAACCCTCACTGGGTTATCAGCATCATCTGGCTTTCTGGGCTGGTTATATATGAAATTAGCCATCGCTCCAAGAGAGTTGAATACTGTAGCTTGGGATTTACTAATCCAGTCCCAAAACCGGCTGGCACTAAATCTTTCCCGGATAGCAACTTTTGTTCCCAACAGCATAGCTGGGTATACGCACAAGATCCTGGCATTAGCATGGAACATGGGCAGGCTAGTGAAGAAAATGTCCTTTGGGGTAGACCTAATTGCCTCAATATACTCAAGAGCACTATGATAGATGTGCGCGTGGCAATGTAAAACAGCCTTTGCCGGTCCAGTGGTTCCGGAGGTATAAATTATCTGCTGTGGTTCACTAGCTCTGACATCTACCCTAGCCCTTTCAGAAGAGCTATTAGCCAGCTCATTATAGTCGAGAGCCTTAAACCTCAACCCCGGCATCCCCTCTGCTGTCGGAGATCTCGTGACGACAACTACCTTCTCTAGCTTGGGCAAGTCGTTTTCAATGAACTTTAGCCTATCAATTAGCTGGCGGTCTATGACCAGGATCTTGGAATCGGAGGTGTTTATGATATGTGAAAGGAAGTCACCTTTGTTCGCTGTGTTTACGGGTACCTCTATTATGCCCGCTTTTGCCGCACCGAACCACAGATAAACCTCCTCTAGGCAATTTGGCAGCAGCGTGGCCAGTTTGTCTCCTTTTGCCAAGCCAAGCCTGCGAAGCCCGTTGGCGATTCTATTTGCACTTTCGTTAACCTCTCGATAAGTAACTTTCTTTCCTTCCTCATACTGAATAAAGGCTTTATCACCGTGCGTCTTGGCTTTGTCCTCAATAATTTGTCCCAGCGTTTGCTGACTAAAAGGATATTCCTTCACCAGCATTACCTCCTCATTGTGACACTCAGTCAAAACCTGATGTCAGAACGAGTTAGGAGCGAAATTACTTCTTTTTCTTGGCTTCTTTCTTGGCTGCTTTCTTCGACATTTCCCTGGCTATAATCTGACCTATCCTGGCACCAGCCTCTGCTTTCTTGGCCATAAACTTAGGGTCATCCACAGCCTTAAAGAACTTGGGGTCTTTAACCCATACCGGCCCAGACTTGAACGGTGGGTGACCGTCGCCGACAAATGCAACAAACATCTGGGGCAGTGTGGCCTGCATAAACTCTACATGTTCCGCCATCGTGAATGAATCCACCGAACCAGCCCGGTTGTACCAGACTGACTCTCCATACGGACCCAGTGAGATTCCAACACACATGCTACAATCTTCCAGGTGCCCTAGCAGAAGTGCGAAGGAACCATAATCGGCCTGCATACGGCACTCGACATTCATCGCCGAAATGGCAGCGGCGGCATAGGACATAGCCATTCCATGATCCAGAATTTTCCAATTGCAGCTCGGTCCAAGCATATATTTCCCCGGGCTTTTATGTTCTTTACTGTAACGATTAAATTCAGCGCAGGTATCAAAGCCACAGGCTCCGCAGTTCCAGGCCAAGTCAGACACGGTTGCATCCACGCCAATCAGCAGTTCAACAATTGGTGTCCCAGCCTCACGAGCCTTCTTAGCGACAACATAATCTCCCTGAACAAATGCGTTGGTCTCACCCGCAATACCAGCCAGTTCAATCATAGGAGCCAAATCCTCACCTGTTACAATCTCCGTTATTATCTTCGATTTTGCTATCACTGGGGCCCGTAAAGCTGCCGATGCTCCAATCTTGGCGATATCAAGCAAGTTCTCATTGACTGCCTGAATTCCGTCGATAACTGACATCTTTATTCCTCCTTTCCCGTATCTTTAGGATACCAATTCCTGTAATCGAACCAGTGTACCATTCGAGCAATTGAATAGTCCTTGCGTGTCTTTTTAAGAACCCTGTTCAAATTTAGGTACTGGTAATCAGGAGTAATATCCACGTAGGGATTCTTCGACAGCGAGGCTACCGCCACCGCCACAACGATATCAGAATTCACACAATATCCCAGCTTTTGCCCGGCTATTCCGACACTGATTAGTGGCCTGGCATCAACTAGCAAAAGCCCGGCTAGAAACGCAGCAGAACCTACGGCAATACCCAAATCATTTACCCATTGACTGCAAAGTGGACCTTGGACCAAACGCCGAGGATTTGCCACTTTCGACTCAAACGCGTCTATCTGCCCGTACTCTGAAACTTTTCTGTTGTAAACATAGGCACATCCTTCGCTACCACCACATACGCCACAATCTACATCGAACAGCATATCCCCAGCATACGTGTTACCAATGAACAGGATGCAGTCAGATTCCCTGGCCATTATCGCCTCGGAGCGAAAAACAACCTTCCATTGCTTTGTCTTTGGATTGACAAGGCTCAACTCCTCCACCTTTCGGGCAATCTCCTCCTGTTCTTCCTGACCATAGACGATTTCACATTCTATATGAGGGACTCCTCCAGACTTTGGAGCAGTAAAGGCAGCATTTGCCATCAGCTTGGCGGCAGCGATGCTTCCTTCCCTTCTAGCCAGATCAGCAGGGCTATAAAATGGCCAATCACTTAAATGTATCCTCGGCATTTCTATCTCCTCCCCTTTATATTTTATTTTATGGTTCTGATGCCTGAGTGAACTCGTGAGATGTGTTTTACGTCGCCGAAAGTTTTCTGCTGCCAGCAGAAAGGACTCAACAATATCTGCAGCACTATCCAACCCCTTGCCCCTACAGGAGTATAGGTAGCTTACCTAGCTTTGTCAATGCCTCAAAAAGGTAACGACTCCATTAAGTCGCTACAATTCACTTCCGACGTTTTCTGTAGCTTCGCATCCGACAACGGGTAGAGCAGAACCTAGCACGTGGATCTTGCGAATCGAAATAGTCACCACAGCTGGCACATCGCACAAGCCTTGTTCTACCGCTGATCTCCCAGAGAAACATCAACCATATTGTGGCCAACAAACTATCTGGGAACAAGCAAATCTCGGAGTTCCGGAAGGGCAGGAATTTCATGGTCAATGTGTTAAGTAAGCGCTTGTCCATTTCAAGGGAAAGATAATATAATGCCGGCCCCTTGACGTCACCCCTACTCCATCTGTCCAGGAGTATAATATTTGCCCTGCTTACCAGCGGCACATGGTTGCTACCAAGTCTTATTGTTATGCCGTCTCGATGCCATAAGACGGTATTCTCCAATTCTTCATCGTTCCCCAATATCATATTCCATAAGTCCAGGCATGCAGCCAGATCTTCAATCTCTTCCTTCCACCATAGCAGTGATTCCCCTAGCTGAAATTGTTGTCCAGTATTCTGGTTCCTGAATACAAGGTCATGCACCGAATAACGCTTCAGTAAGCCATATTTGTTCGCGAATTTCAGCATCTCTTTCTCATCCTTGTTTATAAGGCTAGCAAACTGGCGATGCATGGTGATTTGAGAAGAACCCAAACCTGAGGTTGCGAGCCTCTCATCACCCTTCCGCAGCGGACTATATTTACGATAACGTATTGAATTGGGGACTATCCACAAAGGCTCCTCATCAGTTTTTCTCAGGCCACTATTAAATACAGTCTTCAATATTTCACTCTTGAAACTTCCGTCGGTAGAAGTGAGCGGATTGCACTCATTAATCCTGGCAAGTACTTCGCTAACGTCGAAGCCCGGCACCGGAGCCCTGCTAACAGCGTAGCCATCCTGGCATACGTTTAGCAGAGACGTATACGAGCCGACTCCTACACCGCTTAATGAGACCATGTGCTCTTCATGCATTTTGTTACGGAATTTTAACTGTTTGCGTAACGTAAGTTTACAGAACTGATAAATCCGGGTCAAGAATGCCCAATCGGAGCTGCGGCTCAGCGCAATAGCACGAATCCTCTAAATATCCTATAATTCCTGATGCCATATGAAGCAAAAACAGCTTAATCAAGATTTGGCAAAACTAAGAGAAAACCTGGGCTTGCTTCCCGAGGCGGTGGCTAACCCTGGCTTCGTAGTCGTCAGCGGTTTGCCGGGAACAGGCAAAACCTTCTTCTGCCGTAAAATGGCTGAGAAACAGCCCTTCTGCATCCTTGAGAGCGACGCAATACGCAAGACTTTATTCCCCTCTCCTGACTACAGCGCTACTGAAAGCGCCCGAATATTCGCCGCATGTCACAGCCTGATCGATTGGCTTCTAAATAATGGAGTGCCTGTAATCTTTGACGCTACCAATTTATCAGAACACCACCGCGAGCATCTCTATCGTATTAGCGATAAAACTGGAGCCAGGCTGGTCTTGGTGCGTGTCGAAGCACCGCCGGAATTAGCCTACCAGCGTCTTCAAGCAAGAAAAGACGGAATTGCCCCGGAGGATAAATCAGACGCTGACTGGGAGGTCTACAGGCAAATGAAGCCAAGAGCGGAAAAAATTCGGCGTAATCACTTCGCAGTTGATACCTCTCGGGATATCGCCCCTGTGATTGAAAAAATAATACGCGCGCTGAATCGCTGAAATCATGGAGAAGTATGAATCGAGAGAGGCATTCCATTTCAGGGCAGTATGGGATAAAATAGATGGCAGTCGAGCTCGGAAAACTCTGCCAGTCCAGAATTAAGCCGAGTTTCGAATGCTCAGGAGGCAAAGTTGGAAGTAAAGGTAATCACCGCCGACATTACAAGCGTCAAAGCTGATGCCATTGTGGTAAACCTTTTCGAAGGAGTGAAACACCCCGGCGGAGCCACAGGCGCAGTAGACAAAGCTCTTGACGGAGCTATATCCAAGCTTACCGAACAGGGCGAGGTCAAGGGAAAGCTTGGTGAAATCAGCATCATCCATACCTTGGGCAAGATTCCAGCACGCATTGCGGCTGTTGCTGGACTGGGCAAACAATCTGAGTTTACACCGGATAGAATTCGCAGCATAACTGCAGAATTCTGCCGCCATCTAAGAAGGCTAAACTGCGGAACGATAGCCACCATCATCCACGGTGCTGGTGTTGGTGGAATTCAGCCTGAGGCAGCATCTCAAGCCATAACCGAAGGCAGTCTCCTCGGACTGTATAGATTTCAGAAACACATCACCAAGAAACCTGAAAACCAGGATATTGAAGGGATTATTATCGTGGAAAGAGAGGTCGACAAGTTACCGTCTCTGAAGCAAGGCTGCAAAAAAGGAAAGATAATTGCGGAAGCTACCAACTGGGCGCGAGACTTGATAAATGAGCCGTCAAATTACATGACCCCCAGCGATATGGCAAAGGTGGCAGAGAAGTTATCAAAAACCCATGGCCTCAGTTTAACCATCATGGACCGTGAGCAGATGAAAAAGGAGGGGATGGGCGCGCTTCTGGGCGTGGCACAGGGAAGCCTCCAACCGCCAAAACTAATAGTCCTGAGTTACAAAGGTGATAAGACGTCCTCTAACATCCTAGGCTTCGTAGGCAAAGGCATAACTTTCGATTCCGGAGGCCTCTCAATCAAGACTTCTGACGGCATGATTGAGATGAAAAGCGATATGGCAGGTGCTGCATCAGTCATAGCAGCTCTTGGAGCAATCGCCCAGCTTAAACCAAAGATAAATGTCACTGCCGTCGTCCCAGCTACCGAAAATCTACCCGGAGGCAATGCTCTCAAGCCGGGTGATATACTGAAAGCCATGAATGGTAAGACTATAGAGGTCGTAAACACTGATGCCGAAGGAAGACTTATCCTGGCTGATGCTCTAAGTTATGCCGTCAAACAAGGGCTGTCACCACTGGTGGATCTGGCTACATTGACCGGCGCCTGCCGCATAGCTCTCGGAGATACTTACAGCGGTATACTTGGTAATTCCCACGAGCTAATAGAAAGATTAATCAAGGCAGGGGCTGATGCCGGAGAACGTCTCTGGCAGATGCCGATGCACGAAGACTATAAGGAGCTGAATAAAAGCGAGGTGGCTGATATCAAAAACAGTGGTGGCAGGTGGGCTGGTACCATCACCGCAGCACATTTTCTAGCCGAATTTGTTGGGGACACTCCCTGGGTGCACATAGACATCGCTGGCACCTCTTTCAGGGATAAGGAGCGTGGCTATTTGGTAAAAGGTGCTACGGGAGTCGGCGTGCGAACCTTGATTAACCTCGCCTTAGCCTTAGCTAAATAAGACTAGCCAAGCAGACTACACACATGCCCTGCAAATAAACTGAATACGAGGAGGTGCACAATGAAAGTGAAGTGGCTGGGACATTCCTGCTTTCTGATTACATCCGAGACAGGACTTAAGATTATAACTGACCCATACTGGACAGGTCGTGGTATTAACTACTCGCCCGTCAACGAGGCTGCTGACATCGTCACGGTAAGCCACGGCCATCTCGACCACAACAACGTCGCAGCAGTATCAGGCAAACCTGAAATCATCACAGGCAGCGGCACAAAAACCGCCAAAGGGATTCAATTCAAAGGTATCGCTTCTCATCACGACAAGGCAAGGGGAAAAGAACGAGGAGACAATACGATATTCTGTTTCACCGTGGACGGAATAAATCTATGTCACCTGGGCGATCTCGGGCATGAGCTGGGCCAAGAAGAAATCGCTCAAATAGGCAACGTGGACATACTGCTCATCCCAATAGGTGGCTTCTTCACCATCGATGCCAAGCTCGCAGGCAAAGTAGCCGATGATTTAAAGCCTAAAGTCATAGCCCCCATGCACTACAAGACACCCAAATGCGATTTCCCCATAACCAGTGTTGAAGACTTTATAGCCGGCAAGAAGAACGTAGCAAAACTAAATTCCAGCGAGATGGAGTTCAAAGCCGGTAAACTGCCAGAGGCTACCGAGATTATAGTCTTGCAACCAGCATTATAGGGCTGTAATCTAGCACCAGCCGAAAGGGCTATCCACCAGCTGTAACATTCTCCCATGCCAAGCGGGCAGCTTCCATCTCAGCGGCTCTTTTACTCTTACCTGAGCCTGCCCCCAACACCTTACCCCCAAGCATTACCTCAACATTGAAGCCTTTATCATGGTCGGGGCCCGAAGCCTCCACAACTCGATAAGTTGGAAGCTGCTTAAATTTAGCTTGAGTGAACTCCTGCAAAAGAGCTTTATAGTTCCGCCCTATTCCCTCGGACCTCACCCTCTCTAGATGACCACCGAACTTTCTCAAAATGAAATCCCTGGCAGCGTTCAGCCCCTGGTCAAGAAATATGGCACCAACCAAGGATTCGAATGCATCGGCGAGGTTATTTTGCTTTTCTCGCCCACCCGTTGCCTCCTCTCCTTTCCCCAGATATAGGTAATCACCAAGTTTAAGCTCTAAAGCAAGCTGAGCTAACGTCTCCTGCCGAACAAATGAAATGCGGATCTCAGTCAGTTCGCCCTCGCCAGAATCAGGAAACTCGTGATACAGCTTTTCGGCGACTATAAAGCTCAACAAGGCATCACCAAGGAACTCAAGACGCTCGTTGTCAAGAAGGCGAAGGTTCGGGTTCTCATTTATATAAGAGGAATGAATAAAAGCCTGCTGAAGTAAAGATAAATCTCGAAAAATTATCCCGATAGCCTGTTGCAGGACATGCCAATCAATGAAAGCCACACCATCGCTCCCAAATGAGTATAGCAACCAGACTGCTAAACTCGCAAGTTGTCTTGTCTTAGCGGTAGCCCTTTGCTATAATCCCAGCACAGGTTGGGGATTCGTCTAGCGGTAGGACAGCGGACTCTGGATCCGTAAGGCCAGGTTCGAATCCTGGATCCCCAGCCAAATAATAAACCGGGTGCTGCGTGGCGCATTCGTCTAGGGGTTTAGGACACCTCCCTCTCAAGGAGGAGATCACCGGTTCGAATCCGGTATGCGCTACCAAAGCCCTTTTATCCCCTGTTTCTGAAGCTAAATTCATACTTTTATGTCAAGCATGATGACATTTTGCTACTAAATTGCTACTAATCATTCTTGACAGCCTCTTTTTCACGTTCGGATAAAACCATTTTGTCAAAAGCGTCCGCGGCTGCCTGTTGAAGTCCGGGGGCCGAGACCAAACTCTCCCCCGGCCTTCCCAGGATGCTTAACTCCAAGAGGGGTAATAGAGATGATAGTTCAATGTCCTAATTGTGGTAAATCATTAGCGGTGAATGGTTTGGGGCGGCAAACCTCTGAATATCCCACTCAAAAACATTTGTGAGTGTCTTAGAAGGTATTGTGGCGTGGGGGCAGCAGCTGAGGAACTTGGGTGCAGTAAGGCATACATTTTCAAAGTCCTGAAAGCCAATGGGCTAAGACTAGAGGACGTAGTCAAGGGGCAAGTCAAAAGGAAGACGCGGAACGGCTAAGGAATCCGATACCCGTGCGTCAAAAACCTCGCTAAGCTCCACCTAGAGCGTCGGTCTATCCTCGCAAGGCTAATTGTGTTGACACACAAGCCCAGAATTAATCGGCTATGCAGAAAGAAGTGGGATGGGGCATAATGGGTCGGTCTGTTATAAGTGTTAAGACATAGTGAATTTTTAAGTAATTTCCAGGCTAGATGGTAGAATGGCATTTTGAGTCTATTTCAACGCCTTTTTATAGGACTAAAATAGCATTAAGGGACATAATAAGCCATTTTCTTGCGTTCAAAATGACGATAAAATACGATGGGCATCTACATTAGAAGCGGCTGAAAAACCTTTAGCTACGATTGTAACTGAGAGATTGGAGAGAGCGAGGCGGAGATTCATACAAAAGTTTATTGAATGTGGGGTCAAAGGCGCAAGTCGAAGTACAGTATTACCTAGCAGCCCCCTTTTTATGGCGTCCAGAAAGTCCGAGAATAGCCACCCACCCTCTCTTAATGACATACGCATAATCTTCACAGAATTTTCGAAGCATCTTCATAATATTTTCACATTTGGCTGATATAATTCTCTTTTGGCGATGGCGCACCGAAGGGAGGGAACGCCATTGCTTTTTCAATCTCCTCCTTTCAGAGGCAGGGCCAAGTGATTGACACTTGGCCCTCTCATTTTTTACAAGACAACAATCTGGGTGGTTATCTTTATTCTGAAGATAACTCAAAAAGAGAAATGGGAGGTATTCTGTTCTCGTTTGGGTGGGTGTATAATAGCTGTGTTCCATTATTTCCGAAATACAGTGAGGATGTCTGCTAAATAGCGCGGGTTTCTATGGAAAGAGAGGTGAGCGAGAGTTGAGATGGTTTCTTTTTCTGGTATTGGTGGCATGTGTTATCTACATAATCTGGGCATTGACTACGAACGGTGGGTGTTAGCCTTTAGGAGTAGTCAAGAAATCTTGACCCCTGTCGCCTAGAAAGCTACTTACTTAATACTCTCTTCGAACATTGTAGTCGCCCCGTCAAACCAGTTAAACCATTCACTATTAACTATATTCCCTTAGTATCATAGCTAATCGTTTTACCCAGCTGTTTCCATATGTTTTCGCACTAAAACACAAGAATAACACTAGAGTTTTTTTCCAAGATTACTGAGTGCCCTGAACGTGGACTTCTTATTCTTTATCTGGTGTTATTTATTTTTCAAGGTATTTTCCTGACAGAAAGCTATGTAAGGTGTTCTGTTCTGGTTTTGGTGGGTGTATAATGAGGATAGAGGCTAAACCGCTGTTTATATAGAATGGGTGGTTACTATGGGAAGATGGTATAAATGATACGGATTAGACTGGTTATTAGTACAGAAAGCAAAGGAGGCACATCATGGGTTGGGTAAAATGGTTGGTACTTATTGCGTCGTTCTTCGTCCCTATCTTTGGCTTTATCACATTCTGGGTATTTGCTGGAAAGGGTGGCGAGATGGGAGAAATTAGCAGGGGGGCAATGATTGCCAGTTTCTTTGGTCTTCTCGTCTACGTCATCCTTCTTGCTAGCGGCGTAACTATACTCGGCATCCTGTTCCCAGGCATGGGTTTGATGAAGTAGCTGGTAGACAGACCTAATCAAAATGCATAACCTTCAGCCTAAATGTGACTTGTAGGGCTTCGGGCTGTCTTGGGAAGTGAGACGGAATTAATGTATCTCACTTAGTAACCCTCTTGTAATGCTCCAGGCAATCCTCAAATATGTTAAACCATTCACTATTAGCTATCCCAATTATTATCTAACAGTGAATCGTTTTACCAAGCTGTTAACTGTACCAATATCTGTCAGGCGCTATTTTCCATATTTCAACTTAGCATAGAGAAGGATAGCTGCCAACACTGCTCCAATAGCATTCCATAAGATTACCGCAATAAGTCTCAACCAAATCCCGTAAGCTACCCATGTTATGACACCTAACAAAAGTAACGTACTAAAAAGGATACTTATCTCGCGTGCACTCTTTAGTCTGAATACGCGGATGACCTGTGGGATGATGCTACCTGTCACAAGTGCTCCAGCTATCAAGCCTAATGGTTCTGCTGCAATCAAGACTATACCTCCTGATTTAGGTACATTTTAGCATTTTATAGTATGCAAAAACTGCATATATTCCCTATAATCTCTTTTTTATAGTGTCAATAAAGTCCAGAAATGGCTATTTATTCTTAGACCCCTGGATATCTTTTTGTATCTGGAAAAATCTAGGGGAGAATCCTATTAGTTATGTGTTCTGTAAAAGGGGGTATACCCCCTCCCTATGGCTATCCTCCATACCTTCAGAAATTTATTCATATTCCTTTAAGTTTAAAATCAGAAGCCGATAAGGTCGGGAGCGAGAGGAGAGATGGAGTGTAGGGGGTATTCTATTCTGGTTTGGGTGGGTGTAAAATGAAGCCATTCAAATAGAAAGGAGTGGGAAATTTATTATGGGTGTCTTTAGTAGCAAACCAAAGCTTGATATGGAATCTTTTTGCAAAGACTACTATGACTCTCAAATGTTCCATGCTATTGTCAAGGGCGAGGACGCTAGTCAGAAGATACTTGATGTTGCATTTCAACTACTAACAGATTCTGACCCATCCTTCTTAAAGGTCGCCCCTGCACTTTTTGAATGTGAAATGACTGCTATGCACCTTGAGCTTTTTGCCTTAGCTTTCTTAAAACGCTTCTCAAACTTTGAGCAAGCAGTCCAGCAGAGCATATTTACACTACACTATCTCCAAAATAAGGGTAGGAGCGATATATGGGAAGCCATGGGTCATTACGGCGCAGCTATTGCCCAAACTGCCACTATGTATGCCAGCGGTCAACAAATGAGCAAAGACAATGCTTTTGGGCGGATGAGAATTGCTCAGGTTAATTTATCTAGATCCGAGACGTGCAAGAAATGGTTGGAATCCCGTTTTAGCGACCCTCACAACCTTACCGCAAATGAAAAGGAAATAGTTGGTTGTGTTGTCCGTGTCGGCAATCATATTGAAGCTGATATCATTCGAGATAGACAGATAGGTAACCGCAGGATTGCTGCATTGTTTCTCTATCGGCTTGGTGCGGAAAATATTTGGGGAGAGAACTGGCAACCAAGTAAGGACTTACTTTTGAGGGTTGCATCTCAACCACTGTCCATGTACGAATTTGCGACCCGAGTGCTAAAGAATGTCGATTTACGACCCTCATAGGTTAAGTTAACTTTGATAGAACTTCAGACCATCTTGGAAATCACCACCTACGGAGCAAATCTACAATAGACTTATTGCATCTTAACGCAAACATCTTGTGCATCCGCACACAAACAGACTTTGCTACTAATTTGCTACCAGACAAAATCAAACAGGCTATAACACCTTAGCTTTTTAGCTTCAAAATGGTTTCTGGGGCATTAGCGCATTTTTACAGTTTTGAACGTAAAATAACACTTTTGGACACCTAATGGCAAATCCGGTATGCGCTATCAACAGCTTGCAAAAGCTAGCTAATCCTTCAGTACTCTTTCAATTTGCCATGAAATAGACATAGGAAAGGCCCATGTTTTCCAAGTTCACGAGCACAGAATATTTGATCGCCTGCGTTGGTAATGCTTAGTTGTCTCACCGAGAACTTGCTTCAACCTAACTAATCAGGTCCAGCTAAATATTCTCGAAGCGGCTTCACGTTGAAAATCTGGCTGCCGCTGGCCAGCGCTTTCAAGGCTACACGGGCAGTATCAAGCGACGTAAAACATGGTATTCGCTTCTCGGCAGCGACACGCCGAATTTGAAAACCATCTCGGAGCGGAACACGACCACCGGTAATGGTATTGACAACCCCAGACACAGAGCCGTCAGTGATTATGTCAAGCACATTCGGATGGCCTTCGCCTAGCTTCTTGCCAATCTTTTTTACGCCCATACCAGCAGATTTAACCATAGCTGCTGTACCTTCGGTGGCGTAAATCTGGTAGCCCAAAGAATAAAAGCCTTCAATTATAGGCATTGCTTCCCGTTTGTTCTGGTCTGCAATGCTGAATAACAGATTGCCTCCGGAGGGCAACATAAGGCCGGAAGCCAGAAGCGCCTTTATCAAAGCAGCCTCATAAGTATAGTCAATTCCCATGACTTCACCCGTTGACTTCATTTCAGGGCCAAGGTACGTATCTACACCAACGAGCTTAGACATAGAGAACACAGGAGCCTTAATGCCTACCAGTCTTTGTCTCTTCCACAAGCCCGTAACGTAACCCTGCTCTTTCAGACCTGTGCCCAGCATTATCTTGGTGGCAATCCGGACCATGGGTACACCAGTGACTTTAGAAATAAATGGGATAGTGCGGCTAGCGCGAGGGTTTACCTCAATTACATAAACTGATGATTGGCTTTCGCCTTGCACGATAACAAGCTGAACATTCATCAGTCCCTTCACCTGAAGTGCCTGCCCGATTCTTATCGTGTAATCAACAATGGTATCCACCTCGCTTTGAGTAAGGTTTAATGCCGGATATGCAGCTATTGAGTCACCGCTATGCACGCCGGCACGCTCAATATGCTCCATTATCCCCGGAATGAGAATATCTTCTCCATCGCTGACAGCATCAACTTCAACCTCCGTGCCTTCAAAATACTTATCAATCAAGGTTGCATGCCGGCTATCCATTTCCAGGGCTAGCGCCATATAACGTACTAACTCATCTTCATCATGGACAATTTCCATTGCCCTGCCTCCAAGTACGTAACTGGGACGAACCAGGACAGGATAGCCGAGTCGCTGAGCTATATTTATACCCTCCTGTAAAGATGTAACCCCAGCCCCCGGAGGCTGAGGTATACCAAGCTGGTTGAGGAAATCTTCAAAGCGGCGACGATCCTCAGCAATGTCAATAGCTTCGGAAGTAGAACCAAGTATCGCCATATTGCTGCGAGCCAGAGGCTCAGCTAAGTTAATAGCTGTCTGTCCACCAAACTGGACAATGGACGGGGGAGCAGAATTACTCTGAAATGGAGAGCTCTCATTCTCGAGAATATCTCGCAAGCTTTCTTCATCCAAGGCCTCGAAATACAGACGATCGCTGGTGTCAAAATCAGTGGAAACTGTCTCTGGGTTAGAGTTGACCATTATGCTCTTGATACCCGCCTCCTGAAGTGCCCAGGCGGAATGAACAGAGCAGTAGTCAAATTCTATCCCCTGGCCGATACGAATAGGGCCACTCCCAATAACTACAGCCTTCTTGTCCTTCAGCGTTTCTGCCTCGTTTTCTTCTTCATATGCGCTATAGAAATAAGGAGTTGCAGCATCAAATTCGGCAGCACATGTATCCACCATCTTATACACAGGATGTATTTGCCAATTACGCCGCAGTTGCCGCACCTGCTCGGGCAATCTATCAGCCAGGGTTCCGATTTGGGCATCAGAAAAACCAAGGCGCTTTGCCTGCCACAAAAGTTCGGGAGTTAACTGCTCAGAAAGAAGCTTTTTCTCCACGCTGACGATGTTGAGTAATTTATAGAGGAACCAAGGCTCAATTCCAGTTCGATGAGCAAGTTGTTCACAGCTTGTGCCTCGCCTTAGCGCTGCCATAATTGCCCACAGCCTGATGTCGTTGGGATGCAGCGGATAAGAATCAATATTTTCATCCCAGTCCTTATCTTCCCAGAGGAGAGATTTCTTGCCGAACTCTAAAGAGCGCACTGCTTTTTGCAAGGCAGCTTCGAAGCAGCGGTCAATTGCCATGACCTCGCCAGTGGCTTTCATCTGACTGCCTATATGGCGGTCTCCCAAGGCGAATTTGTCGAAGGGCCAGCGAGGAATCTTAACCACACAATAGTCCAAAGCTGGCTCAAAAGCTGCCATCGTTTTGCCGGTCACCCGATTGGGTATTTCATCCAACCTTTTACCTGCAGCTATCTTGGCAGCCACTCTGGCAATAGGATAACCAGTAGCTTTGCTAGCTAGAGCTGAACTGCGACTGACACGAGGATTGACCTCTATCACATAATACTCGCTCGTCTTCACACTCAACTGGTCTGGTGCCCACTTTTCAGCTACCACAGAGCTGGGAGTCAAGGCAAATTGAATATTACAGCCGCCTTCGATGCCTAAAGCTCTAATGATTTTTAGGCTAGCTGACCGCAACATCTGGTATTCCTTGTCCGTCAATGTCTGACTTGGGGCAACGACAATGCTATCACCGGTATGAATCCCCATCGGGTCTATATTTTCCATATTACATACAGTAATGCAGTTATCCGCAGCATCGCGCATCACCTCATACTCAATCTCCTTCCAACCAAGAAGGCACTTCTCCACCAGCACTTCATTACTCAAACTGGAAAACAACCCGTCAGCCACCGTGTTTTCGAGCTCTTCCAGAGTGTGAGCAATGCCCCCGCCAGTCCCACCTAAGGTATAGGAAGGACGAACAACCAATGGTAATCCGATTGATTCAGCTAAAGCATTTGCTTCAGATACGGAATGCACAGTGGCACTCTGTGGCACCGGTTCGCCGATATCTAATATAAGCTGCTTAAATAGAGACCTTTCTTCAGCTTTCTTTATTGTTTCCAACGGTGTGCCCAGCAGTCTAACACCATATTTATCCAACACCCCTGCATCGGCAAGCTCCACAGCCAGATTCAGGCCGGTTTGCCCGCCAAGCGTAGGCAACAGCCCATCAGGGCGTTCCCGTTCGATTACACGAGCTACAATATCTACAGCTAATGGCTCTATATAGACAGTGTCAGCAATGCCTTCATCGGTCATAATAGTTGCCGGGTTGGAATTCACCAACACCGTGGTTATGCCTTCCTCGCGGAGTGACTTGCAAGCCTGCGTGCCGGCATAATCGAACTCCGCCGCCTGCCCGATTATTATCGGCCCTGAGCCAATAACTAGAACCTTAGAGATTTGAGACATTAGTGCTCTTTCCCCTCAACCATATCCAAGAACCTGCTAAACAGATAGACATTATCCTGGGGGCCCGGAGAGCCTTCAGAGTGGTACTGTATAGATATTACTGGCATCTCTTTGTGGCGCAGTCCCTCAACGGTGCCATCATTCAGATTTACTTGACTGACCTCAAGCCCTCCTTTCAAACTATCAGCAGCTACGGCATAGCCGTGGTTCTGAGTAGTGATGTGGATTCGACCAGTTTCCAGATCACAGACAGGATGGTTTCCACCACGATGACCAAATTTCAGCTTGAATGTTTTAGCACCAAAAGCCGTACCTATCAGCTGGTGCCCCAAGCAAATGCCCATCACTGGCTTTTGGTGGACAAGTCTTCTAACTGTTTCCCTCATATAGTCAAGGAGAACCGGGTCACCGGGGCCGGGAGAAAGGACAATGCCATCAGGACTTAGATTTAGAATCTCCTCAACCGCCATAGTGCAGGGGACAACAGTCACTGTACAGCCAAGCTGAGCCAATATGCGGGCAATATTATACTTCAGCCCCATATCGATAATTACGATATGGTGTGTGGGAGCAATATTGCCTGAAGTCAATTCCCACTGATATTTCTTATCACTGGCGACTTGCTTGACGAAGTCGACGGAATCATAACGGGGCAGGTCTTTTAACTCCTTCAGGGCCTCTTCTGATGTCATCTCTGAAGTTAAAATCCCCATCATCACTCCAGATGAGCGAAGACATCGTGTTATAGCACGGGTATCAACTCCAGTTATTCCGGGAATACTGTTACTCTGTAGGAATTCAGCCAAGCTACCTGCACTTTGCCAGTGGCTGGGAGCAAGGCAGTGCTCTCGGACAACGAGACCTCTAACCTGTACTTGCTTGGACTCGAAATAGGCGTCGTTAACTCCATAGTTGCCGATGAGAGGATATGTAAGCACCAGAATCTGGCCGGCGTAAGAAGGGTCAGTCAGCATCTCCTGATAGCCGGACATGCTGGTATTAAACACAACTTCGCCGTAAGTAGTATCTTCAGCACCAAATGAATAGCCTTCATAAACCGAGCCATCTTCCAAGGCCAAAAAAGCGCGCTTACTCATATTCCCTTTCGAAGCTTCGCTATCCCTTTTTACTGAGTCATATCTACCTTATGCACTAATATCCCTTGAACACGTTTGTAATGGGCAATCTCCTATCTCGACCGAAAGCCCTCGGCGTTATCTTAATGCCAGGCGGTGCCTGACGTCGCTTATACTCACTAGTATCAACGAGTCGAGCTGCTCGCCTAACTATCTCAGCTTCAAAACCCATGCCAATTATCTGCTCGACACTTTTGTCCTCCTCAACATAAGCTGTCAGAACCGGGTCGAGCAAATCATAGGGCGGTAAACTATCAGCATCTTTCTGTTCAGGTCTTAACTCAGCCGATGGTATCTTATTTATAACGCTAGAGGGGATA
>Ga0209427_10002320_pt1 | contig 22381 bp, 19 predicted proteins | sample DeeMarSWOR136_30_FD_187465 | JGI IMG/M metagenome (GOLD analysis project Ga0209427, IMG submission 187465) | Marine sediment microbial communities from White Oak River estuary, North Carolina - WOR-1-36_30 (SPAdes) (version 2) | ecosystem: Environmental > Aquatic > Marine > Intertidal zone >...
GACGGATTATAATAAAGGAGATAGTAGTTTTCAGAAGCCTCAACAGCATTCTGGAACAAGGAAACGGGATTAGCAGAACTCTCGCTAAAACCTCCTGTCGCTTTCGCTATCTCATTGAAGGCGTTAAATATGTCCTCAGAATGCTCTACCATATGGACACCCGGGATATACGCGGCGGGCTTGGCGAAGAATAAAAAGTGGATAGAAATCGAAGAATCCGCGTAGGCTTGTTTGACCTTATCAATATCGAAAGAAATCTCTCTCCTGTGAAAATCAAACAGTCCCGCCAGAGTGTGACTTATATCTTCTCTATCTTGATTCGTACTCATGATCTGGTTCAAAACCCGGCGCTCGATCTGGGGGATGTATTCTCTCTGGTAGAAGAGAAAGACATATTTCTGTCCTTCTTTATCCCGTAAATATTCTGCAAATTCGAGGAGCTTTTTCTGGTCGATGGTTCTTATCTGTTCTAATTTTTTCAGGAGGTCGGCATACATCGATATTTGGACATCAAGCTCCAGTCCCTGGTATTCAGCCGTACCGAATTCATCCTGGCTGCCTGAGGCGGACGAGAGCGCCTTCGCCAAACCGGCCAGATCATGGACAGCATTCCTGTATTCAGAGCTTCCGGTGAGAGTATCCCTTCTCAATATTCCTACTATCTGACTCACGATTTTCTCCCTGGGAAGAGTGTCCAAAACGTCCGGCTTCATCCTGTAGGTCTTCATCGGAGTAATAATGGTGAGATTATCCCCGGGAAAGATGACGTTATTCACAAAGTAATCTACAGCCTTGCCGACTCTTGGAGTGTACTCGGTAACCTCAAAAAAGAGATAAAAATTTCTCGTTGTCTCGGGCGCAAATCTTTGCTTTTCTTCCCTTCTCTCAATGGTTCTCTTCTTTATCAGGTAGACCGCTTCTACTCTCTGAGGGATTCCGTTCTCGAAGACCTCAAAATCGTCTATAGTCAGGCTGTCAATGAAGATATTGCCGTGGAATACCCTGACCGGGACTTCAATGTTTATCACCAATGACTCGTGAGTGATCTCCTGAGCAAAAATCGTCAAGCCCAAAGCAAGTATTCCGATAACAATTGTCTTCTTTACCAATCTGCGGCTCCTTGTTTGTTAAATCTAAATCGAGGGAGTATGGATATTATATTGCAGGTATGAGGGAGTTAGCAATCTATTTTCTCAACATCAAGAAAAAAGGCCTGAAAATCTACCTGTTTCACCTCTGCCTGAATGCCCAGCTTTGCCGCTTCCTGAATCTCGACCACTCTATCTGCCGGAAAAATCAACATCTTGGTCGGGATGCACCCCACATTCAAACAGGTTCCTCCCAGAGGGCCTTCTCCACCAGGGCGACGCTCAAGCCATGAGCCAGCGCTTGCTCGACAACGATCGCCCCTGCTCCGGAACCGATTACAATCACATCATACTCTTTCATCTTAATCTCCCTGTACGGATTCTGCCGATATGGCAGGCAAACATCTCAATTTCCGCCATGCGGGAAGACCCTGGCCTAATGAGGAAGTGCGGCCCCGGCTCCCCTCGATCTGAAACCCAGAGTGTAAAAGGGAGGATCTTGGCCTGGATGAAGGAAAGCGGGCTTGTGGCAGATTACATCTTTATTTTTTAGTGTCACGAGAATAAAGATTCTTATATATAACAATTTTCTTATGGACGATTGAATTTTATTTTGCTAAAATGTATGATACTATCAATGCTACTATTATGAAAGAAGGGCGTCAGCGTGAGCGGTGGTTATTCATAATTAACTCCTTACCATCCTCCTTTTCCCCTCGGAAAGGCTGACGCCCATTATCTTCTTTGAGGGGGAAATTCAACCAGAATTTGCGCAGCCTTAGCGGCTGCTCTGGATCAAATACTTCTGAGGATTCTTGTCCATATCTATGAAATTATCCGCTTCTTCAACCAGCTTCTGCGAGCTGGATTTGCCGAAGGCCAAGATTTCCACATAGCAGCCCAAGGCATGCTTGAGATGCTGGACCAGGGGGACAAAGTCTCCGTCTCCGCTGACCAGGACGATGGCATCCAATTTTGACGCCAGCTCTATGGTGTCCATGGCTATCCCTATATCCCAGTCGCCCTTCTTGGCTCCGCCGAAAAATACCTGAAGATCTTTTGCCTTGACCTCATAGCCCAAACCTTTGAGTGCTTCAAAAAAATTAACTTCATCCTTGACATCTGCCTTTATGACGTAAGCAATAGCTCTGATCAAACTCCTCCCCCTGACAGCTTCCTTGAGGAGCGTTTTGAAATTGACCTTGGCCTTGTATATATTTCTGGCGGAATAATACATATTCTGCACATCGACGAAGACCCCCACTCGCTGTTCTTTGAAGAGCTCGGGCGTTGTTTTTTTACTCATTGACGATTTATCCTCTCCATGAATGCACTGGCCCTTCCTACATTCCCAGCTTCTTTCTCAGGAGCCAGGCAGGCATCTTCCTTATCTTTTGGAAGGACAACTGCTTTATATCACTGCTTTTCCCCCAAGTCAACTTGGGTCAGGCTTCCAGAACTTCAGTTTTTTATTTTTATCGAATCAGCCGCTATACTTATAATAAAGGCAAAAAACTTGACTGACCTTGATTCTTGAGTCCGCCAAGCTTTAAGATTGATCCTGGGATCAGGCAATTTACTGAAGTTTTGGAAGCCTGACCCCAGTGGTAAATTTTAGATTTTTCGTGTAACCTTTTTAAAAAAGCGCAGTCTTTAATAAATGAACAGACTCAAAGAAGGAAAAATACAGGTGAATTCCCACCAGGACAGAGAAATTATGGAAGAAGTCAGAGGAGGCAAAGTGGAAAAACTGGCTATCCTTTTCGAAAGACATCACGTGCCTCTGTATAACTTTTTCCTGCGCCTGACCGGAAGCCAGAACATCAGCGAAGACCTGGTCCAGGACGTCTTTTACCGTATCTTGAAATACCGCCATACCTACCAGGGACAGAGCAAGTTCACGATCTGGATGTATCAAATCGCCCGCAATACCCATATTGACCATCTGAGAAAAAGGAAGGAAGAATTCCCTCTAGAAGAGCAGTGGGATGAGGCGCCTTCTAAGGAACCGTCCCCTTATGAAGAAGTGGAAAAGGGACAGGATATCGCCCTCCTGAACCAGGCACTGGCCAGACTGCCTCTGAAAAAAAGGGAAATCCTGGTGCTCAGCCGCTTCCAAGACATGAAATACAGGGAAATTGCCGAGCTTTTCGGCTGGCAGATAGGCACGGTGAAGGCTTCTGTCCATCGAGCCATCAAAGAATTGGGAAAGATCTACTTTGAGCTTTCAGGAGGTGTCGCCTCATGAACTGCAAAAAGATACAGGAAAAATTCCCCGACTTCCTGGTCGGGGATCTCGATCAAAAATCTAAAGAACGGGTCCAGGCGCACATCGCTTCCTGCGCCTCATGCCGAGAGGAACTGGAAAGTTTGAGCGCCATCTGGACCAAACTGGGAGTCCTCCCCGAAGAACGGCCGAGCAACGGGCTGCGGACCAGATTCTACACCATGCTGGAAAACTATAAACAGGAGCTGGGGACAGAACGACCCGCCTTCAGCCTGAGAAAGCTCCTCACCGGTTGGAGTACAGCCTGGTGGCCGCGACGTCCTGTCTTCCAGCTCTCGCTGGCGCTGGTTCTTCTCGTGGTCGGGCTGGCTTCTGGCTATCTCCTGAATTCCGTACGAGGGAGCAGCATGGAGTTGGCCCAGCTTCAGCAGGAAGTCCACGACATGCGCCAGGTAGTGGCTGCCTCCCTTTTGGAGAAGTCGTCTCCCAGCGAAAGACTCAGAGGAGTGAGCTGGAGCTCTCAGGTCAAGCATCCTGACTCTGAAATGATCGAAAAATTGATAAACACCCTAAACAACGACTCCAACGTCAATGTCCGTCTCTCGGTCGTCGATGCCCTCTACCTTTTCTACGACAACCCGGTAGTCAAGAATGGAATCATCGAGTCTCTCCCCAGCCAGGCTTCACCCCTGGTGCAGGTGGCCATCATCGACCTCATCACTGATATGAGGGAAAGGAAAGCCATCGAATCGCTGAAGACTCTGATCCAGACCGAAGAGTTCAACCCCCAGGTCAAACAGCATGCTGAACTGGGCATCCAGAAGATAAGCTTTTAGGAGGAAATGATGAGAAAGACGCTTTTTGTTTTAGGCCTGATAGGCCTTCTGAGCTTCCCCCTCGGGCTCATCGGATACGACCTCGGATATAAGGTTGAAGAGAAAGAGGAGATCCGGAAGACCTTGAAGTTCGAGGACCCATCCCAGCCCAAGGAGCTTCTGGTGGATAACATATTCGGGTCCATAAAAGCGGAGGGATACAACGGCCGCGATGTCCAGCTTGTCGTCCACAAAACCATCAAAGCCCGGACAAAGGACAGGATCCAGAAAGCGAAAGAAGAAGTGGAGTTGCTGATCACCGAGGAAAAAAATACCATCGACCTCTACGTAGACGGACCATTCCGCTGCAGCCATAGAAGTCGAAGCTGGCGTGAACCCGGCTATCAAGTCCATTACGACTTTGAGCTCAAAGTGCCTCGTCAAACAAACCTCTGCCTCAAAACCGTCACCGAAGGAAACATCAGCGTTGAAAATATCGAAGGAGAGTTCGAGGTCAAAAACGTCAACGGCTGGATCGAAATGAGAGAAGTCGCCGGAGCGGGCACGGCCCATACGGTCAACGGAAGGGTCAAGGTGCATTTCACTCGAAATCCCCGGTCCGACTGCTCTTTCCGGACCTTAAACGGAGACATCGAAGTCTCCTTTCTTGATAATCTATCGGCTGACTTCCGGTTGAAAACATTCAACGGTGACGCCTACTCTGATTTTCCCCTGACCTACCTGCCGCGCCAGGCTGCGGAAGTGAAGCGCGAAAAAGGAAAATATCTCTATAAAAGCGATCGCTCCGTGGGTATCCGGGTCCAGAAGGGCGGACCCCAGATTGAAATGGATACCATGAACGGCGATCTTATTATCAGCAAAAAAAACAAATGAATTTCAAGGAGGATAGAAAATGAACAAAATCACCAAATATCTTGGAGTCATCACCATCCTGCTTTTCGCAGGGACATTCCTCTATACCCAGGAACAGGCTGTTGACCGGGTGACCGTGCCCTTCAGCAATCCTTCCAAACCCGGCAAACTGGATGTCAGCGTCCAAAACGGAGGAATCACCATCAAGGGGTACAACGGCAAAGAAGTTATCATCGAAGCTCGAGTGCGGGAGAGAAAGGTCGGGGAAAAAGTGATCGATGATATGGATGTTGCAGTCAGGCTGGATGACAGAGTGAGGAGAGAAATCGAACGACTCAGAGAGGAAGGAAAAGAGAAAAAGGCCAAGCTAGAGGGACTGCGCCGCATTCCGGTTCCAGGAGGAACAGGACTGGAGGTCGAGGAAGAAGATAACGTTATAGAAGTGCACACCCAGGCGTTTCGACAGGCGGTTGATGTCGTTATCCAGGCCCCGTTCAACACCACTCTTGAGCTGGGCTCGATGAACAACGGCACCATCACTGTCGAGAATATCACCGGCGAGATCGAAGTCAGCAACATGAACGGTCCGATAAAACTCACCGGGATCTCCGGAACCGTTATCGCTCATTCGATGAACGGCTGGATTAACGTCGCCCTGAAAAGCGTGAATCCTGATAAGCCGATGTCCTTCAGCACCATGAACGGAGATATCGATGTGACCCTCCCGGCCAACGTCAAAGCCAAAGTGAAAATTAAATCCGACTGGGGAGAGGTCTACAGTGATTTCGATATCCAGTTAGATACCGTCCCTCAAAAAATCGAGGAGAAAAACGAAGGAAAGTACCGGGTCAGCTTCGAAAAATACATCATGGGCACGATCAACGGCGGCGGGCCTGAGTACACATTCAAGACTTACCACGGAGACATCATCATCCGCAAAGCGAAATGACAGAAGGGCTGGGCAAAGCCTGATAAGGCAAGTCCAAAGTCCAGGAAAAGAAAAATGGGGGCCCTGAGGGCCCCCATTTTTTTTGCCTCAATCTCTGACTTCTGCTTCCACAACAAGTCTGATCCTTTTTTGCGTTGAAGCAGATTGTCTGAATGACATACAGCACAACAAAAGGCCGGGCTGAATTTTTTAAAGAAAAAGGGGATTCTCCCTGTTCTTCTTTAATATAAGGACTGATGGGGACATTCCCCAAAAAGAGGACTTGACCCTTTTGTTATTTTTTTTGCGTTATCAGGTGCGGCCGCGGAGAAAGCGGACCATCTTGGGCACAGCCAGCGGGACGATATCAGGAAGCATATGGGGCATCAGGTTATCCATGACTTTAGGCATCATATCCGGCATTTGCTCCTCCATGTAATCGGGCATGGGAACAGCCTGAGCCACCCGGTCCAGCATGGTAGGCATGACTTTAGGCATCATTTTGGGAAGGAGTCTGGGGAACAGAATGGAGAACACCGGCTTCATCAAGGCAAATGCCGCATCCCCTACGAACCCCAGCCTGCCGATAAGACGCATCATTTTGCCCATTCCCAGAGGCATGGCAGTGAGCAACTCGGGCCACATGGTGTCCATCAGGTCCGCAAAGCCCTGAGGTGTCATCAAAGCTATCATCCCTTCAAAGACAGCCCACTGTTTGGCGACTTCAGGATTGGGATCATCGAATTCCTTCCCTAAAGCCTTACAGGCGAATGCAGCCAGGTCATTGATCTCAACCGGAAGTTTTTTCTTATCCTTGGATACCCGCAACTGAAACTCACAGCAGGGACACAGAGCCAGGACACTGTCTGCTTTGATCTCTTCGGCCTCATCCAGACGATCTTTTCCGATCTCGTGAGCGACGAGCGGGTCCTTGATGAGCGTCAGCACGCTCCCGCAGCAGTGTCCCTCCTGGCGGTTGTGGGCCATTTCCTCGAACTGAATCCCGGGAATAGCCTTGATCACCTCTCGAGGCTCCTCATACACTCCGGAAACGCGGCCGATGTGACAGGAATCATGCCAGGTGACTTTCTTGTTGATGGGTTGAGCGAACTTGAAGTCTCCGCTGCGGACCTTCTCGGCCACGACCTCGCTGTAATGCCTGCACTTGATTTTATAATCCATTCCCAGCTTCTCTGCCCACTCCGGATAAGTATAGCGCCACATCATGTCACAAGCAGGGCATGAGGTTATCACCGTATCCGCGCCAGCCTCCTTCACGGCTTCGATGTTCTTCCTCATGATTTTCTCGAAAAGCTCCCATTTGCCGGCGACAAGCATGGGCGTGCCGCAGCAGTTTTCCACTTTGCCCAAATAGGTGAAATCCACTCCCGCTGCATCCAGGAGTGTGACCGAAGCGGCGCCGATATCATTCTCCACATAGGAGGCAGTGCATCCGGCAAAATAGACGTTTTTACTCTTCACCTCCGGGCCGTGTTTTTTCCAGAGTTCCTGGGGGAACCACTTGGTCCTGTCCTTCCTGTATCCAGCCCAGATATTGCCCTCTGCTTCCAGAGCTGCGGCCATCATCTCGAACGGAGGGAATGTCATCTTTCTGTCGTCATGAATCAATTTTCCCCGAAGCTTCATCCAGGAGGGTTCTATGGGCAATGCCGCTGAACAGCGCAGGTTGCAGAGTTCGCAGGTGGTGCAGACGATCATCGTATCCACCATGAACTGATCCCAGTCCTCCCGTCCCTCCATGAACTCGCGCAGCCAGTACCACTTCCCTCTGGGTGATTGGCTCTCCCAGCCGCGGCCATAGAATTGGTCGCACTCATCTATGCAGTAGCCGCACTGCGAGCAGGAATACGCATACCAGGCCACGTCGGGCGGAATTCCCCGGACAGGCTTTTCCGGCCGCTCGCCAACCTTGGTGATGACGGTATTCCCGAAAGGTCTGACCAAAGGCTCAAACAGACTCACCACTCCGAGAGCCTTGCTGACCAGGTTGCTGGCAGTGACCTTTTTCGGGTTGAGGATTCTTCGCGGGTCGACCTGCTTCTTGAAGGCTCTTAGCTTATTCGCTCTCTCTTTTCCTAAAATGCTCCCCGCTTTTCTGGTGAAATAGAGGCCTGTCGAATAGGGCCTTCCTCCGTATTTCTCGGCGATCTTGATGATGGTCAGGACAAGGCCGAAGACGAAATTATAGGAAAATTTTCTCTGGTCGCTGGGGATGAAGCCCAGGATCACGGCTTCAGGCTTCCCGTTCCTTCCCTTCTTGACGATAACGCCTTCCTTGACCACAGGCTGGTTGACCTTGTCTTCGATCTCTTCCATCACATCTCCCAGCCTATCCAGAGGCACAACCACTTCTGCCGGAACGAGTGAAGGGCCGAGGCGCTTGACCACCATCAGCTTGAACCGATTCTCCCATTCATGATCAGCGATCTCCTGCCTGAGAATCTCTCCTTCGCATTTTTTCACGATCTGATTCAACTTGGGCACGACAGCCTGTCTATCCTCCTCTCTAAAGGCAAGAACAGCGATGTAGGCAGCAGGAAGGATGACTTTGTGCTCAACCGGATGACCGTGATGGGTCATCACCGGTGCCCTGTTCTTCATCTCAGCCATGCGCGGGTTGATAAAGATCACGGACCAGAGGGGAAGCTCCTGGTCGATAAAATCCTGAAAGATCCGGGCCAGCTTGTGGGCATCCGGACAGGCAATGGCAGCCACTCCGACCTCGGTCCGTTTCTGGACACGAAGCGTTATCTGGCTGATCAATCCCGTCGTTCCCTCAGCGTCAGAAATCATCTCCAGGTCTTGACCGGAAAACTCTTTGACTTCACCGCCGGGAAGAACGACGCGGGCGCTCATCACATTCTCCGAAAACCACCCAAACTCGTAGGACCCGATCCCCGCGCCACCCTGAGCCAGCCAGCCCCCGGCAGAAGAAGAAGGATAGCTCGTCGGATAGAGGCGGATCACCAGTCCTTTGGGCTTCAGTTTATGGTCCAATTGTTCCCAGGTTATCCCCGGTTCCACTGTGACCAGCTCCCTTTCTTCATCGATAGAGATAACATCCTTCATCCGGTAGAAATCCACCACCAGGCCGTTTTTAGCGGGAATGATCCCTCCGTACCCTGACGAGCCTTTGCCGCGGGGGACAAGGGATATCTTCCTCTTTGCTGCCCACCGGGCCAGTTCAGCCAGTTCCTCCTCATTCTGGGGCTGGACGATCCCATCCGGTACTGTGCCCCTAATGAGAGGCTTGAACAGGCTGGGGATGGCAGCGATGTCATGGCTGTAAAGGATTCTTTCTGTACGTCTGAAATTGGCCCTCTCGCCAAATTTATCCCTGATCCATTTTTTATCATCTTTCGTTAATCGAGCCATTCCCGATCTCCTTTTAAACTTTAGTGATCTTTTTCCCTATCTTGACAAAAGATAGTTTTATAATATTATTATAATATTATAATATATTTGATATCCATATTCAATATCGACTCACCGGGAGCTCCCCCCTTATCTCAGTCGCTTCATGAGATCTTGAAGGAATCTACCCCTCCAACCTTTCTCCAGGCAGTCAAGGTCAAATGCGCGGAAATGACCTTGAAAAACTGAAGGGAGCACTGCCATTCCCGTCTATCTCGCCCCTCAAACAACCCCATAAAACAGAAAGAGAATCTTCAATCACTCAATGAATCTTTAAGAATTTTTGCTTTAGCAACAGCTCGACTTGAAAAACCGTCACTCATTCGCCGCATGAGTCTTAATCTTTAAATACCTCTCGCTGGAGAGTGGCCTTTTCAATCCTTTCTTCCTGGGGAGAAACACCGATCCCGGGCAATTCCGGGACGACAATCGTTCCTTGGGGAGTGACTTCCACCGGCGGCTCTATCAAATCTTCCGGATAGTATCTTTTGCTCGCAGAGAGATCATTGGGAAGCTGGAAGTTAGGAAGAGTAGCCAGGTGAATGTTGTGGGCGCGTCCTATTCCCGACTCCAACATCCCGCCGCACCAGACCGGAATCCGCTTTTCCTGGCAGAAATCATGGATCTTTCTTGACTCGATGATCCCTCCGACTCTTCCCACTTTGATGTTGACAATCCTGCAGCTTCCCATCTCGTGAGCTTTCCGAGCAGTCTCGACCGAAAGAATGCTCTCGTCCAGGCAGAGAGATGTCCTCATCTCCTTCTGCAGGCGGCTGTGGTCCCAGAGGTCATAAGGCGGGAAAGGCTGCTCGAGCATGAGGAGGTGGAATTCATCGAATCTTTTCAAAATCTCTTTTTGGGCAGGACTGTAGCTGCCGTTGGCGTCTGCCTGCAAAGGAATATCCGGAAATCTCTTCCGTATCTCCTCCAGGACTCCGATATCCCATCCGGGCTTCACCTTTATCTTGACCCGCTGGTAACCTTCCTCCAGAAAGGACTGGATCCTCTCCAGCAGCTCGGGAATAGAATCCTGGATGCCGACGCTGACCCCCGAGGGAATCTCCGTCCTCACTCCTCCGTACAGTTTCCACAAAGGCCTGTTTTCCTTTTTGCCCTGGATATCCCAGAGAGCGAGCTCCAATCCGGCTTTAGCCATAGGATGGCCGCGGTATTTTTTGGCTTCCTCGTAGAAAACCTCTGGTCTTGATATTGCTTTCCCAAAGATAAGGGGAATCAAAAAATCTTTCAGGACATGCCATGCCGTGGATGTCGTTTCGTAGCTGTAGAAAGGGCTTTTGTCGGCGACAACCTCTCCGTAGCCGCAGATCCCTTCGCTGTAGACCTTGACCAGGATGAACTCCCTTTCCTCTTCCCGGCCCAGGCTGGTCTCAAAATAATGGACGTAAGGAAGTCTCAGAAGCAGCAGCTCCAGCCTGTCAATATCTTGGCTCATTTCCCTTATTAGCGGCTAATCAGGATTTTATCAGTCCCCAAAATAACTCAATTCTTCCCTGCACAAAAATCTAAGGATGAGAAAACCTCTCCAATTACCCGGATCATGCCTGCTCATGGAGCTTGATCCATTTTCTCAATCCCAGCTCTTCATACAGAAGGACTATCTTCTCAGCCATAGCCTCGGCTGAAAATTTTTGGTGGACGATTTCATGCCCTTTCTGTCCGAGGCGCGAGGTCAATTCTCTATCGTTATAAAACTTCAAGATGGCTTTGGCCAGAGCCGAGGGATTCCGAGGCGGAACCAGAAGCCCGGTTTCTCTGTGGATGACGACCTCGGGAATACCGCCCACCTTGGTGGCCACCACAGGAAGGCGGCAGGCCATGGCATCGAGAATGCTGCTCCCCATTCCTTCAAGATATGAAGAAAGGACGAAGAGGTCCAGAGAACATAGGATCTGAGGCACATCCTCGCGGAAACCGAGAAAAAATACGATATCCTGGACCCCGGACTCCTCAGCCTGCCTGGTCAACTCCATGTATAAAGGTCCGCCGCCGACAATAATGACCTTGATCTTGGAAGAATGCTCCTTGAGGATCTTCGTCGCCTGAATCAGATAACGGTGTCCTTTATGGTCAGCCAGATGGGCCACAATCCCCACCAGGAAATCATCGGGCTTAAAAGAGAGTTCCCGGCGGAGATAATCGCTGTCAGAAGCCTTCTCGTAAGGCGAGAAATCGATTCCCGACGGTATCACCGTGATCCGCCTGGGGTCGATCCCGCCTTTGACCAGAACCTCTTTCACACCATCTGAGATGGCAATGATCGCATCTACGTTCTTTCGGTATTTCCTTCGCGAAAAATAATTCTTTTTCAGAGGGAAATCGACGCGCCTGGAAATGACACGGTAAGGGACCTTGGCCAGAGAAGCCGCCATCGATCCGACAGATACAGAGTGGGCATCATGGAAATGAGCCAGGAGACACTTCTGACGCCGCATGGCCCAGGCCAGGCGCAGCACTGCCCCAAGGTCGAATTCGCTCCTGATCCTGAGAGGAAGAACGGAAAGCTCTTCCTCTTGAGCTTTTTGATGAAGCGGGCTGTCAGGCTGGACGACAAAAAAGTAAGGAAGTCCTCTCCTTTTTAATACTCTGGCCAGGAACAGTGACTGCCGCTGTCCGCCCCTCCATTCTTTTCCCGCATCAATATGGAAAAGGCTCAATCCTCTCTCCTTTTTTCCAGATTTCCCTCAGCTTCGCATAGCGAAGAAAAAGGGCATAGCTGTGAAGGACGGAAATAACGAGACCGGCAAACCCATCCAAAAACCCTGCTCTCCAGAAAAAAGACTTCACAAACCGGAAAAACGGAATAAAGACCAGGTGGTACCATCTGCATTTCTTTCCCTGAGAGTAGATTTTTTGAGCGCCGAGCTGGGAAAAATGATTGATCCGGTCCAGGTGCTCTGAGATATTGCGGTAGGTGAAGTGGTGAATCGGTCCGTTGAGCTTCCGGACCTTTCCATCGATAACCAGTTTTTCATGAACGTACTCCCCTTCCCAACGCGCTTTGTCGTTCTGGAAAAGACGAATCTTCCGGTCTGGATACCAGCCTGAATGGCGGATCCATCTGTGGAGATAAAAGACCTTTCTGGGCATGGAAAAACCTGGGCAATCCGGCTCCTCATCCTTCAGATCGAGGATTTCCTGGCGGAGTTCAGGGGAAATCCTCTCATCCGCGTCCAGCGACAGGATCCAGGGGGATGAGGCTTTAGTGTTGGCGTAGTTCTTCTGGTCGGCAAAATCAGTCCATTTCCGCTGAAAAACCTTGCTCGTGTATTTCTTGGCAAGCCTGACCGTGTCATCGGTGCTGAAACTGTCCACAACCACGATCTCGGAAACCAGGCCCTCCAGGCTTTTCAAGGCCGGCTCAAGCCTCATCTCTTCATTATAAGTGATGATAACCGCTGAGATTTTCATTGACCCCATATTAGCACAATTCCAAGAAAAAGGGGACAGGGTCCTTCTCGAGGGGAATACCCAGTTTTTCTGGATTATCCAGAACCTCTGCGAGGTCCCTTCCGACAAGCTCCGGTTCTATATCCAGAGCCCCGACGACATCAAGACTCGCCTTTCTCAGAAGAGCGTAGGCTGTTTTCCGGCCCATCACACCGCATCCATAAATAATGACATCATACTTCTCCATTTTTTCAGCCTCCGGTTGAATCATGAATGAACAGTTATCCAGGTTATTTATACTTGAGCCATTTTTTGACCACTCTTTCCACCGCATCCAGAGAATCCTGGATTTCCCTCTCTGTGTGAGCAGCGGAAACCGCTCCGTAGCCATGAAACGTGTTGAATCCCTCTTCGAGCATGGACAGTTTAAAAATCTTCTCCCTGAGCTCAAAATCACAGACCTCCGGGTTCCAAACCTGTTCAGGATGGGAAACCTGGTCAATATTCTCCTTGAGGAACTGAACACCCACCAGGGAGCTGTTTTCCGTGATCGAGTCACCGTAGCCAGTACACCTGACGTTGATGCCGTAAGCGGCAAAAATCTCCTCGATTCCTTTCCGGACCTTACTGCCAAGCCGACCGATCCTGGGGTAGATCTCTGGCTCATTGTCTATCAAGTAACCCAGGAAGCTTAATCCCGCCAACATTGCGGCTGGGTGGGCGGAAAACGTTCCCCCCTCAAATTTAACCTTCTGCTCCGGTTCGGCCTCAGGGCCGCAGAGAGCCATCACCTCCTCCCTGCCCGCTACCGCACTGACAGGCATTCCCCCTCCGATGGCTTTCCCGAGTACTGTCAGATCCGGTTTGATCCCGTATAAACTCTGCACTCCTCCCGGATGAAATCGGAAGCCTGAGACCACCTCATCAAAAATGAGCAGAGAACCATACTGCTGGGTCAATTCTCTCGCTCTCCGGAGATAGTCTTTATGGGAAAAAATGAAGCCGCCTGCTCCGATAAAAGGCTCCAGGATGAAACAGGCGATTCTCTCTCCATGTTCTTTAAACCGATCCTCAAGGTCCTGGATATCGTTGAACTTGGTGATGACGATCGTCTTCTCCATTCCCGCTGGAAGCCCGGCGGACTCGATATGGTCCATCCCCCGATCGTAGAGGGTGATTCCTCTTAAAACATAGGGATGAGCCCCATGCCAGCCTCCCCCCACTTTCATGACCATTTCTCTTCCTGAGAAAGCTTTGGACAGCATGACCGCATACATCGTGGCCAGAGTGCCGCTGGTGGTGAACCGGATCTTATCTGCACCTATCTGTCCCAAAATCAGCTCGGCCAGTCCACTCTGAAGGCTGCCTGGAAAACCGGTTGTCAGCCCCTGGCTCTTTTTGAAATAATCCTGGAGAGCTTTTATCACCACTGGCGGGTTGTGTCCCAAAATATTGGCAAAATGGCCCTGCCAGAAATCGATGTACATATTGCCGTCTGCATCCCACACTTTTGAGCCACTGCATTGAACGTCACAAAACGGAAAGGGGCTGAATAGCCTGAGGTTATGGCTGCCTCCGGTGATCAAATACCGGGAAGCCTTGTTGAAGATAGCCTCTGATTTCTTATGCTTTGACCTGAAATTCTGGATTAAATCATTGAGCAGCCTTTGTTTATCCATGACCATCCCTCTCAAGCCTCAATAAATAGAATCTGAAGCCCATGCCCGATGTATGATCAAAGAAAGCTATTAATTGATGAGCACGTTTAATGGCTGAGCTAAGGCTAATTTCCCCGACCTGCATTTCTTTCCTAATCCTGCTTTCCCACAGTCAGGTATTGCATAGATTAGAACAACATAAAAAAATAGTCAAAAAAAAGTGAGCGTCCTAACTTAGGAAAGATAAACCACGACAAAAAGGGTGACCATCCACGGAAAGCGCCCAGGATTGGGGAACGCCCCTGAAATGGTCACTCCCCGATGAACTGCGATACGGTGATGTTCCTCTTCTCCAGGCTTGTTCCCAGAGCTTTCTCCAGCCTGGCCAAAGCAAGATTATAATCAACCAGAGATTTCAGCTCCAGAGACCTTTCCCGGGCCAGTTCCTCTTGATACTGCAGGACAAAATAGTTGGTGGTCAGCCCGACATTCAGCTTTTTCACCTCAGCTTCCAGCCTTTTTTCAGCCAACTCGCGGGCAACCCGGTAAGCCTCGACTCTCTTGAAGTTGGTCTCGACATCCCTGAGCGCATTTTTCACATCCAGGTAAACCTGTTTTTCTTGGTTTTTTAACTCCAGCAGGCTCTTTTCCGTTTCCATCCTGGCCTTGACGACATCAGCTTTGGTCGTAAAATTGCTCAGGGGGAGGGAAAGAGTCAGGCCAACAGTCCAGTTATCGTATTCAAACCCGAAAGCATCTTTCAGGGCATCGGAAGAAGGATGGGCAATCGTATCAATCGGAGGCCCAAAGGGATCCACTGGATTAAAAACATTTTCTGTTCCTGAAAGCCCTGGACTCCAGAAAGAAAACTCCAGATCCAGGCTGGGAAGAATCTGATTCCGGGCAACCTTCAGATTCAGCTCGTTGGTCTCGATAGTCTTCTTCCTCATTTCCAGATCCGGACTCTTCTCTAAAGCTTTTCTCAGCGCTTCCTCCAGGGAGATCTCTTCCTGAACAAAACTCGGCTTGTCCAGGGGGATGATTCTCTTCTGGCTCATCTCCCCCTCTTCTGTCAGGTTGAGCAGGTCTCTGAGCAAATCTTCACTTCTTAGGATGATGGCCTCGGCTGCCAGGATGTCCGCTTCCCGTGAGGCCACAACAGCCTCAGCATTCAGGATCTCGATCTGGGCCAATTTTCCTACTTCAACTTCCTTTCGATTCTTGGCCAGGAGGTCCTGAGCAAGCTCCAAGGACTGCTGTTTGACCTTGTAATCTTCGATGGCGTAGACGAGATTCCAGTAGGCTTCCTGCACTCTGTAAATCGTATCTATGAGGACCTTCTCGAACTGATTGTAAGAAATATCCAGGTTGTTGCGGGCGATGAGAATTTCTCTCCGGCTAATCTTGGTGCCGAAATTCCTCAGCAGAGGCTGAGTCAGATTGAAGCGCAGCGAGCTTCCGTAACGGGGATTGATGACCTGAAGGCCTGCAGTCGTCTCATATCTGTTATTGTAGAGAGAGAGAGAAAAGCTGCCTCCCGTGGGAATCTGCTGAACCAAGGTTGCCGAGTAATCCATATCCTTGGCAGTTATTGTGTCTGCCTGTTCAAGCCACCAGTAGGAAGGACTTTCCGTTCGCTCATTTCCGAACCCGATGTCAAGCCGGGGCATGAAAAACTCCTTGGCTTTTGTCAGGGATGCATCGGCCAGCTCAGGGTTGATAACTTCCACGGCAACGTTAAGGTTATCCTTCAAAGTCCTGATGATGCATTCTTCAAGAGACAGAGAAAGTTCTTCCTCCTCTCCAGAGAAACAGGGCTTGAAGAACAAGACGATAACCAGGGCTGAAATAAAAAATGTTTTTATCCTCACTTTAAGCCTCCTGAAAAAAAATAGGGACATGGACAGAAAACTTCCTCATTCATCCAGTCTCATTCCAATCAATGCTTCAACCAAATAATACGAATATTGGCGCTCATTGGTTCAATATAATATAAGGGGACGTTCCCTAAGGGAACACCTTATCTTATTCCTGTTTATTTTGAAAACGTCATAATCGGATAGGGTGTCCCCCCAGGGAACGTCCCCATTACATAATCGGATAGGGTGTCCCCCCTTGGGAACGTCCCCAAAAAATTAACTGCGGGGATAAGCGTTCAAATCCAGGTCCAGCGACGGTTTCATTCCCTTTTTGAGCTTCTCCACAGCCAGGGCAGCCACCATGGCGGCATTATCGGTACAGAATTCAGGCGAAGGAACAGCAGGAATCAAGCGCTGCTTTCGGGCAAATTCCTCGAAGTGATGCCGAAGCTTTTTATTCCTGGCAACTCCGCCACAGAGAATGAGCGCCTTGGGCTTGAGAATCTCAGCGGCCTGAGCCAGGTTGGCCAACAGGGCCCGGATCACAGCCATCTCGAAGCTGGCCAGAAAATCATAGAAATGAGGATGGCTCTTGGCAATCTTGAATTCTTTAATCCGCTTTAAAGCCGCTGTCTTCAGCCCGCTGAAACTGAAATCAAGGCTTCCATCTGTCATATGGGGCAAGCCAAAAACGAACTTCCGCGGGTCTCCTTTTGCGGCCAATTCATCGATAACCGGCCCTCCCGGATATCCCAGATCAAGGAATTTGGAAACTTTATCCAGGGCTTCTCCGGCCGCATCATCCCGTGTTCTTCCGATGAGCCGGTAATCCATCCTCTTCTTCATGAAAAAGGTGGAGGTGTGACCTCCTGAAACGACAAGAGCCAGGGCCGGAAAGGGAATCCTGCGATTTTCAAGAAAGGCGGATTCAATGTGAGCTTCGATATGGTCGACTGTGACCAAGGGCTTTCCATAAAAAAAGGCCAGGCCTTTTGCAAAGGAAAGGCCAACCAGCAAAGATCCGATCAACCCAGGCCCCTGAGTCACGGCATAGGCATCGATATCCTCGAGCTTCAGCTTGGCCCGGCTCAAGCATTCCTGGACAACATAAATTATAGAGGTGATGTGCTGCCGTGAAGCCAGCTCAGGCACAACTCCTCCATAAGGAGCATGGATCTCGTCCTGAGTGAGAACCACGTTGCTCAGTATCTTTAAATCTTCATTGAGGATTGAAGCGGAAGTTTCATCACAGGATGTCTCGATCCCCAAGACGCGCATTCTCTCTTTTCCCATCCTTTCACTTTTTATCTGTGTTGAGCAATTTTTCCAGGCTTTCCGCGTAAGGCGGCCTGGATATCCCTTTCTCCGTGATTATGCCCGAGATGTAGCCGGCAGGAGTGACATCAAAAGCGGGGTTCTCGACATCCACATGGGGTACTGTCACACATCGTCCAGCGAACTCCCTGACTTCCCCAGCACTTCTCTCTTCGATGGGGATCTCACTTCCCTCAGCTAGTCCCGGATCAATGGTGCTTGTCGGCGCCGCGATGTAGAACGGGAGGTTATGCTCCTTAGCTAAAACAGCCAGGGTGTATGTGCCGATTTTATTGGCTGTATCCCCATTGCGGGCGATCCTGTCCGCCCCGGTCAGAACCGATGAGATCTCCTCCTTTTTCATCAGATGTCCGGCCATGCTGTCCGTGATCAATGTCACGGGAATCTTCTCTCTATCAAGCTCCCAGCAGGTGAGCCTTGCACCCTGGAGAAGGGGCCTGGTTTCATCCACGTAAACATGGATTCTCTTGCCCTCCTGGAAGGCTGACCGGATAACGCCCAGGGCTGTTCCGTATCCGGCCGTAGCCAGGGCTCCGGTATTGCAGTGTGTCAGGACAGAATCCCCGTCTTTAAGAAGGCTCTTTCCCCAGAAGCCGATCTTTCTGTTGACGGCCACATCCTCCGTTTTGATCGCCTCCGCCTCTTTGATCAATCTCCGCTTGAGCTCAGGAAGAGCAAGACTCCTGCTCTCGTCGAAGGTTCTCTTCATCCTTTCCAGAGCCCAGAATAAATTGCGGGCCGTCGGCCTGGTTTTTTCAAGCCTCTGAAGAATCCGGGAGAACTCTTTTTCCACCTCCCTGTCGCTCTTCATCCGGAGCAGCCCCAGAGCCACTCCGTAGGCAGCGGCAACACCGATAGCCGGTGCTCCCCGGATGACCATCTTCTCGATCGCCTCCGCCACCTGGGTGTATTCCCGGCACTCCACGTAGACCTCCTCATGCGGGAGCTTTCTCTGGTCGATCATCACCACCTTGTCTCTATCCCACTTGACTGCTGACAGCATCACCTTTGTCTCTCCTTCTGCCATGAAGGGGTTTCAGGACCCTTCCACTTCCATCTTTTCACCCACTCCATGTACTTCCTTTGAAAACCTTCCCACTCTTTTGAGGCGAGCTCCTCTTTCAACTTCTGGTAGCAGTAGACAATCTGGAGGTCATTATCCCTGTAAACCTCTTCTGTGGGAAGGCCGAGCTCCTTGGCCATCAAGGCTGACTCAAAGCTTTTCCCGTAGTCGGCAAGATGGCTCAGGATCTGAGAGCAGAGATAGTGATAAAAACCGCAACTGAGGTCCCCATCAGAGAGCTTCTGGGCTGTTTTGAGGGCAGAGGCCAAAAGTTTCTCTCTTTCCTTTCCTTCTTGACGAAGTGCCTTCCTCAACATCGCATCCGTGTATCTCTCGGCAGCCAGGATGGTAACGGGTGAAAGCTTGGATTTTTGGATAAGGAAAATGTAGATCCTGAGCGATGACTCCTCGACCCAGAGCTCCTCCAGCGAGAGAGCCAAGCCCAAAAGAGAGACCTGCTGAGCCCATTCCTCGCCTTTTTCAAACCCATGGGAATGGGCAAGACGGAAACTCTCTTCAGCACTCTGCCAGAGTTTGAGCTTCAACTCGGCCATTCCTTTTAACATGTAAGCCTGCGATGAGGGGTGTTTCGAAACCACACGTTCTGCTTCCTGCAGAGCGTTTTTGAAGGAGCCCAGGGCTTCTTCGGTCTGATAAAGCCGGGAATACTCCTGGCCTTGCGTATAATGAAGCTTGGCCTCTCTCAAATGGGAAGCGCATGAGGAGAATAAGGCAAAGCAGATAAAGAGCAGGAGGACGAAAAAGGCTACAGGGCGTTTCTCCCGTCCGACTGCTTTCTCCCAGGGATACACCTTATTCATTTTTGCTCCCTATTTGTTTTTTTATGACCTCAGCGATGACTTTCTGTACTTTCTCCTGTGAGAGGAGTTCCAGGTTGAGGGATACCATCTCACCAGCAAAATCCTTCAGGCCCCTGATAAGCTGGGATTGGTTCTTTAACTCATTGATATCCTCTTCTGCTTGTCTGACTTTCTGATCGAACTCCTTGACGATTTTTCTGTAATCGCCGGATTCCATCTCTTGATGAAAAAGGGCTGAGAGAAAAGGATCTTCGAGCCCGAGGAGGGGATAGAGCCGGACAAACGATTTTCTTAAAGAAGCCATGTCTTTTTTTCTCACTTCAGGTTCAAAACACCTCATCAAAGCGGGATGATCTTTGAAGAAGCAAAGGATAAAATCATCTGGCTTTACATGGACGCGCTCTGGATCGAGCCAGACTTTCCAGGAAAAGACCTTCTCTTTCCATTCCTTTGTTCTTTTTATGGCCCAGAAGAGAGAAGCGTTGAGAAGGGGGAAATAAAGATAACTCTGCAAAGGAAAGATCTTGGAGAGAAAGCTTATGCCGCTTTCCACCGTCTTTTCAAGAGGAGATTTAGGCATGCTACTATAATAAGAATTAAACAACTCGGAGTAAAGAAAAAATGGGGTCAGGGCTCGACATTAGACTTCAAATCATTCAGAAAATCAGAATGTGAGTCCTTGAGAAAGGCAGGCAATGAATAATGAATAAAAAATGTCTAATGTCGAGCCCTGACCCCAATTATTATTTTATCTCCAGCAGGGCAAGGAACGCTTCCTGCGGGACCTCCACCTGGCCGATCTTTTTCATCCTCCTTTTACCCACTTTCTGTTTTTCCAGCAACTTCATCTTTCGTGTGTAATCTCCACCGTAGAGCTTGGCCAGGACATCTTTCCTGTAGGGCTTGATTGTCTCCCGGGCAATTACCCTTTTGCCGATCGCTGCCTGGAGAGATACCTCAAACTGCTGGCGTGGGATGAGCTCCCTCATTCTCTGAACAAGCGTCTTTCCCCGAGAATAGACCCTATCTTCATGAACGACCAGTGAAAAAGCATCCACAACCTCTCTGTTGATCAAAATATCGAGCTTGACCAGCGGGGCTTCCCTGAAACCTATAAACTCATAGTCCATGGATGCATAGCCCTGCGAAACCGATTTCAACTGGTTGTAGAAATCCACGACGACTTCGTTCAGAGGAAGATGATAAGTCAGGAAGATGCGCTGGGTGCTGATGTACTCCATTTTCTGCTGCTCACCGCGCCGGCTTTCCAGAAGCTTGAGGACAGCGCCCAGATATTTTTCAGGAGTGATGATCAGGGCTTCGATGAGAGGCTCCTCGATCTTCAGAATTTCGTGAGGCGCAGGGATCTGGGAGGGATTATGGAATTCCAAAACCTGACTGTCTTTCTTGGTGACTCTGAAGTTGACGCTTGGAGCAGTGGAGACCAAGTTCAGGTCAAACTCTCGTTCCAGTCGCTCCTGTATTATTTCCCTGTGAAGCAACCCGAGAAAGCCACACCTGAAGCCCAATCCCAACGCCGGCGAGTTCTCGGGTTCGTAGCCGAAGGAAGAATCATTGAGCCTCAGCTTCTCCAGAGCCTTTCGCAAATCTTCGACACTACTTTCTCCGGCCGGGAACATCCCGCAAAACACCATGGATTTCGCCTCCTTAAAACCGGGAAGGGCCAGGGACGTCCTCCGGTATCTCTCGGTGACCGTATCCCCTATCCGGGCGTGGCTCAATTCCCTTATGCCAGCGATCATGTAGCCCACTTCGCCTGTTTCCAATCTGTTCACCTTCTGTGGTTTCGGTGTCAAAAAGCCGAGTTCTTCGACTTCATAGGTGGCTCCGCTGGACATCAGCTCAACCTTGGCCCCGGTGCGGACAGCTCCTTCAAAAATCCTGACCAGGATTATCACTCCCCGGTAGGAATCAAACCAGGAATCGAAGACCAGGGCTTTCAGAGGGGAATCCGGATCTCCGTTCGGCGGCGGGATACGGGTGACGATACTTTCCAGGACCTGGCCGATACCCGTTCCCTTCTTTGCGCTCACCAGGATCGCTTCCTCCCTGTCTATGCCGATGATGTTTTCCATCTGTTCCAGAGTGAGCTCCGGGTCGGCCTGATACAGGTCTATCTTGTTGATGACAGGAATAAGCACAAGGTCATTCTGGAGGGCAAGATAGGTATTGGCCAATGTCTGGGCTTCAACTCCTTGAGAAGCATCTATGACCAGGAGTGCGCCCTCGCACGCGGCCAGGCTCCGCGAAACCTCGTAGGTGAAATCCACATGCCCTGGAGTATCGATCAAGTTGAGGAAGTGCTCTTTTCCGTCTTCGCTTTTATACCGGAGCCGGGCTGTCTGGGCTTTTATGGTGATTCCCTTCTCCCTCTCCAGGTCCATGGTATCCAGCACCTGGTCTTTAAATTCCCGCGGCGAGATCGCCCCGGTTCTCTCCAGGAGTCGGTCTGCCAAGGTAGACTTCCCATGGTCGATGTGGGCTATAATCGAAAAATTCCTGATCTTTTCCATTGGGGTCAGGCTTCCAAAACTTCAGTTGTTCTGCTCAACCATTTTTGGAGTTTTGCATCTTGTCTTATTTCTTCGTCAACTTTTCGAATCATATTCGAATCATATAAGATATTGTATTGAATTCTCTACCTAAGAATCCAGCAACAGATTTATTATTAAATCCCACGCATCGAACTGCAACAAATACAAACAGGCTTCTTGCCTTTGCAATCAAGCCAGTCTCCATGAGAAGATGAAGGTGATTTGACATAAGCACGAAAGAATAAAGAGTGAATTTGTATCTCTCCTGATATTTCTTAACTCGGTCCAGATAAACATTATAATCCTGTTCATCTTT
>Ga0209427_10002321_pt1 | contig 22367 bp, 12 predicted proteins | sample DeeMarSWOR136_30_FD_187465 | JGI IMG/M metagenome (GOLD analysis project Ga0209427, IMG submission 187465) | Marine sediment microbial communities from White Oak River estuary, North Carolina - WOR-1-36_30 (SPAdes) (version 2) | ecosystem: Environmental > Aquatic > Marine > Intertidal zone >...
AACGTTCGTCCTGCCAGTATATGCTGCCCACCTTGCTCTCATGCCAGCCGTCCTTTTCATGCACTGTTGTGCCGTCAGGGGCAATATAAAGCTTATCAGGGCGAATCTGAGAATCTGGTATCTGCCTGCTTTTCAGGAAAGTCTCAAAACGCTCGTCTTCCTGCCTCAAGGCCACTGCACCAACCTGATGAACAACGCGTTCTACTGTTTTCTCAGATACATACTGGCCAAAAAGCTCCTTAATCTTATCTGAAGTCTGGCTGAAACTATCATCTACCGCTACCACACAACAGGCCCTTGCCAAACCAGGGCTGAGACACTCAGAACCCAGACCGCTGGCCTGGTCGTATGGAAAGCAACTTGCTCCGCAGTCCGGGCAATGATAATAGGAACGACTCAAAACTATCCAGCCAAAAACTGTGTGTATGTTCTTGGAGCGGTGGCTGACAAAACGCATGGAACCACCACAATGACAGACCATCAAACTACCTTTATAGCCATTTGGCTGTCTTGATACTACCCTTTGCAACAATCCCTGTCCTAATTCTCTCATCATAAAAGCTACCGCCGATTCAAGGTCTCCCAGATTTTCTCTGACCAAAGATAATTCCTGCCCAAAACACGCTTCCAATTCGTTTAAAATTCTGCTATTCATAATATGCTCTCCTTTCTTGGCAAATTTTCTAAAAATAATCCTTATTTTGCCTATAGGAGAGCAATTTTTCTACCTACAAACTTGACGTGCACCCTCGATGTCAGTGACATCGTAATCTTCGGACAGGCGGAGATACGCGGCTATCCATTTGCCCGAACTTGCCAGACTGATTGTACGGGGAACAATTCTTACGTATGCCTGTATAGGGGGGCTGTATTCATAAGCGCCCATATCGATTCTGCCGTTGATTACACGGGGCTTGCCGTCTAAATCCGTCTCGTCAGGTTCAGCTATGTAATTCGGGTCACCGGCATCGATGCACGGCGAATCGGGGAGCAGATGGTAGTCACAAGAGAGGGGGTTTATAAACTGCGGGTCAGCATCAATATTGCCTTTGCCCGGCCAGCCGCCGCGTATATTGCTGTATGTAATCGTGATTTCTGAATTGTCGTCATTCCATATTTGGTTTGGTTCATCCCACAAAATGGAGTTGGTTATCTGAACGTTGCCCGGATACCATTGACTGTAAGAGTCGCAAGCCAGAGCATTTCCATTAGGTGTTAAATTATCATAAAAAGTGCAGTTGTTCACCGTTTGGCTGTACGACGAATACCTTCCGTTGTAGACATATATCACCGCACCTGCGTACCCTGCTGAGTTGCTGCTGAAGATGCAGTTGGTCAATGTGGAGCTGCCGCCCCAATTGTGGATCGCGCCGCCGGCGTATTGTGCTGAGTTGCCGTTGAACAGGCAATTAGTGACTGTTGAGTTACTTCTATTGCAAGTGGCCATCCCGCCGCCGCTGCCACCGTTGCTCCATTGACTATATGCAGAATTTTCAGAGAAGATGCAGTTTAGAAGTGTTGAATTGCTGTCGTTATCGTTGTAGATTCCACCTCCGCTACCATAGCTACTCTCGTTGTTTATGAACACACAGTCCGTCAAGGTCAGAGTAGAAGCATCGTTGTACATTCCACCAGCGCGTCCGGCCTCGTTGTTTGTGAACACGCAGCCCCTTAACATAAGAACAGAATGCCAGGCGTTGTGCATTCCACCGCCCGTATCACCAGCCTTATTTGATCTGAATTCACAGTTCGTGAGCGTCAGAGTGCTACCGCCGTTTATTATCCCCCCGCCAAACTGAAAGCTGCCAGCATCAGCCCGATTTGAAATAAATATGCAGTTAGTCAAAGTTAAGCTACTGGATCCATTACACATCCCTCCACCTCCGTCCGGGCCCTGATTAAAGGAAAAACTGCAATTATTAAGAATCACATCACTCTGATTGTTACACAAGCCCCCGCCACTGCCCCAGGCTCCTTCATTCTCGTTGAACCGGCAGTCGGACAAGATTGGGGAGCTATCCACATTGCCCATCCCCGCTCCTCCACCATTTCGTGAGAAGTTCTCGACGAACTCACAGTTGGTGAAAGTCGGAGAACCACCGGAATTGTACACTCCACCACAGCGGTCATACGCGTAGCCATCGGAGAAGGTGCAGTTGACGACAGTGGGGCTGCTTTCGCTGTTGAACATCCCGCCACCTTTGCCGCCACTATGATGGAGGATGGAGTAAAAGGCCCCATTGTCGTTGAAAATGCAGTTGTTTAGCGTTGGATTGCCAAAGTAGTTGCTAATGCCCCCGCCATCCAAGGCTGCATTTTGTTTGAAGATGCAGTCAATTACGGTCGGACTGCCGTAATGGTTGTTCATTCCTCCACCCTGGTTGTGGGGAGAAGAACTGTTGGCCTGCCCCCCAATAACGGTGAAACCATCGAGAACAGCGTTGGCATCCATTCCGCTGCCGGTTACCACATGATAGCTGTTTTCGGCCCGGGTGGGCTCATCCATCAATTTTTCAGGGTAATGTATATTAACGTCATTGCCGTTCAGGTCGCCGCTGAGGATGGTTTCGTATTTGGCGATATCACGGCAATTCGGGTCGGGTTGCCCAAATCCAGCGTAGCCGCCTTTTAGGATTACGCCGTTGATAAGCTGGAATGTCTCTTCCCGTCCCAGATTCGGCCTATCACTTAGCACGAAATCGTCGGGTTTGTAGATTCCCTGAGCAACGCGAATCTCGTCTCCTGATGATGCGACCATCAAGGCATCCTGCAGGTAGGTATATGCGGTTTCCCAGCTTTTCCCATCGCCCGGAAGTGTAGTATCATCGTCAACATAAATTATTTTACCATCGGCTGTGGAGGCAACAGACAGCAAGAACATTGTTATAGTCAAGAAGACTTTGAGAGATGGCTTTTCGCTCATTTTATGGCCCTCCAGTAAGGATTTTGCCTCAAACTGACATCCTATAACATTATACTAAATCAGCAGGAGTGATTCCAGCAATTTATCTCAGCAGAAGGTTGATTTGCTAATGCGGACAAGACAAAATGCCGGCAGTTTATACTAAAAGCGGTGTTTTTGAGTATCGGGAAATCCGATTTCCCGGTCTATTATCGCGTTCTTATTCGACCTGTGCGCTGCTCTGTTCGTAATCTTCTCTTTTCCTCTACCATTGTTTTGGAGAGTTTGTCTAAACGCTCATCCCTTGTCACGAGAAGGCCGTCTATTACGACGGTCGTCTTTGCGGCTTTTTCTTCGATGGCGATTTTTTTTGCAAAATTAAGCTCTTCTGCGACCTGCTCATATACGGCTTTTGCCAGCAATGGTGAGCTTTCGCTCTGCCTTGCCGTCCACCCTCTCATCTCCCTTATTCCCTTCCTGTCTATGTCTTTCAATTCCTTTTCAAGGCCTTCAAAGGTCTTTAGCCTGGCCTTGACTTCGTTCGGGTCGGTAAATGGAAGGTTTATGGTAATTTTTTGCGGCGTTGGCCTGTCGGTCAAATCTCTCCGAGAACTTCTTCTGCCGGTGCTCCGCCTTGTAGTATCCTGATATCTTCTTGTATCATTAAATCTATTATTATAACCGCTGTCCCTTATGCCTGTGCGTCCGCGGGTGTCCCTTCGTGTCCGGCTGCCTCTCCTTGATTCCATGATCTCGCGGCGTATTTGTTCTTCCTGCATTTTTTCAACAATTTTGTCGAACCGCACACTTCTGTATAATATCATGCCGTCTATGGCCGTTGTCGTTTTATCCGCTTTTTCTTCTTCAGCCTGTTTTCTTACGAATTCATACTCTGCACCGATTAGCTCATATACCGCTTTTACAATATCAGGCGTGAGCTCCTCTAAGCCGTTAATCCACTCGTTTATCTCATTTTCGCTTTGTTGTTCAATGTTTTGTAATTCTGATTCCAGACCTTCAAGAGTCCTGATTCGGTCCATGATTGCATCTGTGTCGTTTGTGTCGGTAACTACAACTTCTTTAGCATTAAGAACCGGCTTTACATCATTTCGCTTGGTCATCTCGCATGTTACTATGCTATTTATCCTCACTGGTATGGGCGTCTGCTGTGTCTGCTGGCCGGGTACCTCCAGCTTTATCTGTCCCGATATATCCTGATTTATCCTGCTGCGGATTATTCTTCCCGTTGACTCTTCGAGCTCTATCATTCCCTGCTGTTTTCCCGACAGGTTGTAGCTCACCTTAGCGGTGCCCACTTCTACAGAACCCCCTTCAGGATTCGATTTGATGTTGGACTTAACCTCGATAAAAGAGACCCCATCTTTGCGATCTTTCAAAGTCCATTCATTTTCCAGCGTCATTGCTGCACCTTGAGTCAAAGTGAGCGTTCTCTTCCAGGAATCCCCTATACCCACAGGTTTTTCCGGATATATAGCCAATGAGCTTTCCGTCATTTCTTTTATACCTTCCTCATTGATAAATTGCTTTATGCCCATCATCATAGCTTGTTTCATTGGCCCTTGCGGCAGCTTCCTTTCGATGTTCTCGCGAAGCGTCTGTAAACCCATGACTTCTTCAATCCTGCCTTGCGGAGTTGTTTTCAGTGAAAAACCCTCATCTAAAAGCACGGCAAATCCTTGCGCCATAGGTGGAACCGGCGAACCTTTATCAGATGAATCGTATTCTACTCTGTTCCCAGCCGCCGTTTGTTTTAAGTTTACCCACCTGTAAGTATAGCTCACCAATGTATTTCCATTTGGCTCCACTTTTTTAACATCCAAGTCGCATCCCAGGCCGACCGTTTGCTCTGAGTACTGTTGCTGGCCACTGACAGTTTGAGAGATTTTTTGCTCTGTAAGGAACCTGAGATAATACTTTTCACCTTCTTTAAATTGCATTTGGTATTGTATCTTCTCTTGGTTTTGTGGAAGCTGAACGATTGGGCGCGGCAAATTTATCGCAGCAAAAGTTATTGAGGCGCTGAAAAAAATAATCAGCAGGGTCGGTATCAACATAAATATACGTTTCACAATATATCCTCCGATATTCCGGAAATGACAATAAAGACCAATTGATTTTCTTAACCGAACATTTGACATCCTAACAACAATTATATACCAAAAATCCTTTCAAAATTCACAAAAATTAGTAAATTTTGAGATTTCAGGCCCTATTAAACCTTTTCAGCAAACTCCAATCCAATTTTTTCTGCAATTCTGTCGAACTCGTCAAGTGAGTGAAATTCGATGATTATCTTTCCTCTATTACCATTTTTTCGTGTTTCTATTGTTACTTTGGTACCAAGTTGGTTGCATAAATTGCTCTCCAGATCAAGTATATGTGGAGGTTTTTGTATTTCGGGTTTCTTTGGTTCTGCTGTGCCCGTAAGGTACCTTCTTACCAATCTTTCGACCTCACGTACGCTCAGCCTTCCTGCCATAGCCCTATTTGCGAGTTTACGTCGCAGTTCGTCCGTTGGCAGGGCGATTATGGCACGAGCGTGGCCCATTGTTAGCTGACGCTTAGCTAACATTTGCTTTATTTCATTCGGTAAGTCGAGTAGCCGCAGATAGTTAGCGATTACCGACCTGTCTTCTCCGAGACGTTGTGCAGCCTCTGCCTGGGTCAGAGAAAATGTGTTTAAATAGCTTTGATAACACTTTGCACGTTCTATAGGATTTAGGTCAGCTCTGTGTATATTCTCAATTAATGCCAGTTCAAGTAACTGCTGGTCTGTTGCCTGACGAACCAAAGCAGGTATTGTCTTTAGAGATGCTAATTTTGAAGCCCGAAACCTTCTTTCACCTGCAATCAGCTCGTATCCTCCCGCAGCAGGCCTAACGATAATCGGCTGAATTACTCCATTTGCCTTAATTGATTCAGCCAAATCATTCAATTCCTGCTGGTCCCAGACTGTTCTTGCCTGATATGGATTAGGCGATATTGAGTCAATACTAATTTCCTTGAGGGATTCATGTAACTCTTTATCTGGTGGGAAGTTAGCTTCATTTACGTCATCAGCATTTTTACGATTAGCATATACTTGTCGCACAGATGTTATCGGACCTAACAAAGACTCCAGCCCCCTACCGAGATGTTTTTGTTTTTCTTTCTTTCTTATAGCCATATAAATACTCCTTTATAATACGGCTGCTCTTATGCCCAAAACCACCTTATAATTTGCCCCCTAAGTCTAACGGTAAATATACATTGCGATCCTATTTTTGTTATACTTTCATAAAAGAGTCTAAATATTAAATCGGAATTTTGCTATAAAATCTGCAAATTTGAAAGGACAAAACCTCCATTTCATAAAAAAAGTTTCACGTGAAACGCTGTAGAAATTGCAATCAACGACAATGATCCTCAAATAAATATTCCTATTTAGATTAAAATGTAATCAATCTTTGTCGCAAATTTTTACATTATTTGATAGAACGAAACGAGCTATTCGGAATCAAAGAAAATTGCAAAATCAAACTTTCTTTTAAAAAGATAATATTCTAAGTATTTATATCGAACCATCTACATACTAAAATTCTTTCTTTATGATAAGGCAAGATAAATTTAAGTAACATATTGTTAATTATCCCATTTTAACAATCCAAAGCAATTTTACAGGTAAAAAGTAGTAGATGAAATTATCCGCTGAAGGTGGAAAGGCAAAGAAAGTAACCGCCGATGACACGGTTTATAATCAACGGCAATTTAATTTTAGAGCTGGCAATTATCGTGGGAAATAATCTGATTTTGGGCACATCGTCTGTATAAAAGAGCTGACAGTTCCTTGATGTTTCACGTGAAACAATTAAGGGAGAACAAATGCAAGGAACATGAACTAAGAACAAAAAACAAGAAGTGATGATTATGAATGAAGAATCAATAGAAAAATGTCAATAATAATTTTAATCAAATCTGTCGCAAAGGGCATAGCGCCCCTCAAAATATATGTTAGTTGGATATATACCTAACTTCGTTACAAAATAGACCACCTTTTCTCTCAGTAAGGTTTTTTTCTTCAACTTGACCTGCCTTAATGGTTGATTGCATTTGTTAGCTAAATATGATATACAAAGGTTTTAACCTAAATGTTTAGGAATGAAAAATGGAAGCAGTTGAATTAAAGTCGGCGATAAACAATCTGATGGCCCGGGTTGAGACAATTCGGGACTGGCTTTGACTTGTCTAATAAGAAAATGATCCTTGGAAAGCTGGAAAAGAAGATGTCCGGCGAAGGATTCTGGGACAATCCCGAAACAGCCCAAGCCGTAGTCTCTCAACTAAGCGCGCTTAAATCAGTAATCGAACCTTTCGAAGAAATCCAGCGAGAGGTCAAAGATATAAGAGAGCTTTTCGACTTGGCAGCCGCTGAATCAGACAAAGATGAGCTGGCACAATTAGAAGATGACCTGGCAAATCTTGTAAATAAATGCGAGCAAATGGAGCTTGCCGGGCTGTTATCCAATCCTGAGGACATGAAAAACTGCTTTTTCAGTATCCACGCGGGGGCAGGGGGGACAGAAAGCTGTGACTGGGCAAATATGCTTCTTAGGATGTACAGCAGGCACTTTGAAAAGAACAAATACAAGTTTCGGGAGCTCGCTATTACGCCGGGTGAAGAAGTGGGGATTCGGTCTATAACACTTGAAGTCAGCGGGACTTTTGCATACGGCAAGCTATCGTGCGAGACGGGAGTTCATCGGCTTGTCAGGATAAGTCCGTTCGATTCGCAGAAACGAAGGCATACGAGTTTTGCGGCGGTGGATTGTATTCCCGAGTTCGATGAAGATATAGACATTGAAATAGATGAAGAGGATTTACGAATAGATTTTTACCGAGCCAGCGGTGCGGGTGGGCAGCACGTAAACAAGGTAAGCTCGGCAGTGAGGATTACACATGAGCCAACCGGTATCGTAGTGCAATGCCAGAACGAAAGGAGTCAGCATAAAAACAGGGCACAGGCAATGAAGATGCTGACGGCGAAGTTATATATGCTGGAAAAGCAGAAACGGGACGCCGAGCTGGCAAAACTTTACAGCAAGAAGGGGGAGATCGCCTGGGGGAACCAGATACGAAGCTATGTTTTGCAGCCTTACAGGATGGTAAAAGACCATCGCACCGAATTTCAGACAGGTAATGTTGACGCGGTGCTGGATGGCGAACTCGACGGCTTTATCGAAAGCTATCTGAGGCACCGGGCAAAAAAGAGGGAAAGTAAAAATTAACAACAAGGATATAAATAAAAGAAAAAGGGCTTAAAATAATGAAAGAGATTATTGAAGTCGGACTTAAGACCCGGACGGTTGATTTCAGTAAATGCAAGACAGAGCTGCTTGCCGTGGGTCATTTCAGCGACGCCAAAGGATTAGACAAAGTTAATGCAGAGTTGAACAGGAAACTTGACGGCGCGATCGAGCGATTGATTGAATTAGGCGATTTCGAGGGAAAGGATGGAACGAGAGCACTTCTTTATGGCAACCCAAATATAGGCGCCAAGCGAGTGCTTCTGTTGGGATTAGGCGAAAGGAAAAAAGCAACGCTGGACACAATTCGCAGGGCGGCAGCGAGTGCGGCCAACAGGGCGGTATCAATGAAAGTGGAAAAAATGAGCCTGGCACTGCACAGGGCCTTCGGAGGACGGTTCGACCTGGGCAAGATGGGGAGGGCCTGTGCCGAGGGAACACACTTCGGCAGCTTTCGTTATGATGAATTTGTCACCGAGAGCGAGAACGGACGTCCGGAGAAGATTGGCGTTGAGTTGATTGATTCCGATCCTTCAAAGACGAGAAAGCTAAATAATGGCATTAATAAGGGCGTTATTATCGGGCGGGCGCAAAGTTATGCCCGGACGTTGATGAACCGGCCTGCCAATATTATCAATCCAGCTAAAATAGCGGCGGCGGCGAAAAAGATAGCCAGCGAATGCAAAAACTTAAGCTGCGCGGTTTTTGACGAAAAGAAGCTGGCAGCCAAAGGTATGGGGGGTATATTAGCAGTTGGGTCCGGTTCGGTAAACAAGCCGCGATTAGTCGTGTTGAAGTATACACCGGCCGGTCGAGTCAGCCCGAAAGTGCCCATCGTTGGTTTGGTAGGTAAGGCGATAACGTTCGATTCCGGCGGGATAAGTATCAAGCCGGCACCAAATATGGACCAAATGAAATTAGACAAAACAGGCGGTATTGCGGTTTTATGCACAATGAAAGCGGTCGCGGAATTAGGACTTGGCGTTCACGTTCTCGGATTGATTCCTTCCGCGGAGAATTTACCGAGCGGTTCAAGCTACCGGCCCGGTGACATTATTACGACTTTCAGTAAAAAAACGGTCGAAGTCCAAAATACAGATGCCGAGGGGAGGATGATAATGTGCGATGCACTGCACTATGCAAACAAGGAAAACTGCGACGTTATCATTGATATAGCCACATTGACCGGTGCCTGCAAGGTGGCGCTTGGCTGCTATATGGCTGGCCTGATGGGCAATGATGAGAAACTGATAAAACAACTGCAGCGAGCGGCAGACGACAGCGGCGAGAAGGTTTGGCCTATGCCGAGCGGCGATGAATACGCACAAGAGATGAAGAGCAAGATAGCGGACCTGAAAAATATCGGCAGCAAGTGGGGCGGAGCTTGCACGGCGGCGGCGTTTTTGAGGCAGTTTGTCGGCGAGAGGAAATGGGCCCATCTGGACATCGCCGGTGTTGACATTTTCGAGAAGGGCACAGAAACATCAGCAGAAGGCTCAAGTGGATTTGGAGTGCGGCTATTGACAAGTTTTCTTATGAATCTGGCAGCAAAGTGAGCCAGGATCTTACGTGAACTTACAGGAATGAATTTAGGAAGAAGACAGGGATATGAAGGACAAAGGCAAAAAACGTATAGACACCAAAAAGATCGAGAAGGCAGTCAGGGAAATACTGCTGGCGGTTGGTGAAGATATTGAGCGTGAGGGGCTGAAGAAGACACCGGAGCGGGTTGCAAGGACGTACACCGAACTGCTTGGAGGGATGCAGGAAAAGCCTGAAAGGCACCTTCGCAGTGTATTTACGGAAAACTACGAGGAAATTGTTCTTCTGCGTGAGATACCTTTTTACAGTATTTGTGAGCACCATTTGATGCCTTTTATCGGCCAGGCCCATGTAGCGTATCTGCCTTCGGGAAGAATCCTCGGCATCAGCAAGCTGGCCCGCATTGTGGATTGTTTTGCCCGCCGGCTTCAGTCCCAGGAAAGGCTTACTTACCAGATAGCCGATTTTATAATGAATAAGTTGAAGCCCCAGGGCGTTGCGGTCGTGCTTGAGGCCTCTCATAGCTGCATGACGATCCGAGGGATAAAGAAGCCCGGCTCTGTGATGGTGACATCGGCACTTCGCGGGATATTCAAGAGAGACCCGAAAAGCCGAAACGAGATTATGAGCCTGATGCATAAGTAGAAGCTAACCGTGGAGGGACAGAGAAGAAAAAAGTAAAAGTCAATTTTCAAATTCAGTAAATGGGCAGACGGTTTTGAACTATGCATAAAGCGGGGAGGCAGGTACGGTTTTCTATTAATCCTTTTTTGTCAAAGGACAGCGAGGGTTTCAATTCATTTGCATCCAAGCCTGCCGGTGAAGGGTTGTCCATGTTTTTCGAAATTTCCGTTGAGGTAGCCGGCGAGGTTGAGCCAGCCACGGGATTTGTTGTTAATGTAATCGATATAGACAAGAATGTTCGGGAACTTGTAGTGCCGATTTTTGCCGAGCGAATACGAGAAAAGTACCGGCAGGGCAAACATATAGGTCTATTCGAAATAGCCGAACTTTTAAGGTCGGCCCGGGGACAATTAGCTGATAAGTTCGGAGCAGCGAAGATAAGCCTAATGAGCCTTAAGCTGAATCCCTTCAGGAAGGTAACAATAAAACCAGAGGACAATAAAATGATTTATTTTAGCGAGAAATTCGAGTTCGCAGCGACACATAAGCTCTGGAACGATGAGTTTTCCGAGGAACGTAATTTGGAGGTTTTCGGCAAATGCGCCAATCCCACCGGGCACGGGCACAACTACGTTGTCGAGGTCACCGTAAAGGCACAGGAAGGTGAGGATAGTTTCCGCATAGGTGAGTTTGAAAGGATAGTGGATGACGAGCTTGTCCAGTTGGTGGACCATAAGAACCTGAATGTGGACGTTGCCGAGTTTGGCAAGACCAATCCAACCGTTGAAAATATCGCAGTTTTCGCGTGGGGCAAGCTGGCCGGTAAATTCGGAGATGCAACGCTGCACTGCGTTACCGTAATGGAAACCGATAAGACGTACTGCTCTTATTACGGGCAGTAATCCGATGTTCGTTGTCGCCGGGATTTCAATAGGTCAGGGAGGAGAGCCAGTTTTCGACAAAAGCCGGCATGTCCAAAAAGTTCAGGATACCATCAGCGTTCGAGTCGAGGCCCGTATCAGCAGGGTCATCTTTCCAATGCAAGGCCAGGGTTGAAAAGTCGGCGAAATCCACCATAGCCGAGCCATCCGCATCGCCAAATAATCTGTGAAATTCCACCGTATAGAAACCATCAGAAGGATCCGGGTCATCGTCGAGCAGCGTTTGGCCGGCGGCATCGGTAATTGAGTTGCAGTCCAGCATCAATTGATAAGTGTCGTCGGGAAGCGAATCCGTAAAGTTGGCATCATTATCAATATCAAATTTCAGGGTAAACCGGAAGAGAAGTTCGTCATAAGCAAAGTCAATCTGGCCTGCGTCGAGAACGGTGCCGTTTGCTGTTCCGATCAGTTGAACGTCATCAGGCATAATAATAACATCGTCACTGAATATTACAGTAATCTCAGAGACATCTGAGCGTTGCAGTTGACCGTTTGCGATTTGTACCGAAGCAGTATAGAGGCCGGGATCAATATCACCCTGAGCTTCGAGCTCCATTATTGTAGTGAAGCACTCGGTACCGCCCGGCGTGCCGATTATCCTTATGGCGTTACCGACTGTTGGTGCAAAGCTAAAGTCTATTGCCTGATACATTTTGAAGCGGTCCGGGGCCGGTGTGATTTGTAAATTTGCCGGCTCTATATATCTGCTATCGCGGAGGATTTCCACGGTAAGGTTATCAAAAAAGCCGCCTCTGGCGTTGTCGGCCCTATAGTAATTATTGATTCGATTCCAGACTACATCACCTTCATAAAATGTGATTTGCTCAAACTTGACCGGCTGTGAGAAACTCAATTGATACCAATCCTGCTGAGGTCGGGTGTTCGGGTCAGCGAGATAACTGTAAAATGCTTTGTGGCCGTTGTGTGAGTTGTCCTTTATACCATCAATAATTGAATAGAGGTTTTCCCTGTCGTTGTTGGTATTATAGCACTGTACGACAGCGGTTGGAGTAACGGTAATGCCCGTTACAAGGGCCTGTTCGACGAGGCCGGCCGGCCCATTGGGATCGGGCTTTTCGGGCTCGGGTATAATCGTAACAGCATCAGGGATGTGGCAGGTCCTGTTGTGGCCGGAGCCGGTTATGTAACCACCACTTTTCAGGATGTTTTGCACGGCGAGATTTGTCAGCCGAGAGGCGATATTGGAAATAGTATCGTATTGGGGGACATATTGGTTCGGGTCGGGCAGGTACGGCCTATACACATTCTCATAAACATCGCCACAGATGTTGGAGTCTGTTAAGTCAGGCGGCAGATGACTAAAGCCACTTATTATGCCGATAAGGCCGCCGGCAGTTGCAGGATTGCAGTCGCAATCCCACCCAGCCAAGACGGCAATCTGGACGGTGTCTTTGAAATCCCCCCGGCCGTAGAGTATAGCGAGAATCGTCGCACCCGTGTTGACGGTAGATTCGAGCCAGTTGTAGTAACGACCGTAGCTGTATTGGCCAGCGTAATAATCATACAATTTTTGGCGGGTCTGTCGCCAGTCCAATATGCCATCACCGGCGTCGGCCTTGTACCAGTTGAGTACATCAGTTGCAATGTGATGGGTCCTGCTGGTAGTCGGTATTGCATTGAGAGCCTCAGTGACAAGGGTAACGACGTTCGGTTCAAAAAAAGCACTGGCATACATAGCAGCATAAAACTGTGCGGCATGAATGGGAAAACCAGTGTTTGTGACACGGGCGAACCTTGCGGTAAGGTCGATGGCGGACTGTGGCAGGCCGGGAGAGATTGCACCAAGTGATTCGGTCGTTATCTGCGAATCAATCGAATACCAATGCTGGTTGTAAGCGCGGGAACCGGTGTCCGGGGGCAGGAAACCGTCACCCATCAGGTACCATGCCTGTCTGTTTGCAATGTATATCCCGGCGCCGGAGGCGGTGATATGTGTATTCCACTGATCGGCTATCTGTAGGGAATTGCAATCGAAGCCATCGGTTTCGAGTATGTGAATGGCAATGTATTCTATGTCGGTATCGTCGTCGGCGTCCCAAATGGATTTGATGACCCAGGGGACGTTCGGATCGGGATTTGGATATGAACCGGTAAAACGGCCTTCAGTAGTTCTTCCCGCCATGTTTCCTATAAGCTGGCCGAGCCACATTCCCCGCATCTTATCATTGAGGTCATCGGTGAGAATTGTCTTTTCGGCCTTTGTCTGAAGACAGAGAGAGACCGCTATCAACAGCGAAAGAAATAAGAATTCGGATTTTCTATGCTTCAGGTCCATTCTTCACCACCCTCCCCATATACGTATTGTACTTTAATATTAACGCTAAACCAAGCCAAATCTGCGTTCCTGGGCCTCTTTGCACTGTCAAAGGGCCGCCCATCAACCTTTTCAAACTTATAGGACTTCGTTTTCGTACGGGTTTTCAGCCGTAAAAACGAATGCGGAGGGTGGGCAAATTAATTATTCGTGATTGATAATTGATTAATAATTGTTATTCTTTCCAGATACAGAATTTTTTAGGACAGTTTTTATATGAAAGCATTGGTTACGGGTGGGGCAGGATTTATCGGTTCGCATCTGGCGGAACGGCTGCTCAACGACGACAAGAAGGTAATTGTTGTCGATAATCTCAGTACGGGCAGCCTTAAAAATATTGAAAACTGCCAAAACAAGGGCGATTTTGATTTTGTTGAGGGAGATATCTGCAATGCGGAATTGATGGAATCCTTAGTAAAACAAAGTGAAGTGATCTTTCATCTTGCTGCGGCTGTGGGTGTCAAGCTGATAGCCGACAATCCCGTCCACACGATAGAAACGAATATCAGCGGTACGGAAGTGGTGTTGGACGCCGTCAATAAATTCAATAAAAGTGTGTTTATTGCATCGAGCAGCGAAATCTACGGTAAAAATGAGGCAGTTCCTTTCAGTGAAGATGATGATATTGTGTTGGGCAACACGGGTGTGCCGCGATGGTCCTACGCATGCAGCAAGGCGATAGATGAGTATCTCGCCCTTGCTTTCCATCAACAGTATGGGCTGCGTGTAGTGATTGGCAGGTTCTTTAACACGGTCGGGCCAAGACAAACAGGGCAATACGGTATGGTTGTGCCCCGGTTTGTACAATGGGCATTGAAGGGCGAGCCAATCTCGATATATGGGACGGGGGAACAAAAGAGGTGTTTTTGTTATGTTGGGGACGTTGTGGATGCGGTTATCGGACTAATGAATTCTGAGGAAGCCTCAGGAGGAGTATATAACATCGGCTCAACTGAAGAGATAACTATCGAGGGTCTTGCTGATAAAATTATTGAAATGACAGGCAGCACAAGTAAAAAGGAATTTGTCCCGTATGAAGTCGCTTATGGAATGCCTATGGAGGACATGATGCGACGCGTGCCGAGCCTGGAACGAATCAAGAAGGCAATCGGCTGGGAGCCGAAAACGAACCTGACCGAGACGCTGGAGGTGATTATCGAAAGCGAAAAAGGAAAAATGTAAATTGACACAGAGGTTTTTTAAGTAAAAACAGACACTAATTAATCTGAGTGAGATTATGAAAAAGGCACTGGTTACCGGAATTACAGGACAAGACGGCTCATATCTTGTTGAACTGCTTCTGAAGAAAGGTTATGAGGTCTGGGGCATCATACGCCGCAGCTCATCTTTCCATACAGGCAGGATTGACCATTTGTATAAGGACCCACACGAGCAGCCGCGGCTTCGACTGGTTTACGGCGACTTGACGGACGGGGGCAACCTTTCCACGATTGTAAATGATATTAAGCCGGATGAGGTTTATAACTTAGGCGCCCAAAGTCACGTTCGGGTGAGCTTTGATACGCCTATATACACGGTCAATGCAGACGGGCTCGGGACGCTTCGATTGCTCGAGGCGATTCGAAGGATGGAAAAACAGGCAAAGTTTTACCAAGCATCCAGCAGCGAAATGTTCGGCAAAGCGGTTGAAACTCCGCAAACAGAAAACACGCCATTTTATCCGCGAAGCCCATACGGCTGTGCGAAGGTTTACAGTTTCTGGCAGACAGTGAACTACCGAGAGGCATACGGGCTGTTCGCTTGTAACGGGATTCTGTTTAATCACGAATCTCCGAGGCGAGGCGAGACGTTCGTTACCCGGAAAATAACACGAGCGGCGACGCGAATAAAATTAGGCCTACAGGACACTCTCTATCTGGGTAACCTGGATGCCAAGCGCGACTGGGGGTTTGCGGGCGATTACGTGGAGACAATGTGGCTGATGCTTCAGCAGGACAAACCTGACGATTATGTGATAGCCACGGGCGAGAGCCATTCTGTGCATGAATTTCTGGACGAGGTTTTCGGGTATCTCGATTTGGACTGGCAAAAATATGTTGAAATTGACCCACGCTATCTTCGGCCGACGGAGGTTGACTGTTTGCTTGGTGACGCGAGTAAGGCAAAAAAAGTCCTCAATTGGGAGCCTAAGGTGACATTCAAAGAGCTTGCACAAATGATGACGGACGCCGATATGGAAATCGCCAGGCGTGAAAAGATAATTAAAGAGCACAAAGAGTGAGAATAATGAGCGGTTTTTTTGAGGACAGGCGGGTCGTTGTTACCGGGGGCGCCGGTTTTCTGGGCAGCTACGTTATTGATGGTCTGGAACAACACGGGTGTAAGAATATTCTCGTGCCCAAGATTGAAGACTACGACCTGGTTCAGATGGACAATATCGTCCGGATGTACGAGGATATGAAGCCCGACATTGTGATTCATCTTGCGGCGGTTGTTGGGGGCATCGGCGCGAACCGCGAGCATCCCGGTGAGTTCTTCTACAAGAACCTGATGATGGGTGTGCAGCTTATCGAACAGGGACGGCTGCATGATATAGAAAAGTTTGTCGCGATAGGCACGATATGCGCGTATCCGAAATTTACTCCCGTACCGTTTAAGGAGGACGAGCTATGGAACGGATATCCCGAGGAAACCAATGCCCCTTACGGGCTGGCCAAAAAAATGCTGCTTGTCCAGTCGCAGGCATACAGGGCCGAATACGGTTTTAATTCGATATTCCTGCTGCCGGTAAATCTTTACGGTCCGGGTGATAATTTCGATCCTGCCAGCAGTCACGTGATACCGGCCTTGATAAAGAAATGCGTCGATGCAATTGAAAGCGGCGCCGACCATATTGACTGCTGGGGGACAGGGAATGTATCGCGCGAGTTTATCTACGTCTCTGATGCAGCCGAGGGAATTTTACTGGCGACCGAACTCTACAACGGTTCCGAGCCGGTCAATATCGGGGCGGGATTTGAAATAACGATTAAGGAGCTTGCTGAAAAGATCGTCAGGCTAACGGGATTTGGCGGGGAGATTCGCTGGGACCCATCGCATCCTGACGGACAGCCGAGACGACGCCTTGATACATCCAAAGCCAAACAACTTTTCGGCTTCGAGGCAAGGATGAAGTTCGAAGAGGGGCTCAAAGCAACAATTGAGTGGTATAAACGAAATCGGCAACAGTAAATCAGTAGGTGTGATTATCAACAAATTATAGTTGGAGATTTTTTTAATGCAGGTGCCTCTATTAGATTTAAAGATACAGTATGCAACCATAAAGGACGAGGTTTTGGCATATATTACGGAGGTGCTGGAATCGCAGCGCTGCGTCGGTGGTCCGAAGGTTGACGAACTGGAAGAGAAAGTAGCTGCGATTAGCGACTGCAAATTCGCTGTCGGAGTATCCAGCGGTACGGACGCGATTCTGAACTGCCTGATGAGTCTTGGAATCGGTGCCGGCGACGAGGTGATCACGACGCCGTTTACATTTTTTGCTACGGTTGGCTGCATTGCCCGCGTCGGCGCAAAGGCGGTATTCGCGGATATCGATCCGCTGACATTTAATATCAATCCCGAGCTTATTGAGGCGGTGGTTACGGAAAAGACCAAAGCGATTATGCCGGTCCACCTTTTCGGGCAGATGGCCGATATGGACCCGATTATGAAAATTGCGAATAAATATAATCTGGTGGTTATCGAGGACGCAGCTCAGTCGATTGGAAGTACATACAAGGGCAGAAAGGCCGGCAGTATCGGGACGACGGGGTGTTTTAGCTTTTTCCCGAGTAAGAACTTGGGCGGTATAGGCGACGGCGGCATGATTGTTACCAACGATGAGCAGTTGTGCGAGCTAATGAAAATCATGAGAAACCACGGGGCCCATCACAAATATTATCATAAATTCGTCGGCGGCAACTTTCGCCTGGACCCGATTCAGGCGGTGGCACTTCTGGTTAAGCTTCCACACCTTGACAATTGGTCGGAAGGGCGGCGTAAGAACGCGGCCTATTACGACAACAAATTTTCGTCAACCTTCGTCCAAACACCTTACGTCAGTCCTGATTGCGTGTCGGTATACAACCAATACTGTATTCGCGTTCCGAAGCGGGACGAGGTTATGGCACATCTGGAAGAGAAGAACATCGGCTGTGCGATATATTATCCTGTACCGTTACATCTTCAGGAGTGTTTCAGGTATCTTGGATACAAGGAAGGAGACCTGCCGGAGGCGGAAAAGGCCGCAAAAGAAGTTTTGGCGCTTCCTGTATATCCTGAGCTTAGCGATGAGATGAAGGATTACGTGGTTGAGTCGGTTCTGGAGGTTGAAAAGGCCTAACGTGGGTATGTCATACCTGCTGTGATGAAACTGTTTTTATAGTAGGTTCACTTGTTTTCTATAATAATTAAACGGGCCGGGAGGTTGATTCTCTCGGCCCGTTTATATCAGGTCAGATTGATTGGTGCTGAGGTTATCAGGGAGTTGCCAGCCAGTTCTCGCATAGTACCTTCAGGTCGAACTCGTCGATAACATAGTCGGCAGGGCTGCTAATATCACAGTACTTATCCCATCTCTCGTCACCAAGCTCGGTCAACCAGGCGGCGGCAAGCGAGGAAAAATCCCGAAGGTCTATTTTCAAGTCCGCGTTTATATCGCCCGCATAGACTGGACCGACATATTCGTACTCGGCCTCGACTGTATAAAGTCGGCCGCCTTGTGTCATCCAATCAACCTCCAGAACCCGGTCATATGAGTAAAGAGGTGACTGTCCCTGACGGTACCACCCCCGGAACTCGTAGTCGCCGTACCTTTCCGGGGCTGTCACCGTAACGGAGGTGTCCGCGTTATAAGTCCTGCAGAAATCACCGATGCCGTCCTGTCGTCCGTCCTCAGACTTGTCCGCTTTATCGAGAATAAAGTAAGGCCGCAACTTTCCCGGGTAGGTACCAACATGAAGCGTAACGTAACCGATATTCCTGCTCGTATAATCATATTTTATGCGCAGCGTCAGAGACTCGATATCAACGTCGGAACAGGTGGGTGTTAGGGTCACATTCCTGTACACACCGATGTCGGCCCAGAGTGCCGGCCTCGAGTAAAACATAACCTGAGCATCGGATAGATCCGGCAACAGGGCCCGCAGCATCGACTCGCTGGCATAGCTCTGTGTGGAATCCTCGATGTCACCTCTAACATAACAGTCCGACTCCCACCTGATCCCGTTCTCAGTCTCAGGATAGCTGAACCGGTATCGGTCTTTGCCTTTTTGCAGGCTGCAGACACCGGAATGTTCCATTTTAACAGCGACGTAAGATAGCTGACAATTACCTTGAGCAGGATAAGGAGGATCAGAGGTAAGAATAACATCATCCACACTCATATCTACAATTCGAACGTTTTCCCTTTCCGGATCAATCAGGTCAAGCAAGTCGATTGTAGCAGTCTGGCCTGCATTAAGCTGGGCGATCTGTTCCGGCATATCTAACGTCGTGATTCCATAAAGCAGGTCGATCTCCTTTTCCTGCTCATAACTGTACAATTCCAGGATACGGTCTCTTATTTCGGACATCAGGCCGTCATATACACCTTTGATCGTCTCGTAATCAGTCGGTGACAAGATACCATTCGGCTCGCCCTGAGCCATGGTCACGATATTGTCAAATACATCCTGGATATCTAACGGCCACTCGTACTGCTGGAGCGTGCGATACTCATAGGCCTTGGCCATGTAGTAGTGGTATTTCAGGAGCCTGGCCCGCGCCCTCAGCTCCATATCCTTGACATACATCAGGGCCCGGCGGTCGAATACACGGTTCTGCAGGCTCACCTGGCGATTCATGGCGTCGATGGACAGGATATTATTGGTTATCCCGTTGGAAAGCGTCGAGACCTTCTGCATGAAGGCGGCGAGCTGGCGATTGAAGGCCTCCTTCTGAACCATCAGCTCGACCGCCTTGTCCACCAGCCGGCCGAATACGGGATCGGAGGCCTTTAGCTTTGCGAGTTCTGTCTGGACCTCCTCGTTATCAAGCGAGGTGGCCATTAAAGCCTCTTTGACATCATATAACCCGTCGGCGATTTGACTTGTTGAATCTTTGAGGGCGGACAAATAGCCTTCGGCCCCGCCCTCGATATCGGACAGGTCCTCTATATCATCGAAAACCTGGAAACATCCGTCGTACGCCTGTCCGAAGTCTGTGCTTATGCTGTTGAACCTATCGGCGACGTAGGCGCGATACGAAAGCTCCGCAATGGGATTGTCCGCCCGAAATAATTCATCTATAATTTCACCTCCCATCCTAATACGCTCAAGCTCCCATGCTGCGGCGCCGCCTGCTTTTCCGCCTGATGCGAAGCCCTTCAAGGTTGATGTGTAAGCCGTGCCAATACTGTTAATCGCCGCCTTCCACCACGGGAGCTTATTGCGGTCCTCAACGTTCCGGTCGGCACGCTCCAGAAGCTCAACCTCCTTGTCGGTCAGCTCACCGAGCAGGCCCCAGCAGCCTGCCTCGTTACACCCGCCGACCGTATTGACGATGTTACTGGCCGAGGTCTTGAGGGTTTCAATAATGTCTGCAACGGCCTGGTAATCCTCTTTGAACTGCACCGTTTCATCCCAGAGCTTGGACCGGCCCTCCGCGAGGGCGTCGGCCTTTGCTTGTGCGTCATCGGCAATGTGCTGCAGCCAGTACGACAGGTACAGAACGCGAATGCCCCGTTCGATCTCATCTTCATAGGCCGCTTTCCAAACCTCAAACGAGAGCATCGGCGTCCAGCCCGGCGGGTTGCCGAAGTAGTCAAGCCCGTTTTCGAGCCGGTGCAGTAGAGTGATGACTTCCTGGTGCATTTGCCCGAATTCGTGCTGCCAATCCCCATCCAGCTCGTTCCATTCCGGTAGTGCCCGGTAGGCGGTTAGCAGGCCGGCGTACTCAGAGAGGATATCATGTGCTTCGCCTGTGTAGCTGTAGAGGTAAGCGTCTTTGGCGTGGGCTATCACCATCTTCAGGGCATAAGGTGTCAGCCAGGCAAGTGGTTGAGGATTGTCCAGTGTACAGGTCAGGACACCATCCTCACCGGGCGAGCCGCTATTGTACCCTTTCGTGCCATTCATTATAAATCGCCCGTTAAGCCCTCCATCGGCCTCGTAGGATTCTATGTAAAGGCTGATATCGGCCGCTGACAGGCCGTCCAGCTTTTGAGTGCCGACAGGCCTTCCGTCCTCGGGCGTTGTGTTAATATCAGCCGCGCCTTCGAAGATTAATTCTCTGGCATAAATCGTGAACCTGGTCTGGGGCAGGTGCAGCGGGTCGCTTATGACCACCGTCTCGGCGTAGATGGTCAGGTCATTTATGTCTATACAACCATTATAGCCGTACACGGGGTTATAAGGGACATCAGCGACCACAATAATTTTGCCGGCAATCGTGACGGACCGCACCGTGTCGTGCAGACTGCCGTTGAGCATTTGCGGTTCGTCGCTGTCGATTTCATTGACGAAGATATGGTCGCAGGGATCCGGCCAATCCTGAACGGGCTCGGTGAAAATCGTGTACTCCGGCGGCAGGTCCGGAATGGGCGTGATTTTAACGGTCTGCTCGTTGGCATCGACGCCGGAGGAGGCCGTGAAGATTAGTGTGAAGGGCGCCCAGTCATTGGCATCGTTTGGCTCGTACGTGAAATGGCCAGATACAGGGTCAATCAAGATCGGGCCCTCCGGCTCCGGATAATTAGGGTCGGATGTCATTGTCAATGAATATGACACGTCATCGCCCAGCCGGTTCGCGTCCACAAAGAACTCCAGCGTCCTGCCGTGTGGAACGTCCCGGGGAGGTATCTCGCCGATAGCGAAGACCGGCAGCGGCTTATACTCAGCCGTCGCAGTTGCATTCATATCCCCGATGACCCTTACCCAGAGGCTTTGCTGCGGCATTTTGTTCGAATCCACGGCGTCGTATCCAACAGCAAGCTTCTCCGGCTCATACCAGGCCGGCAGCTCGTTGACCTCCACCTTGTAGTATCCCGGCGAAAGGGTGACAACGTCGCCGCTGTTATACCACTGCTCTCCGCTCTCCACCTTCCATTTGGCGCCGGCATCAATCGCCTCGTTGGGCTCGATTGTGACTGCAAGTGTCCCAATTGCAACCTTGAACATGCCGGCCTCCAGCTCATAAACACCCATGTCCACGACCGAATTGCCGTCCCCGTCCCCGTCCATCACCCGTGGATTCCCATCCAGGTCGGTTGCCGGCAGACCGGGCGCGTTGTTGTCGCCGGCATCCACGCACGGTGAGTACCAGGTCAGTCTCAAATCATCTGCCCCGGCATCGGCGAACATCGGAGATTTATTGATGTTACCCGTACCGGGCCAGCCGCCCTGGACGTCGCTATAGGTGACGGTGGCCGAACTGCTGGCTTCATCGCATACCTCATCCGGCGTGTTGCCCCAGAGGATGCAGTTGGTCACCGTCGGGCTGCTGCCGTAGTTGAACATCCCGCCGCCGCCAAAGATACCTGGCGCGAAGTTGCTCGTGAATGTGCAGTTGGTTACCATCGGACTGCTATTGTGGTTGTACATCCCGCCGCCCCCGGCTGCATGATTGCTAATGAAGGTGCAGTTGGTAACCGTCAGGCTGCTGCTGTCGTTGAGCATCCCGCCGCCGTAGCTGGCACCATTGCCGCTGAAGATGCAGTTTGTCAGCTTCGGGCTGCTATTGTT
>Ga0209427_10002323_pt1 | contig 22362 bp, 19 predicted proteins | sample DeeMarSWOR136_30_FD_187465 | JGI IMG/M metagenome (GOLD analysis project Ga0209427, IMG submission 187465) | Marine sediment microbial communities from White Oak River estuary, North Carolina - WOR-1-36_30 (SPAdes) (version 2) | ecosystem: Environmental > Aquatic > Marine > Intertidal zone >...
CCTTTCAGCCTGATTTCATCATATCCCATGAAAGCTAATTCCAGGGCATAAGTTCTGGTGTAATCATATCGATTACAATAAGGTGGGGAAGTGATGACTAAATCATAAGAATTAATTTTTAATAACGGAAGCTCTGTTAAACATGATCCTTCAATAATATTCGCTCGTTGCGTGTAGCTGCCACCATTTCTTCTTTTGATGTCATATAAAATTAATTGTAATTTTTCTAAAATTGCTTCATGAAAATCAATAATTTTTGTCTTCCGATATTTTGATTTCAGAGCTCTTCCAGACCTGAAATCCCATCTTAGATATTGCCCATCTTTACTGGTATAGCTAATATCTTCTAATATCGATAAGCATACAAACCAGAACAAGTATCTCACATCCTCGGATTGAATATTATCTAAAAATTTCATGTATGTTGAAATTGAAGACTCGGCTTCCTCAGTAAAAGCTTTCTCTGTAATTCGAACATGTGGGAATTTATATTCACCATTATGATTCCTGTTTAATGAAAATTTTTTATATTGCTCAAGATACTCTTGAAATTTATCGATATCCACAGCATCTGCAATTAATCTCGCTTTCATGGCAGCGGTTCCAACTGGAAGCAGCTCAATTCCTGTGGCGAAATCACCCTGTTCGATTGCAGTGGTTACTGTTGTCCCAGAACCAACAAATGGATCAAGCACATAGAGTGTTTTATCGTTTTGAAATTTATAATGGTTGAGCAGATACTTTACCAATTTAGAAGAAAAGCCTTCCTTAAATTTTAGCCATCGATAAAACGGTACTTTCTTGTTCTCCTGAAATGAAACCAACGATCTATTCAGGTCACTATTGACTTGTAATTTATTGAAATATTTTTGAAATAAATCTTCTCTTTTATTCTTGATTTGAAAAGATTTGTATGAGAGAGGTTCTATTAATTCTAATAGATTGGTTTGCATGTTGAACTCATTATAATTTCATAGAAATTTATAATACCGCCTCAATTTAAAAGATTAATTCACATTTACATAATACTATTTTTCATCAAAAATGTCAAGAGAAAAATGTGGTAATAACATAATTAGGATATTGGACAATTTAGGTTTACAAATACGCTCTTTAACTAATAACAGAGCAGATTAATGTAGTATTGGATTGTTGGAGTTTTCTCCATTGTTCCTACACACTAACATTCCATTTGTTCTAATTTTTAAGTTTTGTCTTGTACTGGTTTGGTGGTCATCCTACCTTCAAGTAGTGGTGTCTTTTTTTATTTTAATGTTAATTTATATTGACATTTAAAGTATAAGGTTGTATATTTTCTATAATAAAATTTTGGTATCTTACAAGAACAATAATATAAATATCTTTAAGAAGTAAACTCTGCCCAATAAATGACTATCTGATGGACTCTAAGTTAATGTTAATTTTATTTTAAAAAAAATGCTTAATTTGGAAAAAATAATAAATAATACTTTGCTAAATCAATGGTGCAAAAATAATGGAATAGATTTATGTATTTTATTTGGCTCTGTTGTGTCCGAGAAAACACATGCAAATAGTGATTTGGATATTGCTATTTACTGTGAGAATAGAGAGTTAATTGATCTAAAATTGAAATTAATGGGAGAATTAGAGGATATATTTAAAACAACAATTGATTTAGTTATTTTACGCCCAGATATGTCGCCGTTATTAAGACATGAGATATTACTAAAAGGAAAACCATTGTATATTTCAGATCAAAAACTTTATATTGAACAGTTGATATATACCGTTAAATTATATGATGATGTACCGTTTCTAAATAAGTGGCAGGACCTATCCTTATCTGTAAAATTCAGGAAATTAAAAGATGTCGCCTCAAATAATTAAAGAAAAACTTGGAAACCTTACTGAATATTTAACAATTCTTGAAAGATATAAAGATATAAGTTATCAAGAATTTCTTACGGATATTCATTTTATAGTGGAGAGAATTTTTGAATTATTAGTAACGACTTTGGCAGATATATTAATGCATAAAATGGCTATCAGTGGAGAAACCATACCTACAACTCTTAGAACGACATTTTTAAGAGCTGGAGAATTGAACTGGATTCCAATGGAATTAGCTCAAAAGTTGGCAGATGCTGCTGGGATGAGAAATTTGCTGGTTCATGGTTATGAAAAAGTTGATCATAAAATTGTTTATGAAAGCCTTAAACCAGCATTAAAAGATTACACCCAATTTGGGGAATGGATTTTAAAAACTATTTAACAGCAATGTGAAGTCATCATTGCAAAGCCTGGGAAACCAATTACAAACAATAGAAAATTATTTACAAAAGTTTGAAGAAAAATATAAAAAATGTTGTATGTATAAATCGCCTCGCAAAAAAGTCGAACCGAATATCTCACCTCGTTTTCGCTTCGAGCCTGGCAGAAATGGTGATATTGGGAACTTTGTGCCTTCAATTGCATGCTTAAAGCAGATCAAACCAGACGAATGCGTTATCATTTTGTTCTTGTAAAACCTGTTGAGCACCATACATAAGAAGGTGATGCAGTCATGGAAGCAGAAAATGATTTAAATATGGCTTTTATCCATAACGAGCAAGAAGGTTCAGATTATGCTGTTGCAGAATATATCAAAGCTCAGGGATATGTCAGTGTAGAAGATTTTAAAATAGTGAAATAAAATTAAAACGGGAAAAGCAATACTGTGAAATTATTTCTCCAGGAAAAATAAGAAATAGCATCATTCAATTTGGTTATAAAGCAATAAACCAGGCTGAAATTACCAGGGAAGCGGCTAAACAACAAAATCAACAAGTTTATATGTCATTGTTAACCAGTTGGTTAAGATTATTGTAAAAAAACAAAAAAAAACTTGATTTTGTAATTATTTTAAATTATATTTATTTTAAATTAGAAACTATTACTATTCAGTTTTAGGAACAGAATGGGAACACATAAGAATATTTTTTGCATGGAAATATTAAAACACCAGTTGGATGTAATGTGAGAGAATTAATTCGCCAGATTGAAGCGTTTCAGCATGTGTGTAAAACGAAAGGTACCAAGGCTTGTCCAGCAAGCTGGAAGTCAGGCAAACCGACTTTAGAAGCTGGACCTGCCCTGATCGGTAAGGTCTGGCAGTAGTTGAAGCCTGACACTGATTAATTAATAATAGGTGATTTTAACTTTTGGAGGATTATCATGACTCAATTAAATCAAATTTACAAATGTAATATCTGCGGCAACGTTGTTGAAGTCCTGCACACTGGAGCAGGAGAATTAGTGTGCTGTGGACAACCAATGAATTTACTCACCGAAAACACGACTGACGCTGCAACTGAGAAACATGTCCCCGTTATTGAGAAATCAGCGAATGTTATCACCGTCAAGGTCGGTAGTGTTGAGCACCCGATGGAAGAAAAACACTACATCGAATTTATCGAATTACTCGCTGACGGTAAAGTATATCGCCAGTTTCTGAATCCTGGTGATAAACCACAAGCCACATTTGAAGTCACTGCAAAACAAGTTAGCGCTAGAGAGTTCTGTAACCTTCATGGACTTTGGAAGGCTTAATTTAATTCTGTTGTTAGAGGGATAATGGAAATGATTGATTTTTTTTACAATATTCTAATTGAATCAGTACAACTGTGGTTAGCAATGTCTCCTTACCTGCTGTTGGGGATGTTCATTGCAGGGATGCTACACGTTTTTCTGGGCACAGATTTTATTTCCAGGCAACTGGGCGGTAGTACTTTCAGTGCTATTGCCAAAGCGACCATTTTCGGAATCCCTCTCCCAATCTGCTCTTGTGGCGTAATTCCAGTTGCTGCTTCATTGAAAAAAGAGGGAGCCAGCAAAAGTGCCACCCTCAGTTTTCTGGTTTCTACGCCCACCACGGGCGTGGATTCCATCATGGCTACTTATTCACTTATGGGACCCCTGTTTGCTATATTTCGTCCCATCGCTGCTTTCATATCCGGGATTACCATTGGAACATTGAATCATTTTTTTAATCGGGAGAAAGATAAAAAAGTCTCTGGCAAACATGACCATCCCGGGTTAACATCACATCGCAAAATTAAAGAGGTATTCAGGTACGGCTTCATAGAGTTAACAGAAGATATCGGTAAATGGCTTGTTTTAGGAGTGATTATTGGTGGAATCCTTACTGTGGCTATTCCACAAGATCTGATTCTGAGTTACTTTGCTTACCCATTGTTGCATTTCGTTATTATGCTGGTTTTTGCTATCCCGTTATATGTTTGTGCGACAGGTTCGATTCCTATTGCAGCGGCACTTATTCAAAAAGGATTTTCTCCCGGTGCAGCGCTTGTCTTTCTTATTGCTGGACCAGCTACCAATGCTGTAACCCTGTCCTTTGTGCGATCAAAACTGGGCAAAAAAGCTTTTTATCTATACCTGATGGCAATAATCGTCGTTTCGCTGGTTGCGGGATGGATTTTCAATTTAGTATGGCAAGGGCTGGGAGGTAATACGGGATTAATCTCTCCTCATGGTGAACAACTGCCATTAATGTTAAGAGCTGTAGCAGGGATTGTTCTTTTAGTTCTTATTATCATAGGATTTATGAAATCAAAGGAAGAATATATAACGATGAAACATGAATTGTTAGTTCCAGATATGACCTGCAAACACTGTAAGATGACAATTGAAAGCAAACTGAAATCACTGCCAGAAGTGAGCCGGGTTGTAGTGAATCTTGATACTAAAAAAATTGGCGTAGAAGGTGATGTGAGAATCGAGGAACTTGAAAACTCAATTCGCGATGCTGGTTATACCCCCCAAAGGATCAATTTATGAAAAATTACTTTGGGAATATAAAATTGTTTTAATTGAATCTGAATTAGCATTATTACTATATTGATCACTGGATTAATTGTATGTTGTCCTTTTCATTCACGATTTGGGATTTCAACCTGTAAAGTAACAGAAGGAAGCAATCATAGTTTTTGAAAGGTAATTGATGAAATCAACACCGAATCGTTTAGCAGTTTGGTGGCAAACGTTCAGATATCATTTTGTACCGCCAAGTTTTTTGCCTGCGATTCTTGGTGGCGTAGCAGCCTGGACAATTACTAAACAATTTCACTTTTGGTACTTCATCATAACTATTGTTGGAGTCACCATCAACCATATCGCATTAAATATGACCGATGATTATTTCGACTATCAACATTCGGTTGATCAAGCGAAAGATCGCGAGAAAAATCCTTATGCAGGTGGCAGTGGTACGCTAACCAGTGGATTACTCAAACCTGGACAAATGTATCGAGCTTTTATAATAGGTTATATGATTACCATCGGACTCGGTCTTTATCTAACCGCAATGCGAGGATGGGTTGTTCTAGTATTTGGGATTTTTGGAATGGGCTGTGCTTATTTTTATACCGCGCCTCCTATTCGATATGGCTATCGTGGCTGGGGAGAAATATCGCAGTTAATAAACTTTAGTATTACGATTGGGCTGGGATCATTCTATGTCCAGGCACAGCAATTTTTATGGGAAGTATTGTGGGTATTATTACCATTAGGATTTATGATGTTTTCAATGATTACCATCAACGAAATTCCTGATGAGGAGGACGATCGTAACGGAGGAAAACATAATCTTGTCGTTCGATTTGGAGCAAAGAATGCAGTCTGGCTTTATGGGATCAGTATGTTAGTCGCATATTTAATTATCATCTTTACTCCACTGTTCAGAACAACGAGTTATTGGATTTATTTGAGCTTGCTAACTTTTCCCTGGTTTATTAAAGCATTCGCTGTTTTGTATCGAAATTATCGCGATCCATTGAAAATGTCACCAGCAAATATGCTAACGATACGTGTTCATAACCTTACAGGAATTTTATTAATTGTTGCTTATATGATTGACGGAGCTATCAGTCGGGGAAGTATGACTCAAATGTGGCTTCCTTTAATTATTCTTGTTATTTTATATATTCCAGTTGCGTTAACACTAGTTTTCAATGTAATGTCCTTAAAACCTGGAAATAAATGACGTTGTTGAAAAATCAAATTGTGTGATAATATTAAGTCCTTAAGTTTAATATTTATGTTACTAAATTCTTCAAATATTGACTAAATCAACCGCGTCATAAATGAGGAAAATAATAGCTAAACATTATGTTTACCAGAGTTGAAAAAGACTCGCTTGGTCAGAATAATATTCCTGGAGAAGTATATTACGGCATTCAAACTTTAAGGGCAGTAGAAAATTTTCCCATAAGCGGAATTAAAGCTCATCCCAAATTTGTCTGGGCAACTGTTATGATAAAAAGAGCTGCCGCAGAGGTAAATTTTAAGCTGGATTTATTAGAGCCGAAAATTGCAAAAGCAATAATGCAAGCCAGCGATGAGATACTTTCCGGGAAATTTCAGAATCAATTTGTGGTAGATGTATTTCAAGCCGGGGCTGGAACTTCTCATAATATGAATACGAATGAGGTTATCGCCAATCGCGCGATTGAAATTTTAGGCGGTAGCAAGGGTGATTATAGTTTAGTACATCCCAATGACCATGTAAATATGGGACAATCAACAAATGATGTTTTCCCTACGGCAATGAGGCTTGCTTGTTTAGCAGTAGTACCAGAATTATTGAACGCCTTAATTAATCTGCAAAAAGAGCTCTTCCTAAAAGCGAAACAGTTTGATCACATCTTAACTTCAGCTCGAACCCATCTACAAGATGCTGTTCCCATAAGATTAGGCCAGGAATTTAGTGCTTACGCTGCTGCTATTTCTCATTTACAAAATTTCCTACAATCGACCTCAGAACCTTTAAAAGAATTGGGTATTGGAGGAAGTGCAGCAGGAACTGGATTGAACACCCATCCTGAATATCCTAAAAAAATAGTCAAACTTTTATCCCAAAAAACTGGTTTTGATTTAAAATGCTCGGACAATCTATTTGCAGCCATGAATAGCATGGCACCTTTTGTAGAATTTTCTGGAGCGTTAAAAGCTATTGCAGTTGAATTAATACGTATTGCCAACGACTTTCGATTGTTGAGTTCTGGTCCAAAAACTGGACTTGCTGAAATCAAGCTACCAGCAGTACAGCCAGGCTCGTCAATTATGCCAGGAAAAGTTAATCCCGTGATGGCTGAAATGTTAAATATGGTTGCTTTTCAAGTTATAGGAAATGATACTGCGGTAGGTTTAGCCTCACAAGCAGGTCAATTACAGTTGAATGTGATGATGCCGGTTATCATATTCAATTTGCTGTGGTCATTGGATATTTTAATCAATGCCATAAATTCATTCGTTGATAAATGTGTAATCGGCTTAGAGGCAAATGAAAAAAATTGCCACTATTATGCAGACAAGAGCGCAGGAGTTGGAACTGTTTTAAATATGTATCTAGGCTACGAAAAAGCTGCCGAGATTGTCAAAGAATCAATATCGAGTGATAAAACAATTAAAGAGATAATTAAAGAAAGGGGAATGTTGTCAAAAAAAGAATTAGAGGAAATCTTCGCCCTGGATAATTTGACTACAGCCGGCATTCCAGGGAAATGATATCGTATTCATTTAAATTATTGGAGGCAATATTATGACCAAAGAAGAATTAATAGCTCTTTTAAACAAAGATCTAGCAAAGGAATATGCAGCCGCCATTCAATACATTCAGCATGTAGCAATGATAAAAGGGGCTGCTTATGGCAGTATTAAAAAGGAACTGGCAGTACATACCAATGAAGAAATACAACATGCATTTACTCTGGCAGATCAAATAACGTTTTTAGGTGGTGTACCTACAATGACCGTAGATAAAGTCTATACTCATGAAGATACTGTTGAAATGCTGAAACAAGACCTTGCTGGAGAAGAAGATGCTGTAGCACGTTATTCCGTACGCATTGACCAGGCTGAAGAACTAAAATTATTAGCATTAGGTCAAAAGCTTCGTGAAATTCTTATTATGGAACAGGAACATGTGATGGATTTGCAGGAAGCGTTGGGGCTATGATGTATCGATTTCATAGTGAATACTTATACCGATTAAGGGTTAGAATTTCATACTGATTCCATCGCTCCAAGCGATGGAATCAGTATATCAACCATTTGACACTGAAAAATTAAACCTAATAGAGTATATGTGAGAAAAAAAGAAAGGAATAGCTTTGAAAAGAAATAAAAATTCATTTGGCGCCCGTGTGGAGTTAAGTGTTGGTGGAGACAGGTTTCAAATATATAGTTTGAAACATTTAGAGAAGCAAAACATTGGTAATATAGAGATTCTACCGTTTTCGATTAAAATATTATTAGAAGCTTTATTGCGCAATGAAGATGGAAAAGAAATAGGTTATAAAGATATAGTAAACTTATCAAATTGGAATGCAAAAAATGTAGAATCCATCGAGTTACCATTTAAACCAACTCGAGTCATTTTACAGGATTTTACAGGAGTTCCTGCTGTTGTTGATCTGGCAGCTTTGCGCTCCGCAACAGTACGTTTGGGCGGTGATCCAAAAGATATTAATCCCCAAATACCTGTTGATCTCGTTATAGACCATTCGGTTCAAGTCGATAAATTCGGTTCTCGGTTTGCACTTTTTTATAATGCCGAAAAGGAATTTGAGCGTAATAGGGAACGTTATGAATTTCTTAAATGGGCTGCTAATTCATTTACAAATTTTCGCGTTGTGCCGCCTGCCACTGGCATTGTCCACCAGGTTAATTTAGAATTTTTAGCGACTGTTGTTCAACGAAAACAGTTGGAAACAGGTGAGACTTTAATTTTTCCTGATACACTGGTAGGGACTGATTCACATACTCCGATGATAAACGGATTGGGCGTACTCGGTTGGGGTGTCGGAGGCATCGAAGCAGAGGCAACAATGTTAGGTCAGCCAATTTACATATTAACACCAGAAGTTATTGGGTTTAAACTCAAGGGCAAGCTTCCAGAAATGGCCACTGCCACTGATTTGGTTCTTACCGTCACTGAAATGCTGCGAGCCAAGGGAGTGGTGGGTAAATTTGTTGAATTCTATGGCTCAGGTTTAGATTCACTTACATTGCCTGATCGTGCGACAATTGCCAATATGTCACCAGAGTATGGCGCCACTATTGGATTCTTTCCAGTGGATGAGGAAACATTGACCTACCTGCGCAACACAGGACGACCTGAAGAAATCGTTCAGTTAGTGGAATATTATTGTAAAGAACAAGGCTTGTTCCGTACTCACAATACTCCTGATCCTGAATTCACTGATACTATTGAACTGGATTTGTCTACTATAGTAACCAGTATGGCTGGACCTAAGCGACCTCAAGATCGAGTAACGTTGAAAAATGTAAAAAATGAATGGAATAATGTACTAACCGCAGCGACTGATAAACGAGGTTTCGGCTTAAAACACGGTCAGAAAGATAAAACTGTTGCAGTTAACTATAATGATCAAACTTTTGAGCTAAAACATGGCTCGCTGGTAATTGCTGCCATTACTTCTTGTACCAATACCTCCAATCCAGGTGTTATGATTGGTGCTGGATTGCTTGCCAAAAAGGCTATTGAAGCTGGCTTGAAATGTAAACCCTGGGTGAAGACTTCGCTTGCCCCTGGATCGAAAGTAGTCACCACATATCTTGATGCCAGCGGTCTTATGCCTTATCTACAGGCGTTGGGATTTCATTTAGTTGGATATGGTTGTACAACCTGTATCGGTAACTCAGGACCATTGCCAGAGCCCATTTCAGAAGCGATAAAAAAGAATAACCTGGTCGTTGCTGCGGTACTCTCTGGTAACCGCAATTTTGAGGGGCGTATCAATCCCGATGTACAGGCAAACTTTTTGGCTTCCCCGCTGTTAGTAGTGGCTTATGCTATTGCAGGGACAATTGATATTGATCTTATAAATGAACCATTAGGAAAGGATCCGAATGGTCAACCAATTTATTTACATGATATATGGGCTGGTCAGGAAGAGATTCAAACTGCTATTCATAGCTATTTAAATTCTAAAATGTTTTGTGAGCAATATAGTAATGTTTTCGATGGCAACGAGACGTGGAATAAAGTTTTGGCGCCCAAAGGTGAAGCGTATAAATGGAACCCTGTAAGCACTTATATCCAGGAACCGCGCTTTTTCAAAGATATAACTGTTGACGTTCCACCGTTAAAAGAGATACATGGCGCCAGGGTATTAGCCTGGTTGCCAGATTCAACTACCACAGATCATATTTCACCCGCAGGAGTGATTTCACTTACTTCGCCCGCGGGACGATATTTGATTGAAAAAGGTGTTGCTCAGGATGAATTTAACTCTTACGGCAGTCGACGTGGTAACCACGAAGTAATGATGCGAGGTACCTTAGCCAACATTCGAATAAAAAATAAGCTAATTCCTGGCGTAGAGGGGGGGTATACAATATACCAGCTTACTGGCGAACATTTAGCTAGTTGGGATGCCGCAGTAAAATATATGGCAGATAGCACGCCATTAATTATATTAGCAGGTAAAGAATATGGCTCTGGTTCTTCTCGTGACTGGGCGGCAAAAGGAGTGTTCCTGCAAGGTGTTAAGGTCGTAATTGCTGAAAGTTATGAACGGATTCACCGTTCCAATCTTGTCGGTATGGGTGTTTTACCACTGCAGTTTAAATCAGGACAAAGCGCTGAAAGCCTCGGTCTCACTGGCTTCGAGGTGTATGACGTTCTGGATATTAGTAATGTTTTAAATGCTAATTCAGAAATAACCGTACGTGCCACTGCAGCAGATGGCACAGTTACCGAATTTATAGCCGATAGCCGCATAGATACACCCGTAGAGGTTAATTATTATAAAAATGGGGGAATTTTACATGCAGTTCTGCGGAGTATGCTGCTTAAGAATAAAGTTATTGAAAGGATTTAACATAAAATTTCAAAAGCAAAAAGTAATGCGCACCGTCGCCTTTTCGTTATTACCAGCGGCAGTGGGGGGAATTTATTTCTTCGGCTGGGTCAGTTTAGCAATAGTTGTTCTCTCGGTAATAACATGTGTGATAACTGAATGGATGTTTGTTAAAGGAAAAAATGGAAAGGTCACTGAAGCAGTATTTGTAACGGCTGTTTTGTACGCATTAACTTTACCACCAACGCTGCCATTTTACATGGTTATCATCGGTGCAATTTTTGGCGTTACATTTGGGAAAATGGCTTTTGGCGGATTTGGAAATAATGTCTTCAATCCTGCTCTGGTAGGTCGGGCGTTTGTTTACATTACTTTTCCCATCCACATGACTAATATCTGGTTGCCAGCGGCAAATTTCAGTGATTTTCCGGGTGGTTTTGCTGCATGGAAATTTTCAGCTACAAATAATGATTATTTATCAGCAATAACTTCCGCCACACCAATGACTGCTTTTCGTGACGGTGCGACAGCTTTGCCGGGTTATCTTCAACTCTTTTTGGGTAATATTAATGGTCAGTACGAAAAACTTGGTGAAATCACCTTCATCGGTGGTGGCTCCATAGGTGAGACATCTGTTCTGTTACTATTACTTGGCGGGCTTTTTATTGTAATTAAAAAAATTGCTAATTGGAAAATTGTGGTAAGTTTTTTTGCTTCATTTTTTATTTTTCAAACAATTCTTCACTTATTTATTGCAGATAAAGCAGCGGAACCATTTTTCGGTTTATTATCAGGCGGTCTGGTGTTGGGCGGATTTTTTATGGTCACCGATCCTGTTTCAGCAGCCAGAACAGGTATCGGTCGCTGGATGTATGGTATGATTATCGGAATCTTAACGGTTATTATTCGTTCGTTTTCTTTATTTGCGGGCGGGCTTATGTTTGCTATTCTATTAGCTAACATGTTTGCACCTATTATTGATTATGGAGTGAAAAGCTATCAAACTTTTAAAACTAACAGGATGAAGTAATTCTCCATGTATTATTTGTGATATCATAAAGAAAGAGATATAGGGTATAAAGGTATAAGGGTATAGAGGTATAATGAGGGATACCATATACATATACCTTTATACCTCTATACCTCTATACCATTTCAGGGGGATTTTCTCTTTATAAGAAAGGGCTGAATAGTTAAATTGTGAAAAGGATTAGACTGGTATGCAAAAAGCACTTGCTACAATAAGTTTCATGATAATCATTACAATTTTCTTTATTTCAGTACTGGCATTTATAAATGAATCTTCTAAAGAGCGAATTGCGAAAAATTTGGAAATCGAAAAGTATAAATCGATTTTATATGCGTTTAATATTTTACCCGAAAATATTAATGAAAAAAAATTAGAACCCACCAGCACAACCAGCGATATCGAGTGGGAAGAAAATAAGATAATGGAAATATTTAAAAATCAAATAAAAAAGATTACTCTTCCAATAACTCGAGAACAGCGCAACTTACTGAAAAATAGCTTCCTATCCTGGCAAGATTCTGTGGATATTTATATTCGTTTGAATAAAAAGGGAGAAATTGCAGCTTACGGATTTACATTAAAAGGTAAAGGGCTATGGGGAACAATTACTGCATTTGGAGTTATTTCCTCGGATCTGAAAAAGATGATTGGAATTGATTTTACCGACCAGGTTGAAACGCCAGGATTGGGTGCCAGAATCATTGAAACTGAATTCAAGTACTTTTTTCGTAATCTCGATTTAACTGGATTCCATGATTATACAAGAAAGACGCCTGCTATTATTGTGGTTAAAAAAAAGGGTAAAACAAACAGCGAACATTCGACAAATAGTTTGCAAGCTATAACTGGTGCAACACAGACGGTTGACGGTGTTTTAGCTATGATCAATACTGATCTAAAATTTTATATAACTTTTATTGAAGAAAATACTCAAATTATTACAAACTAGGACTAAATGCCCTGTGATCTGTTACTAATAATCCAATTCTCCAATCTTCCAGTATAATATTGCTAATTTTCGAATTGAGGAAAACATGACAAATAGCAAAGCAATTGAATTAATAAAAGACGATCTCTGGAAAAATAATCCAGTAACAGTTCAGATTTTAGGCATCTGTTCGACATTGGCGGTTACCAATATTTTTTTGAATACTTTGATGTTAGGACTGGGACTGACTTTTGTTACTGCCTTTTCTTCTTTGACAATTTCTTTGTTAAGAAATGTAATCCCAACCAGGGTCCGTATGATGGTACAAACATTGGTCATTGCCAGCTTTGTTGTTATTGTAGATATTGTTCTAAAAGCGTATGTACCCAATATTAGCAAAGCGTTAGGTCCTTATGTAGGTCTTATTATTACCAATTGTATTATCATGGGACGACTGGAAGCCTTTGCCTCATCAAATAAGCCATCAATGGCTTTTCTCGATGGCATTATGTCCGGAATCGGCTATTCGTATGTTATATTAGTAATCGCTTTTTTCAGAGAGCTATTGGGATTTGGTACGATTTTGGGAATTCAGGTTATGGATCCATTAATGAAGGGTTTGGGATATTCCGATGGTTGGATTCAGTGGGCGTTTATGATTATGGCTCCTGGTGGATTTTTTATGTTAGCTATATTTATATGGATTGCTAATAATATTATTATGGTGAAAAAATCATGAAGAATTAGATTTTGATCTCAATATATTTTGGGAGAATACCATACTGATTTATCTAGGAGATTTTTTATATGGAAACACTGTCACCATGGGTAATATTTTTTGCCGCGATTTTTACAGGAAATATTTTACTGGTCTATTTCCTTGGAATGTGCTCCTTTTTGTCGGTATCTTCCCAGGTAAAAACTTCCCTGGGGCTTGGTCTGGCAGTTACCTTTGTACTAACTATTACTTCAGCATTAAATTATATCGTTTTCTACTATATACTTGAACCTTTAGGAATTGAATATTTACGTTACATTGCTTTTATCATCGTCATTGCCTCAGCAGTTCAATTACTTGAAATGATCATCGAGCGTTTTTCTGAAGTGCTTTATCTTAACTTAGGTATATTTCTTCCTTTGATTACAGTGAATTGTGCTATTTTAGGTGTGTCTCTTTTTATGGTTATTCGTAAATATACCTTCATTCAAAGTGTTTTATTTGGCGCTGGTAGTGGTTTAGGTTGGATGTTAGCAATTTTAGCTATGGCAGGAATCAGGCAAAGAATCAATGAAGAGAGAATTCCGCCAGCACTTCGAGGTCCAGGAATTGCGCTTATCATTTCAGGAATCATGGCAATGGCATTCATTGGTTTTTCAGGTATGGTTCAAATTCAATGAAATATTGGTCGTTAGTTGTCCGTCGTCCGCTGTTAGTTGCAATGGACAATACTTCCGAGCAAATTTACGATTTTAGGAGTAGTTAAGGAATAAAGATCAATAATGATTGCGAAGATTATTATAGCAACAACAGCAATGGCTGTAATCAGTGGCATGCTATCACTCCTATTAGTAATCGCCGAACGATATTTAGCGAGCTATGGAGAATGCAAGATTATTATTAATGAACAACAGGAACTTAACGTCATCGGCGGTGCCACTTTACTTGCAACGTTGAATAGTCAAAAAATCTTTCTCCCTTCGGCTTGTGGTGGACGAGGTACATGTGCTTATTGCAAATGCAAAATAACTGAGGGCGCTGGTACTTTATTGCCGACAGAAGAACCGCTCTTGAATAGTGAAGAGATAAAAAATAAAATAAGATTATCCTGCCAGGTAAAAGTAAAACAGGATATAAAAATTGAAATTCCTGAAGATTTATTCAATATTAAAGAATATAAAACAGCAGTGGCATTCATCAAAGATTTGACTTATGATATTAAACTGGTACGGCTAAATCTTATCGAGCCCAATAACATTAGCTTTAAAGAAGGACAATATGTGCAATTATATTCAAAACCATACAACGGGGTAAAAGAAAGTGTTTCTCGGGCTTATTCCATCGCTTCCCCAAACCATGAGAAGACTTTTATTGAATTGATGGTTCGATTAGTTCCTGAGGGAATTTGCACCACCTGGGTGCATCAATATCTCAAGCAACATGATGTAGTTAAACTTGTTGGTCCGATGGGTGACTTCTATTTGCGAGATGGAAAGGGTGAAATCATCATGGTAGCAGGTGGATCAGGTATGGCACCTATGGCTTCCATATTATGGGAAATTGCGAGAAAAAAAATAGAACGTAAGATTACTTACTTTTTTGGTGCTGTAACAAAAAAAGATCTATTCTATACCGAAGAGATGGCAAAGCTTCAACAAATAATCCCAGATTTTACTTTTGTCCCAGCATTATCCCAACCCGATCCAGAAGATAAATGGCAGGGTGCAACTGGGTTAATTACTGGTCCTTTAGAAAATTATCTTCAGACTCAAAATAGCTCTGAAACTCAAGGATATTTATGTGGTAGTCCAGGGATGATTGATGCTTGTATCAAAATCTTGAATAAATATGACATTCATAATGATAAAATATTTTTTGATCCTTTTGCTTAGGAGTAAGTTAAAATAAATCCGCCATAATCGGATAATTACAATAATAAAGATCCAATGGAGGATTACAGGCGCAAATTCCAAAAGTTGGTAAAAACCGTTAAAATTGTTTTCATGAGTTCATTCGTTACCAACAAACACCATGATAAATCATGGTGCTGATTCAAAAAATATTGAGTTAACACCACAATTTGTTGTGGTGTCAGCGGGTTAAAAAAAACAAGTAACTGCTTCAGCAGTTTTACAAGAGCGTTGCTACTTTCACCAGAGTACCAACTTTTAGGAATTGCTCATGAGGATTACCCATTTTAACGTTATAAGTCGTTATTTCTTAATATAAAATAAACGTATAGCAGAACTTTTATATCTTTGTGTCTTAGTGGTTAATAATAATTCAGGTTATTTGGAGAGATAAGATGAAACAAACTCCTCAAGAACTAAAACTCCTTACAAACTTTAAACCGGGAAAAATTTCCAAGGACGGTTTTTTAGGAAATGACACTCGTCATATCCACGATATTATCCAGGCGGATCAACTCACTTTATCTCGCTTAGGAATTACACACGAAGAAATTGGCAACCGTCTCCAATTTTTTATTGATCGAGGCAAAGAAGGTATTGAAAATGAAATTGATTTAGGTGAATTTACTGTGAAAATTTTTTGGAGCAAAGGAATGCTTCCCTGTCCTTTTGGTGAAGCTGAGCTATACTACAAAATAATTGCCACGATCTACAATAAAAAATTAAACAAAGAAATAAAATATTCGCAGCTAACTGTTCACTTAATTAAAGAACATGGCTTCTTTCAGGGCAAAGGAAGTGTCTTTCGATTGGAGCCTGAAGAGTTGGTAGAATTTTTAAGTGATTGGATTAATTAGACAGGACATGTTAAGTTTTTCTTTCTACATAAAATAAATAACTCGGTTGAACCTGAAAACAACTTAGAATAATATTGAGGGAGGATAAGAAATTGGAAATTGATAAAAAGGAACTGGAAAAGTATAACGGTAGAGATGGAAATGCAACCTATGTTGCTGCTGAAGGTAAAATATATGATGTATCCGCCAGTAGACTCTGGAAAAATGGCGTACACATGAATCGACATCATGCCGGTCACGATCTTACTAATGAGTTTGGCGCGGCACCACATGATACTGAGGTACTTCAACGGTTTGAACAAATTGGTATATTAAAACAAACCACAGATGAACAACAACAACTACCAGTTCCGGCGTGGCTGGCTAAGTTTTTAGAGTCTCATCCATTTTTAAAACGTCATCCACATCCGATGGTCGTTCATTTCACTATGGTATATTTCATTACATCTTCGATCTTTCTGCTCTGGTATTATTTAATCAATCCTAGTAAGTCCTTATTAGATGCAATTTTCTATATGCATGTATTGGGTACAATTTCCCTGCCAGTTACTATATTTACTGGCTGGCTTTCCTGGAAGGTTAATTATTTAGGACAGCCTATTGGTTATATTGTAAGAAAAATAATACTCACCATTATTGTTGTAATTTTCGACATGGTGGTGCTTATTAGCTTCATTTATCAACCAGAAATTTTAGTATCTCCACAGGGTATTCAAATTATTATACCAATTTTCATTTTTTCCTATTTACCCATTATATCAATAATAGGACACCATGGAGGTCAATTAGTGTATTAGTTGCTAATTTAATTGTCAATTGACAATTAAATAAATGGCCAAACAATTACTATATTTCATTGTAATCGAAAATATTCTTAAGCGACCAGGAGGGATTATGGAATGGCCAATTTTTCAGATGCCGTTTATTGGTAATCGTTTACTTATAGCAATTGTTGGAGTTATACATGTGTGCATATCACATGGAATGGCTGTTGGCGGCAGCTATTTTGTGGTATTTCTCCACTATAAATCTATTCGTGAAAACAATATGCGACTCAACGAATTGGCTCTGAAAGTATTGAGAATTTTCTTTATTATTACAACATCGTTTGGAGCGTTGACTGGTGTCGGCATCTGGTTGACAACTGCAACTGTTTCACCAGTTACAATTGGATCACTACTTCATGTTTTTTTCTGGGTATGGTTTACGGAATGGATCGTTTTTGTTTTAGAAGTTATTTTAATCATGTTTTATTACCTGGGATGGAGAAAGTACGGTCCTCAAAAAGGTCTCAAAATTGGAATAATTTATGTCATTGCTTCCTGGTTAACAATGATGTTGATTACAGGGATTTTAGGTGCAATGCTGACGCCAGGCAAATGGTTAGCAACCAAATCCTTATGGGACGGATTTTTTAATCCTACCTATCTACCTCAATTATTAACGCGGACATTTCTTGCAGCTCTCTTATCAGTTAGTTTCGGTATCTTGATTACACGCTTTTTGAAAAGTTATCGCGATCAATGGCAAACCGTCTGGAGATTCGCTGGTATTAGTTTTCTTGTCACAGCCCCTGTTTTTCTCTTTGGTATTATGAGTTATTATCATGTTCTCCCGCAGCATGTAGGACATCTCATTCCTACCGCGTTAATGACTTTGAAATACTCGGCTTATGCTAATTTTAGTAAAATATTATTCTTTGTAATTGTTTTATTATTAATAACATTTGGCGCTATTCTTTTGTTAAAGAAGAAGGATTATATTATTATTTCATTTATTCCCATTCTAGTTATGATTTTTGCTGTTGGACAGTTTGAGCGAGTTCGAGAGTTCATTAGAAAACCATTTACAATCAATGAATATCTTTATTCTAATAGCATCAGACAAGCAGAAAAGCCATTTCTGGATAAAGATGGCATATTAAATTATTCAGGATGGGCAGCGCGAACTACAGCAGAGACTGATCCGACTTTGAAAAAAGGCGAAATGATTTTCAAAATCGAATGCTCCACCTGTCATACCTACAGCGGAGTAAATGGCATAACCAAAAAAACAGATGTTCTCAAAAGTAAAGCGTTGATAGAGAATTTTTTAAAAACATATAAACGCTCCCATCCTTATATGCCTCCTTTTACAGGACTAGATGAAGAGCGGACTGCTCTAGCGACTTATCTTGATAAGATTGTTGGCGCAGAGAAATAGAATGCAACTAAAATTCCAGATAACAAAATCTCGGGCTGCCCGCCTGGCGGTCATTTGCGTTAACTTAAAAGACTTTTTTGGACAGGAATAATAGGATTGTTCAGGATTGACAGGATAATTTTTCTTGTCAATTAACCTCCAGTCAATCAATTTCTTAAATTATTTGTTGGTCTGAAAATCTGGATTGGTTCTTTATTAAATTTTAGAGTTCTGCAAAATAGGGAAAAATGTCATTTCGAGTGAAACGAGAAATCTGGTTAACGAATTGATCTTATGAGATATACAGATTTCTCAGTCCACTTCGTTCCGTTCGAAATGACACTAAAATTTTAATTTTGCAGAAGTCTATCTTCAATATAACTATGGAGGTACAAAAATAATATGGATATCATACCAATTGATCTTCCGCTTGATCTACCAGCACCGCTGTGGTTTCTAAAATTTGCACTGGTAGCTTTTTTCTTACTCCATATTCTTTTTATAAACTTCATGATTGGTGGTACGGTTTGGACTGTCTTCCTGAGAATGCTGAGCAAAGAAGATCCATTCTGGGGGCGTGTTGCACGAGATATTGGCAACACAGTGACAGTGAATAAAAGTCTGGCAGTGGTTTTAGGTGTGGCACCATTATTGGCTATAAGTCTGGTTTATACTCAATTTTTCTATTCTTCCAATAATATCACCGCACCATTATGGCTGTCGATTATTTGGTTGGTACCTATTGCTTTTATCGCACTTTATATCTATAAATATACGTGGGATTCCCCAACATACAGCATGCGATTTAAATATTTCTGGGGTTTGCTGGCTGTTGCTATTTTTGCGTTTGTACCATTCATTTTTCTGGCAAATATTAATTTGATGCTCTATCCCGACCAGTGGAAAAATGTGTATAATTTCTGGCAAGCTATATGGGTGCCGAATGTAATACCCCGGTATCTGCATTTTATGAATGCCAGCTTTGCGATTAGTGGATTTTTTGCTTATGGTTATTTTCATTTTAAAGGTAAGAATAAGCCAGAAGATAAGGCATACTACGCACGTGCTAAAAGATTGGGTATGAAATGGGCATTATACGCGACAACATTACAGATGATTTTCGGAGTGTTAAATTATGTAACCTTGCCAATGGTGGCAGATTCTACAATGGTTCTTGTTCTAATTGTCTGTTCGGTTATCTTTGCAGGAATAGTTGTTTATTTACTTTCCCTTAATTTATATGCTGATAAAAATGTACATCACCTCTGGATTTTTACTGCGATCTTGATCGTGGTTAGTCTTATGGCAACAATGCGACATGTTGTCCGCGAGAATGCACTTAAAGAACCAAATAAAATATTGGCTAACAAAACAGCTATCTATCAGGCAAAATTTGCTTCATTCATGAAGACTTATTCCCCGAGTGGTGAAATTAAAGTTAGTGGTGTAACTATTTTTCAGGAAGTTTGTACCGCCTGTCATGCGATTGATAAGAAACTAGTTGGTCCGCCGATGCAATATGCTATCGATAAGTATCGGGATGATCGTGAGGCAATGATCACTTTTGTTAATAATCCTAAAAAAATTAACAAGGATTATCCAGTCATGCCTAAACCGCCCATCTCGACAGCAGAAGTAGCTATGGTTGTTGATTATTTATTAAACCTGGAGGTTGGGAAACATGAACAATAAAAAAATGCCATTGATTTTAGGTGGTTTGTCTATAACCTGGATTGTAGTGGTAATTGCATTAGTATACGGATCACATTTAGTTATTCATCGCTTTGGTCCATTGCCTGAACAGCCAATTAAATTTTCGCATACTGTTCATGTAAATAAACTTAACCTGGAATGTTTATATTGTCATGAAACAGCGGAAAAATCAATTCATGCTACAATACCAAAAAGTGATGTCTGTTTTGCCTGTCACGAAGATGCTGACGTCGACAATCCAGAAGTTGAGAAATTGTTAGCTATGTTGAAAAAGAAAGGCGAAATCGATTGGCAACGGGTTTATAAAGTAAAAGATCATGTATACTTCACTCATCGAGTTCATACGGTAGTTGCAAAGCTTGATTGTCAGGAGTGCCACGGCCCGGTGGAGAATATGAGTGTAGCCATTAGAGCTTCAGGCGGTTCATCCGATCGTGGATTTCTGGAGATGGGCTGGTGTGTTACCTGTCATAAGAAACGAGGAGCACCTCGTGAATGCATTACCTGTCATAAATGAACGTTAGGAGTTCAAGCATTTGCTTGAAAGTATGTTGGGTCAACCTTAAAGGCTGAACTCCGAACTTAGGAGATAAAACAATATGAAAGTAAGCAGAAGAAATTTTCTCAAATCTCTTGGCTCGCTAAGCTTAATAATGGTACCGGAGATTAGCAGGGGACCAATAAAAAAATTGTTCCCACTGCTCATTCCTGCTGATGAAATAATTCCCGGAACTCCTTATTGGTATGCTTCAACATGTCGTGAATGCCCGGCAGGTTGTGGTGTGATGTTGAAGGCTCGAGAGGGTAATGTTATTAAAATTGAAGGTAATCCCAATCATCCTATTAGTCGTGGCGGTCTTTGTCTTCGAGGTCAGACCGCATTGCAAGAATTATATAATGAAGACCGTCTGAGGACTCCGCTTTGTATGCCTGAAAAAGGTGCCAGAACAGAAATGACATGGGAGACAGTAATCGCCGCAATAAAAACTAAAATGACCGGTGGTAAAACTGCTTTGCTCACCGGAAACCTTACCGGTAGTCAGAAAAGTTTTGTTGAAAAATGGTCAGGCTTATTGCCAGGAGAGACGAGTATAATTGTTTACGAGCCTTCCAATAGGTTAGCTTATTGGAAGGCAAACGAGATTGTCTTCAATAAATCCGTTCCGTCTGTATACCACCTGGACAGGGTTGATTATGTACTTTCTTTTGGGGCTGATTTTATGGAAACCTGGCAATCTCCAGTCGGCTTAAGTCAAAAGTTCGCTGAAGCTCGCCGCTTTCATGATGGAAAATCTGCTAAATTGGTTTATGTCGGAATTTCAGACAGCCTTACAGCAGCCAATGCGGATGAAGAGTACAAAATTAATCCAATGTCAGAAGCTGTTGTCATGCTGGCATTAGCAAATTGGCTGCTTGAAAATAATAATAATCTGAACATGAGTTCAGTTGAAAAAACCATCTGGGGAAGAAGTTTAGCGTCATTCACGATTGAAGTTGCATCTGAACATTCAGATTTAAAAGGGGAAATAATAAAACAGCTTGGTGCGCAAATTTTAGAGCATGAAAATGTTCTCATTCTTTGTGGCGATTCCGTTGCTTCTCATGAACGAGGCACAGATTCTCAGCTAGCTGTTAACATCCTTAACTATATTGCTGGCAATTATGGAACAACTATTTCCCTGGGCTCGACAAATGAACATACGTTAATCAATTCAGCCGAAGATTTTAATAGTTTAATCCAGGAGATGGAAGCTGGTAGCATAGCTAACCTTATCATTTATAATACAAATCCATTATATACCTACCCTGACCAGGAGAGATTGAAAGCTGCGCTGATTAAAGTGCCTCTCAAAATAGCTTTCGTGACTTCAATTAATGAGACTGCCGCTGCCGCTGACTTTATTCTTCCCGTACATCATTCGATTGAGAGTTGGGGTATAGAAGTACCACGGACCGGTGTCTATTCTTTGATGCAGCCGGCAATGGATCCTGTTTTTGATACAAAACCTATGGAAGAGGTATTACTCTCTCTCAATTCGTCAACGTTGCTACCTGGTAATTTAGAACAATTCATTGTAGATGAATGGAACATCATTTTTGAGAAACAAGCTCCAGCAAAATCTTTTGATGTTAACTGGAAGGAAATGTTATTGAAGGGGG
>Ga0209427_10002324_pt1 | contig 22361 bp, 14 predicted proteins | sample DeeMarSWOR136_30_FD_187465 | JGI IMG/M metagenome (GOLD analysis project Ga0209427, IMG submission 187465) | Marine sediment microbial communities from White Oak River estuary, North Carolina - WOR-1-36_30 (SPAdes) (version 2) | ecosystem: Environmental > Aquatic > Marine > Intertidal zone >...
TGCCCAGGAGATGGCCTCCAGGATGAACCGTAAATTCTATTTCCTTCTGGACATTTCGTTTAATGACGGACTGGGGATGATCAAGTCTAAAAAGGCAGCCCTGCACTTTATGGATACCCAGGTCCAGCCGACGGATGAAATCGCTTTTCTCACCTACTCTACGATCAGCGGCCTGGGCGTGCGGGAACACCTGACAACCGACCATGAAAAAATAAGAAAGACCATTCAAAAAATCCGAGAACTCCCGGGGGGACTAGAGGGGGAAGGAGAGATAACGGCAGCCAACGAATTGATAAAGCGCCAGATACTGCAATACCTTGAAGAAATACGATTGTTCGCTAAATCCCTTCGCTACGTTCCAGGCTATAAGAACATCATCTTCTTTTCATCTGGAATCGACAGGGCTTTGCTGTACGACAGCAATGACCCCTCGATCCGGTATGAACTGGAAGGCCTGAGCAGAGAATTATCGACATCTTCATGCCCGGTCTACACGATAAACACTGAAGGGATGAGGGCCCTGGCTAAGCCGCATGCATCAAGAGGAGACCATTCTTTGAGGATGATATCCGACCTCTCGGGAGGCAAGTACTTTATGGACGTCGCCCGATATGAAAAAATCTCCGAGGAAATCCAAGACGTCACCAGTAACTACTATGTTCTGGGCTATTACGTCAACGAGAAATGGGACGGCACGTACCATGAGATCAAAGTCAAGGTCAAGCGGGAGGGGTACCATGTGCATGCTCAGAGCGGCTATTACAATCCGGAGCCATTCAGAAAATTCTCCAAATTCGAAAACGAGCTCCATTTAATCGACCTGGCCCTGTCTGATAGGCCTCAATTCCAGGACCCGCTTCATTTTCCGCTGATCTCCCTTCCATACTCAGCTCAGAAGGATTCGAATATTGTTCTGATATCCAAAATTCCATCAGAAATCATCGAGCAAACAGGAGAAGAGGAGAGTGAGATTGTGGCTCTGGCCTTTGACCAGGATAACAACATCGCTGCTTCGAGTGATAAGGAAGTCGATTTCTCCAAAATGCCCAAAAAAACATTCTATCCCTGGGCGGTCCTCTCTCTTCCCCCAGGAGAATACAAATGCCGCATGGTTATCCGGAACTTGAACACGGGGAAAGGAGCTGTGGGAGCTGGCTCGGCCGCCATATCCGAACCCCCGGATTCCGGAATAAAGCTCTATCCGCCGCTATTGCTTGTCCAGGGTGAGAAGACCTCTTACTTGGAGATCCCGCAGAAAAGAAAAGAAGCGGGCGAAGAATCTGTTCTGTATGAAATCTATCCTTTTCTCTCCGAAAGATACGTTCCGCTCCTTGGAGAGATGCCGCGGGAGACTTCAAAGGTTTTGGCCGCTGTCCGCTGCGCAGCCTTCAGCATCCCTGACCCTGAAATAGATATATCTGCTTATCTTGCTGATCCCATTACCAATGAAAGATCATCTCTGTCTCACTCTGTTGTTTTGATTGATAGCAAAGAGGAAACGAAAATCTTTCTCTTGGAGATTCAGCTTCCACAATTAGGAACTGGAGAATACACTCTGGAAATCGCCGCCGATGAAGTCAAGACTCAATCAAGGTCTGAAGTGGCAATACATTTTAGAGTGCGGTAGGAAAAGAGGGCGGCTCTTTATGCTCAGTGATTAGTTAACAAACTTGGCAGTGATATCAAATATAAAACCGTCACTATTATCTCAAGAAATTGCCGCTCTGCACGCAATGATCTTCTAAAATCGTTACCGAATTATTGAGCAATTGCTCCTGTCTACTCTCTCTACTGCCAGCTCATACTGTATCTCTTCACCAAGGAATAGGGCTGCCCGTTCTTGCTCACGGTCGTATAGACTTTGCCTTTCTTGACAACAAAGATCAGTTCATTTGCGGGAAGAGAAAATTTTCCGATGTTCCGTCCCTCAGCATCGAAGACATCCAGGCAAAAGCCGCCCTTGCTGTCTCTCTCAAAAGTTCGGACGTATATCCTTCCCTCATCATCACAGACAAAATAATAAACAGGATTGTAATATTCTGGTATTTTCACTTTATAACCAGGGGGAGTGGTGCTGCCTTCAATCATTTCCTGCTTTTCCGCGTCTGTTATTTTCACAGGATCATAAGCCTTCATTATTTTCCGAAGCGTCTTCCCTTCAGGGCTGATAATGGATATCTCGTAGCTCGAAGGATGGCTCCAGACGATATTATCATTTTCAAACACCCGAAATTGGAGGCTGGTATCGAGCATCTCGATGACATAAGGTGTCCTCTTTTCTTCTACAGTGACAATGGTCATGAGAGGCCTGAGTTTCGAATCAAATTTTTTCAATTCATGCACGTATCTGTCTCCCGGAATGAAGAAATAGCCGATAATGTTTCCCTTGGAGTCCGCTATTGTCCTTTCGAACATCTGATTTGCGGTTGAAATTTCCCTGAGACATTCCCCATCTAAAGAAAAATAGGAAATGCGTCTGTTGGATATGTCGTAAAACATAAGCTCTTTCCCGGATATCAAATACATCCGGTAGGGAAGCTGTAATTCACCGGGACCTTGGCCCTTTTTTCCGAAAACCCTCAGACCCTTTCCATTCTTTCCCCAGACCTTGATTCGAACATCCTTCAAATCCAAGACATATATATTCTCTTCTTCGTCAACCTGGACAGATCGAATATCGGAAAGTGCGTACTCCGGACCTTCCTTCTCGCCCCCGATGGTCAAATCTTCTTTAAGGGCTATTGTTTGCAAAGAGGCAGGAGCTTTGGGATTGTACACTACCGGGACGCCATTTATAACCTTGATTTTTATCTCTTCAGTCTGGAGAAAAAAGGAGAAAACTAAGGATGTAACAAACAAAATAAGGGAAAGTCTCAGAATGGGTGATAGTTTTCTCATGTTCCCCTCCTTATCCTTTAGTTGTTTGTCTGCTCACTGACTCTTATATTAATATACGCCTGCGATACTGCGATGTCAAAAATTCTCACTTGGAATAAGCCTGGATTATTCACCAGCCGAAGTTGCCGCATGCGCGATACGTCTACATCGGCTCACGAAATAAAAAGCATTCTTACAGTCCAGTTGATAAATTGCGTATTCGGGGAAGCAATAAGGTATGCTCATATAAATCGCCCAGGTTGGAATAAAAAATTAGAGAGGAGAAAGCTAAATTACTGTAAAGGAAATAAATGTTTTTACATTGTCATTGCTAGCTCGAAGAGCGTGACAATCTCTTTCTCTATATGATCTTGTAGGAGATTGCGCAGCCTGTTCCGAGCGAAGAGAGAATCCCTGTTCTTTGCTCAATGACATATTAATTAATGCGTTTATTTTGCTTTCTTTATTTATCAGAGAGGGTTGTCATGAATTTGACGATCATGTCCTCTTCTTCCTCTGACAACCCCAGATCTCCCAGCTCCTCGGTGTTGACATTCTCCTTGATCTCTGGAGGAGCCCAGTTTTCACCGGCAATATCCCTCGTGTTGTAGAAGTGAACGATATCCTTGAGCGTCTTGAAGAAACCGTTGTGCGCGTAGGCTTTGACAAAGCTCTGATTGGGCCTTAGGTCCACGTTGCGCAGGGTGGGCACTTTCTGCTTGCCGTAATTCTCCGCTGCATACAGGGCGAATTCAATGGTAGTATCGAGGAATCCGCCCAAGCCTTTGTCCACCCAGTTCTCTCCCTCCTTGTTCCACTCCCCAGACATGGCATAGAAGGGATTGAGAGGATTCCTGGGAACACCGAGGTTGTCGTAGGTGAAATCCGTAAACAGCGGCGGCTTGCCGTTGACCGACGTCATCACGTGGCATTCAGCGCACAAGCCTTTGGTGTTGAACAGCATCAAACCCTTAACCTCGTCATCATCCAATCCCAGATTCCTATAGTCTGTCCAGTTCGACTCATCGATCGCCTCCACATCGAGACCAGCAGCAATCGTTTTCCGCCAGAAATCGTCGAACTTGGAGCTGAAGGGATTGACCTCAGCGGTCCGCTCAAAGGCCGCGATGGAACGGGCGATCCGCTCATAAGTTCCGTCTATATCATTTAAATCCAGCGAGCCGCGGCCCCAGACCTTCTCGAAGAGTTCAACATAATCTGCTTCGGTCACCTTTACAACCACTGCCTTCTTATCCGGGTTGTTCATCTCCAGCGGATTGAGGAAGGGGCCCATGGCCTGTTCTGCCAGTGGGTCGCCCAGGTCCCATCCTGATGCCCGGCCGTTCCAGAACATCCCGCCGACAAAGGTCCCTTCTTCATCCCTGTGCAAAACAGGGCTATCTCCGGCATAAGCGGCGGAAGGCGGCCTGGTGTTACCGAACCGCCCTTGAACTGCGCCCTCGTAGATCGAACCGGCATTGTTGATCTCTGAGTCAGGGCCCGTCCATCCTGCCAGGGGGCTGTGGCAGGAGGCGCAGGACTGCCCGGGCGGGGTGGAAAGATTGGCGTCAAAGAACAGCTTCTTGCCCAGCTGCTGCTCTGGAGTGAGTCCGGCCTCCTCGGGCTTTTGTCTGCAGCCGGCAAAAACGGTCAGCGACAGGATCGCTGTTATGGCGACAATTTTTTTACCTGTTATCATCTTATATCCTCCGGTTTAAGTCTTCTTTCAATTTGACTACGAAAGGCACGAACGACATCAAGCTGTTTCACATACCAGGCCGCATGAATCCGATTCGTATCTGCTTGGGCTCACTCACTCTGGCAATAAAAAAACTTGTTGCACCTGTAGCACTTCCAGACAATCACCTTTTCGGGCAATTCCGCTTCTGGCCCCGGGGAGAAGTCACTGGCCTTCATCACGTAATCCGAGCCGCAGTAGGGGCAGTTCCCGTCATCGGACATTTGAATTTTGTACTTTTTCATATCTCTCAGTGTCCTTTCCTTCGAGCTCAAGTACCGTCAGAAAATTTCAACGCTTGAAATAAAAAAAGCATTGTACATCTCTGTAGACAATCTGTAAATCCCAGCCGGCATTCTTGGCCCTTTCCTGCCAGATCCTCTCGAATATCGTTCGGTAGTCTTCGAAGGGAGCCTGTGTTTTGACGGGGGCTGTCCCTAATTTTCTATTGAGCTTTCAAGGCACTCAATCTCTTCTTTGCCTCGCTGACCTCAATAATTCCTGGATCCGCCTCTTTCCAGAGACTGAGAAATTTCTCGTAATGTTCGGAAGCCTGCTTCCTCATATTTTGTTGTTCGTAAATCCTGGCCAACAGGTAGAAACTCCTGGCGTAGATATCGCCATAGAGAAACCTGCCCGTAGTCAAAGCAATGATCCTTTCGTATTCTTTCTGCGCTTTCTCCCAATCCCCGGCCTCGAAATAGGCTAAAGCCAGGGGTTCAAGAAAAAGAGCCTGTCCAAATTCCAGCTCCGACTGAGCAGGCAGCAGCCTCAGGGTTTCCTGGAAGTATTCGACCGCTTTCCGGAAATTCCCTCTTTTCAGCTCGATCAGACCTCGAAGGCTCAGGTAGAGCCTTTCCGACTTCCTGTGGATACCGCTGTCGATCAGCTGCTTGAGCTCTCTGGCGGTAATTTCTGCCTTATCCAGCGCATTCATCTCAAGCTGCACCCGTCCCTTTAGATACAGAGCTTCTCTCTGTCTGGGCAGAAGGCCAGCCTCAGAAGCCAAATTCCAGGCCCTAAGGCACTCCGCCAAGCCTTTCTCAAGGTCACCGGACTTAAGCTGCAGGTAAGCCAAGCACAGATGAAACCATGAACTCCAATCCGTCTCCCCGAGCAATTCCCCCAGCTCAACACCAAGTTGGGCCTGCTCTTTGGATTTCCCGTACATCCCCTGAAGGAGATACAAGGCACTGAGCCGCTTTATGCCTTCTTCATGGGCTTTGGGCTCCTCAGTTTCAAGCAACCTCTGGTATTCATTTTCGGCTTTAACCAGATCCTCTCTGGAGTAGAAGATATCTCCGTTCAACAGAGAATTCCGATAGTGATTCGGTTCAAGACCGGAAACTTTTCCCGCCTCAACTTGAGCCAGATCATATCTTCCCTGGGAAAGATAATTATTGGCCAGGAGGAAACGAAGGAGCGGACTATCAGAAATATCTTTCAAGTAGAGCTCGAGGAATTCCCTGCTCTTATCGTACATCCCTTTTGCCGCATAGCCCCTTGCCACATTCTCATAGCTGTAGACCGATTCATCCCGGTTCTGAATGTTTGTTTCAAAAAACGATATGGCCTTATCCCATTCTTCCAAGAACATATACAGAGCCCCTAAGTTATTATTGCCGATAGAATCACCGGGGTAGAGCTGCAGTAGTGTGTCATAGGCCTCGATGGCTTTAGCATAGGTGGCTTCGGATTGAGAATAGAAAACACCATGAATATAGTAACGCTCTCTCTCCGAAACCTGGTCGCTCAACTCAAAAGCTTTCTGGAAGCGCTTCAACGCTTCAGTCCGGTAGCCTATGTTGGCGTAGGCGGCGGCCATGCTCCTGAAAGCCATGGCGAATTCGGGATCGATGGCGACCGCTGTCTCCATGAAGGGAATACACTTGAGGTAATCTCCCTTGGTAAAATATTCCATCCCCTCCCGGTAATACTTATAGGCTTCGGTTGAGGTGGTGGTGATCTTTTCCACTTCCCTGTCGATATCGCCGGCTATCTCAGCCGCGGTCAGCTTAAAACTCTCTTTGATCTTCCGTGTCAGCTCATCCACCATGGAGAACATACTTTCTTCTCCGATCCCTTCCACCCTCTCCGAACCGATCAGCTCGCCCGTGCTGGCGTCCTGAAGAAGCGCGTTTATCCTCAAGCTATCGCCGGCCATGGCCAGCTTGCCTACCAGTATGTACCGCACTCCTCCCCGGGACGATATCTCTTGCAGCGCCTTCGAGGAGTAGCTCCGCGCTTCTAAAAGATCCGATTCCTCCAGGATAGTGTAGAGCATCTCTCCACTCAGGACTCTTAGGTATTTTGACTGAGACAGGTCTGCGATCAAAAGGTCAGAGAGAGATTTCCTCCAATGGTCAAACCGCTCATCTCCGGTATTGTTCTCGAAATACATGACAGCCAGCGAAGGCTTGTCCTGAGGGAAGGGAACCATCCTCTTTCTGGGTAAAAAACGCCAGAGGACAACGGCCAGGATGATGACCGTGACTATAGCTAAAGCAGGAATGAATACCTTCTTCAGGGTGAATTTAACGGTTATCTCCTTATGGGTAACCGGTTTTCTCTTCGCCGCCATCCTTTCTGTGGTGGGCAATCCTTTCTCTACCCTGCTCAATTCAGAGAGAAGGGCCTCGGCATTCTGATGCCTGTTCTCCCTTTTTTTCTCCATACATTTCAGGATCACACGGCTTAATCCTTCGGGAACCTGAGCATTGACTTCTCTTGGATCGGGCGGCTCCTCGCTCTTGTGCTTCATAGCCACGCTCAAGGGCGTTTCTCCCTCAAAAGGCACCCGTCCTGTCACCATCTCGTACAGGATCACTCCCAATGAATAGATGTCTGAGCGCTGGTCCACCTCCTTCATTTCCGCCTGCTCTGGAGACATGTACTCCGGTGTTCCGATAATCAGCCCTGTCCCTGTGATCCCTTTCTTTATAAGGGAACGGGCTATCCCGAAATCCATGATCCGCACATTCCCTTCTTTATCGATCATGATGTTCTGAGGCTTTAAGTCACGATGGACCACTCCCAACCGATGGGCCTCCATCAGGCCTTCGCAGGCCTGTTTGGCGACGGACACTGCTTTTCCCACGCTCAAATGACCCACTCTTAAAATCGTGTTCTTCAAATCCTCACCAGGCACATATTCCATGGTGATGTACTGAGTACCCTGCTCTTCATTCAGGTCATACATGCGGCATATATTCTTGTGGGATATCTTCCGGGCTAGCTTCAGCTCGTTCCGGAACCGCTCTATCGTCTTCTTGTCCGAGGAGACTTCAGGATTGAGGAGTTTGAGAGCCACCTCTTCATCAGTCTTCCTATCGAACACCCTGTAGACCTGCCCCATGCCGCCTTTACCCAGCTTTTCGACAACCTCGAACCTACTGGCGAAAGTGCTGCCCCGGGCCAGCTCGCCAGAGGGCATCTCCAGCGTCTTGGTGTGGGAATCCAGGATCTGTTGCGGAGCAAGAAGGGGAGAGCCGCACTTGCTACAGAAGCTGCTGTCAGCGGGATTTTCGGAGCGGCATTTTGGACATTTCATACCGGCTTCTCTTCAGTCATTTCAAAGAAAGAGTAGCAATTCGAGAGAAAAGAGTCAAACTTTGGCCAGGGAAACAGCCTTTTTCATTTGATGTTAAATGTGTACGTGTACTTCAGCATGATGGTCCGGCTGCTGGTCAAGGGAAGGTAAGGGAGCTCGCGGTAGCGGTTCGTGTTCAGTCCCTCGTTGAACACCAGATAAAGGTCGTTGCCCTCACGGGGATTGTAGCGTATGCGGATGTTGGCGATGACCGCATAGATGGCGCTGTTGTACTGGATGAAGGCTGAGGCTGAGAACTTGGTGCTCAGCATGGCCAGGATTCTGGCTCTCACGATGTGGGCCGTGAGCTGCTGATTTCGGTCGGGAAACTCAACTCTGTTGAACTGGTAGGTACCACTCAATTCCAGGCTCGAGGAGATGCTCCACCAGGGGGAGATGGCGACTGTCAACCGCCAGCCGTCATAAAAAGTTCCCGCATCGATGGTGTTTTCCAGGTAGAAAGGCTTGGACATGGGCGTAATGATCGTCCCCGTCAATCCGTAAAATTTATACTGCCCGACCGGCACTACGGTATCATCCGAAAGCTCAAATTCCTCAGGAACATCCTCGTAGTAATACTTGACCATGAAATCACCAAACCAGCCGGACTTTCCCTCAAAGTACCAACCGGGTCCGACATCAACCGATTCAGGAGTCATATGAGTGTTCTCCAGCAGAAGAAATCCGTCAATATAAAGGTAATGCCTCAATAGGGAGGACTTCTCGCCAGGCCTCCAGCCGTAAAGCAGCCGGTCTCCGAACCGGGTGTAATTATCGCGCGTCAAGAAACCCACTCCTGGATTGAACTCAGAGCCCGTACGGGAAAAGCTCAGGTCGAATCCGAGGCCTTCCAGAGTCCGTCTCTCCCAGCCGACGCTCATCCTCGCCTGGTCGAGCGAAGACAGCCTGTTATCCTGGCCCTCTTCAAAAGTCTGGGCCCACTTCAGAGAGAGATAATCATCTCCGGAGAGCCGAAAGATCCCGTCCAGGCCGTAGGCGGCGTTATAGGTGCCGTCCACGCCAATTCTGGTTGTCATTATGCCGCCGACATAGGAGTAGGGATTGAAAACCTGGCGGCGAAGCCGGAATACTCCGAAGTTTTCCGAGGGCTGATCCTCGATCTTAGCGGTCTGCATATCGAGAAAGCCTACATCCCAGCGGCCGACCCGGCCCACCAGGCGAACTCCTCCAAAAATCCGCACCGATTCTCCCTCATAGATCCCGATCCGACGGGAATAAAAGAGGGTGTTTTCTCCACCCAGGTTGAAATCGAAAATGCTCGAGCGCTCCTGAAAAAAAAGCCTTTTTTCCGGAAAAAATAATGAAAAACGCGTCAGGTTGATCTGTTCGTCATCCGCTTCGACCTGGGCGAAGTCGGTGTTCAGGGTCAGGTCAAGGGTGAGGTTGCTGGTCAGTCCGTACTTGATATCCAGCCCGGCCTCATGGGCTGGCTCATCATCCCGCACGTAGGCTGTCTCTTGGTCATTGAGTTCGAAAGACCGCCCGAATCCTCCCAGCGCATACGGAGCCACGTACAGGGGCCTCCGGCTGTACAGCCCTTCGAACACAACTTCCTGAGCCTGAGAAGGCTTAAAACCGCTCCAGCCACCCCATTTGGGTGAGACTTCGGGAAAAATAATCAGCTCGTTCTTGCGGGCGATCCAGCGCCAGGCAATAAGTCCCATGACAACCCGTCCTTCTCTATCCTGAAAGCGGAGGCTGGAGAAGGGGATGCGCATCTCCACAAACCAGCCTTGTCCATTGCGGACAGTCGCCACATCCCAGAAGGTATTCCAGCTGGCGTTAAAATATTCGTCTGCAATCGCATCGTTAAAAACGTGCATATCCAGACGGAGTCCTGAGGGCGTCGTAAAGAACACCAGAGCATTCTCCTTATCGTTGAAGCTATCGATAACAACGCCGAACCAATCGTTGTTAGGCTTCATCTCATCCCTTTTCTTCGAAGCCGACTGGATCCTGGAGGGTTCGCTGTCAAAAAGGCGTCCTGCAAGATAAAGGTAATCATTGTCAAAGGCGACCAGGATCTCTGTCCGCTCCGACGGCTCATCGAGGAAATTCGGCGCGTGCATCACCACCGGAAGAGGATGAATGCCTTCCCATGCCTGCTCATTGCTCAATCCGTCAAGCTTAACCGCACCCGTGATGCGTGGTATCTCCTTCTGGCCGTTGCTGCCAGTCTTCTGCTTTGGCTCCTCCTGAAGAATAATTCCTCTCTTCTTTCCATTTTCCTGACTGAAGACAGAGCTCGGCTGAAGAAACACAACAAGAAGCGCTCCAATTATGGCCAAGTCTCTCCAGCGCATGATCTCACCGTTTCTTATGGTTTAATTTATATACGCTAGTATTCTCTATAAGTTTATATTTCCTGCCTTATAGCAGAGAAAAAACCGTGAGTCAAATCGTTTGCGTGTATCACTTTGTTCACATCAGTGGATATTCCTTTTTGACTTCGATTTTTCAGGGTGTTAATATTTCTCAACGCAAGGGACAAGGAAATAAAAACGACATGAGAACCAACCTGATCAGAGGAGGAACCGTCGTCCTGGGACAGAATGTCTCCCAGCAGGATATCCTCATTCAAGGAGAATCCATCTCTGAACTGGGTGATCTCTCTGGAAGGAAAGCGGATGCGGAAATCGATGCCTCAGGCCTGCTTGTGCTTCCCGGCGCAGTCGACAGCCATGTCCATTTCAACGATGAGTTCATGAACACGGTCAGCGTCCATGACTTCCACAAGGGCACGCTGGCCGCAGCCTACGGCGGCGTGACCAGCATCATCGATTTCGCCAATCAGGCGCCAGGCCAATCCCTGGCCAGCACCCTTGAAAAAAAGAAGAAAGAGGCTGAGGGAGAAGCGCTGGTCGACTGGGGCGTTCATCCTGTGATCACAGAGGCAACGCCTGAAGTCATAGAGGAAATTCCGCTTATGATCTTCGAAGGCGCGCCGACCATCAAATGCTACATGACCTACCGCAAAGAAGGACTCATGGTCGAGGCCGAGGAGTTGAAACAGATCCTGAAAGCCCTGCGGGATGCAGGGGGGATGCTCATGGTTCATGCCGAAGACAATGAGATCATAGAGGAAAACATTCGCCGTATGATCAGGTCGGGGAAAACACAACCCATATTCCACGCCAAAAGCCGGCCTCCTGGGGCTGAGGAAAAAGCCATTGACCGTTGTATTCAGCTTGTCCGGGAAACCTATGGCCGTCTTTTCATCGTCCATCTGGCCTCGGCTGAAGGCATGGAACTCGTGGGAGCAGCGCGGAGAGAAGGGCTGGATATCATCGCCGAGACCTGCACTCACTATCTCCTGTTTACAGAGAAAATGCTGGAACGAAAAGACGGCATCAAATGGATCTGTTCCCCGCCGCTCAGAAGCCAGGCGGTGCAGGACAAGCTCTGGGAGGGCCTCAGGGATGGACGGATCTCGATGGTGAGCTCGGATGACGCGGCCTTTTCCTGGGAAGCCAAGCTCTACGGGGCAGACCGCTTCGATAAATGTCCCAACGGCATTCCCGGGATCGAGCCCCGACTTAGCCTTCTTTATTCCGAAGGAGTGGTCAAAGGGCGGCTCTCACTGCCTCGACTCGTCGAGCTTGTCTCTACCGTCCCGGCCATATTGTTCGGGCTGGCGCCAAAGAAAGGGTCCCTCAGCCCAGGCGCTGATGCGGATATTGTCCTCCTTGATCCGGAGGCGAGTTGGACCATGAACAAGAAAACCCTGCATATGGCCGCCGACTGGTCTGCTTACGAGAATATTGAAATAAAGGGAAAGATCATGAAAGTATTTTCCCGAGGCGAGCTGGTCATCGATGGAGAAAGGTGCTTGGCCGAAAAAGGACGGGGCCGTTATCTCCGGCGCAAGCTGAATTTTTCATGAAGGAAGAAAATGAAAAAACAGAGTAGGCGGCCGATCTATTCAGGAGCATCTCCTGAAAAAGTGGCCGCCGACCTGGAGCCTTTAATCGATTTTCAAGAAGAGGGGATATCTTTCAAGACCTTATCCCATTTGATCGAAGAACGCCTCCTTCCCCATCTCATGCGCTACGACCGTCCTGAGTTCCAGTCCATGTTCAACTATTTCCCTGAAGAAGGTGCGGAATTCGGGGCAAAGATCGCTCTCCTCTACAATCAGGGAGTGACCAACTGGCAGGTCTCTCCGGGAGGAGCCATGCTCGAGGAACTCTGCGCTCAAGCGCTGTGCCGGCTCTTCGGTCTCTTTCCCGGCTCTGATGCCACTTTCATGTACTCGGGAACCTATGCCAACCAGGAAGCTCTCTACCTGGCGCTTCACTGGAAAGCGGAAAAACAGGGCTTTGATTTTACAAGCAAGGGGCTCAAAGGGTTCCCGGATCCGGCCCGGCTGGCAGTGATAACCTCCCGTGATGCCCACTTTTCCCTCAAACACGCTGTGCGCATTCTGGGGCTGGGCGAGGAAAGCCTCATTACCCTGGACGTGGACAATAACCGCCGTATCGATATCAGCCTTATGGAACAGGCACTGAGCCATATCAGTGAAGAAAGAGAGGTTTTCTGCGTGGTGGCCACTGCCGGCACGACATCCACGGGTTCAGTCGATCCCATTCCTCCTCTGGCAGAGGCAGGCAAGAGACTCGGAGCTTGGCTTCATGTGGACGGGGCCTATGGCCTGGCCTACAGCCTCGTTCCTCAATGGAAGCCGCTGTTTGCCGGATTGGAGCTCGCAGATTCGGTCTCCTGGGACCCGCACAAGCAATTCGGTGTTCCGATCCCGAGTTCGCTTCTTTTTGTGCGCCGGCGGGAGGATTTTGAACGCATAGCCCTCTACGGCGACTACTTCAATCCCCAAGGTCAAAGTGAGCCTAATCCCGGACTGAAATCCCCGCCGTCCACCCGGCCCTTCTCCGCTCTTCCTCTCGTGACCTCCCTGCGCTATCAGGGCCTCAAGAAGGTAATCGAGAGGCTTCGCTCTCCCCTTGACACCATCAAGACCCTGGCTGAGATACTCAAGGAGGAAGAGGACATCGAACTCTGTCACCAGCCTGATACAGGGATTCTCTGCTTTCGTATCACCCCCCAGGGCTTTCCGGAAGGTGAGCTCAGCCATCTTCAAAGAAAAATCTATGAAAGGATAATGGCCGAGGGAAAACGAACCATCTCCAAGACCGAGCTGGATGATAAAACAGTCCTGAGGCTGGTCGCCGTCTCCCCTTCCGTGACCCTGGACTCCCTGCTGGAGACAATATCCTGTGTGCGCCGCCTCGCCGTTGAGTTCCAATCTTGAACTCAACAGAAAAGTTCAGAGCTGTATTCCCTTCAAGGATGATATCAAGGATTGAAAATCACCCTGCGATTCACCCTTTAAGGCTATTGAAAAAGGCTCTCTTTTTTATTAAAAATTTAAGGGCGGATGCAATCGCTGGAGAAAGCATTAGCTGACAATTTTCCTTTTTGAATCGGTTCATGCGGAGTCATGCTCACATATTCTTCTCTGGCTTGTGATCGAGGCGGCTCAAGAATTGCCAAAGATAGAAATATTTATTATACTTTCAAAAAAGTGGTATTAATAAAAGCAGCATGAAATAAGACAAGCTGTTTAAAAAATATTCTCCATGGGAGCTTTGCAAACAAAGGAGGGAATAAGATGAAAATAAAAAAGCCGGTCCTCCTTCTTACCGTTTTCATCGTCTTTACCGCCCACAGCTGCCTGCAGACATCCAAAGTCCCGGATGAGCTGATCGGGGTATGGAAAACGACTGACTCTGAGTACACGGGGACATTTCTCGAGCTGACAGTAGACAAAATCATCATCGGCAAAAAGGGAGGAGATGTCGACGCCTATGCTATTAAGAAAATCAAGAGGGAAAAGGTCAAAGGCAGCGAAGAGCTTTATTTCGTCATCACCTACAAGGACCTAGATGAAAAAGAATATAAGTTTCCCATCTACTTCAACCCGGCAGACGGCGGAATGATCAGGTGGGCGAATCGGCCGAAAATCATCTGGACCAAGGGAATAAAATAACCAGGTCTATTTGCTCTCATTCATATTCATCAAACACTTTCTTCTCTACTTAGCCATAAATATGAGTTTATAAATACTTATGAATGCATGGATTATTTAAATCATAAAAATCCAAATCGCGAAAAAAAATTCATATACGCTAAGATGCATCGCTTGTTTATCAAAGGAGGAACAGCCATGAAAAAATCGGCTTTAATCGTCGTTTCAATTTTATTGCTTCTGACAGCAACAGCAAAGGCTCAAAACAAAGAATTCGGCATCGGGATCATTCTCGGTGAACCCACCGGGATCAGCGTGAAGAAATGGCTCGGAGACCATTCTGCCATCGACGGTGCGGTCGCCTGGTCGTTCGGCGGTGTCAACTCATTCCATCTCCATGCCGATTATCTGTTTCACAACTTCAACCTGTTTGATGTGGAGAGCGGCCAGCTCCCTCTTTATTATGGAGCCGGATTCAGGTTCAGAACCGAACCAGAGGCAACGCTGGGCGTTCGATTTTCAATAGGAATATGTTACATTCTTGAAAAAGCTCCGCTGGACATCTTCCTCGAGCTGGGCCCGGTGCTTAATTTGATTCCAGACATGGAGTTCTGGCTTACAGGAAGCATCGGCGCACGGTTCTATTTCAAAAAAGAGTCTTAAAGGCAAACCTGGTCAGCCATTCTATCAATCGCATCTTGTGAACAGGTCAATTTGAGGATTTATGAAGGCACGGCTCTGGTCAATGGATTTCTATTTTTTGTTCACTGAATCTATCGCTCATCATGTATGTTGCTCCATAAAGATTCCATTATCTGGAGATAAATCCTGCGTAGAAAACAGGCTTCTTTCTAAGGAATTCGCTATGGAGACAATAGCCTCTGGCGATGATTTGCAGAGTGATTTTTCTGACATTCTTGTCACCCTGAAGGGTGACTGGCAACCGTTAGCAAAGGCGACCAAAGGTGATTTTTCATAAGACACGATCATTTATTCCCAATCTCCTGCTAAGAATGCCCTCCCCGGCCAGTAAAATAACAACGGCTTGTTTTTTGCGTTATTATATGGGGAGCAGACATCGAACCGGGCTGCTTTCAGCACTTCAAGCTGTTCATCTTCTGGATTGGTAATGAAATCCGCAAAGGGGTGAATTCTTGATTTTCGGCTTAAATTTATCTTCCAACCCTCGATTCATACGCAGGCATCGCCAAGCGCATCCCCTCTTTTGGGCTTTGACATTTGAAATTCTATCATGATAAAATTTTGAACACGTTTTCCGCCAAGGCAGGTAGCGGATGGGAGAGAGCGGAGTCATATTCAAAAAAAAGATTCACACTTTACTTCCAGCAGGTACAGTCTGCCGGGAAGACAGATATATCTTTTAGATCTCCATGAGCTTCAAAGAGCTCCTGGAAACGAAAAGGAAATTAGCAGGCCGATCATGGCTGCGAACGAGTGAGTAAACATGAAAAAAGAAATTTTCAAATTCATAACAACAAGACTTTTCTCGGAATTTCGATGCAAACCTTTTTCTTTCCGCTTAACTGCCAAATGCAGACACCGGAAGGCCCTGACTCTGATCGAAATTATACTGGCGGTAGCCATAATCGGAACGCTTGTCGCTGTGGGAGTCCCTATTTATTCCAATGCCCTCAACAAGGCAAGGATCAACCAGGCTATCGCAAAAGTCGCTCTAATGGGGCAGAAGATCGACGACTTTCTGGTCGACAACGGAAGAATCCCCAATGACCTCTCCGAGATCGGAGAGCCTAATCCTCTCGATCCCTGGGGAAATCCGTACCAATACACAGCGATCCTGGGCAGAGACAAGACCGAACTCGAGGCCAAATTGCGAAAAGACCGGTTCCTGATCCCGCTCAACAGCGACTATGACCTGTTTTCAACGGGCAAAGATGGAAGTTGGAAGGCTCCTCTTACGGCCGAGGATAGCTGGGACGACATCGTTCGCGCCAATAACGGGGGATATGTCGGCGTGGCCTATAGATATTAATCCTTTATTCGCGCATGAAAATTGAGCAGACTTTTCTTCGGAGCAAAGTCGCACAGCGCATCTTTTTTCTCTTTTTCGCCTGCGCCCTTATTCCGATATCCGCTCTGGCCATAATTTCTTTTGTCTCCGTAAACAGTGAACTGCGCAAACAAAGCAAAGACCGGCTTCACAAAGCAAGTGAAAATATGGGCCAAGAAATTCGGCAGCGTCTGGATCTCATCAACGACGAACTGAAGATAACCGCTTCAAACCTGGCTGCAACCCCCAGCTCATCTCCCTATTTCGCAGCTCAAGAATCAGAAACAGCCTTCCCCCGGATCAAAAACCTGATGCTTATCTCTGAAAAAGGAGAGAAAAGGGTTCTCTACGGAAATATTGCAGATGCGCCTGATATCAGTTCTGAAGCGAGAGAACAAATATTCTCATCAAATAAAAGCCTGATAATAATCCGGTCCATAACGACGGATCAATCCAGAATATTCATGGCCCTGCCGGTCGACCCTCAACACAAAAGCGGGGGCCTGCTCCTGGCTGAAATACGTCCGGATTTCGTATGGTTCATGAAAGATGCGTCTACCCTTCCCGACAACACTGACGCCTGTATTCTAGACCAGTCGAATCGCGTCCTGCGTTCCACGCTGTTGCCTCCGATATCGTTCCACAAAAAAGTACTGAGTCAGATAGGTACAGAGCACCGTGGGGCATTCGAGTGGAAGCACAGAGAAAAAAAATATCTTGCTGGTTTCTATACACTGTCATTGAGTACTCAGTACGTCGCTGATGACTTGAAGTTAGTGCTGAGCGAGCCGAAAGCCCTGGCGCTCAAAGCGAGCAGTGAATTCATTAGAATGAGCTTTCCTTTTGTCGTTTTAGCCTCTCTCTGGCTTGTTCTGTTCCTGAGTATCGTTCAGATCCGGAGGAGCATGGTGCCCCTTGAAAAGCTTAAAGAAGGAACCAAGCGAATCGCCAGAAGAGAATTCGACAGCCGGGTCAAGGTCACCAGCCGTGACGAGTTTGCTGAGGTGGCCGAATCCTTCAACACCATGGCCAGCCAATTGGGAAAACAGTTTAAAGCTCTGGAGGCCATGGGCGAGATCGATAGAGATATCCTTTCAGTGCTGAATACTGAAAAAATCGTGAATACAGTGGTGACGCGTATCCGTGACGTCTTCCCCTGCAAGAGCATGAGCATAACTGTTGTCGACCCCCACTCACCAGACAAAGGACAGACTTACATCGGAGAGGATCAGAACGGGGGGAAAAAACACAAGCAGAAGGTCAAAATATCATCAGAAGAGATGCAGAATCTCAATGAAAACCCTGAAACCCTGTTGATCTCAGTGGATGAGAATCTTCCCGAATATCTCCAACCCCTGGCCGCAAGGGGAACCAAATCATTCCTGGTTCTGCCTCTTTTTCTCAAAGAAAACCTGGCAGGAATCATCGCTCTCGGTTATGTCAAACAGCCCCACTTTGCCCAGGAAGATATGGACCAGGCGCGCCGGCTGGCAAATCAGGTGGCAGTCGCTTTTTCTAACGCCCGCTTGATCGAGGAATTGAACGAGCTGAACTGGGGAACGCTGCGGGCTCTGGCCCGGGCGATCGACGCCAAGTCCTCCTGGACGGCTGGACACTCCGAAAGGAGCACAAAGCTTTCTATAGAAATTGGCAAAACGTTGAACCTGAATCAGGACGAATTAGACGACATGCGCCGGGCCGGACTCCTCCACGATATCGGCAAATTGGCGATACCGCCTGAAATCCTGGATAAAGCCGGAAGATTGACTCCCGAAGAACTTGAGCTCATGCAGAAGCATCCCAGCATGGGCGCCCGAATCCTGGAGCCCATCGCAGCCTATTCCGAAGTCATCCCCATCGTTCTCCAGCATCATGAATTCTATGACGGCTCGGGATATCCGAATGGACTGATGGGAGAGGCTATAAGCCAGGGAGCGCGGATCTTTATCGTGGCTGACACTTACGACGCCCTCACCTCGGACCGGCCCTACAGAAAAGCACTTGACCGCAAAAGCGCAATCAAGTATATCAAAGAAGAAGCAGGCACAAAATTCGACCCTAAAGTCGTGGAGGCTTTCCTTGAGGTTATGGCTAAAGAAGGGAAAAAGTAAGATGTTAACGAAAAGAAAAAATTTGTTCGTTGCCTTTGCCATCTTGACCATGTTGCTCCTTTATGGATGCGCACAGAGAGCAGTCATTCCCGACGAATTGGTCGGAATCTGGACGACCCCCACACCAATTTACGAAGGATGCTTCTTTGAGATTACAAAAGAAGAGATAATATTCGGAGCCAAAGATGGCTCAGAAAGCAATTTCTTCATCAAAGACCTTAAGATTCAAAAAATCCCGCATGAGGAGTGGACTCTGTACACAATATCCTACGTCGTCAGAGGCTATCAAAAATATGAATTTCCCTTCTATTACCATCCTGCGAGCAACGGCGTGATCCGATTCAAGAACAAAATGGAAAGCGTCTGGACTAAAGAATTGGAAGAATAGACCTGTCAATTTTTAAATTCTTTCCCTGATATTTAGTCTAGGCCATTCATTTTTCTCGCCTGGGACATATCCAAAAAAAAGTATAAAAATTCAAAAAAACCCTTTACAAATAGAAAAAATTTTATTATTTTTTAAAGCGAGGAAGCAAAATCTTCTCATTCACAATGTTAACAGAATGAGGTAGAATAAGGGCGCAAGCAAAACTTCCCCTCTTAATACAACCGAAAATGGACAAAGAACAAGCATTGGAAGGTTTTTTCAAAAGCCTGAAACTGTCTTTAAAAAACGCCTCCATCTACACCGGTGAGCATCCGGCCTTTATGAGATCAGTGGATGAGGTCAAAGACAGAATCGACACACTTCTCAATTATTTGTCACCGATCAGGATAGGATTCACTCCTGACTCTCTCCAGGTGGGAGGGGAATACTTCAACAAAGAAAGAATCCATGAAGAGCTCGCTCGAATCTTCCATCTGCATATAATAAAGAGCCTGGAGATCCAGGAAGGCATCACTCCGGAAGAGCTGGTCGCTTTCATCAAGAAGGTCTATCTTTCTCCTCAAGACGTCTTGAAAAGAGGGGGTTTCAACCAGATTTTAGAAGAAGAGAAGATCACTCACATCGCAGTAGAAGAACTGGATTATTCTCAACTCCTGAGAGGAGAAGGAAAAGAGATCAAAGACATCTGGTCTCATTTACTCCAGGAAGCAGTCAAAAAAGAGGATGCCCAAAAAATCAGCGAACTCGCCGACAGTTTTGAGAAAGTCGCGGCTCACTTCAAGGTCGAAGATATTCTCGACAATGAGCATCTCAAGACAAATATAGATAAATTCCTCACCCAGCTCAAAAACATGGATAAGGATAAGTTCCGGAAGTGCTCAAAGGAGCTTCTGAAATCCATCATTCGAAACAGAGACATATCCCGGGAAGCCAAACTCGACAAAATCAAAAAATTCTTCAAAGAATCGAATAGCGAGGATATGGCATCCGCCGTTTTGGAGGAAATCCTCTCCGATGATGAATTCAACGCCTTAAGTTTTCAGATATTCAATGATCTTACAGAGAAAAGAAAGCATAAAAAAATTGCTGAATCTTTCGCCGATCAATTCAAAAAAGTCAGTATGGTCCATCGCTCCCCAAAATTGAGACAAAGGCTCGAAGAATTGTTGAACGATCCCACAAGCCAAGGCTTCTCTGAAGTCTACCGCCAATGTCTTTTTCATCTTCTGAAGGATATGCAGTCTGAGGAGAAAATCAGCCTGGATATCAATCACCTGCAGAGAAATTATCGCTATTTTCTCCTGAGTCTGCTTGTCGAAGAAGAGAAAAAAAAGAAAGTGGTGTCCACTCTGGAAAAAGTCCTGGACGAGTTGGACAGCCTGATTCAGGAAAGAGAGTTCGAATATTTGACACGCCTTGTCGAGGTTCTGGAAAAAAGAAGAAAAGAGCTTTCTTTCGAGCCTGTTCTCTCTAAAGTAAACGCGAAAATCATAAATTTTGTGGTGGATGAACTGGCGCGAGAAAAAGAAACCTCTTCAGTGATCAAGCCGTTTATCAGCTATTTGAAGGGAGGATTCGTAAGCAACAGGGCTTTTTTAATCAAGATATTCGAGGAGAATAAAGTCAACACCCAAATTTTGAAATACTTTTTTGAACTCCACCCTGACAGCCTCAACATCTTCAAAAAAAATCTTAGGATGAGAGCGTCTGATGCCGAATTCCTTAAGACAATCGTAAAAAGCCTGAGAAAGATCGACTCTTCTCCTTCTCATGAAATATTGACCGACATTTTATCTTTCGGCACCGAGCGGGCCAAAGTGGAAGCACTCAAGGCGCTTCAACAGACATCTACCCATGACGAAAATCGTCTGTTTGCCATACTGGAAGGGGGCAGCCCACCTCTAAAAAAGGAGGCTCTCGAGATTTTATCCAGAAGGGAACACACCAGAAAGAAAGCTTTAGATAAGCTGTTTTCTATTCCGTCTACGTTCGGAAGTAAAAACAAGCTTCTTATCGAGCACATGGGGATTGTTAAGGGCCTTTATGTAAAGGGAGCAAAAGATTATTTAATCACTTTAAGCAAGAAAAAATTTTTCTGGAATAGGAGAGTCAAGGCAGAGGCCCAGAAGATCTTGAGAGAGTGGAATGCAGGAGAAAATTAAAAGAGCCTTAACCGATTTCATATCTGCTCTCCAGGCAGCCAGAATCTATTCAACCCAACATCCCAAATTCACCGACATCATCAATAAACTCTACGCCGACCTTCAGGATATCTTCAGGGATAGAAAGGAATTGATCATCGGAATAGTCAAAGGAGAGTTGGCCTTTGAACATTTCATATTTTTCGATCTGAGTAAAAAATTAAAGCCTTTGATCCTCTATTTGCAGGAGCGAGGGATTGAGCGAATAGTCTTTTACAATACATTGCAGAAGGAGGAGTTGGTCAAATTCCTCACCGTTTTAACAACTCCCCAAGAGAACGGACAGAAAGATTTTGGCGGTTATTTTTCTCTCCTTGGCATCAAAAATATTCAGGCCGGAAAGATCAAAATCCCGACTCCAGAGTTGAAAGAAAAAGTCAAAAAGCTCAGAGACTATTTAGTCGAATATGAAAGCTCGTTAGAAAAAGTGAATCACTACCTGCAAAAAGTGATCGACCAGGAAGAACTTGATTATCTGGAACTCAGGTACGAGGTCTTGAATTTCTTAGAGAATATGATAGGCATATACCAGGAGTTTCTGGATCTCACCACATTCAGAAGAAAGGACCTTATCACCTTTGTCCATCATCTCAACGTCACCATCCTCTCCATGCATATCTCTTCTAAAATCGGCTATTACAGGGACGATATGCTGGACATAGGAATTTCTGCCTTATTCCATGATATCGGCAAGCTTTATATCTCACGAAAGATCGTCCAAAAGACGGATAAACTGAATGAGGAAGAACTCTCCCTGATGAAACACCATACACTCATCGGAGCAGAGATTCTCTTCAAATACATTGATACCTTGGGAACACTGCCGGTCGTCGTCGCTTTCGAGCATCACCTGAGGTACGATCTCAAAGGATTTCCCAAGCTTGCCTTCCCCCAGAGACCCCATCCGACCTCCCTTCTTGTTTCTATTTGTGATGTCTACGATGCTCTTTCTCAGATAAGGTCTTACAAAAAAAGTTATCCCCCGGTGAGGATTTACAACGTTATGCAGAAACAAAAAGGCAAAGCTTTTGACCCCGAACTCCTGGACAAGTTTTTCCAGATCATAGGAGTTTGGCCAGTCAAAAGCATTGTCTCCTTGAGCGATGGAAGCATCGCCGTAGTCAGAGAGCAGAATGGTAATGACATATTCAATCCAAAAGTCGAAATCCTATCCCCGAAGAAAAAAAGAGGGCTTGTTGAGCTTACAGGAAAAAGGTTGGAAATCTCCGAGTATCTTGATCCCTTCGGGGAAGGAAAAGAGTACCTCCGCATGATTTCACCTGAGCATCAAGCCACTCCTGCGTGATACACATCTTCTCCCTAAGAGCCTCCTTTCCTCTATCACTTCCGCTGCTGCCACCAGTCTCGTTGTAAGCCTGAAATAAGCGAGCGTTGGAAGGGGGAAGTCAGTTCCCCCTCCAAGG
>Ga0209427_10002325_pt1 | contig 22354 bp, 17 predicted proteins | sample DeeMarSWOR136_30_FD_187465 | JGI IMG/M metagenome (GOLD analysis project Ga0209427, IMG submission 187465) | Marine sediment microbial communities from White Oak River estuary, North Carolina - WOR-1-36_30 (SPAdes) (version 2) | ecosystem: Environmental > Aquatic > Marine > Intertidal zone >...
TGACCACCTCCGGCGGCGGCTTCGCCCTGATGACCGAGGGCTTGAGCCTGGCGGGCATATTGGAGAGCCCGATGGTCATCCATCTGGCTCAGCGGCCCGGCCCGGCCACCGGGCTGCCCACCCGGACCGAACAAGGCGACCTGGAGCTGGCCCTTTACGGCGGACACGGCGAATTCCCGCGAATCCTTCTGGCCCCCGGGACGATCGAGGACGCCTTCTATCTAACGCAGCACGCGTTCAATCTGGCCGACAAATATCAGGTGCCGGTCTTTGTTCTCACTGACGAATACTTCATGGACTCCTACTACAATACCGCCGCACCGGATGTAGCGAAGGCCAAAGTCGAAAAGCACATCACCCGAACGCCAAAAGACTACCAGAGGTATGCATTCACCAGGACGGGCGTCTCGCCGAGAGGCGTGCCCGGCTACGGCGAGGGCCTGGTCCTCGTCGATAGCGATGAGCACGATACGCAAGGCCATATCACCGAAGACCTTGACGTGAGGATCAAGATGGTCGATAAGCGGCTCAAGAAGGGCGAATTATTGAAGGCCGACATCTTCCCGCCGGAGCTGACGGGGCCGGAAGATTATAAGAGCCTCATCGTGTGCTGGGGCTCGACGTATGACATCGCACAAGAGGCGGTGCAGAAACTCGATAGAGACGATGTGGCCTTGTTGCACTTCAAGCAGGTCTATCCGCTGCCGGACAGAATAGCCGATTACCTGCAAAGGGCGAAGCAGACGATCATCGTGGAGAATAACGCCACCTCCCAGTTTGGAAAGCTCATTAAGCTCCACACAGGCATCGAGATGGACAGCAAGCTTCTCAAGTACAACGGCCTGAGCTTCACCGTCGAAGAATTGATGGAAAAGTTGAACGAGGTGTTAGATTAAGGGCGAAGCTGTGGATACGCACGTTTTCGACATGAACGCTATTGATATTGCCTGGTGCCCCGGTTGCGGCAACTTTCCTATTCTCAAAATCCTCAAGCGGGCGCTGGCCGAGCTGGACAACGATCCGACGGACCTCGTGCTCGTTTCCGGGATCGGCCAGGCGGCGAAGATTCCCCATTACTTCACGACGAACGTCTTCAACGGCTTGCACGGCCGGGCCTTGCCAGCCGCCACGGCCATCAAAGCCGCCAATCCGGCCCTAACCGTCATCGCCGAGAGCGGCGACGGCGATATGTACGGCGAGGGCGGCAACCACTTCATCCACACGATCCGCCGGAACCCGAACATCACCAACATCGTGCATAACAACATGGTGTACGGCCTCACCAAAGGCCAGGCCTCGCCCACCAGCCAGCGAGGCTTCGTCACGCCCGTCCAGGTCCGCGGCGTCTTCCTCGAACCGTTCAATCCGCTGGCGGTCGCCATCGCCCTGGATGCGAGCTTCGTCGCACGGGCCTTCTCCGGCGACGCCGACCAAACAACTGAGATTTTTAAGAAAGCTATCGAGCACAAAGGCTACGCGCTGGTGGACATCTTCCAGCCGTGCGTGTCGTTTAATAAGCTCAATACGGTCCAGTGGTTCAAGGAGCATACCTACACCCTCGAAGACCACGACGCCACGGACCGCTTGAAAGCCTTCGCCAAGGCCACCGAAACAGACAGACTGCCCCTCGGCATCTTCTACACAAGCCCCCCCAAGCCCACGTTCGAGGAAAACATCGGGACTTATGAAGAAAACCAGGCCCCCTTACACGAGCGCACGCCCGACAAACAAAAACTGCGCAACCTGATAGAAACATTCAAAGTCCGGCTTTAGGTTTCTAACCGCAGAGAACGCGGAGCACGCAGAGAAATGTATAAATCTTTGTTGTCATGCTGAGCGGAGCGCAGCGAAGTCGAAGCATCTGGTCTCGAAGGGAAGGTGCTTATCGTCCGCAGCCAGCAGGTCGGCCCTGAGCTCACTCCCGAAGGGATGTCTCGACCATGCTCGACATGACAAACGTGCAGGGTACGATATTTCGCACTCCCGTAAGTCCCAGAAGGGACGCCTAACGGCGGGATGGCTGAGTTCACAACTCTATTGAAGGGTGTCATTAGTGAGCCCCTTCGACGTCGCTCAGGGCAGGCTGTGCGGAGAGATCTATCAAGATAGCGATTTCCGTCTTCTGATTAACATTCTGCCTTTTTGAATTTTTTCCCGTTTCTTCTTGCTCATCAAAGCGACGGTATCTATAATTGCATTCATTCAGTGGATTGAACAGCTCTGAAGCGGCAACGTCGTAGAATTACTTGTGAACTTCGGGCTAAAGAGTGTTATGCTGACACTCAGAGAGGTCTGGAGTCTTATATGAAAACCGTATATACATAGTCAGGTCTCCAGAATTTTAGGAGGATACACACGTGAAAGAGAACGATGTACTGTCGGATGCGGCGAGACTTGCGATCAACCGTCATTTGAGGGCTGTCCTTCTACCCACAGGAATTGCGGCCTCCGCCGTTGCATTCCTCTTGGGCTTCTTCGTAAACGAAGTAGCGCGGTCGACCGCGTACACAACGGCGCTGCAGGGATTTGCGAGTGAGATCCAAGCGATCTCTGCGGATGTCGGACGGGCAAAAGGCGAAGCGGAGACCGCGGCAAGAGAAGTTGGACTAATCCTCGTAGAGACACGGGCGTCGAAGTTGGAGCTCGAACAACTCGCCTCAGATATCAAAGGAAACGTGGAGTTGGTCACAACAGCAGCCGACTCACTCCAGAAACAGCTGACAATTCTCGAAGGGAACGTCGCGAATCAACTGAAACAGGTGAGAAGTGACGTTACTGGCATCGAGGAACGTGTGGATCGGAAACTGGCCATTGCAAACCTTCAAGCAACCGGAATTAAGGCGATAGAAGCGGGCGAGACCGACAGTGCCGCACGCGCTTTCCGCGAAGCGGAAGGCGAGATTAGTGCCGGACTGCGTGAATCTCCAAAGGACTTGACGCTCCTCGGTCAACAAGGATATCTTTACAAGAATCAGGCAATCGTGGCCTTCCGCGAGGGGAAGGTCGATGAGGCGAAAGACCTGCTCAACAAGGCAGAGAACTCCTTTAAGACGATTCTGGACATTGATCCGAAAGACCCGGGCGCGCTGAATGGAATGGGAAGTGTCTGCTTCTATCGCGGCGACTTAGACCGCGCGGAGGCCTACGTCCGCAAGGCGCTGGAAATCGCTCCCGATTACCAAGCAGCGCAACATGACCTACAGTTGATACAAAGGCTAAACAAACAAAGACAGCCCAACTGACCTTATCAGGACCTAACCTCGGAATTCCGGGGAAATTCCGGGGACACCATATAATGGCACTAAGTTAAGGGGGATTTGGCCGAAAAGGCAGTTTCTTTATTGCTGAAAACACCGAGATTTCCAACAAAAAGGCACTTTGAGTCAACCTCCAAGGCGATCAATTGTGCTTAAGTTAGTCTCATTAGGGACACCATACTTGATTCCGGCCGATGCGGCTGATGTCTTCGACGCAGAACTCCCCAGAATTGAGTGGGTACAGTAGATTTTCCGCCTGTTCGCCGCGTTCTGAATGTCGATCGAAACGCGGCAATTCTAAACATCTATTCGGCCCATCTCTTTTCAGACAGGATAGACTGACGAATTCGTTGTGCCGGTCGGGGAACGGCGGGGGTATGTTAAAACAGTGGGAATAGGTGGATTCTTCACGCAAATATCTCGCTTTTCTTGTGTTTAATGCCACGTGTTGTGCTGAATCTGCCGGAAAGTTGTTGAAATTGGGATGGAGTTTTTGTGTTATAGGACTTATTGTACAGGAATGCTTCAAAAAGAGCGTCGAAGTACGCAGGGACGCCGTTTATGAAGTTAAATCAAAAATCTCGAGTCTAAGATGAAAAAGTTCTATTTGTATTGTTTTCTGTTCGTTCTCTTTGTATTGGCGCTTCAAGGTTGTGGCAGAAGTGATTCGCCCGTAAGCGTTCAAAACAAACAAAACAATGGCCGGACACTGGAGCCTGCCAGCAGTCACGTCGTAGTGGACCAAGAGGCGATCATGGAGCACATTTATCAGACTCTTGTGCTTAAAAGGTCGTCCCGGGGAACAATAACAAAGGAGCCGGAGAAGACTGCTGAGCCGGAGGTACCTGAAGAAGTTTTGGAGCCTGTGGCGTCCACGCCGATAAGGTATACATCAAGGAAGGATGGTTTCAATATACTGATGCCATTTACCCCAACTGTAACGAATCTGAAACCCACGAAAAGTATCGACGTTAGAATCTATCAGGCTAACGTTCACGATGGGTCCATAAAATACAGCGTTTTCTGCCATTCCTTTGAGAAAAAGATATTAAGTGACGAACTCGTCCGAATTTATCTTGATAGCTCTTTGCCGGATCGCTTGGTTGGAGCAGATAAAGGTCAGGTCATCCGGAAGGTCTTAACGAAGTTCAGAGGCTTCGATGCTAAAGAATTCGAGCACATAAGCATTGAGGGCGATGCAGAGTTCGTATACAAAGGAATTGTCTTTCTCATCGACGGGGATAGTATCTCTTTAACAATGGTGCATCCCAGGCAGATCAAGCCGAAGCTGACATTCGATAGGTTCACTGAGTCCTTTGAATTATTGCCTTTGGAACCGATCCCTTCGCCGGATGACTGGGAAGATGAGCGTTTGGGACTTCGATTCACTCCTCCGGCAGATATGTCTAATCTGAATAGAGAGAGAGGTGGCAACGGCCTGATCGCTATGTTTGCAAACGAAGCTGGGCACACCATCGGGATATTGGACGCCACGGTCGCCTACCCCGGCATCACGTGGTCTGATATACATCAAAAACTGTCGGAGATGAAAGACTGTGGTGATGGATTTTATGAGAAGGTCATCGCAGGAACGGCAACGAAACACCCGACGGTTCAGCTTTTAAGATGTGTTGGCAACGACACCCGGATTTACTTGATTCAGGCTTACGCTCCTCAAAAAACATATTTCCGATCCTTGCAGAAATTCAAGGCTTCCATGAAATCCTTATCATTTGATAAATAGGTTTCTACGGGCTCGCGCCCACAGCATTTTCTGGATCTATTAGGGACGTTTGTGATGTCGAGCTCACTCGGCTGCGCTCAGGATAGACTCCGTCGAGACATCCCTTCGGCAGTGAGCTCAGGGCCGAACTGCTGGCTGGGGACGATAATTACATTGCGTTCGTGACCAGATCTCTCCGCTTCGGCCCGACACAGCCGGTCCTTCGCTCGAGATGACACCACGCTTCGTAGGATGGATAGATTTCTGTCCCGCCGTAAGACGTCCTCAAGGAAATGCGGATGCTCCATTAGAAATCTTTGTAGAGTCTGAGCCACACCGGCCAGTCTTCGGGCCGGACACCCCCGGCTCTCGTCCATGCACCGTTCGTATCAAACGCACGGTTCCATTTCAACGTCCACAATTCCTTGAGCCCGACGTGCCGCACGGACCAGTCCATAAAGACAAGGTTACAGAATCCGTTGTGTCGGTCGATGCAGAAATGATTCATTTCCCCGCTCGTCCCCCGATCGCCGATCCCAAAAGCATCGGGATGGGTCGACGGCTGATCGACGTGTTGCGGCCAGGCATCATACCATGTGGAATCACCGAAAACCGGTATTCGATCTGCGCTAACCACCCTGCCGGTGGGAGTCCGCGTCCCCGGTGCGACACAGGTATTATTCTGGACATTTTTCCAGAACCATTCGACCATACGGCCGCCACTACGGTCCGCCGCATTATTGTTGACCCAGGAATTGATGCCATAGCTGAAAACGTAAGGGTCGAGCGCGGCGGCCTTAAAGGTGCCCCAGTCGGCACTATTTTCCATGAGCCGTGTGGCCGTCGGGCACAGAAGCATATCCGGATCCTCGTTGTAGTACGGTTCCATGACGGCCATCCATAATCTCTCCTCTCTTCTATTGAAATAGCCGTTGTTGTCGTCGGTGTAGAACTTAAACGCAAGCCCCCACTGTCTCAACCTCGCCTGACACGCGATCGACTGTGCCTGTCTCCGAACCCGCGCCAGGGAGGGCATCAATATCGCCATTAATAATGCAATAATGGCGATGACGACTAAGAGCTCGATTAACGTGAAACCTTTTAGTTTTACCATTTCTAAATCCCCTTGCCTCTTTATCAAAAATCATTCACGGGCGAACCGATTTTGCCCCTATGGCTCTACAGATTACAACCCTATACTCGATAACCTCTATAGTACCAAAACGCCACCCGAATTTCAACGATTAAAACATCTATTCGCCTGTCTCTTTTAGACAGGATAAACAGGATTGACAGGATTTATGCAGGAGGTAGGGTACGATGTATCGCACTCCTGTAAGGGATGGCTAAGCTCACAATTTTGTTTTATGTTGAGAGATTTGGGATGTTATAATGGAACGTTATGAATATTATTGGGTATCAAAAGATATGAACAGATCAAAAAGACTTATCCCGGTATGCGTGGTTCTCTCGCTTATTGCTTTTTGGACGGCTACTGCTCTTTGTGGGCCGCAGTTAACTGATAGCGATAAAGTAAAAGGCAAAGCAGCCATTCCATTCAAGGTGTTCGCGAGTTTCAAGCGGATCGAGACGGGCAATCCGATCTTAGCCCTCGAACCGCCGGAGTGGGCGGCCGCGACCCACGCCATCGTCATCGATGAGACGGTCCACTACATCTGGTGCAAGCGCGAGCGCAACAGACGCTGGCTGATGATGCACGCCACGGCTCCGGTAGATGATCTCACTGACATCACGCAGGACGCCCGCAACCCCGTCCTCGTCCCTTCGGCCAAAGGCTTCGACAACGAGGCCGTCGAGTACCCCTTCCCTTTCCTGAATCCCGCCGATGGGAAATTCTACATGTACTATCGGGGCAAGGGCAAGGGGACGCCGGAGCAGACCGGCCTGCTTGTCAGCGACGGAGACATGGGCAAGTGGACACGCGTGCGGCCGAGCCCGGTGATTGCCGCGGATACCGACCCCGAGCGGGACGGCTCGACGCACCCTTCCGTCGCTGTCGTGGGCGATACGATTCATATCGTCTACACGGGCAAGGCGACGCGGTCGTATCAGGACGGACTGACCATGTGTCACGCGACCGCGCCGACCCGCGACCCGGCATCGGTCACGAAGAATCCGGCCAATCCCGTCTTCAAAGGCAGCGGCCAAGCATGGGACCGCCGGGCCGTTCGTGAGACGGAATTGTTCAAGGGGCCGCAGTACTTCCATATCCTGTACGGCGGCTACGACGGCAAGGTCTGGCGGATCGGGCACGTCCGCACTCGCGACTTCCGCACGTTTGAACCGAACCCCCACAATCCGGTATTCACGCCGTCGGCCGATCGCGACGCGTGGGACTGTGACGGCGTGCTGACGCCCCAGGTCATCGAGATCGGCGAGACCTACTACATGATCTATGCCGGCAAGAAAGGCAAGGAATGGCAGACGGGCCTGGCCAAAACGCGCAAGCCATAGGGCCTTTGTCGATGATTAAACCGGTCTGTCCCTATCGAAAGAAAAGACGAGATATTGCAGGGGGCTTGCAGGCTGTTCAGTAATCCTTAAAGCTCCTCATCCATTTCGGCCAGTCTTCTCGCATGACCCCCCCGGCGGTCGTCCAAGCGTTTGCCCGATTGTAGCCTCGATGCCAGTTGAGCATCCACAGTTCTTTGAGCCCGATCTTTCTGACAGACCAATCCATAAAGAGGCCGTTAATGTACCCATTGTGACGGTTGATGCAAACCCGTTTCATCTCGCCTGCTCCTCCGGTTTTGACCACATCACCCGGATACTCCGGAGGAAGGTCCGTAGCAGTCGGATAGACATCGTACCACATGCAATCGAATAACAGAGGTATCTCGGCGGCCCCTTGAACGTTGACGGTTCGCCAACGATCGTCCGATCGGGCTGCCCCTGGGGGTGTGTTGTACACCAGCTCATTCAGGCCATAGCTACCGTAGTCTCCTTCCACTTGCGGCCCGGCCCACGCTGGATGGTCACCTGTCAATCCAGCCCCGAAGACGCCCCAGGCCGCGAACGCGCCGCGAGCGCCTTCCGACATGGGCTTCGTTGCCGTATTACAGACGCGGATTTTGGGTTCCTGATAGTAAGACCGCAAAGCGCCGACCCACGTGCCGTTAATCCCGCTGCCGTAGCCGTCCATGAAAAGCCCCTCATTGTCATCACAGTACATGGCAAATATGAGGGCCCACTCATGCAGATTGGCCTTGCACGCCACCGCATTCGCTTGTTTCTTGACGCGCTGCAACGCCGGCAGCAAGATTGCCATCAATAGTACAATGATGGCAATCACCACCAAAAGCTCTATTAATGTGAACCCCTTTTTTCCGCCCATAATGCTCATAACATCCTCACTGCAGGAATACAAAGACTAAACCGGGATTTCCCGTAACCACTTCACCGAAACACTCCTGCACAATGTAAACTCTATCATACCCAAACTCGATCTTAATTTCAACAACTTTCCAGCGTATTCAGCACGCCCCGGCGCATTGAGCACAAGGATGATTCTAAGGGTCCGGAAGGGGTCAGGAGCCCTGTTCAATGCCGGAATGATAGGTACGCGGTACATCTTCTCAGTTTTTTTCTCGGTCTCGCTGTTGATCGAAACGCGGCGATTCCAAAACATCTATTCGGCCGGTGTCTTTTTTTGTCCTCTCTGAAGGCGTGTTGCTCCTCACGTTGGCGTCCTGGGTCATCTCATGCGGTCCCCGTTTTTCCTTGCTCGATAAGGCATCACTGTCTATCATTGAGCATGGTGGATCGGACAGCTATAATCAATTCAGATGGATGAGAGAAAAAAAATGTCAATACCCATGTCAAATCGTGTTTCACAAATGCCAAAGTCTGCCATCCATGAGATGACACGTCTGTCCAAAGAAGTCGAGGATGTCGCCTTTTTGTCGTGGGCCAAACCCACGTCCGGCACCCCAGAACATATCAAGAACGCCGCGATTAAAGCCATAGAGGCAGGAAAAACAGGGGGGTATTCCGAACCCGCCGGTATGTATGAATTGCGAGAAGAAATCGCGCAGAAATTGACAGAAGTCAATCATATCGAAGCATCGTCTGAGGAAATCATCGTTACTGTAGGCGCTATAGAGGGCCTTGCTGCTGCCGTCATGGCGGTGATTGATCCGGGAGACGAGGTCATCATTCCCGTACCTGGGTATTCCACGCATATCAGGCAAGTCATCATGGCCTCCGGGAGGCCCATCTGCGTCCCGACCCTTGAGGAGTCGGGCTTCCGCCTGGATATTGAAAGGATCAACGATGCCGTTACGGAAAAGACCAAAGCTATTTTGTTCAGCGATCCGAATAATCCCACCGGTTCCGTCTATTCTTATGAGGAACTGGAAGCTGTTGCTGAGATGGCACGTAAGAATAATCTCATTATTATTACCGATGAAGCCTATGAATACTTCACGTTTGATGGATATCAACACCATAGTATAGCTTCATTTCCCGGCATGAAAGAACGGGTCATTAGCGCATTTACTTTTACAAAGACGTATGCCATGACAGGGTGGAGAATTGGTTATGTTCATGCATCAAAAGAATTGATACCACAAGTTAAAAAGGGACATATACCGCTTGCCATTTGTGCCCCCGTCGTTTCTCAATATGCCGTACTTGAAGCCCTTAGAAGCTCTCAGGCATGTGTCGAGAATTTCCGCGAACATTACCAAGCCATGCGGGATTTGATGTGCAGAAGGCTGGACCGTCTCAGTCACATATTCACATACCAGAGGCCGAAAGGGTCATATCTCATGTTTCCAAGAATAAAACTCGACGAAGGCAAGGATTCACTTGCTTTTGCAAAGCGCCTCCTCAAGGAGGCTGGCGTTTCCACGACGCCCGGCGTGGCCTTCGAGAGCGAATCCCATTTACGAATGTCGTTCTGTGTTCCTGAAGAAACGATCAATAAGGCCTTTGACAGAATGGAAGACTATTTTTGACGGGTATCTGTCTACGTCTACCAGACCGATTGAGTGGATGGCCAAATTGCATCCACTCATCTTCTTCATCGACGCAGAACCGCTTCACGGGCTGACTCGTCTTTTTCATCAATCCAACCTCCAAAGCCCATCCTGAGCACAGCCGAACGGGCATGATTCGAGCCTTCTGGGAAAGAATCTTCAAAAATCTTGCTTTTTTCGAGCAGATGTGGTATTCTACATTTGAGTAGATCGTCGGGATGTAGCGAAAACAGATTCAGGGGGCAGTACGAAATGAGCGGAATTATGAAAGGCGGAGCGATGTTCAATCCTAACAAAAAATTCATCAGACCAAAGGCAAAGGGCTTTACATTGATAGAGTTACTTGTGGTTATCGCTATTATTGCGCTGCTTTTGGCGATATTGATGCCGGCACTGCAAAGGGTCAAAAAGCAGGCGCAAGGCACAACATGTCTGAGCAATCTCCGGCAGATCGGCGTCGCGGCCTCGCTCTACGCCCAGGATAATGAGTGGTACATTCCTCGCGGCTCCACGGGCAGCAATCCCATTTGGTTTATGCAGTTTCTGCCTTACGTAGGCCAAAAGCACAACAAGGGCGACTACAAAAGCGTCAAGATATACCGCTGCAAAAGCTTTCCGACGGTTGGTTTCGGTTTATACGGCATTCCCAATAAAAGACAGACGGTCTGTTACGTGCTCAACGACTGGACGTTTTCAAGCCCCACCGACAACACGGGAACCAGCGTGGGAGAGCCCACCAAACTTTCCGTGTTCAAAAGGCCGGCCTATACGATCTATATGACCGACAACGAAGATGGCGATTGGCGTCCCATCATTGAGAGTGAAACCAGCCGGGAAATCATACGCTGTGATATTTTTATTCGCACGCATCTGCCGGACTCCGACAGCCACCATATCAACGACGGACGGCGAGTCGCTCGCGAGCGCCACAGGGAAGGCTGCAATGCGCTGTTCCTCGACTGGCACTCCGAATACGTCAGGGCCGAGGATATGACCGTGGATATGTGGCGCGATAAATGATCGTCACTTGCACCGTACGGGTTATCTTTCGATTCTGCCCGTAGATCAGGGGATCGAGCATTCCGCCGGGGCGTCTTTTGCCCCGAATCCCATTTACTTCGACGGCGAGAACATCGTGAAACTGGCCCTTGAAGCGGGCTGCAACGCCGTGGCATCGACGCTGGGCGTGCTCGGAAGCGTTGCAAGGAGGTACGCGCACAAGATACCCTTCATCGTCAAGCTCAATCACAACGAATTGCTGAGCCATCCCAACACGTTCGATCAGATCCTGTTTGCCAACGTGGGGCAGGCTTTTGATATGGGCACCGTGGCGGTCGGAGCGACGGTGTACTTCGGCTCGGCTGAGAGCGGCCGGCAAATCCAGGAAATCAGCGAGGTCTTTCATCGGGCGCACGAGCCGGGGATGGTGACGATTCTCTGGTGCTATCTGCGGAACAAGGCCTTCAAAATCGGGGGCGTGGATTACCACCTGAGCTCCGACATGACGGGACAGGCCAACCACCTCGGCGCGACGATTCAGGCCGATATTATTAAGCAGAAGGCGCCCGTGACTGATGGCGGCTATAAGGCCCTGAACAAGGAGGGAAGTTTTGGCAAGTTCCACGAGAAGATGTACACGCAGCTCAATTGGGAACATCCGATTGACTTGACGCGGTATCAAGTGGTGAACAACTACATGGGACGGATCGGATTGATCAATTCCGGAGGCGCCTCCGGCAAGGACGATCTGGCCCAGGTGGTCAAGACGGCGGTGATTAACAAGAGGGCCGGAGGAATGGGCCTGATAACAGGTCGCAAGGCATTTCAAAAGCCCATGAAAGAGGGCGTCGAACTCTTCCATGCGATTCAAGATGTCTACCTGTGCAAGGACGTGGCGGTGGCCTGAGACGGGTTCTGACATTATGATAGCGGCGCAGGCAGATTTGTTACCAGTAGACTCGCCATGAGAGAGTCATTCGAGACGGCCAATGAACGACGACGGGCGGATCGAGCACGTCGAGCTGGCCAGCCGGGCCAACGCCCTGTCCAAGTTCTATCTCGATGTCGGCATCATCCGCAAGTCCGGCGAGGCCCCGTAGAGCGTCGCGTCGTTCGTCTGCCGTATCTCGGATAGATTCCTGCTTCCGCAGGAATGCCGAGGTCAAGCCCACAGGAACTGTCCTGCGTCTTCTGTCTTCTGTGTCCTATACTCTGCCTTTCTTTTTTTTCCAAAATCTGTTTGTTCCCGGACCGGTCCGATGGATATAATGTGAAACAACAACCTTGAAAGAGCAACAGAAGGCGGAAGTGAAGATGGGAGTTCTTGTTGGAAAGAGCCTGATGACAATCACAACACCACGTGAAAACAAGTGAAGGGAATGAATATGGGACCGCCTGTGAACCAGCCAACAGATATCTATGTCATTTCCGATATCCATCTCGGTGGTGATCCTGGTGGAGAGAGTGAACCCAGCTTTCAGATGTGTCCGCCAGCAAACCAAGCGCTGCTCGCAGAGTTTATCGACTCGCTTACAACGTCGGACAGCAACAATGAATGCCATCTGGTCATTGCGGGTGACCTCGTCGACTTTTTAGCTGAAAAGGAGTTTCAGGCCTACACGCCGACGCAAACAGAGGCCTTGACAAAGTTCAACGCTATTGTAGGCAGAACCCAAATCGTATGGGATAGTCTTAGCGCATTTGTCCGGGCTGGGGGCAGTCTCCATATCTTACTCGGCAATCATGACATTGAACTTTCTTATCCGATGCTGAGGCAACGCCTGTCTGGTCTCCTGGGGCAGGGCCGTGTCGAGTTTTTGTATGACAACGAGGCGTTTACGTTGGGGCCGGTACTTATTGAACACGGGAACCGGAGTGATGCATGGAATGCTGTGCCTCACGGGGCCCTGCGGCGCATGCGTTCCCAGATGTCACGCGGTGCCCGCACCGATCCGTTCGATCCCATGCCCGGCAGCCGTCTGGTGGTCGAGGTGATCAACAAACTCAAGCAACAATATTCCTTTGTCGATCTGCTCAAGCCCGAGAAGGCCGGCGTGCTCCCCATACTTGCCGCGCTGGGCGCGGGCGATCTGTCGAGTGTCTGGAAGGCTGCCAAGAGATTTTGGAACAAACAGGCGGTTGACTATGATGAGGATTACATTCCCACGGACGAGACGTATATCGCGGCCGTACCGGACGCCGATCAGGAATTGTACAACCTCGCTCAAGATATTGCTGCCGGCGGGGATAGTACCCAGATTGGAGATTTTAGCTTGGAAGGATTGCGGGCAAAGGTCGGTGAGACAATACGTGGACTCAGAAGGCGCGGACTTCGGGAGGCGTTGCTCAAGACGGAGTCGAGCCATCTCAGCACCTTCAAGGTGGAAGATGAAAAGCGAGAGTACCTGAAATCGGCCACAACCTCACTGGAATCCGGCTTTGACGTTGTTGTTTACGGTCACACGCACCTGCCCAAGAGAATCGACATCAAAGAAGGCAAACGCTATCTCAACTGCGGGACATGGGCGGATCTAATGCGTGTCCCCAAAGCGGTCTGGGGGGACGACCCACAGCAGGCCGACAAAGTGTTGACAGCGTTTGTGAACGATCTTGAATCAGACAACGTCCAGAGATGGCGAAAAACAGTGGCGACGTACGCCAAGATAGAGCTGAGAGGCTCCGCAGTGCAAGCGGACGTTTATTTTGCCGATAGCCACGTCAAGGTCTCTGATACGGAGATGGAACGACGATTTTGCTAAGGAGGTTATTGTGAATCTCGAAGATATGAAGGCTGGCAGCGTCCTGTTTACAGAACCGGCTCATGGGACCGGCTATCTGATTGCCAAAGACAGGGTGGCCACGTGCCATCACGTGATCGAGCATTGGGACAAAGGGGAGACCAGGGCGGTTTTTATTGGCGCCGAGAAGCGGATTTCCAGAAGGGCAACGGTGATCAATTCTGATCCCGAGGGCGATTGTGCGGTTTTGTCACTGAATGAACCGGTGGATATCCAGCCGCTGCCTCTGGCAGACGCGATTTCATTTGATTACAAAGCCTTCTGGGAGGGGTATGGTTATCCCGGACTCGCAAAGAGAATGGGGCTTCTCATCAAGGGTGAGGTACTTGATCCCAAAACCAAGGACGAAACCGGCAGGGAAATACTTCAGCTCTACTGCCCGCAAGCTGCCGCGGGCGTCGCATCAAAGCTCCACGGTTTCTCGGGCACCCCCGTGATCGTCGACAACGCCGTGGCGGGGCATGTGATCCGGCACATCGGCGATCAGGATGATAGGGAGCGCCCAGCCTATGGGGTCCTTCTTGCTGCGCCTGTGGCAAAGGTCGTAGAACTGCTGGACACACCAATCGCAACACGAAAAATCAACCCCCCTGAACTAAATCAAGCCAGTGAGTTTATCGAGCACGTTCACAAAGTCGCAGCCAGAGAGAAGCACGCACGACCTGCGATAGTGGCGGCAGTGGCGAAACGTCTCACCGCGGAGAATGATCCTGAGGGGGCTTTGCGTGTACTGGAGGCCAGCACATTCAAATCCCTGGAAATCGATCATCAGCGTGCGCTTGCACTCGCCAAGCTCGGCCGGATTGACGAAGCCATCAAGGTTCTGAAAAGGAGAATCGACGCGGGCGCCAAAGATGCGGAAACACTCGGATTGCTGGCGGGTCGTTATAAAGACAAGTGGCGCAAGAGCGGCAACTGGAACACCCTGCGCGCCTCGTACCAGTGGTACTTGAAGGCGTATAGAGCAGCAAATGACCCGTTCTGCGGGATAAATGTTGCCGCAACCGCCCTACTGCTTGGGGACAATGCTGAGGCGGAAGCCGTGGCCAAGGAGGTTTATGGATCGCTCGTCAACCAAGAAGATAAAGACGCGTGGAATCTTGCGACCTTGGGCGAGGCCTGCCTCCTACGAGGCCGACTGGACGAGAGCCGGGAGTGGTACGGCAGGGCCGTGGCCCTTGAACCGGACGCCCACCAGAATATTGCGGTCATGCGGCGACAGGCCAGACTCGAGTTGAAAGCGCTGGGCCGGGATGAATCCGCCCTCGATGATATCCTCACGGTGCCCAAGGTGGTCGTGTTCGCCGGTCACATGATTGATGAGGACGGGCGAGACCCGCCGCGCTTTCCCCAGAGCAAGGTCGGCAAGATCAGAAATGCCATCAAGGCAAAGCTGGAGGCGTACGGCTTTGTGCGCGGGTTCGCCACAGCCGCCGCCGGCTCGGATATTATCTTCCTCGAAGAGCTGATCAAGCGAGATGGGGCACCGGTAGTCGTCATGCCTTTCCCGGAAGAGGATTTCCGCAAGACGTCCGTCAGGGGGGATTGGGGTGAGCGACTCGATAAGATACATGATAAGCTCGACATCAAGATACTTGAACGCGAGTGCCCTGCCCCAAGCGGACAACCAGATGCGTTTAGACGTTCGGCTAAAAAGGTGCTGAAGATGGCCGTGGACTATGCCGACCGGTTGGACGGTGGCCCCAACTTCCTGGTGGTCTGGGATGGAAAGAAGCGAGGAAAACGAGGCGGCACCGCCGATACCATCCAGATATGGGCGGCCGAAGGGTACAATAAGCTTGAGGTTATCGATATAACCAAACCGTAGGATCGGGTTTTTCGGAACGCAACGACTGAGGCCGGCTCTCGGGATAAGGAGATCATTACATGTATACACCAAAGCCAATCGATACAGCGGGTGTCGAATTGCCCGCAAATCTGCGCAAGTTGACCGAACGCTTGGCGGAAAATGCCCACGATAACTGGGCTCGTCAGCGCATGAAAGAGGGTTGGACGTACGGACCAAGAAGAGACGACAATGCAAAGAAGCATCCGGACCTTGTGCCTTATGCTGATTTGCCGGAATCGGAAAGGGACTACGACCGGACCATGGCAATTGAAACGATCAAGGTCATTTTGGCTTCAGGATACAGAATAGAGGCAATCTAAGTGGAAACTTCTATCACAATTTCGACATCATTCACAAATCCGGCGAGGAAACGTAAGGCCCGCTTTTTTCGCAAATTCGCGCTTGACATTCACCGAGTATTCTGGTAGCTAGGATTCAATCTCAGAGGTTTAGTAGTGGATTCGTCGTATGTGTAAGAAAAGGAACAATATTCACGTCGCCGGGCCGGGTGGGTGCGGGCGGACCGCCCCTCTGAGCGCCAAGGCTGCGCTGCCGATGATGGTGATTTTTGTCGAGGAGAAGCTCAAGCTGCTTTGAGAAAGCGACTCAATCAGGTACTCAGAAGCCTTCCAAAGCAGCACACTTTGGAAGGCTTTTTTGTTGATCTGTGCAGTTTTTGAAAGGGCCAATGATGAAAGAGACAGCAGAAACTCCGTGGCACGACCGGGATGACTTCTGGGAGACGTACGAATCTCTGATATTCACCGGCAAAACGCTCGCGGCGGCGCCGCAGGACGTCGAGCAGGCGATTGCGATGCTGAAGCTGGAGCCGGGCGCGCGGATTTGCGATCTGTGCTGCGGCGTGGGCCGGCACAGTCTGGAGCTGGCCCGGCGGGGCTTTCAGGTCACGGGCGTAGACCGGACCGAGCGCTACCTTGACCAGGCGAAGGCAAAGGCCGACGCGGAAGGACTGGACATTGAATTCGTGCACCAAGATGCGAGAGACTTCCGCCGGCCAGATTCCTTTGACGCTGTGATCAATCTGTACACATCGTTCGGATACTTCGACAAACCGAGCGAGAACATGACCGTGCTGGAGAATATTCACACGTCGCTCAAGTCCGGCGGCAAATTGCTCATGGAGCTGATGGGCAAAGAAGTGCTGGCGCGGATCTTCCAGGAGCGAGACTGGCGCCAAGAGGATGGCGCCATACTTCTGGAAGAGCGAAAAGTCGGCAAGAACTGGGCGTTCATCGAGAGCCGCTGGATTCTCTTCAAAGACGGCGAAAAGTACGAACATACCTTCTATCCTAAGCTTTATTCCGCCGTTGAGTTGTGCGAGATGCTGAGCCGGTGCGGTTTTCGGGCGATAGAGACCTTTGGCGGCCTGGACGGCTCGCCGTACGACCAGAACGCGAATCGACTCACGGTGCTCGGCTGTAAATAATGCAAACGCCCGGAATTTTGTAAACCGGGGCTTGACATTGGCCGAGTATTATGATAAACGTACAAGAATAGCAGGTCTTTTTGAATTTGGTTTGGATATGATGAGCAGAAACATAGACATTGCGATTATTTTGATTATTGCGGAGAAGATGAAGCTGCCCTGAGAAAGCCATCCTATCGAGAAATTAGAAGCCTTCCGGAGCAGCAAACTCTGGAAGGCTTTTTTTTTCAGCGCGGATGCTATTAGCTTGGAACAAAGACATGAAGTTTGAATTCGACGGCGAAAAGTACAAGCGGGCCTCGGCCCAACAGAAGGCATGGGGAAAAACGCTGATCTCGGAACTGGAGCTCGCAGGGCACGAAAGGATTCTGGATCTCGGCTGCGGCGATGGTGCGCTGACCGCGGAACTGGCGGAGCTCGTGCCCGGCGGATTCGTCTTGGGTATCGATGCGTCGCAGAGTATGATTGCTGCAGCGAGGAGAGACCACGCCGGGGCGAATCTGCGATTCGAGCGGCAGGACATTGACGCTATCGACTTCGAGCAGGAATTCGACCTGGTCTTTTCCAATGCGACGCTGCACTGGATCAAGGACCACAGGACGTTGTTGAGAAAGGTGTTCAAATCTCTCAAGGACCGAGGCACGTTGCGGTTTCAGTTTGCCGCCGACGGTAACTGCTCGAATCTCATCCGGATCGTACGCGAGGTGATGGCGAAGAGAGAATACGCCGACACCTTTCGCGGATTCGACTGGCCGTGGTATATGCCGAAGGCACGGGAGTATCAGGCCTTGCTGGATGAGGTGCCTTTTGCCGAGAAGAACCTCTGGTGTGAAAATGCTGACAAGTCCTTCGAGAGTTCCGGGGCGATGACACGATGGATTGATCAGCCGAGTCTCGTGCCGTTCTTGAGCTGTATCGCCGAGCCGGACAGGCAGGCGTTCCGAGACGCCGTGGTCGAACGCATGATCGACGCGACGCGCCAAGATGACGGCACGTACTTTGAGACGTTCCGAAGGATGAATGTACAGGCGCGCAAATGAGACCGGCCGCCTTGACAGAGAGGATTGATGCACCTATGCTACGTGGTTTGGATCTGTTGAATTGAGGAATTGTTGAATGTCGGATAAGAAGGACAAAGGCTATCGCGATACGCTGAACCTTCCAAAGACGGGCTTTTCGATGAAGGCCAATTTGGTGCAGCGTGAGCCGCAGTTACGCAAAGAATGGGCGAAGACGAACCTTTACGCAAAGATCAGGGCCGCACGGAGCGGCGCGGATTTGTACACGCTGCACGATGGCCCGCCTTACGCCAACGGCGACATTCACATGGGGCACGTCATCAATAAAGCCCTGAAGGATTTCGTCGTCAAGTACAAGACGATGGCCGGCTTCGATGCCCCGTACGTGCCCGGCTGGGACTGTCACGGCCTGCCGATCGAATCGAAGGTGGTGACGGAGCTCGGCGACAAGGTGCGCGAGATGAGCAAGCGCGACATCCGCAAGCTCTGTTACAAATACGCCGGCAAATACGCCAAGATACAAAGCAAGCAGTTCCAGGAGCTCGGTGTATTCGGGGACTTCGAGAATCCATATCTGACGTTCAAGCCGTCGTACGAAGCGGGGATTCTGGAAGTTTTTGCCGAGCTGGTCGGCAAGGGGCTGGTCTACAAACAGCTCAAGCCGATTCACTGGTCGATTGGCTGCGAGACGGCCCTGGCTGAAGCCGAATTAGAGTACAAGGACGTTTCGTCGCCGAGCATCTTCGTGAATTTCCCCGTCGCTGGTGAGAGCCTCGACAAGCTCATCGAGCTGGGCCTGATCGAACAAGCCGACATCGATGCAAAGGTCTGCTTTATGATCTGGACAACGACGCCCTGGACCCTGGCCGCCAACTTGGCCATCGCCGTGCATCCTTATCTCGATTACGCGACGATACGGTACGAGAAAGACGGCACGCGCTTCGTTTCCATCGTAGCAACGGACCGGGTGGAGGCGGTCGTCGCCGCCGGTGAGCTTCAAGAGCCACAATACAGTGTCGGCGAGAAGACGGTCAAGGGCAGCAAGCTTGAGGGGCTTCGTTATCTCCATCCGTTCGTGGAAAACAATCCCACGGACAAAGACGCCTTCATGCTCATCGGCGCCGAGTACGTGACGACCGAGGACGGCACCGGTCTCGTCCACACGGCGCCGGGTCACGGCCTCGAGGACTACATGTCCGGACAGAAATACGGCCTGGCCGTCTATTCCCCGGTGATGGACGATGGGCGTTACGACGATACCGTGCCGGACTGGCTGCGGGGCCGAAGCGTGCTGGAGGTCGATCCCGTCGTCAACAACGATTTGCAGCAGCGGGGCCTGCTCTACGCCCAGGGCGAGATCACGCACAGCTACCCCCATTGCTGGCGGAGCAAAGGCCCGGTCATCTTCCGCGCCACGGAGCAGTGGTTCGTCAGTGTTGACCGAGAATTGCCCGGCGAGGGCCAATGCCTGCGTGAGATGGCGCTTCAAAGCGTTCAGGAGGTCACGTGGATTCCCGGCTGGGGCCAGAAGCGGATCGCCGGGATGCTCGAATCGCGGCCGGACTGGTGTATCAGCCGGCAGCGAAGCTGGGGACTGCCGATCCCGGTTTTCGTCAATGCGCACGGGCAGACTTTGTTGACGAAAGAATCCGTGTTGGCCGTGGCCAAGCACGTCGCCCAGCACGGCTCGGATAGCTGGTTCACCCATTCGCCCCGCGAGATTCTGGGTGACGATTTCGAGCTGCCGGAAGGATTCGTCCTCGATGAGCTGCAAAAGGAAGAGAATATCTTCGACGTGTGGTTCGAGGCGGGCTGTAGCTGGTACAGCGTCTGCGTGAAAGAATCCGACTGGCCCGTGCCCGTGGACTTATATCTGGAAGGCTCGGACCAGCATCGCGGCTGGTTTCAACTGTCGCTTTTGCCCGGCCTCGGAGCGATGGGCAAGCCGCCCTTCAAGAGCGTTCTGACGCACGGATTCACCGTCGATGAAAAGGGAATGAAGCAGTCGAAATCGCTCGGCAATTACGTTAACGCCCAGGAAGAAATCGCCAAGTATGGCTCCGACATCCTCCGGCTATGGGTCTCCAGCGTCAACTACCAGGAAGACGTCCGATGCAACGATGAGATCATCGGGCGAACGCAGGATGCCTACCGAAAGATCAGAAATACGCTGCGCTACCTGCTCGGCAACATCGACGATTTCGACCCGAACCAAAACAGCGTCCCCTATAGTGAGATGTTCGAGATCGACAGGTGGGCGATGCAGCAATTGCAGAAGCTGATCGCCAATGTCACCGAGGCCTACGACAGCTTCATCTTTCACAAGGTCTTCTCGCTGCTCTACAATTTCTGCACGGTCGAGATGAGCAGCATTTACATGGACGTGCTCAAGGACCGGATGTATTGCGACGCCGCCGATAGTCCGTCCCGGCGAAGCGCCCAGACGGCCATGTACAGCATTCTGGACGCCCTCGTTCGGATGCTGGCGCCGATCCTAGCGCACACCGCCGAAGAAGCCTGGGCCGCGATGAAAACTCAAAACTCAAAACTCAGAACCCAAAACTTCGAAAGTGTACATCTGGCGCTGATGCAGAAGGTCGATGACTCGATTGACTATGAGAGCGGGGAGCCGCGATGGCAGAAAGTAATGGCGCTGCGTGACGAGGCGCTGCGCGTGCTGGAAGGTCTGCGCCGGGACAAAAAGATCGCCAGCAACCAGGAGGCGAGTGTCACTTTCAATTGCGACCAGGAAGACACCGAGTTTCTCAGCGCGTTCGGACTGGAACAATTCGCGGCACTGTGCATCGTCAGCGAGGTGAAGCTGCAAAAAACCTCCGGCGAAACAAGCGTCTCCGCTCAGAAAAGCACCTACGACAAATGCCAGCGCTGCTGGAACTACTGGCCCAGCGTCGGCGCCAACGATGAGCACCCCGACTTGTGCAAACGATGTGTCGAGGTAATTTCCGGCTAAATAAAATCCTAAGCACGAAACCCTAAATCCGAAACAATATCGAAATTCATATGACCAAGTGACCCAAACGACCGCATTCCTTTAGGGACACCTAACGGTGGGGGCAACCCGCCAGAGGTGGGTTCATCCTACGCGCCTTGATCGGAAGCCCGACTACTTTCTTGTCATTCCGACCGAGCGCAGCGAGTGGAGGAATCTGGTCTTAACCGAGAGATAATTACCATCTGCGACCAGATGTCTCGGCGAGGCTCGACATGACAAAAAGGAGTAACAATGCAGGGTGCGATATCTCGCACCATTTCGACTTCAATCTTGCGGAAGCCTTAGAAAGAACATATAAGAGGAGTAACGCATTCTATGATTAAAGCCAGGTTATCGATCATTTTGTTATGCATATGCTCCAGTTCGGCCCGAGCCGGATCGGATGTTACACTCATTTCTTCAATGGATGTTCTGAAGTGGGAGAAAGTGGCCGCCGGCGTCTGGAAAGCATCTATAGGCATGAAAGAACTGGCGTCGATGGATTATGCCGGGCCACCCAGACTAAAGGCCCTGTCCGATATGGGACAAGCGAAGTTTCCCTTTGAGCAAAATACAACCCGCGGACAGCTCTATGCCTCCGGCGTCAATGTTAGACTGCCGCTGGAAGCCTCTGAAAAAATCTACGGCCTTGGCCTCGAGTTCAAAGGCATGAACCGTCGCCGGGAGGTGTACCATCTGAAGGTCGATCATTACGGTGGCGTCAAAGGCTATACCCATGCGCCGGTGCCCTTCTATGTTTCGAGCAAAGGCTACGGCGTTTTTGTCGCGACGGCCCGGCGGCCTTCGTTCTACGTCGGTATCGGCAATCGTAAAGACAGCAAGCTGCCGCCCTATGTCGATAGGACAACCGGCGGTTCAAAATGGAGTGCGCGACCCATGTCCGATGCCGTCGAAGTCAGTGTTACCGGCCGGGGGCTGGACGTGTATGTCTTCGGCGGGAATCATTCTCTCGAAGCCGTCCGGCGATACAATCTTTTCTGCGGCGGCGGCGTTTTGCCCCCCCGCTGGGGATTGGGATTCTGGCATCGGATGCACACGCGAAGCTCGGATTCAGACGTACTCGAAGAAGTCGCTGACTTCGAAAAGTACGACTTCCCTCTCGATGTCATCGGGCTCGAACCCGGCTGGCAAAGCTTTGCCTATCCCTGCTCATTTGACTGGGACAAAACCCGTTTTCCCGAACCGAAACGCTTTCTGGATCGTTTATCCCAGAAGGGTATCCGGGTAAACCTCTGGGAGAATCCTTACG
>Ga0209427_10002326_pt1 | contig 22344 bp, 19 predicted proteins | sample DeeMarSWOR136_30_FD_187465 | JGI IMG/M metagenome (GOLD analysis project Ga0209427, IMG submission 187465) | Marine sediment microbial communities from White Oak River estuary, North Carolina - WOR-1-36_30 (SPAdes) (version 2) | ecosystem: Environmental > Aquatic > Marine > Intertidal zone >...
CACGATCCGATTCGAACCAAAAGGGGTATCTATACAGACCAAAAGGGGTACCTATACACACCAGAAACCTCTTTCAGAAAACACCAAACCTCATATCTGGCGAACCCGGCGGGACTCGAACTCTCTTATACTTATAACTGTAGGTATTACCCTCCCAGCCTATCCAGTACACCCTCCACCGCATCCCTGAACACCGTCTCCGCCACCACCCTGTTCCCCTCACCGCTCAGGTGCACTCCGTCACTCGACAGCTCCTCCAGAAGCAGACCTTCTTCATCGCTAGTAGCCCCGAACAGATCCACGAGCCCCACATCCATCTCCACACAGACCAGCCGGATCAGCTCATTCGCCTCTCTGATGAGCTCGACGATCGGCCCTCTACGCGTCACAGACGTAATGGTGCATCCCACAGGCTCCACGCCCAGCTCCCTAGCCCTACCGTAGATACTCCCCAACACCTCGGCGACGTACCCCGGGCTCCTACCACCGTACAGGTCGTTTATCCCTCCCCAAACGACCACGTAATCCGCTCCTGTCACCTCGGCCTCCAGTCTCCCCAACATCCCCCGGACGGTATCCCCATTCACCCCCCGGTTCACGAAGACCACATCGACGTACAGCTCCCTTCTCCCTAACTCAACCACCACCAGATTATCCAGATAGCTGGTATAGGGCAGTCCAGCCCCGAATCCACCGGTATAACCGTAGGGAACGAAACCATACGTAAGGCTGTCACCCAGGGCCACGAAGGTCAGCGTCGTGACTTCATCCATCCTGAGAGAATGGGAAGCATCTTCCTAAGGGTCTTTCCATGAAGGATATCTAGTCCTGAACGTCCCCGATATGCTCACCCCTTCCTCGACGAGACCCGTCTTTCCGAAGGACGCCACCACCTCGAATACCGCATCCTCGACTCACAGGATGGGTCGCACGAAGAACGTTCCCCCCTCCATGAAGGACATGATCACGCCTCCCCCACAGCAGGAACCAGAAGGAGACGCCGAGGGAATCGGAGACAAGCCCACCCAGCGCCACATGAACACCCCCAATAGCCAGACCCACTTCAGAACATCCCAAAACACAATCGACCAAATGATGAAAAAATACCCCCCCCACCATGTTATATAAACACACAGACAAATTTAGACGCATGACAACCATAGTTGAAGACCTGGGGGCCGACCTCATACTCACCAACGGCAAGATAGTCACCGTAGACCCCCAGGAAACAATCGCCCAGGCAGTAGCCATCGGGGACGGCAGGTTCCTCAAAATCGGCACCAACGAGGAGATCAAGGGCCTCGCCAAGAGCGACGCCAGGGTCATCGACCTCAAGGGCAGGACCGTTCTCCCCGGGTTCATCGACACCCACGAGCACTGCATCAGGCGCGGCCTACAGTCCGACTACGTGAGCTGCCGATCACCCCCCATGGAAACCATAGACGACATCGTCCAAGCCCTCGCCGCCAAGGCCGCCACCAAGCCTGAGGGAGAGTGGGTCGTGGGCTCGTGGTTCGACGAGACCAAGCTCAGGGACCACAGGTGGCCCAACAGGTACGACCTCGACAGGGCCTCGGACAAACACCCCGTCTACCTCGGAAGAGCAGGGGGCCACAACTCGGTAGCCAACAGCATGGCCCTCGCCGCCGCCGGAATCACCAAGGATACACCACAGCCAGAAGGAGGCCGAATAGAGAAGGACGAACAGGGGGAGCCCACCGGAAGACTCGACGAGATAGCGGCCATGAACATGGTCAGGGGCATGATACCGACCCCGAGCCCCGAGGAGTCCACAGAGATAATGGTGGAGAACTGGCCAACGGTCGAGGAGACCCTTCTGAGCTGGGGCCTCACCACGATCCACGAGGCCCACATCAAGGCCCCCTCAGCCCTCGCCTACCAGGAGCTCCTCAAGAAAGGGAAGCTCAGGATGCGCGTCGGCCTCATGCTCGATGGCATGGCCCCGTACAGCGGATACGCCACCAGCGACCTCGCACGGCAGGGCCTCCGGACCGGCTTCGGCTGGGGAGACAAGCTCTACGTAGTAGGCGTCAAGCTGGGCGTAGACGGCGCAATGGGCTCCCTCACCGCCTCCCTCACCGAGCCCTACGCCAACGACCCCGAGAACTACGGCATCAACAGGGTCACCCAGGAGGAGCTCACCGAGGAGACCGTCCGCCTACACAAGGCCGGCAACAGGGTCTGCATCCACGCCATAGGCGACTGGGCCATAGACATAGCCCTCAACGCCATAGAGGCAGCGGTCAACTCCAAGCCCTGGCCCGACCACCGCCACAGGATAGAGCACGCAGGATACGTCAGGCCCGACCAGCTCAAGAAGATGAAGGACCTGGGCATCGCCGTCTCCGCCTCCATAGGCTTCTGCCACCCCATCGGGGACAGCCACATAGACGCCCTCGGTCAGGAGAGGCTCGTTGGCTACTACCCGATGCGCAGCTTCAAGGAGCACGGCATCGTAGCGGCAGGCAACAGCGACGGCTTCGGAGCCAACTGGGCCCTCACGGGCATCTACGGATGCGCCACCCGTAAATCGTCCAGCGGCCGCCTCCTAGCCCATGAGCAGGCCATCCCCATCATGGACGCGATAAGGGCCTACACGACGAACGCCGCATACCTCGATGGAAAGGAGGAAGAGAAGGGGTCCATAGAGCCCGGGAAGCGGGCCGACCTCGTCGTCCTGGACAGGGACATCCTCACCGTCGACCCCGAGGAGATCCTAGAGACAAAAGTGCTCATGACCATAGTGGGCGGCGAGGTCGTATACAAGGCACCCTCAGCCCAATGACCGGAGCTGCTCTCTCAATCCCTCAACATACTCCGGGTTTAAGCTGTGTTCCTCGGTGCCCTCTAGCATGAGCCCCACGTAACCCCTCGTAGGATCGAATGGCCCCCTCGGCCCGACGATCCTGTACAGGTAAGCCTCATGCCAGCCACCATCCTGCCCCAGACGAGGAATGCCTCCCTAACATAGAGGCCTGGGGGACGCTCTCCACCTCGTCCAGCACAATTATCTCCTCCCTAACCGCATCATAGTTAGATTTTAAAGCCCGCCCACCACTCCGATGGGAGGAAAGGTTTTCACCTATGTCTGAGGGGGAGGGCATCTTCAGCTTCATGCGGGGCAACATCCTAGTGATGACAGTCTGCGACTCCCTCTGGAGGATCTCGACGGATATCATGTGGCCCTTCATGTCCCTATACGTCCTCGACCTAGGCGGACGCTACGAGACGATAGGCCAGGTTATGGCCGTCGGGAACATCGCCAGCATGATCCTATTCCCTCTAGGGGGGTACATCGCCGACTACCAGGGGCGCATCAAGATCATAGGCTACATGACCTTCGGCTACGCGGCCGCGTTCCTCATACCTGCGCTGACCAACAGCTGGCAGTGGCTAGCCGTCGGCATGTTCGTCCAGAGCTTCGTCTCGTTCTACTTCCCGGCGATGCAGGCTCTCAGGGCCGACTCCATCCCACCGGGGAAGCGGGGCATAGGCTTTGCTACCACGATGGCCATACCCGGTGCCATAGGCATAGCGTCGCCCATGATAGGGGGCTGGCTGATAGAGAGGTTCGGCATGAGCAGAGCGATCCACGGCCTCTACGCCCTCGGCTTCTTCGTCGGCATCCTCGTGGCGCTGATACGGCTGAGGTTCTTGAAGGAGACCGTAGAGAAGTCGAGTGATCTAGACCTCTCCGTCAGCAGGGTCCCAGGGCTTCTCCTCGAGTCATACAGGAGCATAGTCGACACCCTGAGGAATGCGCCCAGGCAGCTGCTGACCTTCTCCCTCCTCATCTCGGCCAGCATCTTCTTCGTCTCCATGGTGGGACCCTTCTGGATCGTGAGGGCCAAGGAAACCCTGGGGATAACAACCCAGGACTGGGGGAGCCTGATGCTCATCACCGGCGCCATAAACGTCCTGATCTCAATCCCAGCTGGGGGACTGGTCGACCGGCTGAACAAGAAGTGGGTTGTAGGCGTATGCCTGATTGCCGGCGCAATACCGACACTGCTGTTCCTCAGGGTAACGTCCTTCAACCAGCTCCTAGTCCTGAATGTCGCCGCCACCCTGACGAACGTCTTCCTCAACCCAGCCTTCCAGGCCCTTTTCGCGGACATGACCCCCAGGGAGCAGAGGGGTCGCATCATGGCCTCCCTGGGAGCGGGAGGTATCTGGCTCATGGGGGGAGCCTGGGGCAGCGGCATCCTCGGAATGTTATCGATGTCAACTGGGACCCTGATAAGCGGGTACATCTACAACTACGACAGCAGGCTCCCATGGTACATCCTCTCCGGAGTACTCATCGTGATGGGGGTGCTCTTCATCCTCCTGGTGAAACAGCCCGAGAAGGCAGAGCTCTGAAGGGACTCAGTTCAAACCGGTCAGGAGCACGAGGGCTGCGGATATCGCAGCAATTTCCGCGAGGAGAGGGTCGTCAGCCGTTCCTATTACGACCGCATCTCCCTCCTCAGGAACAAGCCTGCCCGAGATCTCATCTAGGGCAGCAGGATCAAGATCCATCTCTATACCGGGCATCTTCAGCTCCCCGCCCTCATGCACTAGTGTGGTGGCGCCCTTAGCCCCGACGATGATAGCAGCGTCCCTCTGCTCGATGCCCCTCTTAACGTTTCTACCGCCTCCCTTTACCAAGATGGCGTGGTTCATCGGACCAACAGTGATGGGGGTCTTGAGCATTTGAATATCCTTGAGAACGAGTTTTAAGGAGGAGAGAATCACAAGCCCATCTTCGGATAGCGTCATGCCTCTTCGGCTGGTGTCTATGAGCCCCTCGTTTCGAAGACGTCTAATTAGGGTCCTGACTGTTCCCTCCCCTAATCCCAGTTCTCTTGACAACTGCTGCCTGCCTAACCCGTCACTGGACTCGATAAGATTCAACGCCTTCAAGACGTGAGCATCGTTGAACGAGGGTACTCTACCTGAACCAGGTTCCTCTGAGATCTGCCTTATAATAGAAACTGATTGTTGGATACTTTCCTCTCGTGTAGGCATCGTCTATACATTATTTGCCTAGAAAGATATATTAATTGGTTGGATAATCCATCCAATATGGATCGGTTGAATACCAGGCAGATCACACTAATCGCGACCCTATCAGCGGCGACTATCGTCGTTTCTTACTCCAAGGGCTTCGCAGCCGCGACCATGCCTGGGTTGTTCGAATTTATGACGGTCCTAATCTTCGTCACGGGGTTCTGCTTCGGTAGAGTGGTCGGGGGTGCGGTTGGGGTCATCTCACTGACCATATACATGCTAATTCCCTTCCCATTCGCTCACCCGGCTGCGTGGCTATTCAACACTTCGCCGATTCTCATGGTCGTGATGGCCCTTCTCGGCGGCATGTTCGGTATCGCCGGTAGCTTCACCTCCAGATATCTTCAACCCCAGAGGGACATCCGGTTCACCATCTCACTAGGGGTTATCGGCTTAGTTCTTACTTTCATCTATGATATAGCTTCCAGCGTAGGTTTTGCCCTGGCTTATCCCGCCTTCACTACGATCTGGCAGTCCGTGGTCTTGACGTTCGTACCTCTCTACTATCCCTGGCCCCCAATAATTCACACGGTGACCAACACCCTCATATTCGCCTCTATCGCGCCTGTCCTGATATACGCGATAAGGAACCTCCCAGATTATCGCCGGGAACTGCCTGAGTAACTTTATATTCCCTCCACATAATGCCGTATTTAGCCTTTTTCGACTAGCAATTTATATCACTTGGAGAAACTGGTATTCTGCGTGCTTCGATGATCGAGTATTTTCCCGCCCCTGATATCAAGAGGCGGATCGATGAGATGATCGAACTCCTTCGATTCGATCATGTGAGGCCTGGATCGGTGTACTGCATCAGGAGTCGGGGTTCCAAGGCGAGGAAGACCATCGCAAGGATACACGGGCTTGGAAGGATCTGGCAGGACGTAGTGGGCATGGACCCCACCTACATCATCGAGATCATCGCGGAGAGGTTCGACTACATGAACATGGAAGACCAAGACAGGACCTTGATCCACGAACTCCTCCATATCCCACACGGATTCAAGGGGGGATTCAGGCATCATAAGGGCTACGTGAACGCCGATATCGTCGAGACATGGTACACAAGATTCCAGAAGAAGAAGGACGACATCCGCCTCTGACTTCTACTACACGATCAAATGAGTGGCCTGGCTAGGGCCTATCGCTAGCGATAAATATTACCTAGCTCAAGATCAGACCATGACGGTCAACCGCGGCCTCCTCAAGCACATCATATTCTGGGTCTTCTACATCACCGCCTTCTGGGGCTCCTTCGAGCAGGCGTACAACAGCCCCGGGCACCCCATATGGTCCTCGACTTGGAACACACCCATCCCTATACCGCACCACTACGTCGTCGGCTTCCTGGGGATCGCCGTAGCCTACATCCTTTTCACACTGGACGATTGGACGCTGCAGGAGGAGATAGGGGAGGAACTCGAGAAGTTCAAGGCTGAATTGCTTGGGAGGATGATGCCCTATGGTAAGACAGCGGACGAATAGCTGTCAGCTGGACAGGAACTCCTTCATCCTCTCCCTAGCGAGGCTGACGTACCCCTCGTTGTTGTCGAAACCCACGTAATGCCTCTTCGACTTGATGGCAGCGATGCAGGTTGTCCCGCTTCCGCAGAACGGGTCGAGAACCACGTCACCCTCGAAGGTGTAGAGCTGTATCAGCCTATAGGGCAGTTCGACTGGGAAGGGAGCAGGATGGCCCACCTTCCTGGCTGACTCGGCTGGGAAGCTCCAGACGCTTTTCGTACACTCGAGGAACTCGTCCCGACTTATCGTGCTACTCCTCTCGCCACCCTGTCTCCGCATGGACCCCTTAGAGAAGACGAGGACGTACTCATGGATGTCTCGGATGACGGGGTTGGACGCCGATTTCCAGCTCCCCCAGGCCGTCGAGGCCCCAGCACTCGCCCCCTTGTCCCAGATTATCTCTCCCCTCATCAGGTAGCCCAAATCTAGCATGTCCTCGATGATGTGGCTGTGTAGGGGTATGTAGGGCCTCCGCCCAAGGTTGGCGACGTTTATACAAGCCCTACCACCCACCACCAGAACCCGGTAGACCTCGGCGCAGACGGCCTTGAGAAAGCTCCTGTACTCCTCCAGCCCAAGGTCCTCATCATACTCCTTCCCCACGTTGTAGGGAGGGGAAGTGACCATCATGTGGACGCTGTTGTCAGGCAGAAGGGACATATCACGGCTGTTGACAAACTGGATCGAGTCAAGGATGTCCGCATCTAATGCGTTCTCCTCCTCGGTCCCATGCTCCTCCACCCTATCTCCATAAATCTTCCTGGAATAGAACTCGGAGGAGTCGTGACTCTCCCTCCTAGACACCCCGAACGCACTGGTCTTCGTTCCCCTTCGACGACCGCTGTTCAAATCAGACTACCCACCGATGATGTTCCATCAGACGACTCAGGTACATCCAGGGCCCCCATTCAAGTCCGTCAAACCCGCACAAGCCTTCCAGGCCACAAAGGCGTCCCTTGATGCATAGCTCCACAGCTCTAAAGAAGTCTTCCGAGGCTCACCCGATGACGGCTACTTGAAGGGATTCTCCCCTCCCGTCAAACGCCGCCAAAGAATCCTCCGCATAGGGGTACGCCACTATGACCATGATCCGCCCGTAGAAGTTATCGAGGTCGGCGCGGGAAGGCCTCAAAGAGCCGGAAGGGTGAGAGTGAGCCGTCCCAACGACGGAGAAGTCTATAGGCAGCATGTGGGAGGGGAACCCAGCGTAGTTCCTCCCAGCCCTGGCGTACGGAGGGAACACGTACTCCTCGACCAGGACCCTTCCCCTCTCGGCCTTTCCCCTGAGTAGCAGCACGACCTCTTGAGGGTGTAGGGTCCTAGCGAGCCCCAGCAAACCACCCAGGACCTCCCTCCTCACAGCTACGTCAATGGACAAGATATCAGAACCACATACACGAACCAGACAGATAAACACGTCACCCTACAGCGCCACCCTGACAAAACCCCCCACCAACGAAGACCTAGACCTCCCCAGAATCAACAGAACCCTGAACCCAGAGACCTACATGCCATCCCAGTTCACACTCATGGGTACTAATGAAAACCCTTATCACCACTTGCCGACGCGCAGTCAGATAAATAAATCCTTCCCACGGAAGAAACAATATGATCACCACAGTCCTCATGGACTACGACGGAACCCTCCACGACCACGACGCCGTCCTCACCCGCAGCCTCGACGGCATCCTAGGCATGAGAGGAGAGGACCTCTACCACATCTACGTCTTCGACATCCACAGAGCCCTCATCCACACAAGATACCTCGAGAGACACGACGACACAATGTTCCACTGCCGACTCATGTTCCAGCACCTGGGAAAGCCCTTCGACCCCGAGATCGCCCAGCTAATCTGCAGCAAATTCAACGAAGCCTCCGAGAAGGCGAGAAGCAGCCCGATATACTTCAAAGACGCAAAACCCGCCCTAGACATCCTGAAGAAATGGGGTCTGAAGATCTGCCTTTCGACGGGAAGGAACGCTGAGGAGAAGGCAATGACCCTGGAGAGGGAGACAGGAACCAAGTATTTCGACCACGTTTTCAGCGAGCCAGCACTCGGCTACCTCAAGACAGAGCCCGAGTACTATCAAATCGCCCTTGAGAAGGCTGGAGCCAAGGCAGGTGGGACAGTAAGCATCGGCGACACACCCCTCAGCGACATCAGGCCAGCCAAGATGGCGGGAATCAGGACGATCTGGATCAACCGAAGGGGAGAACCGGAACCGGACGCAGAAGACCAGAGAGCTGACTACGAGGTATCAAACCTGACGGAGGCGACGCATCTCCTCAGGAGAATATTGAGCGATTGAAGTATCATACCGATTGACGACGATGACAGGCCCCCCCACCCCCCATATCCAGGGCATATAATGTACAAGGTACTGTTCCGATAAAGAAGGAGTCTCTATGACTTAGACTATCCTAGTAGACCTGTTCAAGGTCTTTCGGCTCCAAGAGTTACGCCTCAGCTTGGAAGACTTGCCGTAGCCGCATGCGGAGCACACCTTGTGCCTGATGTGGTACGCCCTGCGCCCGCAGCGCCTGCAGCGGATATGCACCCTTTTACCTTTGTGTAGAGCAGTCTTAGTGGGCATCTATCGAGAACTCCCTTGGAACCTCTAGGGAGGCGGAGAGATCATTATGACGTTGTCGCCCCTAAGGACGATGGTCCCTATATGCTCGACGTTGGTCGGATCACTTATCTCCTCCGCGTCCTTGAGAACCAGATTGACGTGCTGGTCAAAACCTTCGAGGAGCCCCCTTAGCGTCTTTCCGCCCCTCAGCTTGATGAGCACAGTCTTCCCAATGCTCCTCTCAAGAACCTGCTCAATCATCTCAGCCAAACCTTACCTCTCCGCACCCGTTTATTCGATATTTTCTCTTTGAGAGCAGTATCGAATAAAGGTATTGCGCTTTTAAAGGTTTGTATTCGCAAGCATATCAAAATACCTAGGTATGATTCTGTTGAATAAACTCGGTAAAGTCCTGCAGGAAGTTGTTATTTCTTTTGTATAACTCAAAAAGTTTATTAACGGGTGCTCAACATAACGTACAGCCTCTAAAGGGTTTGGACGGCTTCTCAGTCGGATGATGACCGCTGGATAGAGAGGGTGGATCAAGTTAGGAAGGATGAATCCAGACCCTAGTCATCTAGTTCATGTTCAATCAGTTTTAGGTAAAGGTGTGTGAAGTTGCTCATCTCGGAAAAGGATTATTGGGAAATTATGAAGGCCTTCTTCGTAGAGGAGGGCCTCGTCAAGCAGCATCTGGACAGCTACAATGATTTCGTCCAGAACACTCTTCAACAGATAATCGACGAAATACGGGGCATCCAGATCGAGGTGCCGGGCCATACATATGATATAAAGTTTGGCACCATTGAGGTGGATGAGCCCAGAATCGTCGAAGTAGATGGGACTGTACGAGAGGTCTATCCCCGGGAGGCCAGGATCAGGAACCTTACATACGCAGCGCCTCTGTTCCTAGACATAATCCTCAACGAGGAGGGGAGGGAGACTTTAGAGTGCGTCAACATTGGCGACATTCCCATCATGGTTAAATCCGATCTCTGCCTCCTCTCAAAACACACAGCCGATGAACTGGTCCGCATCGGAGAGGATCCTGACGAGGTCGGAGGATACTTCATCGTCAATGGCTCGGAGAGGGTCATAGTCTCCCTTGAGGATCTTGCCCCAAATAGAGTTCTCATCGAGGTGGATAATAGGGGTTCGAAGCCAGTATACAGGGGAAAGGTGTTCTCGACGACGGTAGGTTTCCGGGCCCGCATCGAGATGGCCCTCAAGTCGAAGGGCGAGATGGTGGTCTCGATACCAGGCGTTCCTGTGCCTGTACCCTTTGTAATATTGATGAGGGCGCTTGGAGTCGAGACAGACCGAGAAGTTGCCGAGATGGTCTCCCTTGATCCTGAGGTTTTGAACCAGCTCGAAACACCTTTCCAAGAGGCGGCGGGAGTCCTAACTGTAGAGAACGCAATCCTCTACATAGGAAACAGAGTTGCCTTTGGTCAGGTTAAGGACTTCAGGATCAAGAGAGCTGAGACCATTATTGACAGGAATCTCCTCCCCCATATCAGCAGGGAGAAAGAAGACCGCCTAGACAAGGCGATATTCCTGGGAGAGATGGCTTCTCGGATCATCGAGCTTAAACTCGGCAGGAGGGAGGAGGACGACAAAGACCACCTCAAGAATAAAAGAATAAAGCTCGCGGGCCCCCTTCTGGCCGAACTTTTTCGCAGTGCTTTCTGGAGCCTCTACCGTGATATGCGCTACCAGTTCCGTCGGATGAGCACAAGGAGGAAGGGAGTACTCATATCAGCAGCAGTCCGACCAGGGATCATCAGCAGTAGGGTGCAGCATGCCCTCGCCACAGGAAACTGGCGGAGGGGACGCGTCGGCATGACACAGCTACTAGACAGAACGAACACTATCTCAACCCTTAGCCACCTGCGAAGACTCCAGTCACCATTGAGTAGGAGCCAGCCCAACTTCGAAGCCAGAGACCTCCACTCCACCCACTGGGGTAGGCTTTGCCCTAACGAGACGCCGGAGGGGGCTAACTGTGGATTGGTCAAGAATTTAGCCCTTATGGCCAGCGTATCGGTAGGCACGGACCCAGAGAAGGTTAAGCGCACACTGCTCTACATGGGAGTGACCGAGGCTAGAATGGCCGACGAGCAGATGAGGCACAACGGGGCCAAGATCTTCGTAGAGGGTTACCTCCTTGGCTATACCATGACGCCTAACGAGCTCGTCGAGACCTTCCGTGAGATGAGGCGCCACGGGGAGATAAGCGGAGAGGTGAACATCGGGTATTATGCTGACCACAATGAGATATACGTCAATAGCGATGAGGGCCGTATCAGGCGTCCACTTATCATCGTGGTGGACGGGAAACCTCTCCTAAAGGCGAGGCACATCCGCAACATCCAGACCGGGCGATGGCAGTGGAGCGACCTTGTCCGTGAGGGAATAATCGAGTACCTAGATGCAGAGGAGGAGGAGAACGCTTACGTCTCAGTCGACCTGACAAAGGTCACCGAAGAGCACACGCATATGGAGATATGCGTTTATACCATCCTTGGCGTGACGGCCTCCATAATACCTTTCCCAGAGCATAACCAATCGCCCAGGAATACCTATCAGGCTGCTATGGCTAAGCAGGCCCCTGGCCTGTATGCACTCAACTTCAAGGATAGAACGGACACGCGAGGCCATCTGCTCCACTATCCCCAGAAGCCCCTTGCCCAGACGAAGCCCATGGATATTATGGGTTACAACTCAAGGCCGGCAGGGCAGAACTACGTAGTTGCTGTCCTCAGCTCTAATGGTTACAACATGGAGGATGCAATAATCTTCAACAAGTCGAGCATTGAGAGGGGCCTAGGCCATTCCAGCTTCTTCAGGATCTACAAGGCTGAGTGCAAGCAATATCTGGGTGGGGCAAAGGACAGGCTAACGATCCCAGAGGCCGGTATCAGGGGCTACCATGGCGCCGAGGCATACCGGATGCTTGAGGAAGACGGCCTCATCTCCACCGAGTCTCAGGTGATGGGGGGGGACATTCTAGTCGGTCGAACCAGCCCCCCGAGGTTCCTAGAGGAGTATAGAGGCTTTGAAGTGAGGGGCCCTCAGCTTAGAGACACTTCCATTGGCGTCAGGCCTAGCGAGGTAGGAGTAGTCGACTCAATCTTCGTCACCAAGGATATTGAGGGTTCCCACCTTGTGAAGGTTAAGGTGCGAAGCCACAGAGTCCCAGAGCTGGGTGACAAGTTCGTTTCCCGTCATGGCCAGAAGGGCGTGATCGGTATGGTGATCCCCCAGCAGGACATGCCCTTCAGCGCCAAAGGAACCATTCCCGACATCATGATCAACCCTCATGCATTCCCATCGAGAATGACAGTTGGACAGTTCCTCGAATCTATTGCTGGGAAAGCGGCGGCCCTAAGAGGTGAGATGGTCGACGGCACTCCGTTTATAGGTGAGTCCCGGGAGTCCCTATCAGAGATATTACGTCGCATCGGTTTCCATCCGAGCGGAAGGGAACTCATGTATGATGGCCAAAGCGGTCGCATGTTCGAGACGCAAATTTATGTCGGGATGACGTACTACCAGAAACTCCACCACATGGTAATAGACAAAATACACGCTAGGGCACGTGGGCAAGTCCAGATGCTAACCAGGCAGCCAACCGAGGGCAGGGCTAGGGGTGGCGGCCTTAGATTCGGCGAGATGGAGAGGGACTGCCTCGTCGGTCACGGTGCTGCAATGCTCCTTAAAGACAGGCTCCTAGAGGAGTCGGACGCCTACACCATCTATATATGTGAGAAATGTGGGAAACTGGCGTTCTACGACATCCGGCAGAGAAAGTATGTATGTCCTATTTGCGAGAGTAAGAGTTCCGTGGAGCCAGTGACGGTCTCCTACGCGTTCAAATTACTCCTGCAGGAACTCCAGAGCCTATGCCTATCACCAACTCTCGAATTGGCTAAGGAGGTGGAGTGATGTCGAAGGTCATAGACGCCATCAAGTTCGGAGTCCTCCCTCCTGACGAGATAAGAAGGCTCTCAGTAGTCGAGATCGTGACTTCGGACACCTACGACGAGGACGGGGGCTCCATCTCGGGAGGCCTGATGGATCAAAGACTTGGAACATTGGAGCCAAGGCAAAGATGCAGGACCTGTGGTAACATATCGATAAACTGCCCCGGTCACTATGGCCACATAGAGCTTGCCACACCTGTAGTACATGTAGAGTTCGCAAAACAGATCTATAAACTTCTATCTGTGACTTGCAGAAGTTGCGGTAGAATACTACTAACCGACGAGGAGATTGAGGAGTACAGCCAGCTACGTGAGAAGGAGATACAGTTATTCGGGACAGTCAGCGATGATACGAATAAGGAGATCGTTAAGAGGGCAAAGAAGTACAAGAAGTTCAAGGAATGCCCCCACTGCGGGATGACCCAGTCCAACGTTAAGTTCGCCAAGCCGACGAGTTTTCTAGAGGTCGACAAGGAACAATTTGATACAAGTGTTGATACGATACCCGAGGAGGTTAGCAGGCGCCTTACACCAAATATGATTAGGGAATGGTTTGAGAGGATATCTGACGATGATCTAGTGATGCTTGACTTCGAGCCAACTGTAGCCCGTCCGGAGTGGATGGTGCTCCAAGTGCTCCCAGTGCCCCCTGTCGACGTCCGTCCGAGCATCATCCTCGAGTCCGGTATTAGGGCGGAGGACGATCTAACCCATAAGTTGGTAGACATAATAAGGATCAATCAGAGGCTTAAGGAGAATATAGATGCTGGAGCGCCAACCCTCATCATAGAGGACCTTTCAGAGCTTCTCCAGTACCATGTCACCACCTACTTCAATAATGAGGTCTCAGGTATACCCCCGGCTCGCCACCGTTCAGGTCGCACCCTGAAGAGCCTCGCTCAAAGGCTCAAGGGTAAGGAGGGGAGGTTCAGGGGTAACCTTTCTGGTAAGAGGGTTGACTACTCAGCTAGGACAGTCATATCACCTGACCCGAACCTAGATATCAACGAGGTTGGTGTCCCTGTTCACATAGCAGTACGCCTTACAGTGCCTGATATCGTTACAGAACGTAACATCGAGGAGATGAAGAAGCTCGTACTGAATGGTCCCTACCAGCATCCTGGAGCCCTATACATAGTTCGACCCGATAACAAGAAGATCAGGCTGGAGTTTGTGGCGGATAGGACGACAGTGGCCGATTCGCTTGAGCCAGGTTTCATAGTGGAACGCCACCTAAAGGATGGCGATACTGCCCTGTTTAATCGGCAGCCGAGCCTCCACAGAATGAGCATCATGGCCCACAGGGTGAAGGTACTACCGTACAGGACCTTCAGGATGCACCTTACAGTATGCCCGCCCTACAACGCCGACTTCGACGGTGACGAGATGAACCTCCATATACCCCAGAGTAAGGAAGCCCAGACGGAGGCCCGGCTTCTCATGCAGGTCCAGGACCAGATCCTGTCTCCAAGGTATGGTGCACCCATTATCGGGGCTACGAAGGACTTCATCACCGGAGCCTATCTTATCACCCGGCGCGAGACGCTGCTCACCGCCGACGAGTTGGGAAAGCTCCTCGCAGCCACTGGCTATACGGGTCCCGAGCCCGAGCCAACTGTGACGAGGCCTGAACCCTTTTGGTCGGGTAAGGATGTCTTCAGTCTGTTCCTGCCGAATGATTTCAACTTTGTGACTAGGGCGAATATATGCCGCCATTGCCCTACATGCGAGGGGGAGGCATGTCCGTATGACGCCTACGTGATGATAAGGGAAGGGAAACTTAAAACGGGGGTAATCGACAAGAACAGCATTGGAGCAGAGAGGGCTGAGACTATCTTCCACCGAATCATCAAGGATTATAGCACGGATGCAGGTCACGATTTCCTCAACTCCATTACCAAGTTAATCAACGAGTTCATGTCTCTGAAAGGATTCACATTCTCCATAGACGAACTCACTATAGGGAACAAGGAAAGGAGCAATATCAACAGAGTCATGGCGAGGATGGAGAAGAACGTCGACAAACTCATTGAAGAGCTCAATACCGGTGAGTTAGAAAGACTTCCTGGTCAGACACTTCAGGAGACCTTTGAGATTCAGGTCATGAACGAGCTGGCCAAGGCAAGAGATAAAGCCGGCGACACCGTTGAGACCGGTCTTGGAATGGATAACTCAGGCATAATCATGACTAGGAGTGGTGCTAGGGGATCAAGCCTTAACATAGGCCAGATGATGGGATCCGTGGGGCAGCAGGCCATCCGTGGCAAGCGGATCATGAGGGGGTACATGAACAGGACGCTACCACACTTCAGGGAGCACGACCCGGCACCCGAGGCAAGAGGATTCGTCTATAACTGCTATAGAGATGGTCTGAACCCCATCGAGTTCTTCTTCCACTCGATGGGCGGTAGAGAGGGACTCGTCGATACGGCTGTCCGTACCCAGCAGAGCGGCTACATGCAACGACGCTTAATCAACGCACTGGAGCACCTAAGAGTCGAATACGATGGCACTGTGAGAGACTCAACAGGTGATATAATCCAGTTCCACTATGGCGAGGACGGCGTCGACCCAGCGAAGAGCGACCACGGAAAAGCCGTAAACGTCGGGCGCCTAATCGAAAGAGAAAAGATCTCCATGGAGCCGGGTCCAAGTGCAACGGAGAATTACATCGAGGATAAACTAGCCAAATATGCTTACATGCTTACTTCTGGCCTAACCGATGAACTCAGGAGCACTTTGAGGGACTCTGACATGACCGAAGAGGGGGTCGACACAGTCATCCAGACGGTCGTAAGAAACTACGACTTCAGCCTCGTTGAGCCTGGAGAAGCCGTGGGGACGGTTGCAGCCCAGTCAATTGGAGAACCCGGAACTCAGATGACCCTCAGGACCTTCCACTACGCCGGCGTAGCTGAGCTCAACGTTACCCTGGGCCTACCCAGGCTGATCGAGCTCGTGGACGCAAGGAGGTCCCCGTCTACGCCCGTCATGAACATCTTCCTTGACTCTAAGCACAAACGGAGACAAGCAATGGCTCGCGAGGTCGCTGAGAAGCTGACGTACACCGTGATCGAGGATATTATAGAAAAGGTGAATATCGACCTTCGGGAGGACGCTATCAAGGTCCTCCTCTCTCCAGAGAGGATGGAGTCCTTGAACGTTTCTAACGAGGACTTCGAGAAAGCAATGCCGATTAAGTTCGAGAGAGCTAATGACACCACCTACTTGGTGAGGTTATCGGATACCAAGAAGGTAGATCCAGAGAAGCTAATAGACAAGATAACAGAGGCTCCGATCAGGGGTATACCCGAGATCAACAGGGTGCTGACGACGATGGAAGGAGGCGAGTGGGTGATAAAGACCGACGGCTCAAACCTCGAGAAGGTCTTGGCCATCGAAGGCGTGGATCCTACGCGCACGACAACCAACGACATCCACGAGATCGCCAAGATACTCGGCATTGAGGCGGCTAGGAACGCCTTGATAAAGGAGGCTCACACGGTTCTGGAGGAGCAGGGTCTCGACGTCGACGTGAGGCATGTGATGCTCGTGTCAGATATAATGACAAATACAGGCGAGGTGCAGCAGATAGGTAGGCACGGTATCAGCGGATCGAAGAGCAGCGTTCTGGCAAGGGCGGCGTTCGAGCTGACCATCCAGCACCTAGTGAAAGCTGCGATAAAGGGTGAGACCGATCCGCTTAAAGGGGTGATCGAGAACATCATTGTCGGCCAGTCAATGCCCCTAGGCACAGGGAGTGTCGACCTGTTCATGACGATGGGAGGGAAGCGAGATGAGTAGCATCGACAGCGAGATCAGGATGGCCATCAACACTGGCCGGGTCCATCTTGGATCTAAGGTAGCTGTTAGGGAGATGAGAAGGGGCCGCGCGAGGATGGCTATAGTTTCCACAAACTGCCCTGAGGATATAAAGGAGACTATTGGTAACTACGGGAAGCTCTCTGAGATACCTGTCCTGTCCCATCAGAAGGATAGTCTCGATCTAGGCGTGCTCTGCGGTAAACCCTTCCCCGTCTCAGTAATCGTTATAAGCGATCCGGGGGACTCAAGGATACTCGAATTGGCTGGGAACTAACTTGTTGAGCAACATTAAGATCACTGAGAACGAGATGAAGTACATGGCTCTCCTAGGGAACATGACAGGCGCCACTATCATGGACTGCATCATCGACGATGACCAGGACACTGTAATATTCGCAGTGAAGAAAGGTGAGGTCGGCTTAGCCGTCGGAAAGGGCGGCGAGAAGATAAAGCGGTTCCGTCGCATGACGAACAAGAACATCGAGATATTCGAGTACATTGACAACGCCGAGAAGTTTATCCGGAACGCCCTCAAGCCTGCCAAGGTCAAGGAGATAAGACTAGTCGACAGAGCCAGTGGCGGGCGCATCGCCATGGTCAATGTCGACACAAAGGACAAGGGGATTGCCATCGGCAGGAATGGTCAGAACATTAAGAAGATCAGATTTTTAGCGAAGCGTTATTTTGGTTTGGATACTATAGTTATAAACTGAGATTCTGCTCCGATCAGAAAGGAATTCTACGATTGCACAGCCCAAGCTTCAATTCAGCATATTGATCTCTGATTATATACCCTCAGAGGGATTAATAACAAGTACAAATCAATTATGCTGATGTGATCATAATTTGGCAGATGAAAGACTTGTCCTGTTAACTGGTTTCGAGCCGTTTGGCAGCAGCGCTGTCAACCCCTCGATCCTTGCATGCAGGAAGCTCGAAGGCGAGACCTTCAACGGCTTCAAAGTCGTCGTAGAGGAGATACCCCTCAGGTTCCACGAGATCAAGGAGACCATAGAGGGCCACCTAAAGAAGTATAGGCCCTCAGCGGTCATCTGCACGGGTCAATCTGGCGGGCCCGCTCTAGCCGTCGAGAGGATCGCCATAAACGTGGCTAGCGCCCGTAGCCACTACAACTGCGGGTATAAGCCTCAGGATGAGAACCTGAATGAGGATGGTCCAGTGGCGTACTTCACCAAGCTTCCGTTCAGGGAGCTTCTCGGGGCTTTAAAGGAGGCTAAGATTCCGGCGGTCCTCTCTAACTCAGCTGGGACCTATGGATGTAATCAGATATTCTATCATCTCATGGACTATCTAGCTGGTGAGGGATCCGATATCCCGGCTGGGTTCATTCATGTTCCGCGACTACCTGAGCAGGTATTGGAGAGTAAGTTGCCGTCGATGGCTCTGGATCTTATCGTCAGGGCTTTGGAGGTCGTCGTGGACTATCTCTCGAAGGAACTTGGTTAGAAACAACCCTTCAACTAGATTCTTAAAATGAGGTTTAATTTTACTTGACAGTTTTAGGTGGCTCATACGGGCCTAGATTAATATTACGAGTCATGCATAGTCTAGCCGTAGGGCTGGTTGGTTGAAGGTAGCGGATCTTGACGTTCCCCAGCGGGTGAAGGATGTTCTCCTAGAGAGGGGCTACGACGAGCTTTTTCCCCCACAGGAGGACGCTATAAAGGCCGGTGTCCTGGATGGGGGCAACCTAGTGATGGCAAGCCCCACGGCTAGCGGGAAGACGCTTGTCGCAGAGCTCTGCTCCATGAAGCACGTCATCGAGGGTGGCGGGAAGGTGCTCTACCTGACGCCCCTCAGGGCCCTCGCATGGGAGAAGTACGAGGAGTTCCAATTCTACTCGGCTCTGAGGAGGCGTGACGGCCGGAAGATCAGGGTGGGAGTAAGTACGGGGGATCTGGACAGCCGGACCAGCTGGATCGAGGATTACGACGTACTGATCACGACTAACGAGAAGTGCGACTCACTGCTTCGTCACCGCTCCCCTTGGATGGAGGGCGTCTCCCTTGTCATAGCAGACGAGATCCACCTCATCGGGAACGACAGGGGACCGACCCTGGAGGTCGCCCTCTCAAGGTTAAGGCAGCTGAGCCCCCGTCTCCAGATACTTGCCCTAAGTGCCACCATCAGGAATGCCGACGAGGTGGCCGAGTGGCTCGACGCTGACTACATCAAGACCGAGTGGAGACCCGTACCCCTTAGGGAGGGGGTAGCCCTGAAGGACCGGATAATCTTCAACGATGGGAGCGTCAAGCATCTGAAGCCCCTCCACAAGGTGGAGGCCATCAACATTGCCGTAAACTCAGTCCTCGACGGCGGACAGGTCCTCGTCTTCGTCGAGAGCAGGAGGCGCGCCCAGAGCGTCGCTAGGGAGGCGTCCAACGCCCTCTCAGGCTTGGTTAAGAAGAGGGAGCAGGCTGAGCTGGAGAAGATCTCGGCTGATATCCTCCTCCGCGGCGAGAAAACCCGACTCACCGACGACCTCGCATCGGCCGTGGCTCGGGGGGCCGCATTCCACCATGCTGGTCTCAGGACCGAGCATAGGCGGATCGTGGAGAACGCTTTCAAGGCAGGTAAGATCAAGGTGATATCAGCCACGCCCACCTTGGCTTCTGGCGTGAACCTTCCGGCTAGGACGGCTGTCATAGGGAGCTATAGGAGGTTCACACCCGGGTACGGGATGTACCCTATCTCAGTTCTCGAGTATAAGCAGATGAGCGGGAGGGCGGGGAGGCCTCAGTATGACGAGTACGGCGAGGCTGTGCTCATCGCTTCGTCCTCGGACGAGCAGGATGCTCTCATGGAGAACTACGTCGCGGCGCAACCGGAGCGGCTGTACAGCAGGCTGGCCCAGGAGGCAGCGATTAGGGGCCACACATTGGCAGCGGTATCCTCGGACTACGCGCACACAGAGCAGGGGATCGTTGACTTCTTCGGGCAGACTTTCTACGGGTACCACTATCCGATGGGGAACATCAAGCTGATCCTGGCTGGGATCCTGGGCTACCTGAGGCGGGAGGACCTGATCCTGTACAAGGGTGACTATATCTACGCTACCGACTTTGGTCGCAGGGTCTCCGAGCTTTACGTGGATCCGTACACGGCTATCGTCATCAGGGAGGGCTTGAGGCGTGGTGCCCCTGAGGTGACGGACTTCACCTGGCTCCACCTGATCTGCCACACGCCGGATATGCGGCCGATCCTGAGGCCGAGGAGGGGGGATGTTGAGGTGGTGGAGGCCTACACGGAGGAGCGGCGGGACGAGTTCGCCTGCAGGATCGCCGACGAGGTGGACTACGTCGACTACGAACAGTTCCTAGGGGAGGTGAAGACGGCGATGGTGCTGGAAGCCTGGATTGGGGAGGCTTCCGAGGGCGACCTGCTGGAGAGGTACTCGGTGGCCCCGGGCGACAGATACAGCGCGGTCCACAACGCCGACTGGCTTCTCTACTCGACGCAGGAGCTGGCGGGTGTGCTCGGGGTTACGGAGCACAGGGCCCACCTGAGGAGGCTCCGGGACAGGGTGAGGTACGGTGTTACGGAGAGACTGCTGCCTCTTGTGAGGCTTAGGGGGATCGGTCGGGTGAGGGCCAGGGTGCTGTATGACTCTGGGTTCACCTCGGTGGCGAGCCTGAGGAGGGCGCCCATCGGTAGGCTTGTGGAGCTGCCGCTCATTGGTCCACGTTTAGCCAAGGTTATCAAGGAGCAGGTGGGAGGGACCGTGGACGGGGATGAGTGGAGGAGGCTTGAGAGGTCGGTGTCGGAGCAGAGGGCTCTTACGGACTTCGTGGAGGAGGAGCCCGAGGATCCCGGGGGGCCGACGGAGTGACGTCCCGTCCGTGTGGTTGTCTGTTTGGTGTCGTCTCTCATGTAGGTTGAGGGGGGATGTTTTTCATCATCTTTTTTATCTGGGGGGTGATGGTCTTTTAGGTTCATTTGCGATATTCAGGGCCTCGACAAGGGCTCGAGTATACTCTGGGCTGATTCAGGGTAAATTTTAAATTATTAATTTTATTTAAATTAAAATCATAAAGGGTTTTGTAATGATACAATTGAGTAACCCTACAAGGGGATTGAAGGTTAAAGGCACGATTATTGATTTTGAGACGACAGGAAGTTTAGACAGGTCTTTCTACAGTCCTGATCCAAGATATTTTGGTGATGTTAAACCCACAATTTTTGGCTATCTTGTCGAGGATCTGATGGTACAATACTGCGCTGAGAGTTTTGATGAGATTGAGGATCTTATTGACATCGTTTTTGAGACTATTCCAACACTCGATGAACCTTACTACGCCTTGAATACTGCTTTTGAGAGACACCTTCTCTCGAGATACTGCAATCTGACTCCTGTTTTCGTTGATGTGAGGGGAATAGGGGTAATGGCAAGCAAGAGATGGCTTCGAGACAGGTTAGATCTACCTCATTACGGTGATCCTTTTAATTGCAGTGGCTTAGAATGTAAAATTAATTGGGATAATGGTAATTTTGAGAAATGCATCGTTCATAATCAAGCTTGTTTACAACTCGAAAGGGACATTCTTGAGATAAGGATGTTCGAACCCTCAAGGTATCCTTTTTGATTTTCCGCAACCAATCGTTATTTGATCGGTCGAAAGGCTACGCCCTGCTCCCTCCACACCAACCTATTCTAACCGGGAAAAAATCCCTCTATAAGCCAGTTCCCCTTCGAACCCTCTCCCCGAAACCCATAGGTGAAGTGTGCAGGTGTGCGATTCTCGGAATGGGTGTTTCATATCGTTCCATGATGTTCCTTTTCTATCTATTTGATTGATACAAACTATAGAGATGGATCTAAGGTTATTGGGTTTCCTCGCTGCTTTCATCATAGCGCTCTATGTGCTAGGAGATAACAAGGAATCTCGAGATGATAGAGAAAAAATGGATAGTGCGTCTAAAAAGGACGTGACCGTTGACTCCGCTCTTGTTGCCTTGCGTCAGATGGAGAACTAGCGCGTATGCACTGTGAATGTGGCAATTTATAGTATCTGACCGTAGCGCGTAAAGTCATTTATCTGAGATAATTTCACGCCGTAAGAAATTTGACCATTAAGACTTCGATAGAAGAGCGTTAAGGACGACCTCGCGTGCATGAATGACAGATAGGAAAGTACGATGCCATTAACAGCGCTCCTATACACCGATAAATTTGGAGTCGAGTCTCTTACGATTGGGGCTATCATCAGCGCCACCGGACTCATCGGACTGGTGGCAAGCTGGATCACCGGTCGAATCTCAGATACTATGGGCAGAAAGCCTGTCCTGACGCTGGGCGAGGGTCTTGGACGCTTGATGGGGTACCTTCTCCCGTTGATGCCCA
>Ga0209427_10002327_pt1 | contig 22344 bp, 14 predicted proteins | sample DeeMarSWOR136_30_FD_187465 | JGI IMG/M metagenome (GOLD analysis project Ga0209427, IMG submission 187465) | Marine sediment microbial communities from White Oak River estuary, North Carolina - WOR-1-36_30 (SPAdes) (version 2) | ecosystem: Environmental > Aquatic > Marine > Intertidal zone >...
AAACTGATTAATGTTCGAATTAATTCTTTAAAATGTTTTACTAATTCAGAGTTTTTTTCTAATGATTTGACTGCTCTAAAGCATCCCTTTGTCAAATGAAATATATAGCAGATTACGAAGAATATGAATTTGAAAATCTAGGAAATTAAAAATAAAAAGATTAAACTATCAAAATAATTACAAAGATCATTTGAAATCACATATTTTTGAAGAGGCGAAAAGATATGGATTTTTCAGGGCGCAATATTATGTCCATTCAGGACTTTTCACGAGACGAACTTGAACATATTTTCAAAATAGCAAGTGATATGGAAAAGTTTGTCAAAACAGGAAGTGATATTCTCAAAAACAAAATTCTAGCAAATCTTTTTTTTGAACCATCAACTAGAACTAGGTTGTCGTTCGTTTCTGCGATGTATCGCCTTGGTGGAAAGGTATTAGGCTTTGATGATCCGAAGATGAGCTCAAAGGCGAAAGGCGAAACTCTTGTTGATACTATCCGTGTCATCGAATCTTATGCAGATGCAATCGTGATCAGGCATACTATTGAGGGTAGCGTGACGCTGGCAGCAGAATATTCAAACGTACCGATCATCAATGCCGGTTCTGGAACACTTGGTCATCCCACACAAGCTATGCTGGATCTATTTTCGATTCTCAGGGAAAAAAATACGATTGATGGACTTACGGTTGGTATATTGGGGGATCTAAAATACGGAAGAACCGTGAAATCACTTGCGTATGGTTTAGCAAATTATGATGTGAAATTGGTATTTGTAGCGCCGGAACAGCTGAGAATGCGCCGAGATGTCTTAGAAGATTTAAGCGAAGAAGGAAAATCCATTCGTGAGGTATCAGATCTCGATGAGGTAATATCAGATCTTGATGTATTATATGTAACACGAATACAAGAAGAGAGATTCCCGGATCCTTCAGAATACGAAAAGGTTAAAGGTTATTTCCGCATAAATCGACGTACCCTAAAATCTGCAAAAGACGATCTAATCGTATTCCATCCACTGCCACGAGTAGGCGAAATCTCAACAGATATTGACTCAACAAGACATGCAAGATACTTTAAACAAAGTTCTTACGGTTTATTGGTTAGAATGGCACTACTCTCATTAATTTTATCCTAATAATGTTTCTTTTCTAAACTGGCAACTCTATTTTTTATTATTAGAAGAAGAAAAAGAGAAATACTATAGAAACCAGATAAAGCACAAAAAAAATAATTGGGAACGTCGTTTTAGCGATATGAGCAGCACTTGCGACTCCCTCTAAAAGGTTCTCAAACCCTCTGTCACCAATCACTTTTACATTTTCTAAATTCCCTTTAATGATTCCTACTTCGACTTCTTCTATATTCTTGCTCGCTTGCGAAATGACCTCCTGAACATATGAGATAATTTTTTGATGATCAATTACTTCTCCAATAGGATGATAGCCGCTCCTACTTGGACCTAATGCATTCACTGTGTGTGTATCCGATGTCATTACCTCCATTTCGTCCACTTCTTGTATGTTTTGAATGATTTTTTCTCTGAGACCAGTAATCATATTATTACTATCGAAAAGAACATAAGCGGTCCTTTGTTCAGCGACCTCTACAAGCAATACTGCAATTCCACACTCGCCCATTCCTTCTTCTTTCTTAATGTCAGGATATAAACGATGAGTTCCTATTTTCAGTTCAGAATTCTTTTTTTCTTGGATTTCTTCTATTGCTTTTTCTCCGTCTATCAGTAATTGACTGGCAAGTTTGGATCCTGGGACAATAAAGGGAGAATCTTCACCCAAGCAATTATGGCCATCAATTACGGTTATCTCTGTTCCAAAGCGATTCTTTATAGCATCAATTAAAGATAAACTAACTTCAAGCGAAATGTCCTCCATTGTTTTAGGAGACCTTGTGGCTATCAAAACAATCTTCTCATTGAATTTCTGGCAACCTATCTGGAATTCTTCACCTATTATTCTTACAAAGGGAGTCGCTGATGATTCGAACGTAATATTTTTCTTGAGAAGATTCTGTATTTGTGATAGTGCATTTTCATTTTCTCTTTGACTTACAAGGTTCAGCGCGTGCGTTGAAGGGCCGTGAAATACTAATATTTCACAATTGAATTGTTCTTTTAACTTCCGGCATAAATAGAATGGTAAAATACTACTTCCAACATCTTTAAATGGGCCTGGATGGAAGGAAGGGATAATAAATATAGCTTTTAGCTCTTTTTCTCGACGAAAGAGAAGTAAAGTGATTGGGAGGTTCGTTACTTCCCCTATATCTTCAAGAAGAGCCTCTAAGTCATCACTTTTTCCTCCAAACCAATCCTTAATAAATGCACGAAAGAGAGCATCTCCTTTCACTCCAACAATCTTTTTTACAGAATTACTAACCTTTTTGAGGTAGAGGTACATTCCAAGCAGTAAAACAACTGAAACTATACTAAAAGCTAAAAAAATACGGATTGAATTATTGTCAAACTTCAGCCAAGTGAATGCTACCAGACTAAGTATTGGATGAATAAACGTGTGGAGTAGCGTATTACTTATTGTCTGTGGTGAGAGAAACGTAAAGCCGAGGTATCTCAAAATGACTATAGTTGCTACTCCAAGAATAGCCGATGTAAGAAGAATTCTGTCGGATTGGAAAACTGCCACGCTAAGCCTTCCAAAAAGGAGTATTATTCCTAAGAAGACGTTACTAATGACACCTATCGCAATCAGGCGACGAAATGTTAAAACTTGGCGATCCTCGCCGAGAAGTGAATATGAAACGATGCTAGAGAAAACTATGGGGATAAGAAAAATTGTTAACCCAAATACTAGTAAATCAGTTATTATGCCCAAAAGAGAGGTAACAGGGAATTCTAATAGGATCAAACCATAGAAAAAACTTGAGATAATGGCAATTAAGACCAATTTACTGCTTGAGGGGACTGAGAAAAGCCCCTTGTACAGCCCCACAACCCTCGATACATTTTTGGTATGATATGACTGTTCTTCCATGTTCCGGACCTCGTCTTTTGTTTGAACTCGTGTATACTAGTTAATTTTTGTATTTTCTCTGCTCATTTTTCGCAAAAAGCATTTGGATCGATTAACTGCAATCAAACTCAAAAGATATGGTATGAATTCAGTGAATTTCTTTAGTATTTTCAAAGCGTTTAAAAAACTTCACATAAACACCATCAATTGAGAGAAGGAAAGGCGATGTGCTATATTGTTTGATAAAGAGGACCATTGTAAGTCACTATATTCAATAGAAACGGTGAAAAAGTATGAGTGAAAAATATCTCTCTGTGTCCGATGGAGAGAGATGTCCTGTATGTAACAATTCAACTATGAAAGTTACCGCAAGAGAGATTGACGTCCCACATTTTGGGCAAACCTTACTATATTCGAGTCTCTGCGCCAACTGCGGATTTCGACAAAGTTGGTCATATCCGCTTGAAGAAAGTTCACCTCATAGATATACGTTATCTGTTTCGGATCCTTCTGATCTAACTTCACGGGTAATTAAGTCAAACACAGCATCGATAAAAATCCCAGAACTCGGTTTCAGTCTGGAGTCTAGAATGTCATCTGATCCATTCATTACAAATGTTGAAGGTGTACTTCAAAGGGCTAAATCTGCTATGCAAACGTTAAACTCATGGGCTGATTCTAAAGAGGAAAAAGAAAAAATTAAAAAGCTATTATTGGATATAGATCGAGCTATAGCAGGAGAACTTCATTTTACACTTATTATAGAAGATCCGCTTGGAATAAGCACTATCGAAGCTCAAGATCCGAAAAAACTAAAAATAGAAGAAATAAGTTTATCAGAGGATGCTAAGTAGTTTTTGAACTTAGTTGGCGAGGAATCTAAAATTTTATATTCCAATTTTTCAGTTTAAGTCATTTAACTTCGATTTCTCCGTGAAGGATATATATAAAAGTAATAGTGGTTTTTCAATATACTTGAAGAGACCCTTTGAAGAGATATCTCTGACAATATTCAACAGTTTTTAAGATGCAAATATTTACAATTCTTCATATATTGACTGCTTATGCACGAAATCAAATCTAGAAAAAAGAGGTAACACTATATGGACGAAAAAACATTTAGCGAAGAATTAGACATTGATTTTAAAACTACAAAAGATTTAACCGTATCCAGACTTTTGATCGACCAAGTAATCGGACAGGACCGTGGCGTGTCGGTAATTCGCAAAGCCGCCGCAAAGAAACGAAACGTCCTTTTGATAGGTCCGCCTGGTACTGGCAAGAGTCTTTTAGGTCAGGCAATGTCACAACTCATTCCGAAGGAGCAGATGGAAGATATCCTCGCCATTCCAAACAGGAAAGATCCAAACACGCCGAAAATCGTTGTGGTACCTGCTGGGAGCGGAGAACAAATAGTTCAATACCACCTACAAAGAGCTAACAAATCAAAAGGTCTTCGAAATTTCATTTCGATCATCCTTCCTACAATTATTATTATTTTAGCCTTTATGACTGGACAATGGCTTATGGGCATATTTGTAGCCCTTGTAGCATTCCTGATCATAAATCAGGTGAAGATAAGATCTGAACAGCTCGTTCCAAAGCTGTTAGTGGATAATTGCAGAAAAGAATACGCACCCTTTCTTGAAGCAACAGGGGCACATGCAGGTGCTATGCTTGGGGATGTTCGCCACGACCCATTCCAGTCTGGAGGACTAGGAACTCCTGCTCATGAACGCGTTGAAGCAGGCTTAATTCATAAGGCACACAAAGGAGTTTTGTTCATTGACGAAATTGCAACTCTTAAACTAAGAACCCAACACGACCTTTTAACGGCAATGCAAGAGAAAAAGTTCCAAATAACGGGTCAGAGCGAATTAAGTAGCGGTGCTATGGTTCGAACAGAGCCCGTTCCATGCGATTTCATACTAATTGCCGCTGGCAATTTAGATACTGTCAAAAATATGCATCCGGCTCTACGTTCAAGAATACGCGGGTACGGATATGAAGTTTACATCAACGAGACGTTACCAGACACCTTAGAAAATCGGAGGGCATACGCGCAATTTGTCGCGCAAGAAGTGACCAAGGACGGCAAAATTCCACACTTCACTAAAGAGGCAGTTATCGAGATCATCCGCGAGGGAAGAAGAAGAGCCGGTAGAAAAGGACATCTAACGTTGATGTTAAGAGATCTTGGAGGTTTGATCAGGGCAGCTGGTGATCTTGCAAGTGAGCAAGGCGCTATAAACGTTACTGCGGAGCATATCATTAATGCGAAAACAATGGCACGAAGTCTAGAACAACAAATCGGCGATAAATACATTGAGCAGAAACGAGAATATGAGGTCATTCGAGTAACAGGGGAAATTGTTGGAAGAGTTAATGGGCTAGCGATTATTGGAGATCCACGAATAGGTGCAAGCGGGATTGTACTACCACTGGAAGCAGAGGTTGTGCCTGCTCTAAGCTCAGATGAAGGAAGAATTATAGCTACTGGTAAATTGGGCGATATAGCTAATGAGGCGGTTCAGAACGTCAGCGCATTAATTAAGAAATACAGCGGAGAGGATGTCACGAAGTATGACATACATATTCAATTCCTCCAAACCCACGAAGGTGTTGAAGGCGATAGCGCTTCTATTTCAGTTGCAACTGCTGTTTTTTCCTCGATAAGAGGAATACCAATTGATCAATCGGTAGCCATGACTGGGTCAATTAGTGTGCGTGGAGATGTTCTCCCTGTTGGAGGCGTGACACCGAAAATAGAAGCAGCATGCGAGGCGGGACTCAAAAAAGTTCTTATTCCTTTGGCAAATAAGAAAGATGTCATCCTTGAGGCAAAATACATGGATAAAATTGAAATCGTTCCTGTTGAACGAATCGAGGAAGTACTTCAACATGCATTGGTGTTCGATAGTGAGGACGAGATGGATTTTTTAAAAATAGTAAGTAGTACTAAAATAATTACTGATGAAAAGAAAAAGTTCACAATTGACTTCAACGCGCCAGTTCCCTCATAGTTCTGAGACGATTTATTCGTCTCTTTAGTTTTGAAAAAGACTTAAAAGGATACATGTGTGATTAGACTGCAAGAGCGAAAAAGAAAAATATTCGATTTAGGTGACACTAATGGTTAAATTTCCATCAATTATACGTGCGTACTGCCCCTTCTGTCGTAGACATACTACACACAACGTTTCCGAAGTCAAAGGTAAAGCCAGAAGAACCCTTTCTAAAGGACAACGTCGAGCTGAACGACATAAAAAAGGATATGGAAACAAAGGTAAATACTCAAAGAAAGCGATTACACAAGCGAAAATGGCTTCAAAAACATCAAAGAAAGTGGATTTACGCCTTAAATGTAAGGACTGTGACAAAATGCATCCTAGGAGTTATCCTAGAACTAGGAAGTTTGAAATAATAAAAATGGCTTAAAAATCTCGCTCTATAAAGAACTCTTAATTTCTTTTTAATTTCTAACTTACGGGTTTCCAGATGATGCCTAACTTATCTGCAAATTTGTAGGCTTTGTCCATTTCTGCCGAAGTAGGTCTTCGATTAATACTACTATATTTTTTATTGCTTCCAACTAAGTGTGTTGGACGATATTGCGCCATTATATTCACAAGTGCCTTTGGGCAGTTTTCAGCAATCCATTCTAGAATTGGAAGTGTACAGCAATCGACATGATTCGGCATTACTAGATGTCGGATTATTATTTCACCATGATCTAATCCACCATAATCGTAAGCCATCTTAAGATTTCTTGAGACGACCTTCCAGTATTTAGGAACAATGGAAAACTCTTTAGCGCACTCATCAGAATAGTATTTCATATCCGGTAACCAAAAGTCCATGATATCGAGTAAAATCTTCATGGTTTCTTCAGAACAGTAAAGATTTGAATTCCAGAGTTGCGTCACATTTACACTATTGTATTCTTTCACACTATTATGTTTTAGAGATTCTACGATTACATGAAGGTTAGGGGTCGGATCTCCTCCAACATAATTTATATTTCGCGCACCTTCGCGTTTTAGGTTTCTCGCTATTGATGCAAGTTTTTCAGGAGAAACTTCTACACCATTTTCTGGGTAAACTTGTGATATATCATAATTTTGGCAAAACACACAACAGAAGTTACAACTGGTAAAGAAGATTGTACCGCTCGGGACAAGTGGCGATTCCTCACCGTGATGCAAGAAAGCACTACTAATACGAGCTCTTCCATCTAGTTTACACCAAGTTCCCTTTTCCCCTTTTCGCCTATTAACCCGGCATCGCCTTTCGCAGAAGATGCATTCTTCAAGCATTCTTTGAGCAAGTTCTACTTTTAGGTCTAAATAGGATACTTTGGGTGTGTTTAATAAATTGAATTCAAGTTCTCCGCTATCAATTCTCTGAATTATGTTTTTAAAATTCTTTCTAATCCGTTCATGTGCATTCCATAATTTTGGAAGTTCTTCATTCAACGCAACTTTTGCATCAATTCTTTTTGAAATAAGATATTTAGCAGGTTTTTTTTCATTTAATATATCCCAATAACGCTTGAGCAATGTCTTGACAACTGAATCATCCCATACTTTTTTCGCATCTGGGCGTAAAAGTCTCCAAACCACTATTATCGCCTTTTTTTTTTGAAATAGTCAATGAGAAAAAAATTCATTTAAAACAAGTACAATATAGCTTTTAAAGTTACAGATTATTTCATTAACATAGGGAAGAATCCTATTCTTTTTGACCCAAATACCAGTCTAGATATTCCTTCCTACTGCGTCTTTTTTCATCTTCTGTATCTTCGACCTGCGCAAACTTGCGCAGTTCAGCACGCATTTTATCGAGTTCTTCCCGAGTAACTGCTAGACCACAACGTTGGCATACCATTAATCTAACGTATCTATCATATTTCATTGTGCCTGCACATTCGGGGCATACTGTTTCTTTCTTTTTTCTAGATGATTTTGACATTTTTTGTATATACTCTCCTTACATTAACAGATTAAGTTTTGTCTTTCTATTTATTTGATTGATCCTTCGCGAAACTTTATTTAAATCTCCTTTGTGGTATATTTAAACTTGACATAAAGAACTAAGTAAGATTACAATATTTGCATTGAAGTCCTTTGGTGGTTTAGAATGGCGATTTCGAAAGCAGAACTCAGGAAAATGTTCACAAGATATCACTATGAAGTTGAGATATTTCGGGAGAAGGAATTCACACGAAAACAATGTAATGAATGTGGAAGTTTCTATTGGACACTAAATCCTGAAAAGAACTCATCATGTGGAGATACTCAATGCGTAGGGGGCTATCAGTTTATTGGAGATAGTCTAAATGGCGGTTGGGATTTCCACGAAGCAATCGCTCGCTGGAATGACTTTTTTGAGCGACATGGTCATGCAAAAATATCCGAATATCCTATAGTAGCTAGATGGAGAGATGATATTCCATTTACCATTGCTTCAATCGCCTGTTTTCAACCCTGGGTGGTTAATGGAACAGTAGATCCGCCAGCAAATCCACTCGTCATTCCACAACCCTGCTTAAGAACCATTGATATAGATAATATCGGACGTACTGGTCGTCATTTATCTTCTTTTATAATGGGAGGACAGCACGCCTTTAATTCAGATCATCTTAAAGGATATTGGATGGATCGTTGTATAGAACTAAATTTCAAATTTTTGACAGAAGAAATGCGAATACCTCAAGAAGAACTCACATATAAAGAAGATGTGTGGGCAGGTGGAGGGAATTTCGGCCCCTGTTTGGAAGCGTTCTCAAAAGGACTTGAGATCGTTAATAACGTTTTTATGCAGTACCAATTTACAAATGGTGCTCATAAACAACTTGATATCCGCGTTATAGATGTCGGATGGGGACTTGAACGTCTTGCATTCTTCACACAAGGTTCCCCAACAATATATGAGGCTACATTCGGACCTGTGTTAGAGTTTGTAAAAAAAGAAGTGGGCATTTCTACAAATCAACAACTTCTAGGTAAATATGTGATACTTGCAGGGCTATTAGATGTTGATGAAGTTAAAAATATCGATTCGGTTAGAAAGAATATTGCTCATCAACTGGAAGTTGACCCCGTAGAATTGGAACGAGAAATAGCGCCGCTCGAAGCAGTCTATGCAATTGTCGATCATATGAGAACCTTAGTTTTTGCAGTTGCAGATGGCGCTATCCCCAGCAACATTGGTGGAGGTTATAACCTTCGTATGCTTCTTAGAAGGGCAATAACTTTCAATAACCATTTTGATTTCAATTTAGATCTTATTGAGATGTGTCATAAACATATAGAATACCTACAGAAAACTTATCGGCGTGTAAAAACCGCATCAGAAATAATTGATGAGCTCTTCAGTTTAGAAAAACAACGATACAATAAAACCATTGAAAGTGGACGTGCTTTGGTAAAACGTCACCTCAAAAAGAAGAAAAAAATCGATCGTAAGATTCTAACAGAGTGGTACACAGCTAATGGAATTCTTCCTGAAATAGTTTCTGAGGAAGCACAAAAATTAGGAACCACCGTGGACATCCCCGCAGATTTCTTCAAGGAACTTAGTGAAAAAAGGATTATAGACAAACCCAAACTAATTGAAGAGGGTCTTGAACAAAAAGTAAAAACTTTAGATGCCACAGATAGACTATATTACTCCAATGGTCCATACAAAACTGAGTTTAATGCACGAATACTGAAGATTATAGACGGCAACCAATTGGTACTTGACAAGACTATGTTTTATCCTACCAGCGGAGGACAATTGTTCGACACAGGAACCTTAGATAAGTTCAAAGTTATAGACGTATTAAACGTAGGGAAAGTGATAGTCCATAAGATTGATGCTATCATCCCGCAAGAGTATGAAGGACGAACAATACAAGGGCATATTAACTGGGGGCGTCGAATTGAACTTATGAGACATCACACTGCCACACATATAATTAATGCGGCTGCAAGAACCCTTTTAGGATCGCACGTCTGGCAAGTGGGTGCTGAGAAGTCACCAGAAAGAGCAAGACTAGACATTTCACATTTTAAATCATTATCTGCCGATGAATTGAGAGAAATCGAGGCTAAGGCGAATTTTGCCGTTATGCAAAATAAACCGATTCAAACAGAATGGAAATTAAGAAACGAAGCGGAACGAGAGTATGGCTTTACAATTTATCAAGGAGGAGCAGCAGGCGGAGGTAGAGAACTCAGGATTATCAAGATAGAAGACTGGGATGCTGAGGCGTGTGGAGGCCTTCACCTTAGTTTAACTGGAGAGGCTGGTGTAATCAAAATAATTAGTTCTGAACGAATCCAAGATGGGGTTGTCAGGCTAGAATTTACAGCAGGAGAAGCGGCAATAAGATATATGCAACAAAGAGACCAACTACTTGAAAAAACCGCTCAAATCCTTCGAGTACCAATAGATCAAGTACCAAGAACTGCTACTAAGTTCTTTGAAGAATGGAAAGAACGAGGAAAACTTATTGAAAAATTGACAGATGAGTTAATTCTTGAAAAGATACCAAAACTCATCGAAAACGCCATTACTATTAATGACATTTCATTAGTATTGGCCGAAATTCCAGGAACGCGAGAAGAATTAATAAAATTAAGTAAGAAGATAACTGACGAAAATCCATCAACTATAGCTATCTTAGTAAATAAAAACCAGAAAGTTACCATAGTTGGGTCATCTGGCAATGCAATTCTGATTAATCTAATGCCAATTATACAAGAAACCTGCGCTATAGCTGGGGGAGGAGCTGGAGGAAACAAAAAGGAGCGATTAGTAATAGGTGGAGGTCCTAATACTTCAAAATTTGAGGAAATAATGATTAACCTAAAAAAACTTGTTATAGAAGCTCTAGAAAATCTCTAGAAAACCTTCGTCAATAAAAATCTTCATTAAGGACAGTTTAAATCATTTATAATAGTAGGTTGAACTGATTCAATAACTAGAATAAAGTGAGAGCATTATGACTGTAATTGCGAAACATCTTCGTTGCGATGCACAAAAGATGTGTATACAGTGTAGCGATTATTTATGGTCTCCTGAGAAAAAAGGGGAACATGGTGCGATGAATATTTACTATTATTGTCCCTTTTGCAAAATGGATATACTATGCGAGAGAGGTGTCGGAATGCGCTTCACACATGATCGACAGGGACAAATAGGCAAGATATATGTATGCGTAAAATGCGGAGGAAAACTAGTAGAGCGTATTTGGCCTTTTGGAAAGGATCTAGAATAGGATTTCCTATCGAGTAATTGTATCAAAGAGATACTTGAACTGTCCAATTTTTTAATGAGTCTAAGAATGAACTAAAACAAAATGTAATCCACCTTAATCAATTAAGATACTCAAGAGTGCAGCATTTTAATGACTGTTTAATAAAACGCCTCTGATCATATGCAAAGTTAGTGAGTAGTTAATCAATCACAGTATAAATTGAGCATATATACATGATCATGTTAATTTTCAATGAAAATCTATCGGAAGATTTACACCAAAACAAAAAATATATAAAGGACTTTGAATAACGGGTTTATTGACGACCTCTCTTACACTTCACTTTTATGCGGATCTTAGATCCCCACTCCTTTTTCTAAAATTTTTTATCACTTCAAAAATTATATGTAAGATGTTTTTTTAACTAAAACAATATAATGTCTCATATTCTCTAACGTAGAAAAAACAATTTTTGAAGCATCAAAAATTACTCTTTTAGAGATAAAGGAAAGGCGATTAAAAATGACTGTCAAGAATTACTGTGTCACTTTAAGGAACACAACGTTCAAGAAAATCGACGAGATGTTAAAAAAGATGGGTTTCGTTGAATATGAAGAAATCTCGCGTGATGCAAAAGCCGAGTACCATTTCTATTGGAATGATAGACAGCTGCATTTAAGGCTTTTCTCGCTTTCTGAATCAGAAGAAATATTTGGGATCAGAGCTCATACAGAACCTTCTATAAAAACTAACCCTCAATGGCATATGGAACGTTTGCTTGAACGACAAGCGGGTGATTTGCGAGAAAAATCATTTTATGGGTCAGGATGTAGAAAGTTCAAAGCTATGTTGAAACATTATAGACGTTCTCATAAATAATATTTTAACTAAAAGGGAAATGGCGGGTCCGGTGGGAATTTCAGAACTAAGCGCTTGCACAGTTCCTTTGAACCCACGATCGCCAAGCAAAATCGATATGATGGTTGCAATCAGGCTTAGGAGGCCTGTGCCCTGTCCTGGCTAGGCCACGGACCCGTATTAAGAGTTTTTTCAAGGTTCTTTGCTAACAACTTGAAAAATTATTGCATTTGTGAAATAAATAAAATCCTTTTCAAAATGGTGGGTCCGGAGGGATTTTCAGATTAGAGGGTAACTCTATCTCCTTTGAACCCACGAGACGAAGCAGTCCTCCGGATTGAGGGAAAGCATTTCCGGCTTCGAAGGCTTACGCCCTAGACAAATTTTGTCAAGGTCGGCGCCTCATCCAGGCTAGGCCACGGACCCATTTTAATTGGAGTATTTAGACTAACAATTTACAAAGGAATCGTTGTCAGAAGTATAGTATATCTTGAGTTTTTAACTTTATCGGCAGGAACGCCTCTTCTGTTAAGCGAGAGTTACTCGCAGCTCTTTCGTTGCAGAATAAGATGAAAAAAAGGGTGTAATGGAACCGTATTTTCTGTGTTGAATCACTAGACGCAAGGAAGTTACATCATGCGAGGAGAAGATAAATTGCGTATCCGATTGCGATGAAGCCTAGAGGCACACTGATGAGTGGGAACGTTAAAACTTTTGCAATGAACTCTAAGAGTTCCTCGATCCACTTAAAGAGGAAAAAGATTATCCCACCGAAGACTATGAAGATTATTGCAATGATCAGCCAGTTACCAGCCAAAGATACGCCTAATGCAGCCATTATGAAGACAGCGGCTCCAGCAGCGATAAGTCCACCCACTAAGCCCAGCAGAGCCGCCCATGGTACTACAGTCCAGGGTTTCATTATTTGAGCAATACCGATCACTAACAACAAGACTATTGTGATCGTATCTCCAAGCCATGATGGGGCTTGGCCTGGGGGGAACGCTGTTGCAGGAGTTACCCACACTACAATACCAGTAATGACACATAATATGCCGATAAAGAATCCAAGAGCAGCAAAGATCTTGATGAAAATAGTAAAAACCTCTCCTACTTTTCCCATACGTTCAGCGATTTTTTCACTTAGCCACGCAATAGCAAGAAGTCCTGCGATAATAAGAATAGCAGGTGCAAATTGAGCAAGAACTGTAACCATAATTCATCACCGATCGTTTTCATTCATTTATTTTTTGATTTGAGAGACGAGAATTCTTCTTATAAGAGGAAACGGCACGGTGGTTAAAATATGTTTTGCCTTTATCTGAAACTTCTTTATTCAGGTCTTTAATTTGTTCTTTGAAGATAGATTTTCGAATTTAGCGAAAAAACATTTTTAAATTCGCGCACAAAAAATCACCATATAATTTAACATGTTGAAAGCACTAAATTATACTAAGCTGATATTTCATAGTTAAGCGAGAGGAAATCCTCTGGCAATATTGATAACGTTAATGAATGAGCGTGTATTTCTTTGAACAAAGAAGCCCCTGAAGAAGCCATTTCTTTGAAAATGAGTGTTGAAAAAACAATGCTTAGCCCCGGAGAACTATTTAACGTATTCTTTACTATAGAATCTCATATTTCCCACAGTTTTAAACGATTTCAGCATCTGCCAAAGGTATTCAAACTTGCACAAGTTGAAGAATTTCCGAGAAAATTCAAAAAAGGGGATGAAACGCATCAGAAAGTCAGTTTCGTGGCACCAAGTGGTCAAGTTCCTAGTGATTTTGAACTCTTTTTTGAATTTATATTTGAGAAAGAGGATACAAGTTTGCTTATTACTACTGTACCTCTCCTGATAAGGATAATGAAGCCCGAAGAAATTCCCTCTGATCAATTAAGTATCATTGCAGACCATAAAATTGATATAAATGGCAATTTGACCACGGCATTGCAGGAATTTCCAAAAATGAAAGGAAAACACACCGTTCTTTCAGAAGAAATTGAATTAGTCGAAATAGAAACCAAAGTCGTGGATACTGATGGAGTTGATGAACTATCTCCTCCTGAGATAGAGAGTTTTGATACGCTAATTGAAGAACAAGTGGAGACAAGTGAATTACTGTTGGAACCTGAAGAACAAGTGGAGACAAGTGAATTACTGTTGGAACCTGAAGATACACCTGCAAACAATATTTTATCAGAAGATAAAACAGAAATGTTAACAGACAAGATTTCGGAATATACTCGAAAAATTGTCTCTCTAGAAGATCAACTTCAGAAGCAAACTAGAGACCTAAAGCTCAAAGAAGAAGATCTAAAAAATCGAGAAGAAGAAATAATGATCTTGAAAAGTGAAAACACCCGCTTAGATGATGCTATCGGAAAATATCGTGCAAATATAAATGATCTTGAGAGAACTTTAGAGGAAATTACCCCTCGCCTAAATGAACTTGAAACCAAGTTCTCAGAGCGTGGCAAAAAGATCAATCAACAAGAGGAAATTAACGCAAATTTGCGGATAGACATTGATGAAAAGGATAAGGAATTAAAACAGCAAAAAGATATAATTAGGAAATTATCAGAGCACAAATCACAAACTGAAAAACAAATTGCTTTGTTAAAAACAAAAACTGATGAATTAGAGTTACTTGCTTCAGAACAAGCAGCGAAAGTAATAGCTCTCGAAGAAACTCGTAAAGAATTAAATGATCATCTCGATGAAAAAACAGAAGAAATCATGAACATTAAAAAAGAAAGGGACCAACTTCAAGTAAAACAACGCGAACTAAAACGTCAGGTGACACACTTAGAACAACAGATAGAAGAAGAACTCAAACCAAATATTGAACAACTTCAAGATGCGATTACTGAACGTGATACTAAAATTAATCGATACAAAAGGAGACTTAATGACGCTGAAAGTCAGTTGAACGACAAAGACACCAAAATTGAGCAACTAAATAAGGAACTCGGAATTCTAAAAGAACAATTTATTATAGAGCCCGAAGATAAGATAATCGAATACTATGGTCCTACTGAAGAAATAATTACTACCGAAGAGCCATACACACCACCTAGAGAACCAGAAGTTGAAGAACGAATTGATGCGCCTGAATCTGTAACTCTTTCTGAGAACCTTCTTGCGTCATCTGAAGAAGATGGGCTTATGGATGAAAGTACTGTTAGTGAGACAAAAGAAACTTCTAGAGAAAAAGAAATCGAAGAGTTCATTGTAAAAGGGGGAGAATTCGGCTCAGAAGAGATTGAACTGCCTATCATAGACGAAACCAAAGAATTTTATGAAGAAGAGATTGAAGAAAAAGAAATATTAATCCCGGATGCTCCGAAATGCGAGATTTGTGGAGCCACATCATGTCCTACCTGTGGATCTTCGTTATCATACTGCAAAGTTCGTTGCACTCATTGTAGATCCATTATGCATCGACACTGTGCAGAAGGGATGAGATCTTCCGAAAATGATGTTTTTATAAGCTGCCCAACTTGTAATGAGAAAGTTGTTTTATAACACAGACAGAAATTTTCATTATTTAACACTAATTTAAACTCTCAAAAAGAGATAAAGCTTGAAAATAAGCATGTAGCGAACCTCAAATTAGTTTTAAGTTTCTGAAATATTTGTATAAGACGTTAATGTTTTAAGTGAATTAATGGATGATACTTTGTCCTTTTATGAAAGAATAACAAAAGGACTCTAATCCAATTTCAAAAATCCAACCATTTTACTGATTATCGAACTCAAAAACTGGCAAGTAGGCTGCACTCTAAGAAAAAGAATTAACATTTACTTGTTACGGTCAGTAGGAGGAAAGAGTAAATTGAAAATGTCAAGGAAATTTACCCCAGTATCTATTGAAGAAACGATTTTGAAATTCTGGGAGGATAACAGTACCTATCAAAAAACGAAAGACTTCAGGAAAGGAAAAAAGAAGTTCTACTTTACAGACGGGCCCCCGTACACCACGGGTTCCATCCATCTCGGTACGGCTTGGAATAAAGTGCTCAAAGACCTATTCCTTAGATACAGACGTATGCGAGGTTATGATGTCTATGACCGTCCGGGCTATGATATGCACGGATTACCAATTGAGGTCGCTATTGAAAAGAAGTTTGGTATTGAAACAAAAAAGGACATTGAAGAAAAGTTTGGCGTTGAACATTTCATTGAGGAATGCCGAAATTTCGCCATCGACAATCTTAACAAAATGACAGAGCAGTTTAAGCGCTTAGCTGTGTGGATGGATTGGGAGGATCCCTACATGACGATCAAGGATTCATACATCGAGGGTGCGTGGTGGGCACTTAAGAAAGCTTATGAAAAAGATCTACTTTACAAAGGCACAAGGGTATTGAACTCTTGCCCTAGATGTGAAACGGTTCTCGCTAAGCATGAATATGAATATAAGACAGTTAGTGATCCTTCAATATTTGTTAAATTTCAACTTCGAGACAAACCTAGCGAGTATTTCATCGTATGGACAACGACACCTTGGACCCTCCCAAGCGACTTAGCAGTTATGGTGCATCCAGAGTTCGAGTATGTTCGTGCTCAAGTGGATGATGAAATCTGGATCATTGGAAAGTTTGTTTCAGTAGGTATCATATCAGCAATGCTTGAAAAAAAATTTAAGGTAATCGAAGAAGTCACAGGTGAAATACTGCGGGAAAGAGGGCTCCGTTATATTCATCCGCTCATTGAAGAAGTTCCTATTATGCAGGAATTTTATGAAAAATATCCGGAAGCACATGCTGTATTATTGAGCAGTGAATTTGTAACGAAACTGCAAGGTACAGGTATCGTTCATAGTTCTCCTGGCGCTGGGCCTGAGGACTTCGAGGTAGGTACAAGATATGGACTTCCTCCATTTTCGCCACTTGATGAAGCTGGGCGTTTTACAGAAGAGGCAGGAAAATACGCTGGATTATTTGTTAAAGATGCAGATCCTATCATAATTGAGGATTTAAAGAGAAAAGGTCTGCTTCTTGCAACCCATCGAGTTGAACACGAATATGCTCATTGCTGGAGATGTAAGAGTCCCTTAATATTTCAAGCTACAAGCCAATGGATGTTGAATTTAACGAAAGAAAAGGAAAAGATTCTTGCAGAAAATGACAAAGTTAAATGGTCTCCAGATTGGGCAGGTAGTCAGAGTTTTAGGAGTTGGCTAGAAAACCTGCAAGATTGGTGCATTAGTCGACAAAGATATTGGGGTATACCTCTACCACTCTGGATTTGCGATGCATGTGAGTCTATTGAGGTTATCGGATCACGAAAAGAACTATTAAGAATGTATGGAAAACCTGTTGATGATTTTCACCGACCTTGGATTGACGAAGTAACATGGGTTTGTGCCTGTGGAGGTACCTTTCGAAGAGTACCTGATGTATTAGACGTTTGGCTGGACAGCGGCGCAGCAACATGGGCTATCCTACCTTATCCTGAAGATCCAAAACCTTTTGATTACTGGTGGCCTGCTGACTTCATTTTGGAAGGTAAGGATCAAGTTAGAGGCTGGTTCAACTCACAAATCTGTCTAAGTGTTGTCGCGATCGATCGTAGACCTTACGAGGCAGTTTATATGCATGGTTTTGTTGCAGATACCGAAGGACGGAAAATGAGCAAATCTTTAGGCAATGCAATTTCACCTGATGAGGTTATTGAGAAATATGGCTCTGAAGCATTTAGATTCTATTCTTTAGCTACACCTCCAGGCGAAGATATGAAATTTGACTTTAAAACCCAGCAAGACTATTTTAAGATCTTGAATATTCTTTGGAACACTTATATGTTCGCGTTATCACGAGTTAAAGAATCCGATTTCAGTGTCAAGGACCACCCAATCGATGCGCTTGAACTCCAAGTAGAAGATAAATGGCTTCTTTCCCGGCTACAATCTGCCATTAGCAAGATGACCCAAGCCTTCGAAGCAATGCGTCCAGGAGATACAATTCCGATTGTACAGGAATTAATTGTTGAAGACATAAGTAGATGGTATATTCGCCTTATTCGGGAACGCACATGGATTTCTGAGTCTGGATCAAGCAAAGAAGCAGCACTCGCCACCCTTATAACGGTGCTCACAGAAACTGCAAAGATATTTGCTCCAATTCTACCAATAATTGCCGAATCGGTCTACCAGGATTTAATTCGTGAACAATATCCCGATTTGCCTGAAACTATCCATATGTGCGATTGGCCTGTAGTTAACGAATCTTTCCGTGATGAAAAATTAGAAAATGCAATGAGGGACGCAAGAAAAATTGTTGAACTTACTCTGGCACTTCGAGACGAGCACAATATAAAATTAAGGTGGCCTTGTAAAAGACTGGTTATCATACCGAAAGAAGGTTTTGATGATATATCTGAAGTAATTCCAGCAATCGTTCACGAAGCAAATGTAAAAAATGTGCTTGTAACTGAAACGTTACCTAGTTCAACAAAACATTTAGTTGGTACGTCAAGCGATTCATTTGATCTTTATCTTGACTTAGAAGTCACTGAGGAAATTGCCTCAGAAAGACTTGGTAGAGAATTCATGAGAAATGTTCAATTTACTCGAAAGAAAAATAAACTTAATGTGAAAGAGCGTATAGACATCATCGTAGTAAGTCAAGATACCAAATTCATTCAATCTTTAATCGCACAAAAGGATGATATCAGATCAAAAATTGGAGCACTAAAGTTTGCGTTACAAGCGGAGGATTTAACAGATGATATCAAAGAAGACTACCCAATATTCAGTGTATTGCCGTTTGAGAATGATGAAATCAAAATTTATATGAAAAAACTGTCTCCATCTTCTTAATAACAGAGATCCGAAGAAATTTCAAGTAACGTAAATAGACAGGTTATCGAAAGATTTTAAATAACTCACACAATAATTCGTTAAATGAGGGTCCGTGGCCTAGCCCGGTTAGCAGCGCTTCATTGTGCTGACCGAGGGGCGCCGGCCTTATATGGCCTCGTCCCATACAAATCGGCCCTAAGATAGCCGGAGACTGCCGGTTTCTTGCTATTATCGGCAGCCGAAGATCGCGGGTTCGAATGTTCTGAGCAAACCGCTCTTTTCGAAAAGCCCGCCGGACCCACCACTTTCTTCTTTTTTCTGAATGATTTTTCTTTCTATTTGACTCATCTTTCAAGAAATATTGAAAAAGCAGATGTTCAGATGTAATAATTATGTCTCCCTATAGGCAATTCGCAGGAGAGTGTATAACACTTACACAGAAAACTCTTCAAGCTCTCTTTCCAGAAGTATCAGTTACACTCAATCATGAAATTCCGGCCAAATTAGAGTTTGGAGAATTGGCAATTCCTGTTTTTCATGTCGCAAAGAAAATAAACAAAAAACCAAGAGAACTTGCAGAGATTCTCATTGAAAATATCGACCTTTCAAACTCACGTTTTATAAACGAAGTGGTAATAGGAGGGGCAGGTTATCTCAATTTCTTTGTAAATTATGATTCCTTTGCAGATCTGGTTATCAGCTCAATTAAGACTCTTGATACAACTTATGGAGAGAGTGAGACTGAAAAAACGGAAAAAATTATTGTAGAGTACTTGAGTCCAAACCCGAATTCCCCTTTGCACATTGGTCATGCACGAAATGCAATTCTAGGCAGTTCACTTGTCAAAGTTTTGAAAACACAATCCCATGATGTTCTTTCTCACATATATATCGATGATGTTGGTCGCCAGGTTGCCATATGTGTACAAGGTCTAAAGATGGTAGATACTCAGCCTTCAGACATGAAGTCAGACGAATTTGTAGGAACTATTTACACAATAACAAATGCACTAACTGAAATTCAGAAGGCAAAAAAAGAACAAAATGACTTAACTGAGTGGGAATCAATCGCAGAAGAATTAAAAAAGGCGCAGCCTAGTATTTTCGAGCAGATTAGTAATAAATCAGAAAATATCGACTTAGATGCGGAAATATCGACTCTTATATCTCTTTATGAAAATCGTGATGAAAAAACTGTTCAACTTTTCAGAAGTCTTGTAGATTTAGTTCTCGGAGGGTTTAAGGAGACTTTCAAGAAGATTGATATTGCCTTCGAAAGTTATGATTGGGAAAGTTCGTTCATCTGGGATGGAAGTGTCAAAAAGATTCTGAACGAACTAAAAAAGACGCCTTTTGTTACAGAGATCGATAGTGCATTGGTATTCGACTGTGAGAAGGCTGCAACTGCACTTAATTTAAAAACTAGTCTTGGTGTCAAAGAAGACCATGAAATCCCTCCCTTGACTTTGATGAGATCTGATGGCACTACACTTTATACTACACGGGACATAGCGTACAGTTCTTGGAAACTTGGTCAATCAGATCGCGTAATTAACGTTATCGGGAAGGAACAGACGCTCCCCCAGCTTCAGATAAGAATAGCACTATATGTATTAGGTGAAGACGGTAGTCGGCAAATTCACTATGCTTATGAACTCGTTAAACTTCCAGAATTCAAAATGTCAAGTCGACGGGGACGTTATATTGGTTTTGACGAACTGATAGATGAGGCAACAGCTCGAGCTTTAGATGAAGTAAACACTCGTTCACCAAATTTAGCTGAAGATGAGAAAAGAAGCATTGCCGAACAAGTTGGGATTGGAGCTGTTAAATATTCGTTACTAAACGCAGTGCCTACAAAATTGGTAACATTCACTTGGAACAAAGTGCTTGATTTCGAGCAAAATAGCGGCCCATTCATTCAGTATGCTCATGCAAGAGCATGCAATATCCTTAAGAAAGCAGGAGCACTTCCTAAAACAGCCAAATATAATCTAGTAGAAAAAGAATTAGAAAAACTTCTCTTTCAAAAACTAGCAATCTTTCCAGAACTTATATCAAAAGCTGCTGAAGAATTGCGACCAGACCTTGTATGTGAGTACGCAAATAACCTCGCAGCAGTATTTAACTCATTTTATGCCTCTATACCGGTATTAGCAGCCGAAACCGATGAATTGAGGAATTTACGTTTATTATTTGTTAATAGTGTTAGAATCGTGCTAAGAAATGCCTTGCAACTGATGGGAATTGTTGCCCCATCGAGAATGTAACTTCAAAAATAACATAGTGATTTTTTGATAAAAACTCGCGAATACTGTTATGATCCTGCAATGGAATGTACGGGAAAAGACAAATTAAGCAAATACCCTGTCATCGCTAATGAATTTCTAGAGAAATTCTGGGAGTCCTAGCATGAATCAAAAAAGAATTCGAATTTTACAGAAGAATAAAAAGAAGGTAGGTCCAGTTGTTTATTGGATGTGCCGCGACCAACGTGTAAATGATAACTGGGCGTTATTATTCTCCCAAGAGTTAGCATTAAAACAACCCTTGGTAGTCGTTTTTTGCTTAGTGCCTCAATTTCTAGGGGCGACTATTAGACAATATGATTTCATGCTTAAAGGTTTGAAAGAACTAGAGAAAAACTTGACAGAAAAAAATATCCCTTTTTACATGCTTACAGGGTCTCCAGAAGAAGAAATCCCCAAATTTGTGTCAGAATATGAAATTGGCGCACTAATCACAGATTTTTGTCCTCTGCACATTAAAAGAATTTGGAATAGCAGTGTTAGAAATAAAATTGACATCCCTTTTTATGAAGTTGACGCCCATAACATAGTTCCTTGTTGGATAGCATCGCCAAAACAGGAATATGCCGCCTACACATTTCGACCGAAGATTCATCGTGCATTACAAGAATGGTTAGAAGAAATGCCGAAACTCCAAAAACATCCTATTTCTTGGAAAGCAGAAATCATAAAAAATGACTGGAAAGATATTTTAAAAACACCAAGAGTGGATCGAACTGTTTCAGAGATCGACTGGATTAAGCCTGGGGAAAAATCGGCTTTACAAGTCCTTTATGATTTCTTGGAGAACAAATTATCAGTTTATAATCAGATAAGAAATGATCCTACAAAAAAAGGACACTCCAATCTTTCACCATATCTCCATTTCGGTCAAATATCTGCACAAAGAATAGCTCTTGAAGTCCAACAGAACAGTATAGATAAAGAATCGAAAGACGCGTTTTTAGAGGAACTTATTGTACGACGCGAACTTTCAGATAATTTCTGTTTCTATAATCCAAATTATGATTCGTTCGAGGGCTTTCCTAACTGGGCAACAAAAACCCTCAATGAACATCAAAATGACCCAAGAGATTATATCTACTCTTTGGAGAAATTTGATAATGCCCGAACTCATGATGATGCCTGGAAT
>Ga0209427_10002328_pt1 | contig 22340 bp, 17 predicted proteins | sample DeeMarSWOR136_30_FD_187465 | JGI IMG/M metagenome (GOLD analysis project Ga0209427, IMG submission 187465) | Marine sediment microbial communities from White Oak River estuary, North Carolina - WOR-1-36_30 (SPAdes) (version 2) | ecosystem: Environmental > Aquatic > Marine > Intertidal zone >...
GTGTGCCAATTTCTGTAACAACTGACGAGCCCAACCAGTTTTGCTCTCTTACATTCTACTGTTCCCACGCCAATTTCCAAAGGTAACCTTTCATACCCTTTAAACCCTGTATTATGGTCTAAAATTTCTGAAATACTTCTGAACACACTATCAATATCACTTGTACTCAAAACCCAGTTATCTCCATAGTAACTACTTACAGCAATCCTCTTTGTCTCTATTGTTTTCACTCTCTCATGTATTACGCTAACAAGATTTTCTCTTACCGTTCTTTCATCTATACCTTTCTTATGTGCTATTTCTTCAACAAGGGATTCAACCTCCAGAATGTTCAAAAAAACTGAATATGCCATTTCTATTTCGGGCTGACCGAATTCTGGTGCATGTGCCATTTTTAATGCTTCAATTTCTCTTTTCAGCCCTTTTACATCTACATGTAATCCAGGATAGTATTTTTCTACCAAATCAGGAAAATCTGCCAGCCGGATCACAATATCATGCCAGCCCCATGCAGAAACGGAGAACAATCCATTTCTTAAATGTTCTTCTGTGATTTTTCTTGCCAATTCTTCAACCTTTGCATCTTTTGGTCCTGTGGTAGCAATAATAAATTGTGAAAGTCTTGGCTTGAAAGATTTGGCCTTTTCAACCTCCGTTTTTACTTCTTTTTCTGTCAAATCTTTGTGCGTGTACACATCTTTTCCTTTGCACTGCACTCCCGCCCACAAATCTTTTTGGTTGGGCCTCCCGTACACATCAACACCATGCTGTGGTTGTCCCTGTCTGCCATTTCGCTGCGTATTGGGATCGTTCCAGATTGCTCGCCACAAATCACAGCACAAAATCTCAAAATCTTGCCAGTTAGCAGGCGGCGGTATTTGTAAGCTAAAGAATGTTGTCATGATCCCTTACTCCATTTGAAGAACAGCATAGTACTATTGAGTACAATTTCATAACGTATCTGTACATTGTGGGTATAATTACTACTTCAAATCATATAAGTGTTGCGTCTCTTCATTTTAGAACCTCATGAATCACGATACATCTAACTTTGGGCTTATCTCAACTTTGTTACACGTGTAACATTATTTTGGCTTTTATTAATTCATTCTTGATTCTTTGACATTAAAAGAGAATAAAATTTGTGATAGAATATACAGCCTCCTTATACATTGAATATATCCAAATTTTTAAAAAAAAGTATTGCTAAAAACAAGCTTGTACTTTGAATACCCTTAATAATGAGGAGGGTCTTTCTGCCATGCACACAGATTGTGTCACGTTTCCAGACCCTCCAAGAGATGTGTTGACTTGGTCTTGGATTTCTCAGCCACGTTGTTCACTTCCTAACACTATAGACGTTTCTATCGTCCACGGTATCTCCGCCCTTCTGCGACGATAGAAGTCAATCTTGAACTTTCTTGCTTCTTCTATTTCAGCGAGGAGTGACGAATCCTCGAACAGACTTCTTGACATTTGTTTCTGTTTCATATACACCTCCTCCTTTTGGTTTTTTTCTCCCTCTCTTCTATAAGATTCTCTCAACTCTATTTGCTGTACATTTTGGGGTTTAGAAGCTCAAGCCAAAAGCTTGAAGCGCCCCAGGCAGTTAGTACACCAGTTCATGTACGCATGTATTAGCCTCACATGCGGGTCATACAAGCTATTTTATGTGGGGCAATACGGAATGCATACACACCTTCCCAGGAGTGGTTTAACATATCTATCGCCTCCATTGTACATGAGAACATACAAGTTCTTAAATTTTGGGTTTGCTCTTTTTAGTACAAACCCCAATTTTTCCAACAATGGTTGCTGTGGTGAACGTGAGCCATACACTATTAAAGACTATATTTTAGATTTTTTGTGATTTTTTAAATACATTTGAGAATTAATTCTCATATCAAACTCTAAATCATATTCAACTTTCATAGTTAGGTTCCCTACTGGTGTTCAGGCGACCTTATCCTCATGAAGAATACAATGGAGGGAAGCATGACAATCCCGCCCACAGCCAGCATCAGTTGGGGGCCTGTCATATCGGTGAAAGCAGATACGACAAAATCACCTGCCAGCAATGCAACCGAGACCACCATATTACGGAAGGACCCTACTGTGGCGCGTAATTCCTGTGGAAGAAATCCTTGAAAAAACGGTTCCAGTACTGGACTGAATATTGTTCGTCGCAACGTTAGAATTACAAAAAGAAGAGCAGCCATCACCGGCGTTTTCACCAGTATTACCGATGTTAATATCAGACCGAATACAAGAGATTGCACTGAAAGATAGTACTTCTCACTTTTGAGAAGCCCAGCCAAATACTTGGCCAAGAAAGGCATTCCCACACACAGTACAGCACCCACTGCTGAAAGATATCCAAAGTATTCTCTGGGCACACCGATAACTTCCAGGAATGGTTTAGAGCAGATGAGCAGCAATTCGCCGCCAACGACAATAAAAAAACTGGCAATCATAATGTACAGTACGTTCTTGTTCTGTGCGGTAAATGCGGCACCCTCACCGATGTTGGTAAAGGTCTTACTGAAGCTTTCACGAATCCGTGTCACCTTTTTTTCAAAATGTTCCTTCTGTATAACCAAAACTAGTACAGAACCCAGAAGTGCAACTCCCTGTATATACCAGAGAGCATCCATACCAAAAAGACGGACTATAACCCCAGATAGCATTGCTGCCAGAATAGCACCAAAATTATATAGAGACGTATTCTTGACATAGTATTCCTTGATCAAATCTTCACGGTCTTCAGCCCTCAGGTTGTCCACCACCCACGCTTGAGCAGCACCAGAAATAAGTGTTATGGGTAACCCCCACACAGCAAATACCAATATGAGCATGGTAGGAGTAGTAATAGAAGGTATAACAAATAAAATCAGACTGAACCCTACAAATCCTGATATCACAGATATTTTACGGCTTACTGCATCAGCCAATGCACCGGTGGGCACCTCAAATATGGCCATGGATAACCCGTTGATTGCCAAAGCTATGCCAATTACACTATATGAGAACCCCTGGTCCAGAAGGTAGACTATCCAGTATATCCATATCACCGAAAAGGTGGCCTCAAGGACTGTATGGGTGTAGAACAGCCCCAGATGCTTTCTCTCATCTTTCTTTAACAGGTTCATGGTATCAGCTGTAGAATACGAGTCAGGCACCCTCTTTCAGATTTACGTTTCTCAGATATGAGCAGCACCCCTCTCTTTTGCCCTTATTATAAAAACCTTTGCTTCTGGAGGGTTGACCGCGGTTGAACCCCCTCACTTGTTACACGTGTAACATTGTCGTTTTTTGACTGTTTGTTGCATTTTTTGACCTGCTACTGCATATTCAACCTAATAGAATCTGATTCTGATCTGATCTCATGGTAGTAATATATTTCACTTTTCTGATTGTTTATCAGCTTTTGTCTACTGAGGGGGGAATTTATGTACTTATTGCCTCTTTTCTGATTGTATTTATTATCTATGTAATAAGAAAGTGATTTATGAAAAAGTAAGGAGAAAATAAGAAATGTTAAAGATCATGATCATGCTTCAGATCGTCGCAGAACCACCTCGAAACGAAACACTTAAGTAGTTCTCTTAATTGCATCGTATATGGTTGAAGAAATCTACTCCTTACTTCTAGTGGGAACGGGAATTGTAGGTCTATTCTTCTCTATTAAGGCACTTGTAGATCCCGCATTTGCTAGAAAACATGTTGAGACAAGTCCAAAGGTATGGCTGTGGAGAAGGCATTTTGGTGTTGAAAAAGCATTAATCATGACTAGGAAAATATTTTTGCCATTAGGTATAGTAATAAGTTTGGGTTTTATTATCCTTGGAATAATTTTGTTTGTTATATGATTCGTAGGGGTTAGTTCGACTAACAGGCATTAACCAATTTGTATCATCATTTATTGTGGTTAACAGGATTTATTCCAGTTTTTCTCTGTAAATTGTGTCCTCTCTATCAATTTTGAACCCTAAAGAAGTGTACAGGCTGAGAGCATTTCGATTTTCTGCATCCAAATCAAGATATATAGTATCCATACCCCGATCATAAATCCATGCCATGCCATCTGAGAGTAAGGCTTTACCAATCCCTTTTCTGCGATAACCCTTGATCACGCCCAAAATGTCAACCCAGCCGATTTTTGTATTGTTTTCCTTGTTGTACTGCACGCTCTCACAGCACTTCAACACTCCAACGATACGGCTACCATCCTTTGCAAAAGTGATCCTCCATATATTTCTGTCAATCTCCCGAGATTTAATGAATCGTTCTACAGTGGCGGGTGAAAAATTGTAATATTCTTTGAATGTATCGTTGAACACCTCTACGAAGGTTTCTACTTCTTCATTGGTGGCCTCTCTGAATAGGGTGTGCTGTAGATGGATTATACCTGGGAGAGGATACCTTTCAGGGGTTTCACCCTTCCAGACCATGACATATTCATAGTGAGCAGCTGTAAAGCCAAATTCTAAAAGGAGATTGTGTCTCCACCCTTTTGTACCCTTACACCATCGTTGGGCCGTGCCTATCTCTTTTAGTGTGAGGTAATTCAGTGCACGCATCATCAATTCTTGTTCTATTCCTTTGCCCCTGTATTCAGGGATTACCTCTATTGTTATCCAGCCATCGTTGAATCCTGCTTCAATGCGAGATTTTTCAATGAGGGCACCACCATAACCGATGATTTGGCTGTCTCGTAGAGCTAACCAGAAGCCGTTGGGGTTATAATCTGTGTTCTTGAAGGTTTGTGCTTCAACTTCTTCTACAGACTGATCCAAGTGCAGAGGGAGCTCGCGTCTGGAACGATTTAGAACATCAGTGACTGCTTCTACATCTGATTCAGCAGGATGACAATATTCAAGTGACACAGAGTATCACCAGACGAGGTAATAATAAAGGTTTCGGAAAATGAGAAAAATCCCAAATCTATTCTCCAAAGTTCGCGTATTAAGTATGGGAAAACTACTTAAGATACCTCTAATTAATAATAGTAATAACTACCAACAATAGTAATGGTGACTATCGCAGTACAAATAATTGAACGAGGATTACCGAGTGACACTTCGAGGGTTCACACGCAAAGTGATAAAAAAATTAAGAGGAGGTGACAAAAAATGGCTCCAACAGTTGAGGACTACATGGATTCTACCTGTGTAGCTTCCAGTGGTGGCATCCCCATGAAGTAAGATAACCAAGTCAATGCTACTACAGGATGTTATTTTTTTCTTTTTTTCCTTTGTTCTCTTTGTCTCTTTCTGTTTCTTTCCGCTTTTTAATTAGAAAGCCTCTCGGAGATGATGCCTCTTTTCAGATGATACTTTACGAATTCACAATCAGGATGACAGATTAATAGATGCAAGAACTAACCATGATGCTATTTGTGCTGATTTACCAATGCTGAAGAATAAAATGTGGATGTCCACCAACGGGAGTTGTTAATTGGTTGGCCCTCTCACCTGTTACACGTGTAACATTCTTATTGATTTTTTCTTTTAGTTTTTTTGATATTTCGGGAGGCCTGTTGGATCATGAACTTTTTAGAGCTTACCAATGATCATTGCGACTCTCTTGAGTATTTCAACCTCTTTTTACAGTATCTGTCACATTTTGACACTGTAAAGCATAGAAAAAACCATATTCTCACTTTTTTGTACCAACTACAAGTGCCACTTTGTTTTTGTTACATCTCCATTGACATCTGCTCTTACATTGGTGCAAAACCTTTAAATGCATTGAAGGGGAGACAAGAGGACACGATAAATATGAAGAGAAGGTGTTACAATGCTTGAAGGAACCCTTATCAACTTGAGAGTATTAGAAAGAGAAGATTTGCCATTCTTTGCCAAATGGACCAACACCCCTGAGTTCGGTGGTGCATTCGAACCACTTGAACAGGTTTCCCTCAAAGAGATAGAAAAGTGGTATGAAAACCTTCGTCCAGAAGAGAAGTGGTTCATCATTGAAAAGAAAGATGGTACCAAGGTGGGCCAGATTATGCACATGCCTAAAGGTCCTCATTTTACAATTGGTTACATAATACTTCCAGAAGAACGAGGGAAAGGTTACTGCACTGAAGCAGTCAAGATCATGGTGGACTATTTATTTTTATCAAGAAATTGTGTGCGTATTGAAAGTCAAGCAAACCCTCAAAATATAGCATCGTGGAAGGTTTTAGAAAAAGCAGGATTCACTAAGGAAGGAGTAATTCGTAAGTCTGTTTTTGCCAGAGGAAAATGGCTTGATGGGTTCTTATACAGTATTTTGAGGGAGGAGTGGAAAGAACCTACAATATTAACCCCGTGAAAGTGATCGCCGTAGATGTAGGATGGATTCTGTTCAGGGTTTTATGTAGACAGGTATGTGAATCCAACTATAGAAATTACCCCTTAAATGCTTTCTATTCAAAAGAAAAGCTTTATAAAAGGATTACTTCGCCCTCGATTCTTTCTTTGATTTTCTCCTCATATACGTGATACGGGTATTCTAATGTTTGGGTTTCAAAATCAAAGTATTTCAAGTCAATAGGACGGCCAAAAGAGTAATTCTCTTCAGGAGGGAATGAGCGCATCGTATAGATTTCCTTTTCTTTGATCTCATCTATTCTATCCAGCTTATGCATCAAATCTTTTAAAAACAGAGGATGGGAAGTGCAGTTAATACTTCCCAAACTGCAGGGTTTATCTCCTAACTCTTTAACGAGTGCGTATCCCTTGAGTAATCGTTCTCCTCTGGCAAAATTATAGAGTATTCTTGGAATAAATGCGGCATCTTTAGTTTTAAAGAACAATCGGAACTCCACACATTGGCCGGGTGGAAATGGATCGAACACATATCTCTTTTTGATCAGGTCATGCTTTACCATCTTTTTACGGGAGTACTTTGCCTGTTCGTATGTCCAGGTTCTTTGTGCCTTTTTTTCTTCTCTGATAATATCAATTAACTTTGTACCTCTCTCCAAATAGGGAAGGATGCTCAGGTCACACTCATTCCACATTGTATCGTGGGGGTCTAGAGACATATCAGGGATGTCACAGGGATTTAAAAGAGTATCCAACTTTGGATTTGGATCTCCAAACAAATTGGGATTTTCTATCAACCTCTTGCTGCGAAAGACACGCACAATGTAATCTGTGATGATACCGTTCTTTTTGAGCATGTCAAAAATGGTGATCATTGCTGCATTATCTGAAGAGAAAAATCCCGCAGTTAGAAGCCTTTTATGGGAGGACAAAATAGGGAATATAAATCTAAGGGGCTCAATTACCTTTAAATATGGTATTACTGTCTCGTAGTTCTGATCGATGTCTAATTCCAAAATGCAGTACAGCTTATGGAGTGGATTTGTACATAATTTACTGTAGTTGATATCATAGTAGGGCCCATATAACATGGGCTGGCCTTTTAACTGTTTTATCTTTCTTTTTATTGTTCTCTCCCATTTGTAGTTGGTGTGTTCAAGCAGTTCTTTTGTAGACATTTCTGGGTGTTCTCCTATGGTATGTAACAACTTTTTTTCATTATCACTCATTCGATATATCTTTCCCATACTTAGCATGTCCTCTTTGGGGATTTATAAATGTTTGTTTTGGATTGATATACGATCATGAAAAATGAAGAAAAAATAATGGTAATGCCAGAGAGCAATAACCTTTCTTGGAAATTTTATGCCATCTATTCTTAGATATTGTGTATATTTTTGTGTGACCTTTCATCCAGCCCTTTTTATGGATTTAAAAACATTTTGTTACGTGGAAAAAGGGCTGCCCACCCTATGAGAACTTTTCTGTAGTACAGGGGTGTAATTGTTAGCGGTTATCTCATATGTTACACGTGTAACAAAAATGTCTTTCATTATAAGATTGTTGACATTTAGAAATTCAAAATGGGGCTTGGATTGACAGCCTATATCTGGACTGCACCAGTATTCTCATCAGTCCCCCTGGCTTGTCTTTATGAGTGGAACACTCGTTGATAAAATCTATCTGGATGGAAATAAAGCTTCTACAGTATACACTGTTGGATGGGGTAACAAACAAAGAGCAATATTTAAATTAAACCGCAGATCCAGAATTCAAGAAAGGCCTCAACCTTACTGTAGGGTATTTGAATTTGATAATTGTCCAGCTATCACTGTATTTCCAGTTATACTATCTGATCTCCTGGTTACTGCGTTTTGGTTCTTACACCTTGTGAAAAGATTAGAAGAGAGGTACACCTTCAGATTCGACACTCCCGATTTTCCAAAAGCTTTAAATGAAGCACTAACTCCGGTCTAACATGACTGAAACGGTAATCAGAAAACATCCTTGGCTTGGTTATCCTATTATCTTTCTTTGTGTCATCCTGCTCTATTTTGTTATTATAAGGTTCAATCTTCTTCATACTAATGAAGAGAGTGCCCATTACATGTTAAGTGCACTTGTGCAGAGTGAAGCAGCTATTATAGCAATTGTTGTTACACTCAGCTTAGTAGTCGTTCAGCTTACGGCATCCTTTTATTCTGCAAAAATAACAAAAATCTTCAGGAAGAGCCCTGATCTTTGGATATTGATGATTTCATATATTGGTGCAATGATCTATAGTCTGGTTGTCTTACTAATGATAGAAGAGGTAAATTCTGTACTAAATATAGAAAAATACATATTCTGTACTAAATATAGAAAAATAATTGAGAAGAGAAAATGAGATGTTACACGTGTAACAAGGATGAGAGCCAAAGCAATATTTAAATAGAATCTCACTACTATAAAGAAAGGCCAAAAGCGGTAATTCAATGCCAACCCAATCTCTACAATAATGGATATAAAAGTATCCAATGAGAACAACAGCCAACAAGAGGAATACCCATGTGAGGAGGATCAAATGTCTTTGTACGAACTAAAAGATAACAAAAGAAGGATACTACCACTGTTTCCTTCTGCAGATCACCATTTAGCTATGGAAGCAGTAATAGAAGGGAGATGTGAAGGGAAAATCTTTGTTGATAACGTAAGAACCCCAGAAACTGTAGCAGTCTGGACTGCACCCGGGGATGAAGCTCTGCTGTACCTGGCAGGAAATAGTGATAACACCTCGTTCAATGAACAGTTAAGGGATTATTTTGTTGAGACAATTAAACCTGCAAGTATCAAGAAGGGATTGGATGCTTTTCAAGCTTACACTACTCATAACTGGGTAGATGTATTACATGAAGTTATTTTCGCAGATGATGACACTTTCAGAGATAGAGATTCGTATTACATATTAAATCCGACCAAATTCAAAACCCTTCAACCCAACTGGAGAGAACATATCCCTGATGGGTTCACTTTGAAGCGTGCACAAACAGCAGATGTATTTGAGAGGGCAGAGGACGTTTCTGCTCTTAACGGGTTAACTTCCTGGAAATCATTTGAAACATTCCTGGAACACGGGTTTGCCTACTACCTGGAAGATGACACAAACAAGATAGTTTCAGGGTGTATGACAAAGTTTGTGACATCATCAGGGTGCGAACTTGCTATAGGAACCAATGGGAAATACAGAAGAAGAGGATTTGCCACGTTAGTAGGATGTGCAACAGTTTCTGAAGCACTGCAAAAAGGGTTAAAGGTCATTTGGGAATGTTACCACGGGAATACAGCTTCTGTAAAAACAAACCAGACACTGGGATTTGAATACCTCTGTGATGAATATTTTTATTTAGGATCCTTATGTGAATCTGTAGAGAATGACCTCTTCTTTGGATATCACTGTTTAACTGAATCAAATGACCCCCACAAAGCTGCCCACTGGTTCAAAAAGGGTATTGCCTTAAGTGAGAAAGAGAATCAACCTATTCCAAGTGGGTACAATTTTTATGCTGCCTGTGCCTTTGCAGTAACTGGAGAGCATGATTTAGCTTTTGAACGTCTTCATTTGGATGTTGACGGGTTACAGGATGCGAACCGATTTTATGACCGATTACAAAGCGAAAAAGCTCTTGATGGATTGCGTGGCTCACAGGAGTTTAAAAAAATACTCCAAAGACTTGAAGAATTGATTAAAAGAAATCGGAATAAATAAATTTTGAGAAGATTACTTTCTGTCCGTATCTCGTTTTTATTCGATTGAACTCAAATTGATTTTCCCCAGGTATAAGAATGTAATCCCCACTGCCCAGTGCAGGAGTGGTAACACCAAAATCTCGTCAAAAACAATGAGGGTGACCGCAAACAATCCCATGGAAACCATCATTATCACCATGGTATCCAACAGGAACTCTCCTCCCTTTTCAGTGTACGCTGGCATCAGCAAAAAAAGACCTGAAGCAAATGCTATGTCTGCTGCAACCATGAGCACTACTGCCACCGTGTTGGTCACGAGAGAGGCAACAGGAGTCTGTGAGCTTAACAGTACTGGAATAAGTGTGAGCACTGCTGCGATGGGTACTGCCACTGCCCAGCCTTTTAGTATCATAGCCTTGATGAACCGGTTTTCACCAGAGGGTGTTTTCCTGTATATGAAGAGGGTTTCCTTTCCTCTGAGGGTTATATCAGCAGATACTACTGCTGCAAACATGGGAAATATGAAGAAGCTCATTGCTACAGCACCCACAGGATTATTGGGATTGACGAAGAATATATTTATGATAACAAGGAGCCCCACTATGTAGGCGATCCACGAAAGGTTTTGAAGCCTTCGAGTATACACCTTGAAGATAGTGACAAAAAGCGTGCTGAAGGGGCCTCTCTGTTTGAGAGCGGTATAGAAGGCGCCATCTTGTTTTGCTTTTGAACCAGCAAAGGTGGTCGTTTCCAGACTGTAAGCACGATCAGCTATTTTTATGCCCACCCACAGTGTAACCACAAAGAAGGCTAAAAGACCCCCGAACCGGGTCAACGTTACAGCCCCGACAGCAGCAATGTCACCTGGATGAGATGCGAAGCTGATGATAACTTCTGCTCCCCAGGAACTGGGCATTACTCCGAGAATAGTTTTTATCATGCTGCTAGTTCCAGGATCGGCAAGAGTTTCTAGTAATCCTCCACCCATGAGTGCGTACATGAGTGCCAATGTGGGGAACACAATAAGAAGTGCTAAAGCTTTTCCAATATCTCTTCCACGACTGCTTCCTCCCAATTTTGTTCTCAAGAGAGCGGAAATGACTGTACCGATCCAGAGGGCAGAAGATAATGTGATAACAAAAACGAGGACAATTATGGCCATCTGGATCATATTTAATCCAATAGGTTTGAGAACGGCTGTGAAAAAGCCAGTAATTGCTACGATAATAATAGCGTACAGAGGCAGTTCGCCCAGAAATTCTCCCAAAAGAACGTGACTCGGTTTGATAGGGGCTTTGAGAAAGATTTCCTGCTGCCCTGTTTGTACATCTCTCAACGTATAATTGATGGGGAATGTTATAAAAAAGATAAAGAACATGAACAGCATAATTTGTATCATAGCTACCGCAACCTGGGATAAGAAGAACGCAACAAATTCGTCGATGAGGGGGCTGACAAGTGCTGGTGCACCAAAAAGCACGTAACATGCTAAGAGCACTACTACCACATAGGGAAGGTAGGGTCTTATTGCTCTGATACTGCTTGTGCGGATGCGGTACTCGTTTTTTGCCACAATAAACCACTTAGGTGCTGGCATTTTTTTGTTCCCTCCACGCTAGCAACTCTCTCTCTTCAACGCCGCCTGTTATAGTTATGAATGCCTCTTCTAAAGTAGTAGAACCTGTCTGGGCAATGATGTCGTTGACTGTACCTAGTGCGATGAGGTTACCCTGGTTGATAATACCAATACGGTCGCACAGCTCTTCCACAATCGGTAGAAGGTGGCTGCAAATGAAGATGGTCCTTCCTGCTTTTTCTGCTAACCCTTTGATCAAATCTTTTACCATTAAAGCAGCCCGTGGGTCTAACGTGGAGGTGGGCTCATCGAGAAATAAAATGGGGGGATCGTGGATTACAGCTGCTGCTATCAGAATTTTTTGTTTCATTCCTCTGCTGTACCCTTCAAGGAGGTCGTTACGTCTGTCGGACAACTCAAACAACTTCAGTAGTTCTTCTATCCTTCCAGGTAAAATATTATGGGGAACATCGTATAACGCTCCCATGAACTCTAAAAACTCGTAGGCGGTCAACTTCTCGTACAATCCAGGTGATTCTGCAAGTAGTCCTGTTACCCGTTTCACTTCCATGTCTTCTTTTACAATGTCGTACCCATTTACGGTGGCTGTGCCGCTGGTGGGCTTGATAATGCAGTTCAGCAAGTTCACCGTGGTGGTCTTCCCTGCTCCGTTTGGGCCTAAAAGGCCAAAGGTTTCTCCCTCATACACGTAAAGGTCTAACCTATCTACGGCCTTGATCTCGCCTTTGCCGTAGTACTTGGACAACTTTTTTATGTCTATTAAGGCTCTCATCACTTTTTCATCTCTGTGTCATTTATAAATGCTTCCTTTCGGGTTGCGAGAAGCTGGTTAACCACGCTCTATTGGATGTTCATTAATCATACTCCTCTCTTGAGATACTTTTTCTTCCATTCTATCATGTCTTTCAGTGATTTTTAGCAACTGAAGACTTAACACGTAAACGAATTGGATCTTATCAAAATGAGGAAATTCCTTTAATCTCTTGAGAATTTCTTCCTTTATAGAATAGTATGCATGAAAGAAGCGTAAATGTCGATTCTCAATAGTAGTAGGCCCAATTAGAAGATGGTTATCGTGTTACACGTGTAACACTTTGCCTGTCTTTCTTACTCACGGTGATGATCTACAAATGTGATCAGGATGGTAGAATTTTCCATTGATGGATGTTGCTGACTCCTCAAATTGAACGAAACCTTTGAATACCCAAAGAAGGAAGACAGGATATGGAGAAAATGGAGAAAATGAAGAAATCGATGATGATATTGACGGTTTTTATGGTTATATTGATGACGAGTGTTTTTGGTGCTTCAGTTGTGTCAGAGATTCCTCTATGTACAGATGCAAATGATCAAAGGAATCCTGCAATTTTTGGTGATGTAGTGGTATGGATGAATCGGAGGAATGGTAACTGGGATATCTACGGGTTTAACCTTTCCACGTCTACAGAGTTTCAGATAATCACTAGTGGAAGTGAGCAATTTGCGCCTGCAATCTACGGGAATACTGTCGTATGGCGAGATGACAGAAATGGAAATTATGACATCTACGGGTACGACCTTTCAACATCAGAAGAGTTTCAGATAACCACAGATGAACGTAATCAAAGGGCTCCCGCGATTTACTGTAACGTGGTGGTATGGAGAGATCAAAGGAATAGAAATGATGACATATATGGGGCACTACTTGACACCAATTTTTGCAGAATGTCATTTTACACTCCGGCTCCTGTAGATACAATTAATCCTATGAAGCCTCTAGCTGAACACAGAATTTCACAGGCACAGAGCCTCCTTGAAGAGATACAGAAAACATGTGAAGAGTTCAAGGAGGAGAATGATCCACTCTACAATTCGTGCTGCATTGACGGATTGGATGAGGTAAAAGAGTTTTTAGAGCTTGCAGAGAAATTTTATGCAAGTGGAAACTACGTTGCTGCAAACTACTGGTCGTTACGAGCACTGGAGCTTTTGCAGGCGATTCAAGAGTGCTACACACAGTAGTTCGAGAAATTCATCACCTATGCAAAAGGTAGGCCAGTCATGCAGAAGAACTATAAAGGAGCCCGCCTATCCAGCATCTGATTATAGGAAAAAACTTAAGTGATCAGAAGGAATAGTATTATATGGGAATCTAGATGCTAACTGACAATGAGATAAAAAGGGTAACAGAAGATGCCCTGGGCTTCAGAGCATGGGCAGAAACTCTAGAGGAGATCATCTGTTCATCAGAAACTCCCATAACTATCGGAGTCTATGGAAAGTGGGGTTCTGGAAAGACCAGTTTGATGCGGATGACTGAGGATTTGTTAGAAGAGAGAAATGTGGTAAAAACTGTTTGGTTTGATGCTTGGAAGTTTGATAAGACTCACGATTTACGAGTAGCCCTCATTGATACTGTTCTAAGGAAAATAAAAAAAGATGAAAGTGCAGATAAGTCCCTTAAAGAAAAGATAGAAGAACTCCTCAAGAGAGTAAACTGGTTGGGATTGGGGAAAACCACCCTCTCTTTGTTTACGCCACTGACACCAGAACAAGATGCAGGTCCCCTACTCAAGAGCCCAGAGGATGTTCCAGAGAAAGTGCTGGAATTGATTGGTGATTTTGAAGATGAGTTTAGAGTCCTCACCAGAGAATACATTGGTGATGAAGGAAGGTTAGTTGTATTTGTTGATGATGTAGATAGGTGCATCCCAGAAAAAGCCATAGATATCCTGGAGGCAATAAAGCTGTTCTTGAATGTTGAAGGATCTGTGTTCATCATTGGTGCTGATAAGAAGGCAATTGAGAAAGGTGTAAACCAAAAATATGGGAAAGATGTTGAAAACTGGGGAAAAAACTACTTGGACAAAATCATTCAGATTCCGGTTAATTTACCTCCCTTGAGGAAGGATATCATCACTGAACGGTTTATCAAAGGATTGAGTATATCTGAAGAAATAAAAAGATACGCTGATATTATTGCTGAGGTTGGTGATAACCCAAGAACCTTGAAACGACTCTTGAACCAGTTTGAGATTCAAAGGATATTGGCTTCAAAGAAGAAGCTTACAGTAGAAAGTAGGATACTGGCCAAGCTTGTGGTCATTGAATTTCGGTGGCCTAGATTCTACATGGATTTGATCAGCATGTATAGTGAGACTGGAACACATTTGGTTCAAATCTTGAGAGAGATCTCTGAGAGCACAGATACAGAAAGAGAAAAGAGGTTGGAAGAATGGAAAACGCTCAAAGGGTATTTTAATGATAGGAGATTGATGCAGTTCTTGCTGGAGGTAGAACCACTGCTTGCAGATATTGATTTAGATCATTACGTTTACATGGGGAGAAGTACTACAGAGCTAAGAGAAAGTGCAGAGAATTACTTTAATATTGCTTTTTCTTATTATGAGAAGGGAGATTATGAAAAGGCCATTGAAAACTATGATAAGGTTATAGACGCCGATCCAAAAAATGAAAAAGCATGGTTTGGCAAAGGTGCTGCCCTTAAAGAGCTGGATGAATTTGATGGAGCCATAGAGTGTTTCGAAGAAGTTACTGGTATCAATCCAAAAAATGAAAAAGCATGGTTTAGCATGGCCACTGCTTTTGAAAAAGTATATGAATTTGGAGATTGGGAGACTCCACCCTTTGAAGCAGCCATAGCATGTTATGATGAGATAATAGAACTCAATCCAGAAAGTGACGAGGCATGGTATAGAAAAGGCGGTGTATGGGAAGAAGAAGGAAACTTAATCTCAGAAGTGCGCTATGATGAGGTTGAAGTGCCTTATGGTGAGATTGCATCCTATAAAGAAGCCATAGCATGTTATGGTAAAGCTGTAGATATCAATCCGAAAAATGAACAAGCATGGCTTTGCAAAGGTCATTTACTTGAGCTCCTGAAAGAGTATGATGAAGCCTTAGTATGTTATGACAAGGTTATAGATATCAATCCGAAAAATGAACAAGCATGGCTTGACAAAGTTGATATACTTAGAAAACTCGAAAAACATGATGAAGCTTTAGTATGTTATGATAGGATTACTAAACTCGATCCAAAAAATAAATGGGCATGGATTCATAAAGGTGATATACTTACAAGACTCGAAAAGTATAATGAAGCCTTAGCATGTTATGATAAGGCTATTAAACTCGATCCAAAAAATGAACAAGCATGGCTTGGTAAAGGTGTTAACCTTGAAAAACTGGAAGAGTATAATGGAGCCATAGAGTGTTACAAAGAAGTTACTGATATCAATCCAAAAAATGTAAAAGCATGGTTTAGCATGGCCGCTGTTTTTGAAAAACTATATGAATCTGGAGATTGGATGATTCCACCCTTTATTGAAGCCATAGCATGTTATGATAAGATCATTGAACTTAATCCAAAGAACAAAGACGCTTGGCAAGCCAAAGGTCGCCTTCTTGAAGAACTTGGTGAAAAAAGTGACGCCAAGAAATGCTTTAAAATGGCGAAAAAATCGGATTAAGGTGAGGCCAAAAGCTGTCGATCTCCCGAAGCTGCCGATTTCAAATTTCAAATGAAGCAATTGTCCTCTTGATTCTTGCGATTTTTTGTATAATTGTTTTGAAACTTTGCAAGGATTATCAATATGTTGTTTTTCCTTCTTATTGCTTTCTTTCGCTTTTTCAACTCCCAACAGTTTCGAGATATCATATTGTCAAACACATGTCCCCCCATTTCTGAAGATTAAAACACAACATTCAAGATTAATGAAAACACAAAAAAGAAAAAAATAAGTTATTTCTTCTAATACGGAATCGTACTCAATGTTACATTCAATGTCGTACTGCCTGTAATATCTAATTTGGCATCAATGTAATCCTGGACCACCTTTTCCAGAATGGTGAGTGGCACACCTCCACAGCAGAGCACCACGTGGTGAAACTCTTTAATATCAAATTGGTCGCCTAATGCATCCATCGCTTTTTGGCGCAACTCCAGCATTTTTATCATGCCCACTTTGTATCCTGTGGCCTGGGCAGGTAAAACAATGTAGCGTTCCACCTCGTGAGAGTATCTGTCTGTGCCGAGGGCTTCCTTCATGTATGCTTTTGCTTCTCCTCGTGTCCACTTCATGGCGTGAATCCCGGTATCTGCAACCAGACGGACAGCACGCAACAACTCCATGTCCAGTCGCCCAATGTTACCGTAGGGATTGTCCTCGTATAATCCCATCTCCCACGCTAACTGTTCAGCATACAATGCCCATCCCTCTGCATATCCATTCAATATGACGTCATTCCGAAATAAGGGTAAATCCATTTCTTGAGCAATGGAAACCTGAAAATAGTGGCCAGGAATAGCTTCATGGTACGCAACTGTAGGCATTCGGTACTTGAGAATCAACGAGTCGCCCACACCAGTATGGAACGCACCAGGACGCGAGCCATCTAGAGAGGCACCCACATAGTACCCACCTCCTCCGCCGAATGATGTCTCTCCAATGATTACTAGTTCTGCTTTGGGGCGTATATCGAACACTTCGTCCAGCTTTTGAGAAACTTCATCGAGTAGTTCTTCATAGGTCTTGATCACTTCATCCTTTCCCGCCTGGGTGTATGTACCAATGTAACCACCATCTGCAATGGCACGGTTTACCAGATCATCCAGGTTACCATCTGATGGGTAGCCCAGCTCATCAAAGACAGTACGCATCTCTTTTTGAATGCGTTCGACTTCTGCCAGCCCTATCTGGTGGATTTCTTCAGCTGTCAATTCTGTGGAGGTTTCGTGCCGCAGCATGTATGCGTAGTATTCATCGCCCTTGGGGAACTTCCACACGCCCGCATCGGATGTGGCAACAGTCTCCAGGTATTCAAGGTACTCCAGTAACATCAGGTAAGCAGGAACGACAGATTCTTCCACCTCTGTTAATGCAGCGTCAAGCAGAGCTTCTTTTTCTTCTTCACTTACATTAATCTCCTCTATTTTTTCGTCGAAGTACGTGTACAATAAAATCGATTTCCCATCGATCGATGCTACATCTCGGGAGCTGGAGTAAAGAAAGTCAATCACTACGTAGTTCGTCATCCTTAGAATGAAACTTGGTGGTACGGCACCTGCTTCCTTCCGTAATTTTAACCCTTCTATCAACTGGAAAACCTGCGTATCCACCTGGGATAACCGAGAGATGTAGTCTTCAGCATCCTGTTTGTTGGTAAGGGGATGGTACTCTGTGAATAGCCGAACCAACTCATCGTGGTAGCTGATGAGAAAGTGGTGCATCAAATAGTCGTAGTACATAAATTCGTGGCCGCGCACTAAATCATTTAAAAACCATTCATACACATCGTACGAGATCTGCTGCTCATACGTAAGTGTGGACCGATCGTAAGTCCGCAGCAAATCCAGAATAGCAGCCTCCAATTGCTGGGTCTCTCTAATATACTCGTCAGAAAGGTTATTCAGTTGATCGTTGCGCAACCCAAACCATTCAGAAATCCCCAATTCTGTGAGCCTTTCAGGATATCGTAATAACAGCTGTTTGTACGACTCGTCAAAGAACTCATCAATGGTCAATCCTTCCAAATCGGCTATAATGTTGTCTATTAAAGATTCAGTCGGCTGTACAGGAACAGATTCCGAGCTTTGTCCAATACAGCCCATCAATCCCAGTATCACGAAGAATACAGCGATCCTGTATGCAGTTATAACCAGTTTCCTCCTCTTGATATCTCTTATACGGGTTTTCATGTTCATCCATCTCCTTTTTCATTTTGTAGGTTCAAGCTTACTACAATAAATAGTAGCTATTACTATGTGATAGTAATATCTTATATAGTTTTCGGCTGATGGGATTGTCGAGTTTTTGGTGATTCTCTCACTTTTGTTACACGTGTAACAATATATTGTTTTTTATTAACAACATTCTGGATTCTTGATATTTTAGGAAAAAAGAGTTCATCCGTTGTTCTATTGATGGGCAGCATATCACATGCAAAAGCTTCATTGATTGTTACAGGTTCTCTTTTAGATGAGGACTCCAATAACATAGGCGAGAGTGCCAAACTGCATTATTGAGATTATTCTCCCTTTTAATTTCAGAATATTCGTTACTGAGTGATTTTTCAAAAGCGAAGCTGACACCAATACATATGAGATCACTGGAACCATAATAAGAACAAAAAACATAATATCTCTGTACAAGGCAGAATCAATTTTGACAAAGAGGGGGAGCGGATCAAGGACAACAATTATCATGTACAATACAACAGAAATTTCAGCAGCTCCCCGCCTGGAAAATCGGACAGGTAATGTTATAACCCCTGTTCGTTCATCACCTTCAACATCTGCTATGTCAATCATTATTTCAACAGCTAACCCCACAATGAACGCCATGACAGCAAAGTAAACAACTAATGGTTCAAGTGTTGTATCAGAGATGATGGAACCAAACACAACCACTGCAGCAAAGCCGTAGGCAACGATCACATTCTTTAATAAGAGTATTCTTTTGAAATAACTGTACAAAAAAAGCAAGGGGAAATGCACCACAACAAAGAGTGAGGTCACCCTGTTCAGGAAAAGAGATACCATGAAAGCAGCAATGAAGAGCACTAATCCTAGTAGTAAAGCACTCTTCCTTTTTGTTAGTCCCTGTACGAGGGGTCTGTCAACTCGGTTGTTAGTTTTGTCTGCTTTATAATCATAGTAATCATTGATGGCAAAGGTGGCCATAGATAACACTAAAATGACCACAACCCCTATCACATAATCTATTTAGAGGCCAGTCAAATCTCTTGAGAGTATTCCTGAGACAATGACAGCAGAACTAGCAAATAAGGAATTATCAAATCGTGTCAAGGAGAGGAAGGCTTTCATAGGTTCTCTCTGACTAACTCAATGAGGTCATCAAGGCTTTTCAATGCATTCATCTCTTTTTGGTTGATGAACAGAATCAATTCTTCGTTTTTCATGAACGCGGATGGGAACTTTCCCTGGATTTTGTATTTTTCTGTGAACTCATCTCTGTGGAGGAATTCAACATTTATGTCAAGACTCTCAACAAAGTTTTTCCACTCACTCTTCATGCCCAGATTACCGAATGTAATCGCACACAGATTGCACGGATATGTCTGGGGGGAAGTTATTTTGTGTGCATAATCGACAATCGTATTCAATAAGCCGCTATCTGCATTGTAAACAAAAATAAGTGTTCTTCCTTTGTTTTCAGAAGTATCACTCATGATTAGATCACCTCTGTTAGGAGATGTGTGCATTTCCATATTTTTATAAGTTTCGATTGTTAATTGTTGATAGAATAACATCAAAAAATTCAAAGAGAAAGAGAGCCAAAAATGTGGAGTAAAGGTGAAGTAGATGGCAAAACGGAAATGTACAATCTGTGATTACACGTATGATAAAGAAGAGGGCGACCAGCCAGAGAAAGAACAGCGTGGAGTTTAATACCTAGATAGTTCTTCACAGGTTGATCCAGGATTCACGTTTTCGGTGGATGGAACCCTTCTGAGTTCATAAATTGTCCTTTTATCGATGATATGTACGTAATAAAGATAAGCTACCTAAATGTTACACGTGTAACATATCATCCCCAGAACTTCTCTGAGCCCATAAATCATCTCCAACAGTTCCATAACAGTGACAAAGAAATGAACAGATTTTTTTTTCTTTTCCCCTGATACTAGATCGATCTATGTGTTACAGTTTCAAGTTAAAATAAGGCATCTGGCATCCTTTTCAAGCTTATTTGCTGCTCTTTGATAGAGTGGATTAAGGCAGCTTCTTAACCATGTCTGCAAGCTCTTCCTTTGTAAATGCCCTGAGTGTGATGGTTCTGACGTTCCCGAAGGAACCAAGACTGAGGTTGAAGGTCATAGCCACTTCATCACTGGGGGCTTCTCCGATGGCCACATAGTCGTATTTACCCATGACTGCGTAGAAGCCTATGAGCTTACCTCCCATGGCTTCCCAAGCTTTGATGCCGTTCTCAATTCTCTGGGGTGCATTCTTGATATCTTTGATCCCCTGATTCGTAAATTTCATCAAGGTAATATAGGTTGGCATGACTTCATTTTTTCTTAGCTTCTTATAAGGGTTTCGGGCTTTCGAGTGTTATAATTTTATGGTTGGCAGCAATCTGGCAGTCTTGATGAAAATACCTTTAAAGATTTTGTCAGGAGCCTCAATTTTTTGGGCAATTCTTTTAGAGTCAATGAATTCTTGAGTGCAGAAGCTGTTGGATGTTTTCAGAAATTGAAGGATGTTTATGGATTCTAATTTATCTTAAGGGATTGTCACGTCTTCGAAGGATGAAGAACTCCAATCTGGCTATCATCTTTTCGGTTAATGTGACAAAAGGCAATATTTGTTACACGTGTAACAGAAATGAGAAATGTTCATAGTGGAACAATCTAAGAGGCAACCTGTATGAGCATAACGACCACCCACGACCACCACCTTTTTAACAAAAGGTGCCTATCAGTATCATGCTCGCATGGATTTTGATGGCAGCTCTCCTGTTACAGTCGCCGGAGTACCCATACGAGATAGGAGAGTATGCTGTCACCATCAACATATCAGAGGGGAAAGTCCATGAAAGGATTGATATTACCTTGGAGAACTACGATTCTCTTGATATTTTTGAATACAGCTTCTTGTATCCTCTAGAAAACCTGGAAGTATACGACACCACAGGGAGTATCAAGCACGAGATTCGAAGTGATCTCTTACTGTGCTACGTCAATTTGAGAGGGTCTCGACAGTACACCTTTACTATTGAATTTGATACTGCAGGATATACAAGTCCAGTAAAGGAAGGAAAATGGGTTTTTTCTCCTATATTTCAGTTTTCTGTTCCTGTTCACAATTTTTACATTGAAATTACCATCCCTGCAGACATGGCAGTGGTCTCCCCTATATATCCTACTCCTACCTCCTTTTACTCGTACAGGGAGAGTTTAGTGGTGAAGTGGAAGAAAGAAGATCTAGAGGAGGGAGAGGAGTTTTTGATACTTTTGGGGTACAAACCAGTGACTACTCCTTCCTCTCAACGGTTTCTCATCTATTACTTGGGTATAACAGCTTCTTTGGCCTTTGTTACGGGATTATACCTGGGCAGGAGAGAAAAGCCACGACCCGAGTACGTGGTGGCAGACGAGAAGGTAGTACTGGATGTGATAAAAAAGGCAGGGGGAAAAATCATTCAGAGTGATCTAGTAAAAAATACAGGATTTTCCAAAGCGAAGGTTTCAAAGATTCTTTCTGAGCTTGAAAGCAGAAATGTGATACGGAAAGAGAAGTACAAACGCAGTAATCTCATTTTTCTGGAAGAGTAACTTCAATTTCTATTGAAGGTTATAGAAACCTATAAAAAGGTACAGAAACTAGGAAATACATGAAAAAGAAAAATGTATTGATTGGTGTCATCATTGTCAGTGCAATTATTGCAGGTGGGTTAGCTGTCATACAGAGCCAACGCTCTGCTTATGTGGTGGAGGAGCTCTACTATGAGGAAGCTCTTGAAATACCTCGTGAGAAAACAGTAGACTACAGTGAAGGAGCCCCACCTCCTATGGCTGAAGAAATGGCTGCTGCTCCTTCGGGAGAGAGAGCACCTGCTGCACCTACAGAACCAAAGGTGATCAAAACCTCGTACATGTCGTTAGAGGTGGAAGAGTTTCGAAAAGCTGCAGATGCAGTAGGCGACATTGCCAAGAGTTATGGCTATCATAATGTG
>Ga0209427_10002330_pt1 | contig 22335 bp, 19 predicted proteins | sample DeeMarSWOR136_30_FD_187465 | JGI IMG/M metagenome (GOLD analysis project Ga0209427, IMG submission 187465) | Marine sediment microbial communities from White Oak River estuary, North Carolina - WOR-1-36_30 (SPAdes) (version 2) | ecosystem: Environmental > Aquatic > Marine > Intertidal zone >...
CGGTGCTCGTAATCGTACGCGAAAAATCCCGCACCGTTAAGTTTCTTGTCAGCTCGATTACGATTACGCGCACGAGCACGACTCCCATATAGTCGAATTTCATTCGACAGGACTGAAGCCCTCAACTTAAAGTGGAGGGCCGTTCACTCTTTCGATTCATAAATTCGATGACGAATTTATTGATTCAGGACTTAGTGCTCAGTGAGCATTTGCATTATTTTGATTCGTCAAAATAGGTATATATATTTGCGAATCGAAGCACCAAGGAAGGCAAAGGAGAGATATCATGGAAGATTTTAAGGTTCTTGTGGTGGACGATGAGGAAGACTTTGTCAAGACCCTTTCGGAACGGTTGGAGATGCGCGACCTGAAGCCCGATGTGGCCATGAACGGCGAGCAGGCTTTGCAGAAAGTCCAGCAGGAAGAACCACCCGTCATGATCCTAGATCTGAAGATGCCCGGTATGGACGGCTTGGAAGTCCTGCGAAAGGTTAAGAAGGCTTATCCCAAGACCCAGGTGATTATTCTTACCGGAAAGGGAACAAAGAAGGACGAGGAGGAAGCCCGGAAAATAGGGGCTTTTGCGTACTTACGGAAGCCTGTGGAAATGGACGTTCTCGTGGAAACGATGAAACAAGCCCATGAGAAGTTCAAAAAGGTTAAGCATGAGGTGGATACGGCTTTCATGGCTGCAGCGATGGCCACAACCGGTGAAGTCGATCTGGCCAGAGAAATGATGGAGGAAGAAAAAAAGGAAAAGAAGAAATGAGAGCCTGTGGGGCATAAAAGCGACATTGGCCGCGTCAGTCCAGGTGCAAGACCCCACTGATGTAAAATGGTGCAGGCTTACCCCATAAGCTCTGCCACTTCTTATTTGCCACCTAATAGGCCGGCCCCTTTTCAATCTAAAAGGGCTGCTCGGCATGGTCATTTTGTTGAGATCTCTATTCTTCTGCAACGAAGCTGTTGCCAAGCCCCCAATAAGCCAAAAGACGTCAGGAATAGGATATGCTGGGAGGTGACATAGATCATGGAAGAGCTTCGGCTTCTTCTCGTTGATGACGAAGAACATTTTCGACAAGTGCTGGCCAAACGTCTGTCCAGAAGGGGCATGGCGCCTGAGCAGGCCGGAAGTGGAGAAGAGTGCCTCAACCTGCTGGAAAAGCGACCGATGGATGTTGTTATTCTGGATGTCAAGATGCCGGGAATGGACGGCCTCGAGGTGCTCCGACGAATCAAGGAAAGATATGAGAGAACGGAAGTCATCCTCTTGACTGGGTATGCAAACACGCAGGATGGGGTGGATGGTATCAAATCAGGCGCTTTTGACTATCTGAGCAAACCGGTGGAGCTGGACCACCTTGCGGGCAAGATTAAACAGGCCCATGAGAAGATCTTGTGGGAGGAAGAACGAAAGAAAGAGGCAGACTTCAGGGCGAGGATGGAACAGCGGATGGCGGCTGCAGAGAGGCTGGCCTCTTTGGGAACACTGGCGTCAGTCGTCGCCCATGAAATCAACAATCCTTTGGCCATCATCAACGACTCGGTGGGATGGATGCAACTTCTGCTCAGCAAGCCGGACATGGCTGAAATGCACATCAAAGGGCAACTGGAAAAAGGCCTGGGCAAAATAGCCAAGAGCGTCGAGAGGGCCAAGAAGGTCACCCATCAACTTCTTGGTTTTGCAAGGAAGGATGACTCCGTGGTCTCAGAAGTGAATCTGAGCCAGCTTGTCGAGGAAGCGGTTCAGCTGGTGGAAAAAGAGGCGAGTTACAAAGAAATTGAATTCGTGCAGGAGGTGGATGCCTCTCTAGACAGCATAAGGAGCGATGCCTTTCAGTTGAGACAGGTTTTGATCAACCTCCTGACCAATGCGATCCATGCCACAGGCCCGAAAGGCCGGATCAAGATCAGGCTTCAGAAAGACGGAGAGCAGGCGATCCTCACCATACAGGACACAGGGCAGGGCATTCCTCAAGAGGACCTGGAAAGGATTTTTGAACCCTTCTTCAGCACCAAACCAACCGGGGAAGGGACAGGCCTCGGCCTTTTCGTCACTCGGGGTATTGTGGAGAAACTCGGGGGTACCATTGAGGCGGAAAGCCGGCTCGGAGAGGGGACGGATTTTCGAATTACGCTCCCGAGAGTTTATCAGAATGAGGGCAGTGTGGAAGCAGAGGGCCGGACGGATTGGTTAGAGAAAGAGAGGGATACGGCGAGCAAGCCGACAACACCGGGAGAAAAGCCGTCATGAAGAGGGAGCCCATAAAAGTATTGCTCGTGGATGACGAGGAAGATTTCGTTGAGATGCTATCCCTCAGGCTCGAGACGGTTGGAGAAGAGGTGACTTCTGCTTACAGCGGTGAGCAATGTCTTGAGATGCTGGAGGGTAAAGCCATTGACGTGGTTATCCTCGACGTGAAGATGCCCGGCATGGACGGAATTGAGACCCTCAGGGAAATCAAAAGGCGTTTTCCTGCGGTTGAGGTCATTCTGATGACGGGACACGGCACCATGGAAAGCGCTATTGAAGGACAAGCTCTGGGCGCTTTCGACTATCTCCTGAAACCCGCGGATTTCAATGAGTTGATGGAAAAGCTTGAGGCAGCCAGAAAAAGGAAGGTGGCAACGAAAGGCTAGTCTCGCGTCCCAGAAATTCCCATAATAATACCCAAAGAGGGAAAGGCCAGAATTGGATTTTAAGGGGGCCGTCGGGGGGTGGTCTTACAGACCCGCAAGCCAAATTCCCTCGGAGCATGTTGGACGCCCCCATCATGTCAATAGGGCACCTTGCAGGCCCAGGAGATGTAAGGTGTTTGATAGAGTATTCTTTGGGGCTGCCCGGTGAAAGATATGAGGGACAGGGGGCCGTTCCAAAGGCACGGGAGGTATGGTTGCGGGCTGGACGACCACCCCCCGACGCCCCTTGAGCAAGCGAGAACTTATTCAAGTTATTTCTGGGACGCGATACTAGCTGAGATCTTGCCTTTTGTGGAGAGCTAGTGCCCTTTGACGATGCCCAGCATGGACATGGCGATGAGCAAGGAAACCCAGAGCCCCAGGAACACATAGACATAGATTTTTTCCTTGAGGTATGCAAAAGCAGCGGCGAACAGCCCCCACAGGGCGCAGCTGCACCCCATGGCCAATCCAAACTGGGTGAACCCGTCACCTTTCGTGAAGTTTCTAAAGTAGAAGTGCCCGCCGGGAAATCCTCCCCCCACTTCGTCCCAGATTGTGGCGGCGTCCTTGCCCTCGAAAATGGCTGCGAAAAGGTAGTGGGGGTTGAGAACATTGTTGTCCGGAAAGGACACGGCAATCACCGGGCCGATGGTGCAGATGATGCAGGCGCCAATCGTGATCCAGTAGATAATCTCTCCGTATACGACTTGTGCAATGGGTATCTTGGGCATTTCTTCGGCACTCATGGGATCCCCCCTTTCTAGCGAAGCTTCGCCTCAAACCGAGCAGTTCGTGACGCAAATATCGCATTGCCTGATGCGAAGCGATACTGGATACTTGATGCTAGATTCTGGATAAATCAAAAAAGAATTCCTTTTAAATCCAGTATCCCGGCCTGCCAGCGCCTGAGGCGCAGCAAATGACGGGCAGGCAGTGACCAGCATCCAGCATCTGTTTGACTCTGGCACCTCAATATATCGAAACTTGATATTAATGCGCCTTAGGCGGATGAATCCGCCTTAAGCGCATAAATGTTAAGATCTTGAGCTATGAAGACAGCTAGTTCCCTGTCCGTAAACGCCGTATTAGGATGCGGATTTTGTAAATCTTATGATAGCGCGTGTGACGGCCCCGAAGACCACCAAAAAGACCAGACCGGTTACCCAGATGGGAACCTCCCCCAGGACACCAAGCATGTTGAGGCCTTTTGTGAGCAAGCCGAAGCACGCGAAAAACATGAATCCAATGAGAAGATACCGGACAAAGCCGGCCTTGACTCTAATCAGGATGAGGGCTCCCAGCAGTCCTCCGAGTACCTGGCCGACCAACCAGGGCGCTGCAAATATGGGAATGATTGCGCCGTGGAGCAGATAGGGCCAGACAGCGATACAGTCTCCCATTCCAAGGAGGACCCCGCTGTTCGCAGCGGCCACCTTCAGAGGAACGGCCATGATCAGGTTTTGAGCAGGGACGATGGCCCAGCCGGCACCCAGACCAAAAAATCCGGAGAGTACGCCGACGCCGATGATGGCCCCCAGGACGGCACCGGCCCTGGTCAGGGGATAGTCCACCACTTTGCCCAGAGAATACTCGTAGTAAGGTTGGGATAGCTTTAGCCACGTCGTGAAACGGTCCACCCGCTTCACCTCGGGCCACTCTATTTTCTTCCCCCCCACAAGAAAATACACAGCGAGGGAGCAGAGGATAATCCCAAGGGCAAGTCTGACAAACCCTTCACCGGTTGCCCCCAAGTGTTTGGCGACATAAATGGCGCCCTGCGCGCCGCTGAACGCGCCTATGCCATAAGCGGCGGCGCAAAAGATGCAGATTCGCAGATTAGCCAGCCCGCGTTTCATAAAAGGTCCCGTTGACACCAGACCGCTGAACATGGCGACAATGAGGCCCGTGGCCCTCACGATGAGGCTATCCACCGGGGTGAAGGCCAACATAAAGGGGGTGAACAGAACCCCGCCCCCGATCCCACCGATGACGGCCACGAGGGCGATGGCAAAACTCAGAAAGAAAAACCCAAAAAGCCATGCCCACATCACGGGCCCCGGCATACCTCCGGGAGGTGTTTCCCTGCCCATGGATATAAGCGCCAGGGCGATGTATGAAATAATGAGCACACCCAGCATGATGTTGACTTCGAGCCAAGGGGATCTCAGCAACCTGCGCATCTCATTTGTCCCTTTCTATACCGAATGCAAATGAACCTCTTTGAATGGATCAACGGGTCGGGTAATTTCATGGCATTGTGGCCTAGAGGCGCGGCATCCTATCAGGAACCAAAATAAAAGGGCATCGTCCTATAACGGTCTGAGAGGAGATCGACTCGATGGCTCGGCCAGACCGGGAGGTTAACCCTGATTCAAAACCGATGATTTATTTAGAATAGCCAGTCCCTGCAAGAGGCCTTCACGCCTCCCTTGGAGAAAAAGGCCTTGAGCCTTACTGGCAAAGGGATTGCTGCTCAGCAGGGTCCCGCCTGTCCTCGGGAGGGGGGAGCAGCCTTAAAGTTTCAGAAGCTCGTAACATAAGACAGAAACGATGTCAATCTCAATGGGATCCCATAAAGAAGGCTCCGAAATGGGAATGGTCTTCGTTTTGGGCAAAGGTCATGGGATCACCCCGTATTTCTTGAGCTTGGCATGGAGGGTCTTGCGGGTAATGCCCAGCCGCCTTGCAGCCTCACTTTTGTTGCCTCCCGTGGATTCCAGGGCGTTCAGTATGGTCGCCTTCTCGACTTCTTCCAGGGAGATGTCCTCCGGGAAAGGCGCCGCGGGCTCTGAGCCCTTTTTCTCAATGGATTGATCGAGAATAAGAGGAAGATCATTCCCATCGAGATATTCAGATCGGGCCAGGACCACGGCTCTTTCAACAGCGTTCATGAGTTCCCGCACATTGCCCGGCCAATCATATCGGATGAGTCGATCCATGGCCTGTGGGGTTATTCCCTTAATATTTTTATGGTTTTTATCTGAAAAGCGTTCCAGAAAATGCTGGGCCAGAAGGGGGATATCCTCTCTCCTTTGCCTCAAAGGGGGAATGCTCAAGGTCACCACGTTGAGGCGATAGTACAGATCTTCGCGGAACCCTCCCGCTTCCATCTCTTGGAGAAGATCCGTATTGGTTGCTGCGATCACGCGAACATCGACTTGGACGGGCTCATTGCCACCCACACGGGTCAGTTCTCGTTCCTGAAGCACGCGCAAAAGCTTCACCTGCATAGCCTGGGACATCTCGCTGATCTCATCCAGAAACAGGGTTCCCCGGTGGGCTTGAACGAATCGCCCCTCCTTTCGCTTGTACGCACCGGTGAAGGCGCCTTTCTCATGTCCGAAAAGCTCTGATTCAAGCAGGGTTTCGGTGATGGCCGCGCAATTGATTCTCACAAAAGGACCCTCTTTCCGCCCACTGTTGAAGTGAATCGCACCGGCGATCATCTCTTTGCCTGTACCTGATTCACCCGTGATCAAGACGGTGGCTTCGGAGGGGGCGACCTGCGCCACAGTCTCCAGGAGTTTGACCATGGCCGGGCTTCGGCCGATGATGTGCCGTGTGTCGAATTGACTGCCCAGAGTCTCCCGGAGAAGGCGGTTTTCTTCCCTGAGGTGGGTGTGGTCCATGGCCCGTTCCATGGCTAGTCGGAGTTCGTCGAAATCAAGGGGTTTGGTGAGGTAGTCGTAGGCCCCGTTTTTCAGGGCTTCTACGGCGGACTCCACCGAGGAGTAAGCGGTCATAATGATCACCGGTATGGCCGGGTTAAAGGCTTTGATTTCACTCAGCGCTTCCAGGCCTGAGACTTTGATCATGCGGATATCCATGAGAATCAGATCAAAGGCCTGCTGGTGAACCTTCTCGATGGCTGTGGAACCGTCGTCCGCTTCAAGAATGGTGTAACCCCAGCCCGTCAACAGGGTTCGCAACATCGTGCGATGCGCTGAATCATCGTCAACGACGAGTATGGTGCCTTTCTTTGTCATTGCTCACTTGCCCTTGGTCATTTGTCATTGGTCATTCGTCATTTGACATTTGAAAGCACGAAAAATTGTTTTTGTGAGGATTTATATCTTTGAAAAAAATCGCAAGTCCTCATATCAAACGCTCCGTGCTGATAGACCACTTCTGGAAGCGGTCTCCGGCTCTTTCTGAAAGAGCATATCCCAAAAGAGATTTCTCAGGAGCATACCCTGGACTGATCTTTGAGGGTTTACGCTGCGGAAGCCCTGGCAGAATCTCCCGTTCCCACATACGCCTGAGGTCTCTAAACCCTCAAAGATCAGTCCAGCGCCTCTGAAGGTAATGGATATGCTCTTGAAGAAAGAGCTAGGGACCGCGAACACCCACGTTACAGGGACCTTTTTTTTAAAGATCCAAAGTGTTACGTTTTTCATTTCTAGCCGTGCCCACCGGGTCCTGCGCCTCGTGCCTTGGGCCGTCCATTCGCGGAGGTCTGTTCGTGTGGACTTCCTGGCAGAAAAACCGTTACGGTCGTGCCTTTTCCGACCTTGCTTTCCACTTTCACCTCGCCCTTATGGGATTCAATGATTTTGTGCACAATGGCAAGACCAAGACCTGTTCCTGTCTGCCTCGTGGTAAAATAAGGATCGAAGATGTGCTCCAAGTCCTGCTCGGGAATGCCAGGTCCCGTGTCCGTGACGTCGATTCTGACTCTGGGGGGTTGGGTCTCCTTAGACAGGGCGACCGTCATGGTTCCCCTGTTCTCCATTGCTTCGATAGCGTTCAAAAAGAGGTTGAGGAAGACCTGGTTCAACCTGTCCGGATCAACGGACGCGGGGGCGATTTCGTTAGGCAAAACCGTTTCGACTTTGATCTCTTTTGCCTGGGCTTGCTTCTCCACGAGCTTCACAGAATGCCTGATCAGACTCTGCAGGTCAGCCGGTTTTTTCTGGACGGCCATGGGACGGGCAAACTCCAGAAGCTGGCCGATCACCCTGTTCAAGCGATCCACTTCCCGAATCATCACTTCGGCGGTCTTCTGATCCTCGGGCACATCCCGATATCGCTCTCGGAAATAGGTGGCAAAGCCTTTAATGGAGCTCAGGGGATTGCGTATTTCATGGGCGATTCCCGCTGCAAGCCTTCCGAGGGAGGCCAAGCGCCGACTGGTTTCGATTTCCCTTTGGAGGTCCCGAACTTCGGTTAAGTCCCTGAAGAGGATGACATGTCCCAAAAAGGCCTCTTCCTCTCCCTCTAAGATGGAGACGCTCACGTCCAGAGGGATCGTCCTTCCATCAGCCAGGGGACAATCCATTTCTTTTTGAAGAACCCTTTTGACCTGATTCAGTTCTTTTATGAGACCCCACAACGGCAGTGGGATTGCCTCAGTGGCTCTCTTCCCGACCATCTCACTGGAACGCTGGCGAAGGATGGACTCGGCGGCTTCACTGAAAGAGACGATTCTGCCGTTGGCATCTAAGGCAATGAGGCCCACGGGCATATGGTCAACCACGTTGTCTGAGAAGGCCTTGATTCTAGTAAGAGACGTCCTGGTCGTTCGGTAGGCCTGGGCCAAGAAAAGTGAGAAAATGCCGGCAAAGCCGATGAGGAGGAGTACAAGCGCCATGAGGATGGTGTGGCGGGTGTCTTCCTTTCTGGCAGCCTCGATGGGGCCCATATCCAAGCCGACAAAAATTATTCTTCCTGGGTCGGGGTCGAGTTGGGATTCATAAGGGCGGTTGGGGTACCTGGGCCGGTGCCTCATCATACCATGGGGTCCCCGAAAAGGGATCTGGGTCGGTGAAAAGCGGCGGAAAACCTCGAAAATGTCAAGACCACTCGAGTCAGATATCTGACGCCATTGGACTGTCTCGGCGCGGGAGATTTTTTCGAGATCCAAATCGGTGCCATAGGAAGAGCCTATTCGAAGGGGATCGCTGTCGGCCAGAATAGTGCCCCAAGTGTCCGTCACAACGAGGTGGACAATATCGGGCTGCTGGGCTGTTTCCACGAGCAACTCCTGAAGTCGAAAGGCTCCGGCACGCCTGCCCATCATACCCATCATCCCGGTTCGGGCCCCGGCTTCAAAGGACCGAATGAGAGCAGCCCCTTTCTCAGACAAAAGGCGGATCATGTCCTCTCTTTGCTTGTCTATGTTCTGAAGCGTCCAAAAAACAAAGATGGTCACCAGCACAGCCACGGCCCCCAGAATGAGCCATGGGGGAACCGCAAACCAGTAACCTTTTTTCGCCTTGTCTGCCATGATGTCCTAATAGAGCAAAATATGGGCCAGCGTCATGGGCATGGTCAAATTCCCTCTGTGAAGCTGTCCGACAACCGGCTTCCTCTACCCTGGCGCCTGTGGAGTAATTCCGTGCAATCGTCATTCCGGACGAGCTCACCAGCGGTGGGCGAGATCCGGAATCCAGAAAAACTTAGCAATGTCAATCGACCTGGATCCCCCGCCGCCAAACCGGAGGCGGGGGATGACCAATTACCACACAGTCTCCTCGGGAGTGAGAAGGCGTCAAAGCCGGAGCCACAACGCATTGGTTTGGCATTTCCCATGAATCAAGAAAAAACGCCCGGTGTCGGCAAGTGCTCAAAAGAAGCCGAATACTTTTTACCCAACTGTATCGAAAACATGAGTAAAAATTACCCATTTTTTTGAGAATTGCAAGACCAAAAACAGGCTCGTTCTTGGGGTTAACAAAATTAATGTAGTGATTGCAGGCTATTATGGTTTGAAAACGTATTTGGCACGCCCTTTGCCTTAAGAAATAGACAAAAGCACACAGAATCTAAAGGAGGCAGAAGATGAAAAAGACGTTGGCAGTTGCAGGAATCATTCTTTTGGTAGTGGCTATTGCCGTCCCGGTCCTGGCCCATGGCCCGGGTTGGGGAAGAGGGCGGCATATGCAAGGCTACTGGCAGGGCGGTCAAGGCGGTTGCCCGCAGTACGGTCCAGGTTATGCCAATCTCACGGAGGAGCAGCGGGCCGAACTCAACACACTTCACCAGAAATTTTATGATGAAACCGCCCCTATCCGCAACGAGGTGTGGGCCAAAAGGGCTGAGCTGAATACCCTTTTGAATACGTCCAACCCGGATGCCGAAAAGGCAAAAGCCCTTCAGCAGGAAATCAGCGACTTGAAGGCAAAGATGGCCCAGGCTCGTCTTGACTTTGCGCTCGATGCTCGCAAGGTGGACCCCAATGCCCGCATCGGCATGGGTCCAGGGCGTGGACGGGGTTACGGCAAAGGCTACTGCCCGCGAGCCGAAGGCTACGGCCCTGGCCCCGGTTACGGTCACGGTCCGGGACACTATGGCCGGCACATGGGCGGCTACGGCCCCGGCATGGGCTACGGCCCCGGCTCTTGCTGGAGGTAAACCACATTGCTCTGGGGGTGGACAGGAAATCCACCCCCAATTTATGCTCGCCAAATGCAACCCCCTCTGTTATTTTACTCACCTTTGCGCCAGTATCATGTCCCAGAAATAACTTGAAGAAGTTCTTGCTTGCTCGAGGGGCTGTTGGGATGTGGTCGTCCCTTGTCGCACCGTAGCCTCTTGACAGCCATAGCTTTAGCGGCGGCGGTTGGCGAAGGCGCATTTGTCCCGACGTAGCCCTAGGCGAAGGCGGAAGCCCGCCCGCGGGAGGGGATAAACCCCTCCCCTACATGAGATTCAGGTTTGCATGATGGTGTTTTGAAGACCACCTCCCGACGGCCCCTCGAGCCCAATTTTGGCGATTCCCTCTTTGGGAATTATGATAGGGATTTCTGGGACACGATATTGGCAGCGTGTCCTATAAATACTTTTAAAAGTTCAGTGGAGGTTAAATGGAGTCGGTCAGAAAAGTGATGGACTCGAGAAATGTGGCTGTTTTCGGGGCCTCACAAGATCCACACAAGCCGGGGGCGATGCTCCTCAATGTCCTGAAAGAAACCGGGTTTCAAGGAAAGGTGGCCGGCGTGAATCGCCGCGGGGGTGAGGTCTTCGGATTTCCTCTGTATCGCACAGTGGGTGAGATCCCATTCTCCGTTGATCTGGCGGTTATGATCATTCCGCCGAAAGCGATTCCTGAGGCCCTCAAAGAGTGCGCCGAGAAAGGCGTGAAAGGCGTGGTGATCAGCTCAGAGGGGTTTGCGGAGACAGGAACGGCCGGGCGTGAGTTTCAGGAGGAAGTCCGAGATATCCTGCGAGCCACGGGCATGCGCGGCTTTGGTCCCAACACCATGGGGATCGTCAACACAGCCACAGGCTTGACCACCGGCTCTTTTTCCACAAAGCGCATGCTCAGACCCGGATCGATCGGATTCATCACGCAAACGGGAATCTTCGTCGGTGCGCTCCTGAGATACCTGAGCTCTATCGAAGGGATGCAGATTTCAAAGATTTTGGGACTGGGCAACAAGGTGGACGTGGATGAATCGGATGCTCTGAGCTATTTAAAGGACGATGAACAGACGCGCATTGTGGGCTTGTATCTGGAAGACATCCGTGATGGAAGGCGATTTCTGGAAGTAGCCCATGAAACCGTCGAACGGAAACCCGTGTTGATGGTCAAGGGTGGTCGTACTCCGGAAGGGTCAAAGGCCTCCATCTCCCACACGGCCAGTCTTGCAATGGATGATGCGGTGCTGGATGGGGCGTTGCGACAAGCCGGGGTTCTGCGTATGGGGGGTATTGAGGAACTGATTCAAGCGATTATGGGGTTCAAGTGCATGCCCCTTCCCCGTGGCGATCGACTGGCTTTTGTGACCTACAGCGGTGCGCAGGCCATCATGAGCATTGATGCGGCCACTCGGGAGGGTTTAAAGGTAGCGGAGTTTACTCAGGAGACGCAAACAAGGCTGGCTCGGGTCATTGCCTCGACTTCGAAAGCCCGAAACCCCATCGACATCTATCCTGACATGGTGGTTCACGGCTTTGAAAAAACCACAACCGAAATCATTCGTGCCTTGCTGAATGACGATGGGGTGCATGGCATCTTTGTCATTTCTTTCGGCATCTATGGCCCTGAACCCTATTGCCCCATGGTGGAGATCATCAAGGAGAACCTGACCAAGCCTGTTTTCTTTTCTCTTTTCGGCGCAAGGCAGGAAGTGGGAGCCTGTCAAGAATTCCTGGAGCAAGAAGGGATCCCCTTCTATCTGTTCCCGGAGACGGGCGTTCGGGTCTTTTCCCATATGAGGCGATATGCAAGGATGATTGAGAATCCCCGTTCCCGAACTACTTCCTCGGGAGCGCCTTGATGGTCTCCGCAATTTCTCGACTGAAGGCGTCCACCATGCGGCTCTGGGCTGCTACGAATGCCTCATATCCGCTGCCAGCTGCCGACTCGCTGTAGCTCGATCTTTTTGTCCAAAGGATGTCCTTGCTTTCTCCCTCCAGGATCGCCCACCGAGCAGCCATGGAGGTATTACCACCAAGTTCGCCGTCCATTTGAATGATCTCGATAACGATCTGGTAGTCAACCAGGGTATAGCTTTTCCAAGGAAAAATGGTGATGGGCTCTGTGCAGATGAGGTTGGCAATGTTCTCCGCAAGAACACGGGTGAAGTTCTCACCCAAGGGCTCCGCCCATCTGTCGAAGTCAGCGAGCTTGAGTTCGTTGTTGCTGAGCCGGGTCACAATTTCCGGTCGATCCAGGTAAGCCGGGAGCTCCACAGGACCGATCCCAATGGCGATGCACTCGTCGCTGGGTGCGACGGGTGTACCGGTCTCTGTGGCCGCCAAGGGATTCAGGACGTAAAACCTCGATGGCGCACTCGTCCCGGTTACACAGGCTGCCATGAAAAAGAGGCAGACCGTGATCATAACGGCTGCGATTCGCTGAAAATGACCTCTTGCCATCTCACATCACCTCCTGTATTCGCCTTTGCCCCGTATCAAGGCTTCGGGGTGTCTTTCAAGGTACTCTGCCCAGACACGGATGGAACGCGCTGCCGCCGACAACTCCTTGAGGGTTCTGGTCAGTTCTGACGTCGCCGGGGAGTCCTCACCTACAAGTCCCCTGACCTCGACGAGGGTCTTGTCGGCCTGCTTGGCAGCAGCCGTAATGGCTTTTATGGCTTCATCCGCGCTGGAGGCCAGAGGCTCGATCTTGCTGTTCGCGTTTCGCGCAAGCGTGCCAAAATCATTGACAGTCCCCTGTACGCTGGACGCAAGGGGTTGGATGCGGCTGTCCACATTTCGCACAAGCTTCTGCATATCATCCAGGGCTTGGTTCAGATGGCTTATGCTTTCCCTCAGCTCAGGGGAGTTGACCAGATTGTCAATTCCTTCAAGGGAAGAAAGGAGTCTCTCGGCAAGCTCATCAATGGGCAAATCCTGGAGTTTCTTTCCGATCTCCTGCAAAGGCATCGGTATAGTGGGGATTTCGAGGTACTCTGGATCGACGCTGGTAAGCTTGACAGGCTTGTCCGGATAGAAATCCAGGGCGACCTCGAGCTGGCCTGTCAAGTAGCTCTGCGTTTGCAGCTGGGCTTTCATGCCTTTGTCGATCAATATCCTTATGATTGCGGAATCGGCCCTCTTTCTGCTTCTCTCTAATAACGCGACATCCTCTCCCATGGGCCTGGTTTTCCCCTCTCCGAGCTGCACGTACACGGCAATAAGAAAAGTCATGTCGTTGGCATCGAAGAGCATGGCAATATCGCTCACCGATCCAATCTTGACTCCGCGAAATGTCACGGGAGCCCCGACACTTAGCCCTTTTACCGACCCCTCAAAGACCATCACAAAGGTTTCTCTGTCCCGAAAAAATTTGCCCGATCCGAGGATCAGGATCGCCGCAGCGATCAAGACGATTGCTCCCACAACAAAAACGCCGATGATTGTCTTATTTGCTTTCTTACTCATAGGCCTCTCCCAAATAGACCCCTATCATTTCCCCTAAAGCAGGGAGCGGAGCGCCGGACCGATGAAATAACGGACGATGTCCGCTTCCAGCCACAATGCATGATTGCGCCAATATTCCATTCTTCCAGTATTCCGTCACTCCACTACTCCACTACTCCATTACTCCAATGCTCCACGTGTCCTCATCCTTCTTCTCCCCTGGTCAGGAATTTGTGAACATTGGGGTTGGGGGACTCATCACGAAGCGTCTTTGGATCCCCCAAGGCGGTCATGGTTCTGCTATCCACATCCAGATAGACCGAGTTGGTTGCAATAGCAAAAATGCTCGCCAGTTCATGGGTCACCACAACGACCGTTGACCCAAGGCTTTCCCGAAGCTCCAGGATCAGGTCATCCAGCATCTTGGCGCTCACAGGATCCAGTCCTGCGGACGGCTCGTCAAAGAAGAGGATATCTGGATCCAGAGCCATGGCTCGGGCCAGGCCTGCCCTTTTTCGCATCCCGCCGCTGATTTCCGAAGGAAAAAAGTCCTCAAAACCAGCCAGCCCCACCAAAGAGAGTTTTAAAGAAACGATCTCTCGAATCTGTTTGGGCTCAAGGTTTGTGTACTGCTCCAGAGGTAGGGCGACGTTCTCTGCCAGCGTCATGGAACTCCACAGGGCACCGCTCTGATAAAGGATGCCGAAGCGTCTCATCATTTTTTCCCTGTCTGCAGGATCAATCTCCCAAAAACTCACATCGCCGTAAAGGACCTGTCCCCGGGAAGGTTCCTTGAGACCCACGAGGATCTTGAGCAGGGTGCTCTTGCCGCAGCCGCTCCCGCCCATGACGATGAAAATGTCGCCCCGATGAACCGTAAAGTTGAGGTCTCGCATGAGCACAAAGTCGCCGTAACCCATATCCAGATCCTTCACAATGATTTCAGGGACTGGCGTCATCAGATTCCAAGAACCTCGCACATGAAGGTGATGATCGCGGTGGCCACGATAATGGAGATAATGCTCGTCACCACGGCAGAGGTCGCCGCATAACCCACATCAGAGGCGCTCCTGCCGCACTGCATTCCGCGGAGGCAGCCTGCCATGGCCACAAGCACGCCGAAAACGGCACTGTGGAACAGACCGATCCCAAACGTCGTCAGGGTGAGGGCTTCTTGTGTCCTGTTCAAATACTCAATAGGGTTCAAACCAAGCATGCCCACACCGACAATGACACCTCCCAGGATACCCATGAGATCTGCATAAACACAGAGCAGAGGCATCATCACAATCAGGGCAACCATCCTCGGCAGTACCAGAAACTCCACGGGCGAGACGCCCAAGGTCTTCATGGCATCGATTTCCTCGTTCACCTGCATGGTGCCTATCTGAGCGGCGAAAGCGGCTCCGGTTCGGCCTGCCATGATAATCCCCGTCATAATCGCGCCCATAACGCGAACCATGGCAATGGCCACAATGTCTGCCACGAAGATCTCGGCGCCGAACAATCTGAGCTGGATAGCGCCTACGAAACCCAGTATCAAACCGACCAGGAGACTGATAAGGGAGACAATGGGCAGGGCTTGAGCACCAGACTCCTGAAGGAGCAAGGACAGGTCGGAGCGGCGGAAACTGGCTTTCCCTGTCAGGAATCGCAGGAGAGCGATGGTACTTTGGCCGAGGAAGTCGAGCATTTCAACGAGAGAATGGTAAAAGCTGGTCGCACTTCCACCCACCATGGCAAAGAAGGGCTCCCTCTTGAACTCCTTGCGCGCCCCTGCTCTTTCCGGTACGGCCGTGGCGAGCTGTAGCAGGCGCCTCGCCCCTTCGGGCAGTCCACCCGCTTCAAGTTGGATTCCCTTACCCGTGCAGAACTTATAGATTGCCATCAGGAAGATGAGAAGAGTGCTGTCCCAAATGGTCAGTTCGGTCGTATCAAAAGAGATCCGTCGAACACCTGGTTCGGCATCCACCTGCCTCTCAAAATCTTCCGCGGTTGGCAGATCATCCCCAAGCTTCCAACTTCCGGAAAGCGATGCAGAAAGGGTATCTTCAGTGAGCCGCTTTAGTTGGACTTGGCTTTCCATAACTTCTTTTCCATCAAAGTTTTCAACAAGGACCAGCGGATGATCACCTGCTTATAGAGAATGTGCGGCCATTCCTCAACCTCGGGCTTGTCCGCCCTTCAGAGGCGGGTAAACATCTGGGGGGCTCGTCCGGAATGACGTTTGAACGTGATTACGACACACTCTCTAAGGCGGAAGAAGAACTGCGGTTTTCCTTAGACCGCTTTCTCGCCTCAAACCCGGCGAAAGAGGGCATGACCGGCTTGTCAGCCTACATACCAACACGAGCAATAGGATAGAGTTTGCCAAAAAGAGGGGCAATAGGGTGAAGTCCCTATTCTTGTGGAGAAAAGACCCTATTTTGATGCTCCGGAATCCGGTGTTTTGGGGCTTTTCTGGACTCCCGCTGGAGTTTATCCCGCACTCCATGCGGGGCGGGGTTGACGGGCTTTTTGAGCGCGAAGGGCTTTGCAAATAGTAATTTTTCCGAAACACGAGGTTTTCGGATAGCGTTTATGGCCCTCTTAGCACAGTCATTCATGCGAAGCCCCTTAAGCGATGCGTGCTCATTTACCGGAAGATCCACAAAGTCTGGATGGGTTAACGGGAGGTGAGTTTGATCTCAATGCGGCGGTTCTTGCGGTAGGCATCGGCCGTGTCAGCCAAATCAATGGGATGGAATTGACTGAAACCGGCTGCTGCCATTCGATTTTCGGAAATGCCCTGATCGGCCAGAAACTGGACCACCGACAGGGCCCTCGCGGTTGAGAGCTCCCAGTTCGACGGAAATTGCTCGTTATGAATGGGCACGCGGTCTGTATGGCCGTCTATCCTCAGGATCCAGTCAATATCTTGCGGGATTTCTCCTGAAAGTTGTCGCAGAAAAGCTGCCAGTTGCGTGAGGTGACGTCTGCCTTCATCGCCAAGCTTTGCGGATCCGGAATCAAAGAGCAACTCCGCCTGGAGCACGAAGCGGTCCCCTTCGATGCGTACGTAAGGGTTGTCTGCCAGAATCTCTCTCAGGCGGCCGAAGAACTCGGACCGGTATCGCTCCAACTGGTTGACACGCCGCGCCAGTACGATATTCAATCGTTTCCCCAGTTCTTTGATCTCGGCTGCCTGAGCCGTTTTTTCCTCTTCGGCCACGTCAAGAGCGCGGCTGATTTCTTCAAGCTGCCGCCTTAGATTCGTGATTTGCTGATTCAGCAAGGCCACCTCGGCCCTGGCGTCCGCTGAAAGCTGACGTTCTTGTTGCAACGCCCTTTCTCGCTCGCCCACAAGGGCGGACAAAGCCTGAATACGAATATCCCTTTGCTCTATGTCCTTTTGTGCAAGATATGTGCGTTCTTTCTCATCCAGGAGTTGAGCCTCAAGTGCTTTGGATCGGTCCCGCATCACGCCGGCTTCTGTGTCTTTGATCCTCAATGTTGCAGCCAGGTCACCCACCCGCTGTTCCAGTTCACGACGAAGGCGTTGGAGCGCGTCGATGTCTTCCTGCAGGCTGGCAATGAGCAAGAGCTGCCTTTTCAGTTCAGAACGATCCACCAAAGACTGTTGGGAGAGTTCGGCAACCTGAGAACGGAGCGCCTCCTTTTCTCCGCTGAGATTGCTGATCATTCCTGAAAGCTCTTCCACCTCGGTCCTCAGTGCTTCACCTCTCTGTTCTTCCAAACCCAGCAGTCTGACAAGTTCGTTCACCCGTTGGTGGAGGGAAGCGAGTTCACTCTCCTGACCGGAAAGGATTTCGCTCAGCAAGAAATGGGCAATCGCAAAGATAAGAAGAACAAAAATGACGACCATGAGAAGTGCGGCGAGAGCGTCCACATATCCCGGCCATACACTTATCGACCGTATTGCACGTCGTTTTGCAGCAGAAATCATGGTCTGTTCTATTTATCTTCCCGTTTATCCCACGAACTACTTGACCTTTCCTGGGTCTTGCCTTCCTGGTTTTGGATCAGGCGGCCAATCGCACCGCTGTGCTCCCTCATGACACGGATGAGGGTTTCGAGTTGGTCTTCGATGGGCGCCGTTTCCGTGACTCCGGTTCTTGGGCCGACCGCTGTTTTTTCCGTCTTATCGATCAATCGGGTCACCCCCCACAACCACTCTTCCATTTCATTGAAAAAGCGATTCTGGGCATGCCCGGCCTGGATATCCAAGAAACCCAGGACCAGCGAGCCTCCGAGACCAAACAGCGAAGAACTGAAGGCGGTCCCCATCCCGCTCAACGGTTCCTGGAGGCCTCTTTTTAGAGCCTTGAACAACAAGCTGAAGTCGCTGGTTCCCACTTCCAGGCTTCCGATCACCTTGACCACATCCGTGATGGTGCCGAGAAGGCCCCAGAAAGTACCCAGAAGACCAAGAAAGATCAGCAACCCGATCATGTAACGAGACACTTCGCGGGATTCCTCCAAACGCCCCCGGATTCCCTCAAGGACGGTTTGCAATGAGAGGGCCGACAGTCTGAATCGATCTCTGTGAATGCCCGAGAGATGTTTCGTGAGGGGTTTGAGCAGTTGTGGGCTTTCTTCAGCGACTGAAACGCCCACGTCACCGGTACGAAAAATCTTCATCCAATTGATCTCCGGCTCCAATCTCAAAACCTGATGCACATTGATTGCGATTCCCACGCCGAGCACCCCGAGAATGAGAAGGTTGAAACCCCAATTGGCCATGAAAGCGGCCTTCAGGGGCGCATACAGGAGAGCACAGACAACGGCGACTACGGCGAGGTAGACAAACATCAAATACAAATAATGACGGGGATTGGTCATGTTACACCCTTTGCCTATTTCTTATGCGGGGATATGAACAGATACTTGATCATGGATGCTTAATGCTGGATTGAAAGAGGGATATGGCAGGCTGTGTTATCCAGTAATTAGCATCGCCCCGCCGCCAGCGATGAGATATTATCTCTATGCAACCGGCTGTGGTATGCATCGCTTCGCTGCCAACTTGGATCACGCTACCCGCCCGAGCTTACAAGAAGTTCCTGGCCGGGACGAATGATGCTTTTCGGGGTTATCTTGTTGAGACGGCATAGGTCTTGAACGGTGATGCCATACTTCTTGGCGATTCCAGATAGCGTCTCCCCTTGGCGCACCCTATGATAGCGTGCTTCTTGTCTCCTCGAGGCAACGGGTCCAGATCCCTTTGCAACAGAGCGCTGCAAGTTCCTCACCCGAGTTTCGAGAGCAGCCATTTTTTCCTCAACCGCTTCGACCTTGGCCAGTTTCTTTTCCAAATCGCTGATCTTGGCGGCCATAGCCCGGAGATCCTCTTCCGGGATCCTGTTGCCCCTCCCAAGAAACAAAACGATAGCAAGAATGACGGCGAGGATACCTATAACAGCGAGAAGCAAAGACCCTCGTTCAGGCCGAAGACCAAGCGTAGGCCCTGGGTGTTTGACACTCCTGTTTCTTTGGTTGCCTCGCAGATCCTCAGCCACGTCTTTTCTCAGCTCATCTATTCCTGAGTCAAAATCCTTGTCCATTTGTTCCTCTTTCTTAGGGAGTGAAAATTGGTGAAGATTTGATTTCAAGCTATCATAGTGGAAAAGATTCGGAGCTTCAAGATCCGAATTTAGAATCTTCAGATTCTGCAGGCACACTTTTTGTTTCCCACAACAAAAGCTTTAGCAGTACCTGGAATTCCACGATCATAAGCTTTGGCCACATCGCGGCTCTAAAGTTCACGGTATGGTTTCAACATGGAGTAGCAAATTCCAAACGATTCCTGAGACAACCTTCAATCCCATCTGATTTTGAACACATACAATATGTCGACATCCCCGCCAGAAAGAGCTATTCTTACTTCGAATTTTGCGCGGCCCTGTATCGGAACCATCCGACAGTATCACCCTAACCTTCTGGAGCGAGACATGGTAGAGGATGAACGGGCGACTATCGGAACCCTGAATTTCTGGGCTGTCATATGGCCTTGGCCCCTTTGTATGCTGAAATGGGCTGCATGGAGGACGCTCGGCAAGAGTTCAAAGAGATTCTTAGGGTGAGCCCCCACTTCTCTTTTGAGATGTTGAGGGGTATAACACCCTCCGAAGAAATAGCCATTATTGAAAGACTGATTGAGGCTTTTCACAAGGCAGGGCTAAGGTGAGACTGAAAAAGCAGTGATTTCCTTATAGGAGGGATGATTCATGTCAAAACGTGTCGGTATTGTGGGAGCGGGTGTCACGCCCTTTAAGGGAAGATGGATCGAAAAAACCTATTATGAACTGGCCCAGATGGCCACTCGGGAAGCGGTGAAAGATGCTGAGGTAGACATCGGGGACATTGATGCCGCTTTTTACGGAATCTATAATGATATCTTTGAACGAACAGCCATTCCCGAACATGCCATACACGGGCTCTGCGGCATGCAAAACAAGTTCGGCATTCGAATTACCACCGGAGGTGCCACCGGTGCCTACACGATGTCCGCTGCCCATGCCTACATAGCCGCCGGCCGGTTCAAAACCGCCCTGGTTTTGGGAGTGGAAAAGGCCACAGACTGCTTCGACTTTTTGTCTATGTCTGCTACACCCGAAGTGATTAAATCTATCGGTTGGTCAGGAGACAGTTTTTTTGAGCAACCGATCGGGTGGTCTGCTTCGGACAGCTACGCCGAGGTTGTCCTGGCTTATATGGATGAATACCCAGATGACCTAAAGCCTGAAATCACGGCACAAATCTCAGCCCTTTTGAGTCAACAGGTCAAAACTAATTCCTATGCCCAGAGACAGCATGACCAAGTGACGCCCGAAGAGGTCATGAACTCGAGGCTTGTCGTTTATCCTTTTAAAGAACTTGAGATATGCGTCTATACAGAAGGGGCTTCCGCCCTCATCCTGGCTGAGGAGGAAACCGCCAGGGCAATGGCCAAAAACAGCGGAAAACCGGTGGTCTGGATAACCGGTGTGGGGGAAGCCAACGAGCACTCCTTTGCGGGTAAAAACCAGAAAAACATGTCCCGTATCATGTCTGACTATTTTGCCTCCCGCCGCGCGTATGAAATGGCCGGCATCAAGAATCCCACAGGCGCAATCCAAATCGTGGAATTGCACGATGCCTTCGTTCATCAACTGGAAATCTCAATGGCTGAGTTCGGACTGGTGCCCCTCGGAAGCGCTGATTCATTGATAGAAGAGAACCTGATGACTCCTGGCGGAAAATACATCGTCAATCCCTGTGGCGGCTTGATCTATTGCGGTCATGCCGTTGGAGCGAGCAACATCATGTCCGCGTGGTCAGCACGGAATGAACTGATTGAGAGAAAGCTCAAAACAGCCCTTGTTCACGGCACAGGAAGTACAATCGCCCAATTTACGGCCTGTATGATTCTTGAGCATGAATAGGAAAAGGAGGAAAGACCCCATGCCTCAGAAAGAGACCAGAGTTATCCCTTCAGATTACATACCCCAGATAGAATCATATTCCGAAAAAATAGATGGTAAGGACTATTTGATCACTAATGATGCTATGTATACCTTTTATCGAAGAACCCGAGGAGAATTTTCCCCTTTCTTTCTTGCACTCAGAGATGAAAAAATACTTCTTGGATGCAGATGTTCTCAGTGTGGTATTGTCAGAGTTCCTCCTTTTCTGACCCACTGCCCCGACTGTAACTTTGCCCCAACAGAACTCATTGAGATTGAACAAGTGGGCGTTATGAACAGCACCCCGCCAATCACTTATTTTGCCACATCTCTTTTCCAGCACATGGCTCCCTATGGTCGGGGGCGTGTCATATTCGGAGGGGCGGATACCGCCATGAGCGTTTTACTATATACCACGACAGGCATCCTTGTACCCGGGATCATTCGTAGAGGAACAGAGGTTAAGCTTGTGTTCAAAGATGATCGCGTTGGCGCAGTGACAGATGTCTTTTGTGTTCCCACCAGTGAACTTGCGCAGGAACAGATAGAAAAGAAAGGACTTCAGGAATCGGAGATCGACTGGGAGTCACCCGTTGAGCCCGTATTGCCGGATACCACAGATAAAGACAGGGTTTTATACAGAGAGGCCCTGCACGAAATGAAATCGGTTATAGAAGAAATGAACCGCAACGAGAGAGCACGAAAGGACATTGCCGGCTGGAAGCGTCACATTCTGGTAAAGACAAAAGGCGGACAGTTTAGCATTCTCATTGATGATGGAAATATTGGGGTTGAAGAAGTAGAGGTCGCTTCCCCGGATTTTGTTATCGTTAGTGAGGACCCTAGAACGTTGCTGGACGGTTTAAGTTACAGGGGAGCTATTACAGATTCGGTCATAAGTAAGAAGTTGTGGATAAGTAAGAACATGGAATTCAGTACGATCTTTAAATTAGACAGGATGGCGCGATCTGTTGCCAGATCTAAGAAAGGTTAACTTTGACATACGAATGTAGAATCGGACGCGGCTAAGTAAATAAAGTGACGATGATCTTATTAGTGAAAAACGAGATCCGAGCTTGCAATTCTCATGCATACCTTTCTGTCTGACCGGACATGAACCCTGAGGCTGAGGTTTAGGTTTATTTGGGGAAAGTTGAATTGAGCGATTTTTGAGTATACTGATGCTAGTCATAATAAAAAGAGGGCCCTTGGAAGTGAGCCATATGGCAAGTAGCTGTTCGTTTTGGTCAGCCCTGATTTCTTTTCTATTGCAAAAGAATACTGTAAATTCCTGCGATTTTAGTATTGTACCTCACCCAGTCTGACTATAGTGAGAAAACAATAGACCCAGCATTTTTTCATGGGCCGGGTTCGCTCGGAAGCAAAACCTATTGCTTGT
>Ga0209427_10002331_pt1 | contig 22333 bp, 21 predicted proteins | sample DeeMarSWOR136_30_FD_187465 | JGI IMG/M metagenome (GOLD analysis project Ga0209427, IMG submission 187465) | Marine sediment microbial communities from White Oak River estuary, North Carolina - WOR-1-36_30 (SPAdes) (version 2) | ecosystem: Environmental > Aquatic > Marine > Intertidal zone >...
TGAAAAACTCATGCCTGTTGAAGTTCTTGGTGACTTCAGTACCATTCATATGGCAAGTCAAGGGTATTGGCAAAAACAGGACGATTCGACTAAAACGGACAAGTCAAATGACTTACAAAAATGAATATTTAGAAACCCGGCTTAATTGTGAGACAATCTCCTATATGAGAGTGCGCTCCACCCATTGGCCTTTAGATTAGAGTGAATTGACTGACAGAATTCCAATGGAGTCCACGCATTTGAAGAAGGCAGGGCAAGATTTTTGGGATGCCAATCCATGTGGTGGAAATTGGAATAACTATGCTGATTTCCTAGCATGGATCCAGCGCATAGAGCCATACGGTTTTGAGATAACCAAACAGCATGACTGGGGAGGTAAGAGAGTGCTTGATGTTGGATGCGGCCAGGGCACATTGATTAACTACTTACCATCCTTCGGAGCCATCATGTTTGGCGCAGACATGTCATTGGCTTCGCTGCGTCGTGCTGCAGCTGGTGCAAATGAACTAGGTTATTCCGACGTCGTCCATGTCGCCGCGGCTGATGCGGAGATCTTGCCGTTTCGGAGCGAATGTTTCGATGCTGTCTTATGCTTTGGCGTGCTCCATCATACTCCAGACACTCAAAGTGGGATTGAGGAGCTATGGCGTGTCCTCAAACCTGGTGGACTGGCTATCGTCATGCTCTATAGATCGGGAAATCCCAAGTGGTGGATGGTCCGCCTGGTGCGTTGTCTTTCCACTTTAACAGATCATATTACAGGCAAAGATCATACCATCTCATATTGGCTGCGCAAGAGACAACGATTTGACAATGTGAGTGGCACAGCTCTACTGGAGCTTTTTGGTGTACCCGTTCTCAAGGGGTTCTCCAACAAGCAGGTACGCGAGATATTCCATATGTTTTCGAGTGTTAAGATAACCAATCATCAACCCGGGTTTCGGCGCTTAGCGGATGTTGTAAAGATATTAAAACCTTTTGAAAAGTCTTTAAGGTGGTTTGATCAGCGCGTTATGCAAATGTGGGGTTTCTATCAGGTAATACAGGCCATAAAGTGACTATGATCCCTCGTTTTAAGCCATATCTAGGTAGAGAAGAGTTGCTGGCGACGTTCAAGCGGCAGAAAAATGCCGTAGTCCATTTTGAGGAAGAGTTTGCTCGCACCTTCCAAGCCAGGTATGCCATCGTTTTCCCTTATGGACGCAGCGGCTTATGGGTTTTCTTCAAAGCCTTAGGAATCGAAGGTGCCGAAGTAATCATGCCAGCCTATACATGCGTCGTTGTAGCTCATGCGATCGTGCTCAGCGGCAACATTCCTCGCTTTGTGGACATTGATCTTTATGACTATAACATGGACTTAGATCAGGTAGAAGCAACGATTAATGAACGAACACAGGCAATCATCGCGACCCATCTGTTTGGCTACCCGTTGAATATCGACCGGCTAAGTGGAATCGTGCGTAATGCTGAGGCCCGATGGGGTCACAAAATCTGGGTGGTTCAAGACTGCGCCCACTCGTTTGGGGCTCACTGGCAAGGCAAATCGGTATGCAACGAAGGAGATGCGGCTCTCTTTGGCCTTAACATTAGTAAGATGATGACATCTATATTTGGTGGGATGATTACGACGAACAATCCGAACCTGTATGGCAAACTACGAGCCTTTAGAGATAGGTATTTTATCCAGCCGGGATGGTTGAAAAGCGTTCGCCGTTTTTTCTACCTACTGGCGGTCTATCCGGGCTTCAATAATCACATTTACGGGCTTGTCAATGTGTTGGAAGAAGAGACCTCGCTATTGGATCAACTGACGAAGGCGTATCACTTGGATGAGAAAATCCATTTTCCTCCCGACCATCTCCATCAAATGCTGAATATTGAAGCAAAAGTCGGTTTGATTCAATTGCGCAAATACCCGGAGATTGTGCGACAACGTCAAGAAAATGCATTTTACTATGATCAGCACCTAAGAGACATACCGTCCATAGAGTTGCCCCCCTTGGTTGAAGGGGCCACTTATTCGCATTATGTAGTACGCGTTCCGAACCGCAAGGCAGTGATGGCAGCGATGAGGCTACGAGGTATACAACTTGGTCAGCTTATTGAGTATTCGATACCCCATATGCAGGCATATGCTTCCTATGTCTCAGAGCAATCTTCATTTCCTGGATCTCTACGTTTCTCTAGGACAACTGTCAATCTGCCCAATTACCCAGGATTATCAGACAGGGATCTATCAACTATTATAGCTGAACTTCGAGTTTGTAACAAAAACCATTAGCTGAGTAAACGGGGGAATCATTGACGATGCCGAATGATGATAAACCTAAGGAAACAGCTCTTGACATAGCTGAACAAGTGCGGGAGGCTAATATCTCATATCACGATGCAATTGCTAATGAATACGAATGTGATCCATCGACAGCTCTTGTCTTCGGGAAGCGAGCTCAAACAAGGATCAATGGAGTAATCCAATTCTTAAGTCAGAACACAGGGGGCGGTCTGTTTATAGATATAGGTTGCGGTACTGGGAATGTCCTCAAATTTGCTCAGAAAGCTTTCCATAAAGCGATAGGGATAGACATCTCCACGGGAATGCTGTCAATCGCCAGAAATAGAGGATTAAATGTATGCTTAGCTGACGCAATCAATTTGCCAATGGAATCATCAACCGTTGATGGAATTTCTTGTTTTTCTGTTTTGCATCACCTTTACCAACAGAAGCCTTTTTTTCTAGAATTCTTTCGTGTCTTGAAACCCGGGGGGTATCTTTATACCGACTTCGATCCGAATGGGATCTCTCTCCTGCGCAGTCCGTTTGTATTAAGCTTAGTCCGATACCTCTATAATGGTTTCCTCTTCATTAGATTCGGTAGGTTAATGAGCAAAGGTTTGCAGTCGAAAAACTCAAAGATGCTTGCTTTACAGAAATTAGCCGAATATCATCAAAACTATTCAAGCGGTTTGAAACCAGATGCTCTTAGGCAGGAGTTAAAGTCAATCGGATTTAGGGAAATCAGCATTCATTTTCACTTCAGCACGCTTTCTCTAAATCGATACAAGTGGGTCCCGATTCCAATGAAAATTCGCACATTAGTATCGCCTTTTTTAGCTATTATAGCAAAAAAATAGGTTTAGGAGTGGCTCAGTGTTGCAGAGGATGGGTAATCATCATCTTGAATAGGTTGTTACCTTTCATGAATTTTCGCAGGACCATGATTCAATCTCTGTTACATTAAAAAGTGAGTATGCTTATTTCCCTATGCCCACCCGATGAATCAGGACGCGTCAGAGCATGATTTCAAAAATATGATAACGCTGCGGAAGATGACCCTAGCTGATGTTCCTGCCATCGTTGAAATCCACTGTTCATCATGGGATCCCTCCGAGATATCGGTGAAACTTGGTCCTCGATTCGTTGAACGCTTTTACTCTACCATCGCCGAGTCGCAGGATGCCTTCACCTATTTGGCCGAAAGAGATGGGAGAATTATTGCATATTCATCTGGCTTTCTGAGGTATCGCAATTTCAATCGAAGTCTGATCCGATCACATTTTTTCTTTATGGCCAGCATCGTTTTGCATCAATTATTAAGGGGTCGGTTTACCATAGGAGACCTGTACAACATGTTGACGGATTCGAAAAAATTAAGAAAACTACGCTTTCCGGACTCACACTGGGGAATGGCTGCCCTCGCTAATGAGTATAAGGGAACGTCTCTTGGGAAGGAGTCTTTCTCGATGACGGTACAGGCAGTTTTCCACGATTTAAAAAAAGCGGGACAACTGGGAGTTTGGGGGCCATGTGACAGCAAAAACATTGCCATGGAGAAATGGCTTATAAATCTTGGTTTCGAGAAAGTTGACAGGATAAAGTGCTTCGGCCGGAACATTTTGGTGTTTGAAAAGGTTTTTGATGATGAGGAAACAAGCTCGAAAGGTTCCAAGTGAAAGAGATTTAAAAGTATTTCATGAAATTGGTGAAGATTTATTGGATTACCTCTATGGAGGATTGAGCGGACGTTTCCAAATCGCCGGCCATAAAATGATCGATCGCTGGGCGAAACCCTATAGAAATAAGATAGTGCTCGAAGTGGGCTGTGGGCACGGTCATCACTTGCTATATGGAGGTAATCAATACACTCGGTATATTGGACTGGATATTGAGTACAAGTTCTTGCAGACGTGTAAAGATCGTTTTCCGCGTAAAATGATGATTAATGGCGATGCTTATGCTCTGCCTTTTCAAAATGCCTCGGTAGACTGTGTGCTCTCTGTTTACAATTTTGAGCATCTCCATCATCTTCCAGATAGTCTTTCTGAAATTCGGCGCGTTCTTAAATCAGATGGTGAGCTGTTAGTGGGGTTGCCCGCGGAAGGTGGTTTCTTATACAGTCTGGGCCGGCGACTGACAAGCAAACCGTATATAGAACGAAAGTACGGAATTGACTATGATGCAATTGTGCACTGGGAGCACTGGAATACCTTTAACGAGGTAATAGAGGCATTGAGGATACAGTTTGTGATCGAAAGTATGCGTTTCATCCCGTTTTCATTCTTACCAATAGTGCATGTTAATGTCATTGGATGTGTGCGTGCACGACCGACGTAATTAACGCTAGAGAGATTTATGTATATATTCGTTTCAATCTCTGCATTTCATTTGCTAGGTAAACGGTAGAATGTCGACATCGAGACAATACGGATTCGTCCTAATCAGAATTGCGGTGATTGCGATTCTGATGATTCTTCTTTTATGGAAAATAAATATAGTATCTTTGTTTAAATATTTTGACTTGCAGATGTTATTTAGCATCCTAATGGTTCAGCCGATTGTTTTGGTAGGCATCTCAATAATTGCTATTCGTTTCTCGACTCTTGTAGCTAAACCAAAACCTCGATTCACCCATACTTTTGAAGCAATCATCCTTTCCTATGGTTTTAATAATTTTATCCCAGGGAGAATTTCTGAATTACTGAAAGCAACTTACTTGAAGGATCGTGCTGGTATACCTATCAGGATTAGCCTGGCAGCTATCTTCCTTGAACGTATGATGGATATTGTCATTCTCTGTACGCTCGGGCTAACAGTCATTATTCTATCTCTTCTTTATGCAAATTTATTTGTATTGATTGTTCCTTTGGCAGTGGTTCTCTTCATTTTAATATCGCTTCCACGTTTTGAACAGTTCCTTGTAAACCTGATTTCACATATGCCATGGAAGAGATTAAAAGTCTTTTTGGGAGATTTTATAAGCCAATCGTCCTCCCGTCTAAAGGAAGGAGACTTTTTCATTGCAGCGATATTTGGTCTCGCTGGATGGGCTGTATCCCTTGTAACAGTAGCTTTCCTTGTGAATCTTGCAGGGAACATTCCCATCGGGCCTATTGGGGTACTGGAGGTTTTTGTTGCCACAACGATAGGCATGGCCATCCCTGCAATACCTGGAGGGTTCGGAACCTATGAAGCAGGGGGAGTGTTTGTGCTAACAGGTTTCGGATACAATCTTGAGGAGGCATTGGCTATGGCGATCGCTTTACATTTCAGTCAGATTATTATGAGTGTTGTCGGATCTTTATTCATCTTAGCATTTCATCGGGTAGGGTTGTCATCTCTTGTGAAGCAGGCCATAAAATTTACAAAATCGGATCGGATCGATGAAATATGATGATAATCCTGGCATAGGAAATATGGGCATGTCATCGAGAGGTAGTAAAATTCTTATTCTAGGATTAATTGTTGTCTGTGGATTTGCGTACTTGGGATATATTCGTCATATCGACTTGGAGATTGCGTTAGGCGGCTTTTCTCCAATAGATTGGATTAATCAGTCTTTCCAACCGAACAACTTTGCCAAGAACTTTCCTAGTGGTATAGAAAATTACAACAGATCCGCTTTTATGCATGTTTATAAATTAGCTTACGGCTATCTGGGTATCAGGCCAGAGAATCTCTTGCCTATTATTATAGGGCTTGAGATTGCAATTTTGGCATTAGCGGTTTACGCCTTAAGTCAGACGCTGTTCCCCTTTGCACCGCCAGGTGTTCCAGCTATAGCAATCGTATTGGTGATTGCCAGTTATGCAAGGCATATGAATCTTGCGTATTTTGCCCAGCCTTTTTTTGTTGGTCAATTCTATAATATAACTGATGCTTTACGGATGTTTGCAATTGTAATGTTCCTAAGAAACCATGTATTGGTTGCCGCAGTACTCCTGGGCTGTTCTTTCACGACACACCCTGCAATGGGAGTCGCAGGAGGGGTATTCCTGCTGTCAATGCAATTGATAAAACCGCGTGAAATGATAAAGCCGCGCTTTCTATCATCTGCGCTTTTATTTATAGCAATTGCTGCAAGCTGGACGATCGGCATGATCTCTGACGCAGGTGTGGGCAGCGGAGGCATCCCTCGCCAACCGTGGTTCGACCTCACCAGACTTAATAGCTTCCACTGGTATCCAGTTGAAAATGGATTTTTCACTTTTAAACATGATTTAGTATTCATACAATTTATATCATTTATGATTCTTACTGTCTTCTATATGGGCCGGACTAATCCTCTAAGAATGATAGATAAGAAAATCATTGCTGGCATGTTTGGAATGACGGTCTTAGTCGTTATTGGAATTGTCTTTTCAATAATTAAAACAAGCCCGGCTTTCGTTAAATTGGCTTTGCATAGGTCAAACGATTTAATGATTCTTATTGGGCTAGTCTATGTGGTGAATGGGCTGTGGAGAGAATTGGATTCTGGGAATACATGGAGAGGAATTTTATCTATGATCATTCTCATTTCTCCGTTCTTCCTGCGTCCTGGCTATCCCCTCTTTTATTCAATTTTATTAGTATTCCCGGTATGGCTCGCTATATTTCGAGGTGATTTTAGCAATAAAAGTAACATTTGGGTAGCTCTAATGAGTGGGGGAAGCACTTTACTTATTTTGGCATACATTGGATTTGGAATTTCCAAGCCCTGGCACTCAGGGGCTTATACAGGGATACAGTATTTACGGAATCCAGGTGTTGTTGCATTTGGAGCTGTGGGCATTTTTTTGGTTCTCCTGGGGAAAATTAATAAGAAGAATCTACGAAGAATATTTATCCTTATTTTTGTTGGGTGTTGTGCTTTATTTTGGATAAAGGATCGGGTCGCTCCCTCGAATTACTTGTCTTTAGCTCAGAGTTATAAGGAGGCTCAGTTATGGGCAAAGAGTAACACCGCTGAATTTGCTTTGTTCATGCCTGACCCCACTATTTATTATGGATGGAGAGATTATTCACAACGGAGTTCTTTTGGTAATCTGCGAGAATGGCTATACGGTAGTTGCGGTTATGATTCAAACGTTCAAGTTTATCAGGAAGGCATGAGACGTTTTAATGAATTCGACATCAACTTGGATGAATACCTTCATTTCATACCACCTATAGATGGGTTTTATAAGCTCAGCAGCAAGGTTCAAGAGCGATATTATGCTTTTGGAGACGATTGGAGACAAAAACTTGTAAACAAGTACAATATAGATTATTTTATTTTGTTTAAAAACAAGATCAAAGAACCAAGTAGACTGCCAGTTGTCTTCGAGAATACTGATTTTCTAATTCTTTCAGCTGAAACAAAAAAATGAGAACGGAAATAATTTTCTTGCGCATTACATCCTATGTGGTGACCTAGTGTCGCCGATTGCGCTAAAGACGATTAACAAAATTTCGGTCTGTTCAAGGAATTAGGCAAAATAAGGCGTGTCGGATAAATGTTTAGTTTTTTAAAGGAAAAGGTAGCCCAGGAGCTGAAACGAGCAGGTTTGACACGCGATGTTTCTGTTCTAGCGGGAGGAACAACTGCAGCCCAAAGCATCACGGTTTTGGCGACGCCGATCTTAACCAGGCTATACACGGCCGAAGACTTCGGATATTTGCAGATTTATGTCATGATTTTGGCGTTCCTTCTTGTAATAGTCGCGTGGCGCTATGAGTTAACGATTTTATTAGCGGAAGCTGAGGACACGGTGGCTAGCCTCGTGGTTTTGGCATTAGGGATCGTTGTCACCATGAGTTTATTATGCGCTGGAGTGACGTGGTGGGCTCATGGGAGCAATTCTTTGCCGCAACAGCTTAAGCCACTTCAGCACTACCTGTGGCTCATGCCAATTAGCCTCTTCGGGGCAGGCGTTTACCTGGTGCTCAGCCACTGGGCTTTGCGCCAGAAAGCTTACCAACAGGTGGCAACGACAAAGTTGACTCAGTCCTTTGGCCAAATTACAACGCAACTATTACTCGGCGCATGGTTCAAAACAGGGGTGTTGGGGCTGTTGTTGGGTGATGCCATAGGCCGTGTGGCGGGTAGCGCACGTCTGGCCGGGCTGGCCTGGAAACAAAACAGGAAGCTTTTCCGGGCAGTTCGGTGGAATGGAATGTGGAAAGCAGCGGTTCGTTATAAACGCTTTCCTTTGGTATCGTCGGGAGCTGCTCTGATCAACACGGCGGGTTTCGCTTTGCCATCACTCATGTTGGGTGCTTTTTTCGGTTCACAAGTCTTGGGCTGGTTTGCGCTAGTTGACCGGGTTATGACCGCGCCTTACGCCTTTGTTGGTGTCGCGGTGTCCCAGGTCTACTCGGTGGAAGCAGCGCGCGTAGCCAAAATAGAGCCTACTAACATGCAGTCGTTGTTTCTGAAGTTAATAAAAAAGCTCGCAGTGATTGGTGCAATCCCCTGCATACTGGTTTTCATGGCTGGACCATGGTTGTTCAGTTTCATCTTTGGCGAGGCATGGAGGGAGGCAGGCGTCTATGCGCGTCTGCTGGCAGGATTGCATTGGGTCAGTTTTATCGCCTGGCCATTGACTCCGACACTGAACTTGTTGGAAGAGCAAACTCAGCAATTCTGGTGGGACATCGGCCGTCTCATTCTCACACTGGTCTGTATGTGGCTACCCTATTATCTAGGTTTGTCTGCTCGCTTGGCGATCACCGCTTATGGTGTTGCCATGTTGACGGCCTACATCGCACACTTGTTCTTGTCACACCGGGCGATTCAGAGACGCATAAGGCAGGCAACCGTTTCTGTCCGACCTGAGTAGTCAATGGTCTTGAACCTGGTGAGAATTTTATGTCTTGCGGTTGAAAGGGAAAAAAGCGAAGGTGCGCGGTTATGGAGAAGGAATACTTGTTTCAACCTGCGATTGACGCATACGACTTATTGAACGACAGCCTGAATGATGACTCAATTCACTAAGCGGAATCGGCACTACTTGCTAGTCACTGGAGCAAATGGTTTCTTAGGCTCAGAGATTGTCCGACAAGCCATCGGTGCTGGACTAGGGGTGCGAGCAACAGGACGGCGTGATGTCTCCCGCCTTTCAGAGGTGGAATACCACCGTGCTAATATACTCGATCCAAATAGCCTAATACCTTCTCTAGATGGTGTGGAGGTGGTGATTCACAGCGCTGGACTGGCGCATGTTTTCAAAAAATCTAAATCCTCCGATGCCCATTTCCAAGAAATCAACGAAAAGGGAACAGCAAACGCAATACGTATGGCGGCGCAAGTGGGTGTGCAGCATTTTATTTTAATCAGTTCAGTCTCAGTGTACGGTGGGAGTACACGCTCGGGTTGTGATGAAAATGCGGCCTGCCACCCAGATGGGCCTTACGCCGAAAGTAAGTGGCGAGCAGAGCAGCGCGCAATTGAGATAGCCAAAGCGTCTGGAACGAGCCTTACCATCCTGCGAATGGCGACCATCTACGGAGAAGAAGATCTAGGTAATGTGGGACGCTTGATGCGAACCATTGATCAAGGGCGGTTTCTCTGGGTGGGAGATGGTTCTAACCGAAAAAGCCTGATTCATAGAGAAGATGCGGCGAGGGCGTGTCTTCATGCATTACACGAGCCGAATCCAGGAATCAATGTTTATAATATCTCTGCACCTCCCTGTACGATGCGTGATGTCGTGGATGGATTGGCATCAGCCCTTGGGCGACAGGTACCCAACTGGCGAGTTCCTGCCTCTGTGGCGCTAATGTTTATTGGTTTGGCCTCTCGCCTGACATGGCGGCACGGGCGCTTGGGTGATTTGCATGCCACTTTAAGAAAATGGCTCGCTGACGATGTTTACGATGCGAGCAAGTTTGAGAAGACATTTAATTTTAGAGCAAAAGTAAAATTATCCGAAGGACTTATTCGTGAAGTAGCCTGGTATCGAAAATATAATCAAAGTATAATTACTGAGCAAAGCTAATTATCGAACGCCTGCTAAATTTTTGTGTCTGTGTCAACGGTTAATATTTTGGCTGGATTGTTTTCTAACTTCAACTGGTGGCGGCAGGACCTTCCCTATAGAAATGTTAGTTCGTCGTCCGAAGCGGATAGCAGATCATGTTTGAGATAGCAGGACTCAGCCTTTTGGCCTTTACGCTTTCATATTTAGGCGTTATTGGTTTACGTCGTTGGGCGGAAAGCCGTCAGATTCTAGACATCCCTGGCGAACGCAGTTCTCACACTCAGCCTATGCCCCGGGGTGGTGGTTTGGCTATTGTCGTGGTGACCCTGGCGGGTTGGCTGCTATATGCGTTGCTTGGCCCAGCAATCTTCTGTTTGCCGCTACTGGCTTCCATAGCGGGCGCGGTGCTTGTCGCTGCCGTAAGTTGGCTGGATGACCTGCACACACTGCCCAACAGAGTACGGTTTGCGGCTCATGGTGTAGGGGCTATCTTGGTCATTCTGGGCTTTGGTTATTGGCAAAACTTCAGCATCCCTTTTTTGGGTCCCCTGTACCTGGGGTGGCTCGGTATCGTTATCACATTTCTTTGGATCGTGGGTCTGACCAATGCTTACAACTTTATGGATGGTATCGATGGTATTGCAGGAGGGCAAGCAGTCGTCGCTGGATTGGGATGGGCTGTTTTGGGCAGACTCAGTGGGGAACCATTGATCAGCGTCTTGGGGCTGTTGCTGGCAGCAAGTAGCCTTGGATTCCTCCGTCACAACTGGCCGCCAGCCCGAATCTTCATGGGCGATGTGGGCAGCGCGTTTTTGGGTTACACCCTTGCTGTTTTACCTATGATATCGGCCGAGAGGGATTCTCACCTCTTGCTTGTGGGACTGCTCTTTGTCTGGCCTTTTGTCTTTGATACAGCCTTTACTTTTCTGCGCCGTCTGTTTAAGGGGGAGAATGTTTTTGCTGCCCACCGTTCGCATCTCTATCAGCGTCTGGTCATTGTTGGTTACAGCCATCGTTTCGTGACCTTGCTCTACATGGGATTGGCTCTGATCGGGGTGATTTTGGCTCTTGCGCGGTCTCTGAAGGTCGATGGCAGTGCCGTTGCTATATGTTTAATCGTACCCTCGCTTTGCCTAGGGCTATGGCTTTTCGTTTTTCGTGAGGAGCGCATACGGGCGATTCAGAGGCGATTCGGCGAGACAAGCTGAACAAAAGTCATTGGTCCTCTTGCTATTTTTTGGGGACTCAATGTGAATTACAAGATATGCCTTTCCCTGGAGATTCTTAGGATAATGTTCGAAGTCTACGGACCCTGCGTTTTTTATTGATGAAGAAATTTAGTGAAGTTCAATACACTTTTGTGATACAATTTTTCGTGTGAGGTAAGGCTCTGTGAGATATTTGATAAGAAAGAAAAACTTTTGGATCATCCTAAGCATTGATATTCTTCTTCTGTGTTTGGCTTATTTCTTGTCTTATTTGATACGATTCGAGGGAGATCTCCCTCCCGAACATTTATTAACCTTCAAGCAAACGATCTGGTTCGTAGTCCCTTTTAAGCTTTTGGTTTTTTCTTTTTTTAAACTTTATAAGGGGATGTGGCGGTATACTAGCCTTGTGGACCTGATGAATCTTATCAAAGGTACCTTTCTCAGTTCGGGTGCAATTATTTTGATCATTTTATACGTCAATCGGTTTCAGGGGTATCCGAGGAGCGTCTTTGTCATCGACGCATTTCTGACCTTGTTCTTCATCGGAGGCATTCGTCTGTTCATCCGTCTCGTTTACCAAAGAGGCCCATCCAATCTCCCTAAAACGGCCGGATTACCTTTTTTCAAAAATATGAAAGAGAAAGAGGATAGGCTATTGATCATAGGGGCAGGCGATGCGGCGGAAAAAATTCTGAGGGAACTTCAAAGCAACCCGCGGCTCAAATACGACGTTGTGGGATTTTTGGATGATGATCCAAAAAAACATGGGATGCAAATCCATGGGGTACCAGTGCTTGGGGATATCGATCAACTCATGAGCCTGGTGAAGGAATATGAAGTGAACGAGATTCTGATTGCCATTGCCTCGGGCACCCGAAAAGAGATGCGCCGAATTGTAGGTCTCTGTGAAGGAACAGGCCTTAAGTTTAGAATTATCCCTGGTATTGGCGAATTGATTGATGGAAGGTTATCGGTTAAATCCATCCGGGAGGTAGCCTATGAGGACCTCCTGGGACGAAAATCAGTCCAATTGGAAGTGGAAAAGATAGGTGAATATCTTAAGGATAAACCTATTCTCGTTACTGGGGCCGGAGGATCTATTGGTTCAGAACTTTGCCGGCAGATTGCCCGATTCTTTCCCAAGAACCTCATCCTCTTCGATCGAACCGAAAATAATCTCTATGAAACAGAGATGGACTTACAAAGGGATTTCGCCTACCTTCCATACACCCCTATTTTAGGAAGTGTGCAAAACCTTGGGGTCTTGAAGAGGGTATTTTTAAAATACCGACCGCGGGTGGTCTTCCATGCAGCAGCATACAAACATGTTCCTATCATGGAGCTTAATCCATGGGAAGCCATCTTTACTAATATCAAAGGGACCCTATGTTTCCTTGAGATGGTTAAGGAGTTTGAAGTCGATCGCTTCGTCTTCGTCTCCACTGATAAAGCTGTACGACCCTCGAGCGTAATGGGTGCTTCCAAACGGATTGCTGAACTTCTCACCCAATGTTACAACGCGAATCATTCTCCAACCCGATTCATGTCGGTGCGATTTGGGAACGTCATTGGGAGTTCTGGAAGTGTCATACCGCTATTTAAACGGCAAATAGAAAAAGGAGGCCCTGTCACTGTAACGCACCCTGAGGTCACTCGCTATTTTATGACGGTGTCAGAAGCTGCTCAACTCATTCTTCAAGCCGGAGCTATGGGAGAGGGTGGAGAGGTCTTTATTTTAGATATGGGGTTGCCCATAAAGATTCTTGATCTGGCACGGGATCTCATCCGACTCTCTGGCTTTGAGCCGGATAGAGATATCGAGATTAAATTCATCGGGCTCCGCCCCGGAGAAAAGCTCTTCGAAGAACTCGTCACCGAAGGGGAAGACATCTTTCCCACAGCCCACAAAAAAATTTCAGTCCTTCGTAGGAAATCCTGCGACCTGGATGAGTTAAGGGCTGAAATTGATGAATTGATATTGCTTGCAGAAAAACAAGACGCCAGGGGTATCAAAAAGAAAATGAAGGAGGTTTTACCCGAGTACCAACCATATGGTCCCATGGACATTGAAGAAGACAATAGTTGATTCTTTGATATCATTACACAACATCATTTCTGTTGGATCGTCAAAGAGCCGCTATGAAACATGACCACGGCGGTTTGGCATATTTCGCAACATATCTCTCACGAGTCTCGGGCCTGCCATAGGTAAGTTCGGTCATCATTCTTTCTCGGCTCAGAGCCATCGAAAGAGACTTGACAAATTAATCGCTTTTAATCCCCTAACTGAAAAAAGCTTTAGCATGTGCAGTGCAATGGATGTTTTTCAGTCAGGGGTACGAGGGATTCTCCACAAATCGGATATTTGTTTGTTGTAGTTATTCTTTATTCCCTTCCTCTTAGTTTAAAAACGTATTTCGACTCCTTACTACGTATTTCTTCACCGCTTTTTGATAAATACTTTTTACCTTCAGGGGATTGTACCTCGTTGAGTGAACCTCTTAGCTGAAGAGAGATTTGTTTCTTAAGAGTCTATTATGCTTACTATCATTTTCTTGTTTTTCCTTGATAAAAAAAGGTGGTTTTGTTAAAAAAATAGATCTAGGCAGATTACCAGGAGAAAAAAGTGTCAAACGTTTTGGTGACAGGAGGGGCTGGATTCATCGGATCGCACCTGACGGAGGCGTTGCTCCAAGAAGGGCATCAGGTCCGTGTCCTTGATGATTTTTCTACCGGGAAAAGGGAAAACCTGCTTTTTGATAAGGAATTCCCTTCCTTGGAAGTTATCGAGGGAGATATACGTCACCTGGCCATTTGTCAAAAGGCGATGAAGGGTATGGGATATGTCTTCCACGAGGCGGCTCTCCCATCGGTTCAGAGATCGGTGGAAGATCCTCTGGGCTCCAATTCGGTCAATGTGGAAGGAACCCTGAATATTCTGGTCACAGCAAGAGAGGAAGGAGTGAGGAGAGTGATCTATGCCTCCTCCTCTTCGGTTTACGGGGATACGCCCACCCTGCCCAAAAAGGAAGAGATGCCTCCCAATCCTCTCTCACCTTATGCCCTGCAAAAATATGTAGGGGAGATGTATTGCAGGCTCTTTTATCAACTCTTTGGCCTCGAAACGATCTCCTTAAGATATTTCAATATTTTCGGCCCAAAGCAGGATCCGAATTCGGTCTATTCTGCCGTGATCCCAAGATTTGTCCATGCCTTGATCCACAACCAACGCCCAAGGGTTTTTGGCGATGGCGAACAGTCTAGGGATTTTACCTATATCGATAATGTCGTTCAAGCCAATCTCCTGGCTATGTCTGCGGACCATGTCCGTGGAGAAGCGGTTAATGTGGCGTGCGGAAAGAGGGTTTCTCTAAATCAGTTACTGGATGTTCTGAAAAAGATTCTCGGTTCAAGCCTCATGCCGGTCTATGAGGAGCCTCGGAAAGGCGATGTCAAGCATTCCCTGGCCGATATCAGTCAGGGAAAGAAAATCTTGAACTATGAGCCGAAAGTGGATATCGAGATGGGATTAATGAAGACCGTTGAATTTTTTAGGTAGCATCAGGCATCCATGCGAGGGAAGAGAACGATGACCAAGAATAAGGAACGTATGAAGTTAGAATCCATCCTGAAGGGCATCCCAAAGGTCAGAATTCTGGTCGTGGGGGATATCATGCTCGACCGATTCATCTGGGGAAAGGTATCCAGGATTTCTCCGGAGGCCCCTGTCCCCGTGGTGGTTGTCGATCACGAAGATTATCTTCTCGGGGGAGCTGCCAATGTGGTCAATAATATTCATTTTATCGGCGGGAAAGTGTCCCTTTGCGGTGTCGTGGGAGATGATGAGTTCGGTCATAAGATCGTCAGCGTCCTGAAGAGAATTGGCATAGGTACGGATGGGATATTCATTGAGCCAGAGAGGCAGACGACAGTGAAGACCCGCATTTTTGCGCACACCCAGCAAGTCGTTCGCATCGATCGGGAGACGACGGACCACCTCAAGACCGGCACTCTTCGAAACCTGTCTGAATTCCTGAAAAAAAAGATGGAGGGCGTTGATGGGATCATTCTCTCTGATTACGGAAAAGGCCTGCTCACCAAGGAGCTCGTCCGTGGCATGATTCGAAGAGCCCAAGAGTTAAAGAAAATCGTTCTCGTGGATCCGAAACCGAGAAATTTCTCTTTTTACAAGGAGGCTACGATCGTTACCCCGAATACCAAAGAGGCGAGTGAGGGATCGGGAATTCCCATTTCGGATGAATCCTCCTTGAAAAAAGCTGGAAGGAAGTTGTTGAAAAGATTGAAATGTCAAGCCTTGGTGGTCACCCGAGGGGAAGAAGGGATGGCGATCTTTGAACCCCATCACGAATTCTTCGTCCATACCGTGGCCAAAGAGGTCTATGATGTAACGGGGGCAGGGGATACAGTGATCGGAACCATCGCCCTGGCGTTAGCCACGGGAGCCAATGTCATTGATGCAGTTCGCCTGGCTAATTTTGCAGCAGGGATCGTGGTCGAAAAGAAAGGAACAGCGACGGTGCACCGTGAAGAGTTAATGAAAGCAATCCAAGAGTATTGATCTCGATGAGAAAAAAGATAGGCCCTATCTCCGGATGAAGGGGATAGGGCCTTTTCATTGGAGATCATTATGTTTCGAGGACGAAGATCACTTCCAACCTCACGCGATATTCAATAATCTTTGAATTCTCGACCGCCACGCGCATTTCTACTATACGCATTCCTGTGATACCCCTTAAGGTCTTCGTCGCTCTTGCAAAGCCTACCTTGACTGCCTCTTCAAAACCCTTAGGAGAACCTGCAATAATTTCTGTTATCCTTGCCACCCTGGGCTCTGCCATTCTGATCACCTCCTCCTCTCCCAAAAATTAGTATCAATAAAACGTTCTATACGAAAATATTTCATAAATGTCAATGAGAAAAAAACCCAAGAACAATTCATAATTGATAGATAAAACAGGTTCTCTGGGGGATGGAGGATGGATGGGTGAAAAGAGGGATAAGAATTTGTATTGATAAATTCGATAATTATGTTATAAGATTATTTTCTGACAATATTTTAACAACTTACATGATTGAGGAAAGTACCTAGTAAAAGAAAATGGTTCCTGGTTCTGATGAGAAACAAAATCTGATCCGGCAATTCATCCATTACCTTGCGGAGGAGAAGAATGCTTCGCCTCATACTTGCCGATGTTATCAAAAGGATCTCGAAGAGTTTGAGAATTTCTTAAAGGGCTCAGGGACATATCTCACTTCAGGAGGCCAGATTCATGTAGGAGAGGTGGATCGGATAGCCATCCGGAAATATTTGAGCTACCTCCATAGAAAAAATAGGAAGAGCTCCATTGCGAGGAAGGTTTCCACACTACGCTCCTTTTATAGGTTTCTCGTGAGAGAACAGATGGTCTCTTCAAATCCAATTAAGAATGTGGCTACTCCTAAGGTGGAGAAGCCCCTACCGACCGCTCTCACCGTGGATGAGGCCTTCCGCCTAATGGATTCTCCTGCGGAGAAGGGGAGGTTAAGGGACCGGGCCATTTTGGAACTTCTCTATTCGAGTGGATTACGGGTCAGTGAGTTAGTTGGGCTCAATGTGAACCAGCTGGATCAGGATCTGGGAATTGTAAAGGTGATGGGGAAGGGGAGGAAGGAAAGAATTGTCCCCGTAGGAAAGGAAGCCATGGAGGCCCTGAAAGCCTACTTGAAAGACCGGAAGGATCTCGGAAGAGAGGGCCCTCTCTTCGTTAACCTCAGGGGAGGAAGGTTAACCTCTCGAAGTGTTGGGAGGTTAGTTAAGAAATATTCAAAACGCTCGGGGGTCTTCCGAAAGGTCAGCCCCCACAGCCTTCGCCACACTTTTGCCACGCATCTCTTAGATGCGGGGGCAGATATTCGAGAGATCCAAGAGATGTTAGGCCATGCAAGCCTTTCCACCACACAACGGTATACCCACGTTAGTCTGGGCAAATTGATGGAAGTTTATGACAAGGCTCATCCTCGCAGTTTTGAGAGCTCGGATCGACAAGATAAGGGGGAGTAGGGTGGATGAGCACCATTTGGGATTGGGGTTGCACAGGAAAGAGCAATTTCGTTAAACGGCGAGGGTAACCCTGCCTGCCCCGCCCTCGGTCGGGACCGGGGCCGGCAGGCAGGGAGGCCCGTATCGTTGAAAAAAGGTAACGTCTGTCGTCTTTTCTGAGACTTGGTTTTTCCTGGTTCTTTATTTAACGTAACCGTTACCCTTTCACCAAACGGGCTTCGTAACCGTTAAACGTAACCTTGTTATAACCAAATGGGCTTCGTAGCCGTAACCTTAACCTGAAGACCGGAAGATTCTTATGAGTCACGGAGAGAGTATGATGCACCGAATGCATGCAACAACAGTCCTATCTGTACGACATAAGGGGAAAGTGGTCATGGCAGGGGATGGCCAGGTGACCTTGGAGCATACGATCATGAAGCATACGGCCAGAAAAGTCCGCAAGATTTACCATGACAGGGTTCTGGCCGGGTTTGCCGGTGCGACGGCAGATGCCTTCACCCTTTTCGCGAAGTTTGAGGAGAAGTTGGAACAATACAATGGAAATTTACTACGGGCAGCCGTGGAGTTGGCGAAGGATTGGAGGACGGACCGAGTCCTTCGTAGACTTGAAGCCTTGCTCATTGTGGCTGACGCTGAGCACTCCCTGGTCATCTCTGGCAACGGAGATGTGATTGAACCTGATGATGGGGTGACTGCCATTGGAAGTGGAGGTCCCTACGCCCATGCAGCAGCCAAGGCCCTGACCGAGTATTCGGACCTGGATGCGAAGGCCATTGTCGAATCGGCGATGAAGATTGCTGCCTCCATCTGCGTCTACACCAATGATCGAATCATCATAGAGGAGTTGTGATGCAGACCTTCACCCCTCGGGAGATCGTTTCGGAGTTGGACAAATATATCGTCGGACAGAAGGATGCAAAGCGAGCTGTGGCCATCGCCTTGAGGAATCGCTGGAGGAGACAACAGGTCCCTGAACCCCTCCGGGATGAGATTGCTCCCAAGAATATTATCATGATCGGTCCAACGGGAGTTGGGAAGACGGAGATCGCCCGCAGGTTAGCGAGATTGGCCCAAGCCCCATTCCTGAAAGTTGAAGCTTCGAAATATACCGAAGTGGGCTATGTGGGCCGGGATGTGGAATCGATGGTCCGAGATATCACGGACCTTGCGGTCAATATGTTGAAGGAGGAGGAATCGAAAAAAGTTCAGAAGAAAGCAGAGGAATTGGCTGAGGAGAGGCTACTGGATTTACTCCTTCCACCAGCAGCAAAGGGCCAGGCGAAAGAGGGTGAGGATAAGCAGGCCACGCGTGAAAAACTAAGAAAGTTATTAAAATCCGGGAAGTTAGATGAAAAATATGTAGAAGTGGAAACCGTGGATCGAAACCTTCCCATTGTGGAGATCTTCTCCGCCTCCGGACTTGAGGAGATGGATATTAATATCAAAGATATGTTTGGAAGCCTCTTTCCCAAGAAGAAGAAGCAGAGAAAGGTCAAGGTCCCAGAGGCACTCCAGGTCCTGGCCCAGGAAGAAGCGCAAAAATTGATCGATATGGACTCCGTGATCAAACTTGCCACTGAGCGGGTGGAACAGTCCGGAATCATTTTCATCGATGAAATCGATAAGATTGCCGGAAGAGAATCGACCTATGGTCCGGATGTCTCCCGGGAAGGGGTTCAAAGAGATATCTTGCCCATCGTCGAAGGGACCACGGTGACGACAAAGTACGGGATGATCAAGACAGATCATATTCTTTTTGTTGCTGCCGGGGCTTTCCATACTTCTAAACCTGCTGACCTCATTCCGGAACTGCAGGGTCGTTTCCCGATCCGAGTGGAACTCGATTCTCTGGGCAGGGAAGATTTAATCCGAATTCTCACCGAGCCTGAAAATGCATTGATCAAGCAGTACACGGCCCTCTTGGAAACCGAATCTGTGAAGCTCGATTTCAGAGAGGATGCCATTGCACAGATTGCAGAAATGGCCACCCTGATCAATGAAAGAACAGAGAACATTGGCGCCAGGCGACTTTACACGATGATGGAGAAGTTGCTCGATGAGATTTCATTCGAGGCCCCTGACTGGGCGGGGAAGAATATGGTGATTGACGCCAAATACGTAAGAGAGAAATTGGGAGGGTTTGTGGAGGATGAAGACCTGAGCCGGTATATTCTTTGATGAATGCGGATTTCGGATTGCGGAGTTACTGGTTGGAGAATAATTGCGGTAAGGGTAAAGATGCCCGTTTCGTCATTCGGTTAGGCATTAGATCTCTAAATGGGATTAGAGTTTATCGTTGTCGATGCTCGTATCGATGCTCGTCCAAAGATTCTTGATGCTCGAGTTTCTTGTTTCGAGTTTCAATCTTCGATACGAGCTTCCTCACCGCTTAACGAAAATCTTTGTCGTTACGGATGGCCGAAGTAGCTTCGTCACCGTAACCTTAACCCGAAGACTTGAGGGACGAAAGAATGAAGAATCCAATCGATAAGGCGAATGTGCTCGTGGAGGCCCTTCCCTACATTCGACGATTTTATGATAAGACCGTCGTGATCAAATATGGTGGCAGTGCCATGGAGGAAGAGCGCCTAAAGCGTATTTTTGCCCTTGATGTCGTTCTCCTGAAATATATCGGGATGAATCCCGTGATCGTCCATGGGGGAGGGCCCCAAATCGGACAGCTTTTGACGAAAATGGGGAAAAAGTCTCAATTCATCGATGGGATGAGGGTAACCGATAAAGAGACGATGGATGTGGTGGAGATGGTTCTTGTTGGAAAAGTGAATAAGGAGATGGTTTCCCTGATCAACCAACAGGGGGGAAAGGCAGTGGGATTAAGCGGAAAGGATGGACGGCTCATTACGGCCAAAAAGTTGAAATTGACCAAGAGCCGTGGCAAAAGCAAACCTCCCGAGGTCATAGACATTGGAATGGTTGGAGAGGTCAAAACGATCAATCCAGGAGTGATTGAGTCTCTGGAAAAGGAGGACTTCATTCCGGTCATTGCACCGATTGGCGTTGGCGAGGAGGGCGAGACGTATAATATCAATGCCGATTTGGTTGCAGGAAAAGTGGCTTCTGCTTTAAAGGCAGAGAAAATGGTTTTATTGACCGATGTGGTAGGGGTCCTAAACGAGAAGAAACAACTCATTCCCACCCTCGATGCTAAACAGGCCAAACGGATGATCGCCCAGAAGGTCATTTCCTCCGGGATGATTCCAAAAGTGAGCTGTTGTCTTGACGCCCTTCAGGAGGGGGTCACCAAAACCCACATCATCGATGGAAGGGTGGAGCATGCAATCCTTTTAGAGATCTTTACCGATGTGGGAATCGGAACGCAAATCTCGAAAGAATAGAGTAATGAGTTCGGAGTTGGGAGTTCGGAGGTTTAAGAATGAATGACTCCGAACACCGAACTAAGTACTCCGAACTATTCCTTTGTGAGGTGAGCATGGATTCTCAAACCATGATGATGTTGTCGGAAAAGTATATTGCCAATACCTACGCCCGCTATCCTATCGTCTTGGTCAGGGGGAAAGGGACGCGAGTTTGGGATATCGAGGGAAAGGAGTACCTCGACTTCGTGGCAGGTCTGGCGGTCTGTAACTTAGGGCACTGTCATCCTAAAGTCGTTAAAGCCATTCAAGATCAAGCGGAGAAGTTGATTCATGTTTCAAACTTCTATTACATTGAGCCCCAGATAGAACTGGCTTCTCTCCTCTGTCAGCACTCCTTTGCAGATAAAGTTTTTTTCTGCAACAGCGGAGCGGAGGCGAATGAAGGAGCGATAAAACTGGCACGCAAATTTGCCAAGGAGAAGAAGGGGGGAGAAAGGCACGAAGTCATTACCATGGAGGGTTCTTTTCATGGAAGGACGTTAGCCACACTGACCGCAACAGCACAGGAGAAATACCACAAAGGCTATGCCCCCCTGATGCCCGGATTTAAATATGTCCCTTTCAGCGATACCGAAGCTCTTCGAAAGGCCGTCGATTCAAAAACCTGTGCGATCATGCTGGAGCCTATTCAAGGAGAAGGAGGGGTCAATATCCCTTCAGAAGGGTATCTCAAGGTGCTTCGGGAGATCTGTGATGAGAAAGGCATCCTTCTGATTTTCGATGAAGTTCAGGTAGGAATGGGACGGACCGGGAAACTGTTTGCCTACGAGCACGAGGGCATCGAGCCTGACCTGATGACCCTTGCAAAATCATTGGCAGGCGGCGTTCCCATAGGGGCTCTGTTGATGAAGGAGAAAATTGGAGAAACGTTCGTCCCCGGGGATCACGCCTCTACTTTTGGAGGAAACCCATTAGCGACTTCAGCCGGCATCGCAGCTGTGAGTGCCATGGTGGAAGAAGGGATGCTGAAGAATTGCCAGGAAGTTGGAGGTCACTTCCTTACAAAATTGGAAAAAACCAAGAAGAAATTCCCTTTCGTTAAGGAGGTTCGTGGAAGGGGATTGATCGTTGGCATGGAGTTGAAAATTGAAGGGGGCTCTATTGTCAAAGAGATGATGCAGAGAGGCATTCTCATCAATTGCACCATGGGAAATGTGCTCCGGTTCCTCCCCCCCTTGATCGTGACGAAAGAAGAGGTAGACCAGGTCGTCGAAGCCCTGCAAGAAGTCTTTTCATCAGTTCGGAGTAATTAGTTCGGAGTTGGGAGTATTAAATTCCAAGACTCCGAACTCTGGACTCCGAACTCCGAACTTTGAACGGGAGGTTTTTATGAAAGGTGAAGTCAAGAAGGTAGTGTTGGCCTATTCCGGTGGCCTGGACACGTCTATCATTCTGAAATGGTTAAAGAATGAATATGGATGCGAGGTCATCGCCTTTACTGC
>Ga0209427_10002332_pt1 | contig 22329 bp, 18 predicted proteins | sample DeeMarSWOR136_30_FD_187465 | JGI IMG/M metagenome (GOLD analysis project Ga0209427, IMG submission 187465) | Marine sediment microbial communities from White Oak River estuary, North Carolina - WOR-1-36_30 (SPAdes) (version 2) | ecosystem: Environmental > Aquatic > Marine > Intertidal zone >...
TTGAGCCTAACGCGGTGACGGAGGTTGTTGAGCCCAATAAGATTACAAAGGTTGTCGAGCCGGTTACTGCAAAAGGGCCGTATGAACCGAAACTTGAAACAAATGGCAGCGACACTCTCACACTGGATATGCCGCCGAAGATTAACATCATTGATTTGCTTGATTTGGTCGGCAAGTATCTGAATCTGAACTATATGTACGATCCGGCTGATATAACCGGTTTGAAAGGCGAGGTCACACTCGTACTGCAGGGACCTATTAAGATTAGTGAACTGTATCCATTGGCTGAGTCCGTATTAAGATTCAAAGGATTTGTGATGACCCGCAGGGGCAATCTTGTAACCATTGTTCCTCTTCCAAAGATCGACAGTGTTGACGCTCCGATAGTGGACCCTAATAATCCGCAAGTTCAAGCCGGTAATGTAATTATAACACGTATCTTTCAGTTGAAACATATAGATACAGCCAGCGCGCAAAGTCTTTTGACCGCGATGAAACTTGGCGAAAGCGTCTCACCTATTGCCAGCATTGGAACCCTTATCGTGACCGGATACGCCTATCGCATGGAACGTATAGAATCGCTTCTTGATATGATTGACAAGCCGGGTGAGCAGAAGCAGTTCAGGTGCCGGGAATTACAGTTCACGACGGCGAAGACACTTGCCGATAAGGTCAAAACACTTGCAGAGCAGTTGGGTACCGTTTCAATTACAATTTCAGTACCGACAACAACAACGCCGACTCGACCGACAGTGCCGGGTAGGCCAACAATTCCATCTCGGGTGCCTACTCGACCGACTACACCTTCGCCGACCGCCGCACCGGAAAAACCTACCGTTTATCTCGATGCCGACGAGAGAACGAACCGAATCCTGATGATAGGCCTTGAAGAGCAGTTGGCTGTTGTCGATAGCCTTATAGACGCCCTTGATGTGGAACAGAAGGACCTTAGAACACTTCGTTTGTACGAAATCCAGAATGTTGATGCCGAAGAGGGAATGACGAAATTAAGTGAGCTTGGCATAATTAGCGGCGGTCGGGCCGCAACAAGCTCATCGAGGGGGCCTTCCAGAACAACCCCCACGAGAACGACGCCAACCAGAACGACGCCCACCAGACCCCCAACCAGTCCTGCCACACCTGCAACCTCCGGTGAAATACAGGAGCCACTTGCCGAGGAGCCCCAGGTAGTGATAATCGAACCGACGAATTCTATTTTGGTCAACGGCACGGCCGAGCAGCACGTTCAGATAGCTACGATTATAGGCTATGTTGACGCCAGCCAGGAAGAAAGACAGAATCCATACGTAATATACCCGCTGGAGAACCAGGAGCCTGAAGAGCTTGCCGGCACCCTCGAAAAGCTTATTTCGGAAACCATCACGGAACAGAGCGGAACAGGAGCAGACTCCAAGATCGTAAGGACGACACAAAGGAAGAAAATAGAAGAGGACATTTACATTGTTGCCGATCCGAAGAGTTATTCGCTTATAGTTTACGCCAGCAAAAAGAACCAATTGTGGCTTGCCTCACTGATCGAAGAGCTTGATGAGTACCGTCCCCAGGTCCTGCTCGATGTAACACTTGTCGAAATCACCAAAAACGATGAGTTTAGTTATGATCTGAATTTGATATCCAGCTTCCCCGATTTGGTTAACATTTCCGGCCTGACCGGAGTTATAGCCGGCGGGGAGAATCCTATTACCAGCTCCGATATTATTGCTAAGTTGAATGATAGAAACATGGACCGGTTCATAGATATGCAGGCCTCGGGAGGTACAGGTACCGCATTTTATGGAGACAGGCATATCAATATCCTTCTGAACGCTATGCAGTCGAAGGATTACGGCAGGATTCTGGCAAAACCAAAGCTGCTGGTTAACGACAATGAGCAGGGGAACATTAAAGCACAAGAGACCACTTCTGTTGGCTCACCAAAAACCACTTATAGAAAAGGCACCGGCGCCGGAGGTGTGGGTGTGGAGGATATACCAATTACGGACATAAGTTGGGCTTCCTACGAAGCCGGTATTCAGCTTGATATACAACCCCATATAAGTAAAGGAGACCAGCTTCGATTGACAATCACATTAACACGCACCGACTTTCGGCTCAGGCCGGCCACGACTATAAGCGGAGCTACGTATCCAACACCACCAGACCTTCTGACCAGCGACGTTCAGACAGTAATAACCGTTCCGGATAATAAAACCATCATATTGGGTGGTCTGGAGAGAATCAGTCAGAGCAAAGGTGGATCCAAAGTTCCCATCCTCGGAGATATTCCGATACTCGGAGGATTATTTAGAAATGCGGCTAATACGGACAACCAGAGCAGGCTTTATGTCTTCGTTAAGGCCCATATTTTGAGGCCGGGCGAGGAAACCACCGGCTTATCTGATTTACAAGTAGTATCACTTAAGAACCGGGCAAGATTCGAGAAATACGAAAAAGAGATGCAGGAATACGAGGACTGGCCGGGTATTAAGCCTAAGCCGATGGATCCGTTACAGATTCTCGAAGCTGATGAAGAAGTATCACTAAGTGACCGGAGGGTGTTCGAAAAACGCGGGCAGACAATACGGGGAGGTAAGGATTTGACCCGTACGAAGTCTAATGTGATGTATCCGATGTAAGTTCTCGAATTCAATTAAAACTTTGTGCCTGATACAACGTACGATATGATATAGATACAACAAAGCATGAAAGATTTATTGATACAAACCGCCAAACGAACGGATTTGGTTAATGCAGAGCAATTAGCCAAGTTTCTTGAAGAAGACAGCAGCGGGCAGCGTATTGATGAGGCCCTGCTTTCGTGCCCTTACTTTACCGAAGATATGGTTTTGAAGCTCTTTGCCGAGGCGCTGGGCTGTGAATATCTGCCGGAAATCCGTCCCAAGACCGTTCCTGTCGAGTTCGTTGAGGCAGTCCCGGCTGCATACGCTCAGCACCATTTTCTTATCGGCATAAAAACCGGGGACGGTGAAACTGTCGAAGGCGAGGACGCCGAAAGCTCCGACCGTCCAAACGAGCTTACGGTAGTTTTGTCCAAGCCGCTGGATACAAATGCGCTGGATAACGTTTCCAAGATGACGGGTCTTCCTGTCAGGCCCGCCGTATCCACGCGTGCCGCAATCACCTCGGTAATAGATGTTGCATACGAGCAGAGGACAACAGTCATCGAGGAGGTGGCCGAGGAGCTGGATTCGCAGAATCTCGACCAGCTTGTCGACGAAGTTTCCGCCTCTGACGACCTGCTTGATGTTGTGAATCGGCCGCCGGTTATCAGGCTGGTTAATGATATTCTTTTTCGTGCCCTGCAATTAAGGGCCAGTGATATTCATGTTCATCCTTACGAGTCGAAGATTCAGATTCGGTATCGTATAGACGGTATTTTGTACGACACGTTGAGTTTGAACAGAAATGTGCTGCCGTTGGTTATCTCTCGTATCAAGGTTATGGCGGGCATGGACATTGCGGAGCGGCGGCTTCCGCAGGACGGCCGTTGCAGTGTCAGGCTGGGGCAGCGTGAAGTCGATTTGCGTATCAGCACGGTTCCGACGAGTTACGGTGAACGCAGCGTCCTGAGACTGCTTGATAAAAGCACCGCTCTGTACGGATTGAACGAGCTTGGGCTTTGGGAAGACGATTTGAAGAAATTCGATTCTCTGCTAACCCGCTCGCACGGGGTGATTTTCGTAACGGGCCCGACGGGCAGCGGCAAAAGCACCACCCTTTACGCCTGTCTTAACAGGATTAATTCGGCAGAGAAAAATATTATGACCATAGAGGACCCGATCGAGTATCAGCTTGAGGGGATAAGCCAGATGCAGGTTGCCTCGAAGAAGGGCGTGACTTTTGCCAACGCTCTGCGACATGTTCTTCGGCAGGACCCGGATGTTATAATGGTAGGTGAGGTTCGTGACATTGAGACGGCCCGTATGGCGATTCAATCTTCTCTGACCGGCCATTTGGTATTCAGCACTCTTCACACGAACGACTCTGCCGGGGCCGTGACCCGTCTTCTGGACCTTGGGCTTGAGCCTTATTTGGTAAGCTCGTCCCTGATCGCGGTAATTGCACAACGATTGGTGCGAAAGGTTTGCCCTGATTGCCGGGAGGTTTCCGAACCCACGGATCGCGAACTGAGAGAATTGTGTATAGGCACATCCGATCTGGCACATAACGGCGGTAAATTCTATGTCGGCCGGGGCTGCGAGAGGTGTTTTCAGACCGGTTATCGCGGCCGGACGGGTGTATATGAAATCCTGCTGATTAACGAGGAAATCCAGAACCTTGTATACAAAAGGGAAACAGCCGGTACAATAAAGAAGGTTGCACTTGACGCAGGGATGCAGACATTACGGATGGATGGGGCAAGGAAGGTCCTTGCCGGTGTTACAACTGTTTCCGAGGTATTGAGAGTTACTCAGGCTGATATATTGTAGTGGAAAGCTTGAAGCGAAAAGGCAGAACCAAAGTGTAAAATTCAGAACTTTTTAAGTTTTTTAGCTATAATTATTATTGCCTTTTACATTTTAATTTTCAATTTTACTTATGCCCAGATATCACTATATAGCGATTGCAACGGACGGCAAAAAAGTCAAAGGCACGATTACGGCCGAAAGTCCCTACGCGGCGCGAAAGCAACTGAGAGTGCGCAGTGTCCACCCGTCATCGATTTCAGAGGTTGGCTCCGGTGCCGAGGGCAGAGCCTCGCTGTTTTCGATCTTCGGAAGGGTCGGCAAGACCCAGATAATCGATTTTACCAAGCAGATGGCCACGCTGCTTAATTCGGGCATTAAACTTACCGAAGCGCTTTCTGTGCTTACCTTGCAAACCTCGGATGCCCGATTCAAAAACGCCATCAGTGACATTCGTGACCGCGTTGTGACGGGCGAGTCACTTGCCGATGCTTTGAAAGAATACGGCGATTATTTTGATGTTATTTATGTAAGTATGGTGCGTGTCGGCGAGGTTACGGGCTCTTTGGGGAGTAGCCTGTCGACGATTGCCGGTTTTATGGAGAAGCGTCAGAGGGTCGAATCGAAGGTAATTACGGCAATGATATATCCGGTTATTCTGATTTTGTTTTGCATCACGGCGATTATTGTTCTGACAACGGCGGTCATTCCGAAGATAGGTAAACAGATTGAAAGTACGGGACGTGAATTGCCCTGGATTACCAGACAATTAATGAACCTGGGTAATCTGCTGATCAGTTGGCGAGTGTTCGTGTTGATTGCGGTCGTGATTGTTTTGGTTCTGGGCCTTAGACGGTTTCTCAGGACCGAGCGCGGTGCTTATTTGCGTGACAAGTTTTTGCTGTCTTTGCCGTTATTTGGTCCCCTGATCAGGCAGCGTGTGGTTTCTCGCTTTGCCTCTACACTTTCTACTCTTCTTGCCTCCGGTCTTGCCATGGCCGAGTCTCTTCGTGTTGTGGCGTCGGTCACGGGCAATAGTCTTATGAGAAGAGCCATTCAGCAATCTCGTGAGCGTATTCTTTCCGGTGCCGATATTGCAACACCACTGAGAGACAGCGGCGTTATTGATCCTGCCATTGCCCATATGGTTGCCGTCGGCGAGAAAAGCGGTGAGCTTGAAACGATGCTGAAAAATATCAGCGAAAACCTCGAGGCCTCAACAGATATAGTTATCGAGAGATTGAGCGCGGCGGTCGAGCCGCTTATAATAATTGTTATGGCTGTAATCATAGGTATAATTGCCTATGCTACGATATTACCGATATTGGAAGTTTCATCGATTGATTTTCGATAGATTATTAAGGAGGTCTAAGAGACATGAAAAACGTTAAAAAGACAAAAGAGTACCTCAGAAGCGGTTTTACGATGGTCGAGCTTATGGCCATACTGGTTATTATTGGCTTGCTTGCTGCAGTGGTAGCAACAAATGTGATAGGAAGGATAGACAAAGCCAAGGTAACATCGACCAAGGCCAGCCTGAGGATTCTCCATGCCGCAGTTACTCAGTACAAGTTAGACACCGGCCAGTTTCCAACCGAAGAAGAAGGGCTTATGGCTCTTATTGAACCGCCGAGCGAGGTTGTGGATCTTGCTGAGCCGGGAGGATATCTGGAAACTACGGAGGTTCCCAAAGACGGCTGGGGAAATGAATTTGATTATATGCTTTATCCAGAGAGCGGCAAACCATTTGTAATCATAAGCTATGGTGCCGATGGCGAAGAAGAAGGTGAGGGTTATGACGCCGACCTGTACAGCACCGATGCCTTTTAATTCGTGTATTCGAAAATGGTTATATGTGTCGGTGAATTCACGCATTCGCACTTGCAGGAATCCTCACAGGCACGGTTTTACGCTTGCAGAGCTGGTAGTTGTGCTTGTGATACTGTCGCTGTTTGTGCTGTTGACGGTGATAAATCTTTTCGGAGTGCTCAGGAAAAATACTTTTAGGGTACAGGCCCATGAGCTTGTCTCTACGATGCAGATGGCGGCGTCGGCCGCGGCCGAGAGCGACAGAAGATATGAAGTTATCATTGATCTGACAGAGCAGAGCTATACCCTTCGCCAGATTAACAGCCCCGACTTATTTCAGGTTTTTGAAGAAGATACTATTGTAACAAATGACTTTGGCGTTAATTGCCAGGTTCTCTATGTCTTGTTCGACGATTTGATGGAAACCGATGAAGACCATCAGATAGCCAAGTTTCGCGCAGGTCACGCGGGCTGGCAGTACGGTGGAAAAATCGTTCTTCTCGACGAGCAGGAGCAGCCGTATTCGGTTCTTGTCAGCCGAATGAACAGAATTGTCAGGTTAGAGAAAGGTGATGTTGAATTTTTACTGCCAAGGGCTAAAGATGAAGTGCTTTTCTAAAAATAATGATGTATCGTTCGAATCTCCTCCAGCATTGTGCATAGAGGGGCCCCGGCCTGGAGCGCAGCGAAGGGGCGCGATACGCAATGGGCAAGAGAAGGCATTTAGCCTTGCGGAAACTATGGCTGCTATAGCAATATTATCCTATGTCTTTTTAGGTTTATTGGTAGTGATGAACCGCTATATGGATTCTGCGGTAGATTCGGTCATGCGTATGCGGGCCTTTGAGGTTGCTCGCAAGAATATGGAGGATCTTCTTACTTCGGATTTGGTTGAAGAGTCCGTTGAGTTTGGCGATAGTGAGAAGTATCCGGATATTCGATGGGAGACGGTTGTTGAGTCATTTACTGTGCCGTTAACGGATAAGATGTGGATTCAGGCGATTTGTTCGGCCGAGTATACCGACTCCGAAGGCGAGGTGCGGAGGATTGAGCTGACACACTGGCTGACGGATTTGACAAAGGCACAGGAGCAACAGATTCTTGCGCGTCAGGAGGAGGAAAAAGAGCGGTCGGCCGAAGAAGCCGAAGAGATGCTTGATGAACTTGATGAACTTGATGAAATTGATCCTAACGAAATATTTAAGGATTTGCTATAGGATTGCGTCTAATAATTATGAAAAAGACTTCTGACATATTTGCAGGACGGCCGGGCTTTTCGCTGGCAGAGGTGCTTGCAGCCATGGTGATAGCATCTTTGGTTATGGTTGCGGTTCTGGGTATCTATAGCCGGGTCGAGAGTTCGGCTGCTACAATCAGACGCAAGTTTGAAAGCTCCAGACTGCCCACCGATATTCTGCAGCGCATCGCCGAGGACCTCGACCAAATAATGGCCACGGATTCCTATACTGCAATTAGTATTAAAAATAAATTTGAAAAGGGTTTTCCGACCGCGCAATTAACAATTACAAGGGCCGTCGTCGGCAAGAATAAGCCAATGACATTAGAAAGTATCGTTTGGCAGACCAACTATGATTATGAATCTGACAGCCTTGTTTTGTACCGGCAGCGCACGAGCGAGATCGGATTATTGGAAGATAAACTGCTTGACGAAGAGAGGGAGAACTGGGAGCAGGAACTTTTCGTGCCGATTTGCGAAGGCATTACATATTTTAAGATCCAGGCGGTCAGGGACGGGGAGCCTTTAGATAGTTTTATAGGCCGCGTGCCTCTTGGTATTCAGGTCACTATTTCTTTTGCCGAGCCTTTTAAGACTTTAACCAATACTTTTGATGTGTTTGATGAGGATAAATTTACTCGAACCATAGCGGTTGACAGGACCAGGAAAATCAAATTCAAAATCGCACCAAAGCAAGAAAAGAAACCGGAAGGCGATCTCACCGAAGGAGCAGAAGAATCCGGTGAGACCGAAAAACCCGGTGGGGCTGAAATACCTGGCGGAGCAGAAAATACCGGCGGAGGTGGGGGCCCTCGTCTCCCCCCCGTACTTCCTGTTAAATGATGAACGAAGAGCGAAAAATGAGCAGTCGTATGCAATACGTCCGACCCGGCATTGTGCTTTTATTGACATTGGTGCTGTTAGTTGTGATTTCTGTACTAATGTTTACCCTTAGCACTGGTATGTCTGCCCAGCGTCACCGCGACAAGTATCTCATAGATTATCAGGCGGCCCGCTATGCTCGTGACTCTGCAGTTAAATACGCTCTTGCCACGTTGGATGATATGAACACTCCGCAATTGATTGAGCGTCCGAATGAGCCGGATTTTTCTGATTTGTTTATGCTTGATGAAGAGCAATACCAGGAATTTTTGGCCGCGTGGGCTGTACTGGACGAAGAGGAATTGTCCTCGGATAGCAAAAGGGATGTAGAGAGAGAATCTAATTCACCGGACTTTTCGGACTTTGAGCCGAATGACGTTAATGACTTTGAAGATGTTAACGGCCCAGATTTTTTCGATGATTTCGGTGATTCTGATGAGCCTAATGCTTTTGTAGTGCGTGGCCCTTATGGCCCGCCCTGGCCTTTTATAGCCGAACCGGTTGAGTTTGAGATTGGCCCTGCCAAGGTTCGGATTGAAATTGAGGACGAAAATGCAAAATACCCCATCGGCTGGGCAATAATGGATGATAAAGAAATCCAGCGGGAGGCTATGGCGGGATTCGAAACTTTCTGCGAGTGGATGGATATCAATGATGTCGAGATCGATTCGCTAAAAGACCAGCTCGCGCAGGTTGGCGAGATAAAAACGTTCAAGATAGAATTCAAGGATAAAAGCCAGATTACAAGAGAGTCGGTATCAACACCGACGACAAGCAGTTCCACGGCAAGGACCTCACGCAGCAGAGTCAGACCAACACGAACGCGGACGGTCAGGAAAACCATCACTGCCGCTCAACAAATCGCTGAACAGAGTTCTGATTTTGCCAAGCTTTGTCACAGTTCTTTGATTGATAGGGAGGTGCTGGCCAGGCCGATAATAATCAGCGAAACCAGACAGGAATCGGCCCTGAAATATATGGGGATGTGGGCAACGAGGAAGGTCAACATAAATACTGCGCCCCGGCATGTTTTGGAAGCGACTTTTACTTTCGGCGGCGATGCCGTCCCGATAGCTGAAGAAATAATACAGCAAAGACGCATAAAGCCTTTTGCCGATATAGAGGAATTAAAACGGGAACTGTTTAGGTACTCTGTAGCGATTGAGAAGTGTGAAAAGTATATAACCACTGTCAGCAGTGTTTTTACTATTAGAGTCACAGCGGCCGTTGGCGTTGTAGAAGCAAGAGCCGTTATAGGGATAGCGAAAGAAGGTCTGAAAGCACGACAAATTGCCGTTATCTCCGGCTGAGTGGCCGTTGTGAGTATTGCGTACCATATATCGTATAATAGGCGCATTACCCAATACGATTTTTAGGAGTTTGCTCAAATTGGAAGCTAAAAACTACTTGGGAATTTATTTAAGCAAAGATTCAGCGACTGTGGTTTGCCTTGGTCCGTCAGGGAAAGACCATGACGTCCTGGGCTGCTTTAGTGTTTCTGTCCCGGAGCAAACAGAGCAGAATCAGCAGGAATTGGCAACTCTTATTGCCCGGGGTTGTGCCGAGAGAGAACTGCAATTTTCGAACGTTGCTGTGGCTTTGGATTGTTCGATGTTTATGCAGCATAATGTTCACAGCGATTTCAAGGACCCCAAACAAATCAGTCAGACCGTTCGGTTCGATACAGAAGAGGCCCTTGCCGGCGATGTCAGCGAGATCGCGATTGCTTTCAAGATCACATCAAGCAACGAGGAAGGCTCAAAACTGAGCGTTTTTACGGCACAGCGCAAAATACTGTCCGATGTTCTTCTTTCTTTACAGAGTAATAATATTGATCCTGTAACCGTAGAGCCTGATGTTAGTTGCCTGTCAAGATTTATATCCCGGAATGTATCTTTTTCCGAAGATTCACACCCTCTGTTCGGCGTTTTTTCCCGCCGGAATGGTTATTTTGTTGTCCCGGATTCGTCCGGTTCCGAAGAAACGTCGTTTATGCGGACTTTTTTGGTCGGCCCGAACCGGGCCAGAGCCGAGCTGCTGGCAAGAGAAGTATCTATAACGACAGCTTTGCTTGATAATAAGGAACCTATTAATTGCCTTAAGGCTTTTGACTCTGCCGGTTCTGTAGACTATCAGCAGCTCAGCGAGAGGCTTGGCTTCAAAGCGAGCGGCATTGATTTCACAGAGGCTGCCTCAGCCGATCCCCGGAGTCTTGCTGATTGTTCCGACCCGGTTGATTTTATAATTGCCTATGGGGCTGCTTTGGCTAATTTGGAAAGGCCGCAAAGCATGAATTTCCGGAGCGATTTTTTGCCCTATCAGGGTAAAAAGATGCGCATGCAAAAGGCCTTGAAGTTCGCGAGCGTGTCAGTTACGGTTCTTCTTCTTGCTCTGGGCGTGTATTTTCAAATGCCGTTGTTGAAAACAAACGAATACCGCGGAGATCTGCGTAAGAAATTCGCGGAGGATTACTTGGTTGTATTGCCGGGTGAGAAGAAACTGCCGACTAAATTCAGAGACGCATTGAGAAAACTTAGCAGTGAAGACAGGCGGATCCAGAATATCCAGAGCGGCCGGTCCGGTGCCACCGGCGAAGAATCCATGATGAGTAAGCTGGCGTTAGTGCTTGAGGCATTTACCAAAGTTGCAAAGCCGACAAATTTGAAAATCGATAAGATCTCCGTTAACAACAAGAATATTCGTATAGAAGGCGACACCTCCAGCAAAAGCAACACCCTCAAGTTTTTCGAATCAGTCAAGGAAAAGCTTGAGATTGTGCAGTTTAGTAATGAGTTCAAATCGAACCGCGACGTCTTCAGCATAACGGCAGCGACAAAAAAATAACTTAGGACAGGTTTTATGAAGGACATATATAAGAATCCGATTTTGTATTATATACTCGTTCCCTGCCTTGTGGCTCTATGGCCTTTATTGGTCTGGGCGGTGTATTTACCGGGGGCAAAACACAGCTACAGGCGGGAGGCCGACCAATACTTGGAAGCTCAATTAACAATAGCGACGATTTTAGAGCGTGATCCTACTCGCCTGGAGAATAATGATCCGAATAAAACTACCGATAAATTCGATTATGCCACTGCTGTTACTGATATAGCTCGCAAATGCGGTATATCACCTATCAATTACACTACCAGTTCGAAACCAGTGAGAACTTCCGGCGGCAAAAAAAGCCAAAGCGCAACGGTGGTTCTAAAGGAGGTTGACATTCAAAGCTTTGCCACTTTTCTCTCTAAGATTCAACTTCGCTGGGCGAATTTGCAATGTGATAGTGTCACACTGACCCAAAAAAAAGGCCTTGTTGATGTGTGGAAGGTTGATTTAGACTTCAAGTATTTCTTTTAATATCAGTCAATTTTAGCTTGCACGCTATCTCGGTTAGCGTTATTTTCCTGAATTTTTTAACTTTTGACTATAACTACATATTGTATATTGCCTAATTTGCCCGGATAGACTTTTGTGTCCGGTTTCCATTTGGAAATGGTTTTTAGAAAAGTCGGTTCTTGATACTGATAAGCCGGATTTTCCCCCAAATTAAGACAGTTTTTGGGTTGTTAAGGCAATTCATAGTAATAAACTTTTCTAAAGTTTTTCGCTTGTTCCTGTCGATATCAATATTGCAAAATTAGTTTGGGCCTGAGAAAGGATTCAGGGGGCACACAATATATAGTGGTTCCAAGTCCGGGAACGAAAGCAAGGATGCTTTCGCCTGTAGTATTTTTTGAAAAATGGTCTAAATGCCTGATTTTGATATTAACGGCCGGTTCGGAAGCCAAAATGGACAAGATGATTCTCTCGATAAGAGCCTGGCTCCGGATGAGGATTTGATTATGGAACAGATTCTTGAAAATCTCAACACTACGCCCATCGGTAAGGTGTTAACGCGGATTGCTTCGCTTCCTGAGGTTCGCAAGAAGAAGGTTCTTGACGTCCGCCGTCAGATTACTGAAGGTAAATACAATCTGAGTTCGCGGTTGGATATTGCCCTTGACAAGGTCCTTGAAGACCTTACTACATAAAGGATTTATGTTTAAGGTTAGTCTCGTTGACTAATGCCTTGGATAATCATCCGATTGGTAGCTGCTTTCTGTTCAGCCTTTTTTCCTCTCACCCTCTTTTATCTACACCAGGATGCATAAAACGGGATTCCTTTGATTAGGAGATGATTTCAGGAACATCTTCTTCGGGCTCATCCAGTTCGGTTGGTTTATAATCCTTTTTCTTGGATTTCTCCATCTCTTTGTTGAAGGCCTCTATGACTTTTTCCTGGACCATTAATCTGCATTCTGCGATAATCGGATGTGCGATATCAGCATGCAGCTTCATTCTACCTTTGACGTCTTTCCTTGCCCGGTTTTCCTTGAGTTTTGTCCCGCAATTATTGCAGTATTTAGCCCTAAGATGGTTTTTGCCTCCACATTTTCCACAATGGTCGGTCATTTTTCGCGAAGGCATAGCAACGAAATATCCTCCCCCACCTTCGATGACCTTGATATCGCGTACTACAAACTCATTGTCAATCGTTATTGAGCAAAAAGCCTTTAATCTGTCATTTTTGTTGCTGACTAATTTTACTCTGATCTCGCTGATTTCCATTTTTTGCCTCGCAGAAAATTCTACCACCAGTTGTTGCTGACGATAATGCTCGTGCAGCCGGTCCTTTCATCAAGTTTGCATTTGTCTTTTCTCGCCCTTTCTTCCTCCTTGCGATCAACAATAAAAAACAAAGCTGAACCACTACCACTCAGGCACAAAGGCCCGACACCCAAAGATTCGGCACTTGCTTTCAACTCAGCAAGCTCCCTGTGTAAATGAAAACAACTTGTTCCCAGCATATTTGCGCACATTTTCGATACTAAATCAAATCTGTTTTTTTCAATATGGCTTTTTATTAGTTTGCTGAGCTTTTCGTACAGAGCAGGATCATGTCTGTAATTTGCATAAACCTTTTTGGTAGAAACACTTACGTCCGGGAGTATCAGCAGGGCCGCAAAGTCAAAAATTTTTGTTAATTTTTTTATTTTTTCACCTTTTCCCGTGCAAAATGCCAGTGGACCATTTAGAAAGAAAGGCACGTCGCTTCCCAGCTTCTCGGCCAGTTCGGCAAGGCGGTGATTGGGCAGATGTAAGTTTAAGTAACTGTTTAATCCTAACAATGTTGCCGCTGCATCGCTGCTGGCTGAGGCCAGGCCTGATCCTGCCGGGATATTTTTTGTAAGGGTGATTTTAATATCAGCAGACCGGCCGCTGCTGTCGAGCAGCATTTCACAGGCCTGGTAGACAAGATTGTCCTTTCCCTCCGGTGCCCAATGCGGCCCTCGGCAGAGGAGTTCGATGCCTGCTTTTTGGCCGGGCTCTATGAGGATTTCGTCGTAGAAGTCCACTTTGGCCATTACCGTTTCTATATCGTGGAAACCATCGGCGCGTTTGCCTGCTATTAAGAGACTGAGGTTGATTTTGGCGGGGGCACGGACCAACAACCCGTCGTTGACCGTTTCAAACTGTTCTTTGTCAGACATAGTTGTTCACTGAAATTGTAACAGATGAATTTGATTTCGACTATAGGATAAGTTACATAGGCGCTAAATAGATACTAATACATCCAAAAGCAGGATTTTACAGAACACAATAATCGCATCCTTCGTGAACGGCCATTAATTATCAGCACCATTGCATCAATCTTCGCCGAGCGCCTCTATGTCTGCCAGGTCTTTTTTTCTACCTAAGGTTTTTTTATTGGAAATGAGCTCTTTGCGCCCCAGATAATACACAGGCACATCCCCATAAGTCCCTTGCACTTTGCCTGAGTAAACCTCTTGCCAGGAGAGACCTGTCAGTGAGGTGATCAAATCTATGCGCACGGGTGCAACACCGAGCTGGATAACTTTATCGGGGTCCTGAAAGTCTGATACAGTCAAGCTTAGAGAGCCGAAACCGAATTCTTCAAGAGCGGCCAGAATTTTCTCGGCGTTTTTTGGGTCAGGTTTTACGAGGATATCCATATCGCCGGTGAAACGAGGTACACCATGGAAGGCAAGTGCGTACGCTCCGACTATAATGAATTCAGCCTTATGAGCGTTTAGCAACTTTAACAGTTCTTTGAAATCCGGCTGAACTTCCATAATACTGCCTTCTGAGATAGTCAACGGCCGCTATGCGTTCCTGAGCAGTTTTGCTCAACCAGTAATTCAGGTCATTCTTGATCTTTGACCATTCCCTGAACCCGCATTTGAAAACAACTTTCTCAATCATAAGCGGTATGCTAAGGCAATTTTACTCTGCGGTAAAGAATATTTTGGCGAACAGTTAAACAGTATAAAGAAACAATGAATGTTGACATTATAGCAGATTACTCCTATTTTGAGCACAAGAAATTAGCAAAAAGATTCATGGAAAAAAGGAATAGAGTCCTTTCTTAGGGTGCTGGTTTGGGAACATTGAATGTCGGACGATGAAATATTAAGCAGTAAGCCGGGCGATGAGCGGCAAGCGGTGAGGGAGAGGTCTGTTGCATGGTGGCACTTGCACAGGCGATTGTACAATTGGGTGGTTCACTGGGCGGATACGCGTTTCGGATTCTTGGCACTTATCGTACTCGCCTTGACCGAGCCGATATGTGTGCCGATTCCTGCCGATGTGCTGGTTATAGGGCTTTGTCTGGGTAAGCCGAAGCGTTCGCTTAGATACGGCCTGACCTGTGCGTTCTTTTCTGTTCTTGGAGGAACAGTCGCATTTTCTCTTGGCTTAGCTATTGGGCCGGAAAGGGTGGTGGATTTATTTAGCGCCATTGGCCTTGGATCAAAAGCCCAGCTTGCGCTTGATATTTACACTAAATACGATTTCTGGGCCATCGCCATATCGGCCCTGACGCCGGTACCCTATATGATTTTCAGTTGGGTTGGGGGGATGGCCGAAGTTTCGCTGCTTAAATTCGTAGTTATAAGTGTGATTTTTCGAACCATGCGATTTGGTGGAGAGGCGCTACTTTTTTATTTCCTTGGCGAAAGGGCACGCTGGCTGATAGAAAAATACTTCAATCTTGCCACGATTGCTGTTATCATATTGTTGGCTGTTGTTGTTTATGTAATAAGGTGGCTGGGGCATATATTTACCGGCTGAAAAATGAACGACACTCAAAAACAAACACTTCTGAAGGTTGCCCGCGATACGGTAGAGGCGATAATTACTGGTGGGGCTGCTCCGAAGCCCGAATCGGATGACCCGGAGCTTAATGCCCATTGCGGCTGCTTTGTAACGTTGAAAAACAAGGGGCGTCTTCGTGGCTGTATCGGCCGGTTCGTTTCCGATACACCGCTGATTGAGCTGATTGTTGAAATGGCGAAGGCCTCGGCCACCGGCGACCCACGCTTCTTTGCAGACCCGATAACCGCCGCCGAGTTAGAACAACTGAACGTCGAGATATCGGTTCTGTCACCGCTGCTGCGGACCGACCATCCTTTGTCCCTGCGTCTCGGTGTTGACGGCATCTACATAAAACAAGGCCGTGCCTCGGGCTGTTTTCTGCCCCAGGTTGCCACAGAGACAGGGTGGACCAAAGAGGAATTTCTTTCCTACTGCTGCTCACACAAGGCCGGTCTTGCCGCTGATGCCTGGAAGGACCCGCAGACAGAAGTTTACTTTTTCACCGCCGGAGTCTTCGGTGCCGACTTCAAGAACATATAGGCATTTTGCTTATCTCATTCCTTGAAAGCACGGCATTTGCAACGTCTGATTGATACAAATTGGAGGAACTACGGATTAATTACTTGAAATTATCGGACAAATTTGGTATATTTGGGGGGGTATGGAACCTTAGTGGCATTGATAATTATTGTCTGTGGGCAGGCCCGAATACGTTGTGAGGTGGGGGACTCAATTTCGTGTTAATTCCTGCAACGCTTAAAAATAATGGATTTTTTCGGGAGCATAGAATGAAAGCTAATGTTTTTTTATTGGTTTGCGTTTTGATGTTTTCAACCTTGGCGCAAGGTGCATCGATTACTGTGAACACAGGAACCGAGGGTGCTATAGCGATAGAAACAGCTCCCGTGGAGGTGAAATCAGATAATGGAGGTACGGCGGTCTTTAGCTGCGATGATGTTTTCTGGCTGAGCGATACGGGCGAACCTCGCATTCCATGGAAGGTGATTATAGTACTGCTGCCGCCGGACGCTGATCTTTCGAGCCTGACATGTCGCATGGGGTGGCCGGTATTGGAAAGCATTACGGGAACATGGCAGGTAGAGCCGATGCCTCCCATAGCAACACGGGATGAAAACGACCGGGAAATAATAGTCTGGCCCGAGGATAAACGTATTGTTGACGGCAGGGATGCTGATGTATACGAGCGCGATGCGTTCTGGCCCCAACAGAAGGTACGACTAATGGGAACGGGCAGACTCCGCAAGTGGCGATTGGCCGAAATAGCTGTCCCATTAATCCGTTACAATCCTTTCAGCGGCCGGCTACTGCGACTTGTTGAGGCCGAGATTGCGGTGGATTTTCAGAGGCAAGCCGGGACGCCGGATACCGACCGGCCCGATCCGCTCGGACGGTCAAGGGTAAGGGATAAGGCGGTTAATTTCGCACTGGCTGCCGAGGCATACGACAAAGCGGCGGCAGGTGGTGAGGAAAGTATAGATTCTCCCAATCCCGGTTCGACGGGATATGTTATTATAACGACGGCGGCAATCCAGAGTGCGTCCACGAAATTGAGCGCTTTTGTTGCTCATAAACAGTCACGGAGCTTTACCGTTCAGGTCATTACCGAATCGACCTGGGGCGGGGGCACCGGTGACACGGCGGCGAATAATATTCGTGCCTGGCTGGCGAGTAATTATATCACCCAGGACATTTTGTATGTTTTGCTAATCGGTAATCCCCACCCCGACACCGGTGATTTGCCGATGAAGATGTGTCTCTCGGACCAGCCTACGGATTATTTTTATTCTGAACTGACTGCGGACTGGGACAAGGATGGAGACGGCATTTATGGTGAGAAAGGAGGCGATGCGACAGCCGGAGATGAATTTGAGAAGTACTTCGAGGTATATGCGGCAAGGATTCCATACTATGGAAATATAGCCGATACGGACGCTATTTTGCAGAAGATAATCGACTATGAGAACGAAGCTGATATTGACTGGCGAAGAAACGTACTGCTGCCGATGGTCCCGCTGGACGATACGACACCGAGCTATCAGCTTGGTGAGCAGATAAAGTATAATTTTCTTGAGCCGGAGGCGATACCGTCAGACCGCATATATGATAAGACTTATGGCGTATTGCCGCCTCCTGAGTATCTGCGTTCGGAGGCGTATCCTGCTACTGTCTGGAGCCAGGACATGTACGGCCTGGTTGTGTGGATGACGCACGGCTGGTCCGGAGGTGCCTCCGGTATTATTAGCACGGGCGACGTAGGAAATCTTGACAATTCCCATCCGGCCGCCACGTATCAAGGGTCGTGTTCGAATAGTCACCCCGAAACAACTAACAATCTGGGTTATGCGCTTTTGAAGAACGGTGCGATAGCGACGATTGGGGCGACACGGGTTTCCTGGTATTATGTCGGCCAAACCAGTTTCACTAATACTACGAGTATAGGGGGGATAGGCTATCAATACGCGAAAAGGCTTGTTGAACACGAGAGCTGCGGTCAGGCTTTCTGTAATGCGAAGGAAGCGCTGAGTCCGGGGATATTGAAGAATTACTATGTGATGATGCTTTACGGAGATCCCTCGGTTGTCGTTTTCGGCCCTTCGCCTGATTTTACAGTTTCTCCGACGGATATGTTTTATCAGGTCGGCCCTTATAAGGGTCCGTTTAGTTCAATGTCGCGGAGCTATACACTAAAGAACAACGGCTCAGGCCCGGTGGACTGGACGGCCGTGACAACGGCCGGCTGGCTCAGTATTGCCCCCGGCGGAACAATTGGCCCGACAGGCTCGGCTACAATCGATGCCTTGTCGGATACCGGCATATACGATTGGCCGGTTGGCAGGTATTGCGCCGAACTGATTTTCACGGATACGACCGCGGGTAAGGACCACCCGCGTAAGGCCGTTCTGGATATAAAGCCGAGGCAAATGGTCGCTTACTGGAAGCTGGATGAGACCAGCGGTACAACAGCGAGCGATTCCAGCGGCAATGGTTATCACGGGACGCTGGAAGGAGGATTTGCCTTTGATACGGCGGCGGTCCTGGGTCCATTGGGTAATGCTCTTAACTTTAGCCATCCCAATGACGTTGTTAATACGGGCAAGACCGCCTGCGACCTTGGCCTGGCCAACAATGCCGCCAAAAGCGTCACTGCATGGGTGCATACACGCAGCTTTAACGATGGCGGTATTTACGAGATGGGACGGCATTCAAACGGACAGGATTTTTCGTTAAGAACAAGGACCGCCGATAACCTGTGGCGCGTGCAATACTGGGGCGGCGATGATATAGATTTCAGCTACAATTCAAAAAACAGATGGGTCCATTTTGCTCATGTTTATGACGGCACGAGGGCAAGGATATATGCCGATAGTCAACTTGTTGTGGACGAGCCGCGGGCTTTGAACACGACTGACAACAAGACATTCAAAATCGGGCGGTGGGATGACCATCATTTTGACGGTATAATCGACGATGTTCGCATTTATAACTACCCGCTGGATTTAGGTGCGGTTATTGCGATAATAGGTGGTGGCTGTGCAGAAAATCCACATCCGTATGATACTGAAAAAGATGCGCCTCGAAATGCGACGTTGAGTTGGGTGCCGGGAGTGAAAGCGCTTTATCAGGATGTGTATTTCGGCACAAGTCGGAACGCCGTGGCCGGCGCGACTACAGATTCCCCGGAATACAGGAGCCGTCAGACTGAAAACTCCTATGTTCCGACGATGGCCGGGAACACGCAGTACTTCTGGCGAGTCGACCAGGTTATTTCCTTACCGCCGCCTCCGCCACCACCTCCGCCTATGGCCGGCAATAGTACTGAAGAAAACGATTACTCCTTGGGAGTCGATGAGGAGGCTGCCGGGGCCAGCGTAATCACCGGTAAAGTTTGGACTTTCACAACCGGTGAGGGCGCGGGCGTGATAACCCGTGAGGTCTGGACAGGTATTGGGGGAGGGAACTATGTTTCCGACCTCACCAGTCACCCCTCCTACCCTGATTCGCCGAGCCTGCGGGAAGAGATAGCCAGCTTTGAAGGTCCCGTTGACTGGGCCGAAAATTACGGTACGCGTATTCATGGTTTCCTGATGCCGTCTGTAACGGGTTACTATACGTTTTGGATTGCAAGTGATGATTACAGCGAGCTGTGGCTGAGCAGCAATTCCAACCCGGCCAATCAAATTAAGATTGCCGAGGTTGCCGGCCATACGAACTCACGCCAGTGGGGCAAATACCCCGGGCAGCAATCCAGTCCGATCATGCTGACAGCAGGAAAGGCATATTATATAAAAGCGCTTCATAAGGAAGGGTCAGGGGGTGACAATATTGCTGTGGCGTGGCAGATGGAAGGGTCGTGCAAGGAGCGGGAGGTTATATCCGGTTCCTATCTGTGTCCATACGATACCGAAAGTCCGACGCCGGATCCCATGACCTGGGCAATGCAGCCGCACCCAACAGGCAGCACATCGATTTCGATGGCAGCGACGCCGGCTTCCGACCAAAGTGGCGTTGAATATTACTTTACGTGCGTGTCAGGCGGCGGCCACGATAGCGGCTGGCAGGATAGCCCTATTTATGAAGATACCGATCTACAGTCAAATACGTTATATTCGTATACTGTAACAGCCCGGGATAAAAATCCCAACCACAACACGACCGCACCGTCACAAGCTTCTTCGGCGAGAACAGTCCTTCCCGGAGATTTTGAACCCGATGGCGATGTGGACTTCGATGACTATTCTCGGTTTGCCTTACAGTGGCCCGGCGACGGCGGAGCCGAGAGTGCCGGCGAGGCCGACCTTGACGGTGATAATGATATTGACCTGCAAGACCTGGCCATTTTATTTGGAAACTGGCTTGATACTGTAGAGCAGCCGCCGCCATTACCCGGACAGGCCGGTAATCCGAATCCATCGGACGGCGCGACAAAGGTCGAAGTAACCGCAGATTTGAGCTGGACAGCCGGGGCAGATGCCGCCTCGTACGATGTGTACTTTGGCACGAGTAATCCTCCTGCGTTCCGGGGCAACCAGACTGCTGCGATTTATGATCCGCCTGGCTCGATGCCATATCTTACCAGGCACTACTGGCGTATCGATTCGGTCAATAGTTCGGGCAAAACACCAGGGGTAGTCTGGAGCTTTACGACCGGCCCAATCCCACCACCGCCCTAATTTGTTTTTTACAATCGGACGGCAATTCGGGGGATATTGAGGGCCCATAGTTCAGTGTTCTAAAAATGGCCCTTTCATATATTTCTCAGCTTTTAGTAATACTACCTATGTTTTGCATCTTCTAATGGGTAAGTTTGTGTCCCGTATTTTGCTTACGTATTCATAGTCTATGTTGACAAAATAAAGGGCTTCTGGTCTAAATATGCTCGGATTTTGTTCCGATAAGTAAGTATGGCAAGAAGATTTGCTATAATCTGGATAGCAGCGATTTTTGGACTGGCGGGCTGTTTTGAGAGCGCAACTTTTGTTGGCAGTGGCGGGGGTGTTCACAAGATTGATACGCCGGAGGGGATGGTGGAGCATTTGCGGAGTGAGAAGCTGCCGGCCCTTAAATCGGTGGATGTCTGGGAAAACGAATATGGGCCGGGGCTGAAACTTGTTACCGCTCACTATGAGGTATTTACAACGCTTTTGGAACCTTTGATGCTTCGCCAGGTTCCGGGATTTTTGGAGTCGGCGTATTGGGGCTATCAGGGTCAACTGCCGGGAACTATCGGAACGAGCAGCCGGTTTACGATTTACCTTTTCGCAACGAGGCAGCAGTGGGAGAATTTCACAAGGGTATTTGCGGGTGCGCGGGCGGCGCAATTTTTCAAGATAGAGGACGGTGCTTACTATCTTAACGGGGCCTGCGTGGCGTATAATATCGGCAGAGAGCGAACGTTTTCTGTTCTTGGTCATGAGGGGTGGCATCAGTTCAGCGGCAGGCATTTTACTTTTCGGCTGCCAAGCTGGCTCGATGAGGGTATTGCGACGCTCTTCGAGGTGCATAGAAGCGAGAAGGGTCTTTATTATTTTGAACCGGGCCGGAATGGGTATCGCCTTGGTTCGCTGAAAAAGGCTTTGATGGACGGTAATATGATACCGTTGAGAGAATTGATAGCGGTTAATCCCGTCGAGGTGTTGGCGAGGGATGAAAAGGATGTAGTGTCGGCTTTTTACGGGCAATCCTACGCACTGGTGCGATTTCTGCGGGAAGAGGGTTACGGGAAGCGGCTGCGAAATTATCATCAATTGCTGCTGGGCGGTCTGGAGGGTGATTGGCCGCTGAGTGAAACCGACAGGAGAATCGCGGCGGACAGAAACATCCCGCGAACTATTCTTTGGAACAGGACTATCAGCCCGCTTTTGTTTAAGCATTATATTGGTGACGATTTTGGGGGAATCGAGGAAGAGTATACAGCTTTTTGCAGGAAGATAGTCTACTACGTGAAACTCAAGGGCCGGAACTAAAGAGTTATGACCGAGCAAACCAATGTTCCCATTATTCTGGCATCGAGATCGCCGCGGCGTAAAGAATTGTTGTCCGAGGCCGGATATGAGTTTACCATAGTTTTGCCGGATATTGATGAGTCGGGTTTTGATACTGAGGGGATAAGTCCCTGTGAATATGCTGAACGGCTGGCGTTGGCCAAAGCGAGAAGTGTTGCTGATAAATTCCATGATTCTTTGGTAATCGGCGCGGATACCGTTGCGGATTTTGAAGGCCGGATTGTAGGCAAGCCTGCCGATGCAAAGGAGGCGGAGGAGATTACAAGAATGCTTTTCAGCCGGCCGCATAAGG
>Ga0209427_10002334_pt1 | contig 22323 bp, 19 predicted proteins | sample DeeMarSWOR136_30_FD_187465 | JGI IMG/M metagenome (GOLD analysis project Ga0209427, IMG submission 187465) | Marine sediment microbial communities from White Oak River estuary, North Carolina - WOR-1-36_30 (SPAdes) (version 2) | ecosystem: Environmental > Aquatic > Marine > Intertidal zone >...
TTCCATTTTTAAATGAGATAGCCTTTTCCTGATCCCGTCTTCATCCCCTTCTTCGTGCCTTTTGGCCCGCTGGTTTCGAAGTTCATTCAAGACTATTGATTCGGCAATACCGCTTTTTTCTGATAACCACCGGGCATATAGTGAACGCTGCGGATCACTATCGACATCAGCCAGGATAGGCAGTATCTCCTTCAGAAGGTTGACCTGCCCATCTATCCCTTTATTTATTTGGGATATCTTCAAATCAACATAGAATTCAAACATGGGCATCGAGTCATCCAGAAACTTCAAAAAGGCCTTGAGGCCCCTCTTGTTTATGAAACTGTCAGGGTCATCACCTTCAGGGAGAACCATTACCCTCGCCGTGAGTCCTTCATTAAGAAAAAGAGGAAAACTCTTAATTGCTGCCGCCTTCCCGGCACTATCAGAATCAAATACAACTACAGCTTCACCGGCATAACCTTTGACTTTTCTGATATGATCCCTCGTAAGGGCGGTTCCTAGGGTTGCAACGGCCCCGCTGAATCCGTGGCTTCGCAATGCCAGGACATCCATATACCCTTCGACTATCACGACCCGGCCGCTCTCCTTTATGGCCTGATAGGCCGAGTGCAGGCCATAGAGCAACTCCCCTTTCCGAAAAACCGGCGTCTCCGGCGTATTTAGATATTTTGGCAGTGATTCATCCAGCACCCTTCCGCCAAAACCGGTCACCTGTTTTTTTAAGTTGTGGATCGGAAACATGACACGACCCCTGAAACGGTCGTAATATTCCTTATCCTTGCCGGGGATAACGAGGCCCGCCTTAACGGCCTTGTCCATATCTGTCCGTTTATCCTTGAGAAATCTGGTCAGGGAATCCCACACTGAAGGCGCATATCCAAGCATGAAATCCTTAATGACATCTTTACCAAGAGACCTCTTTTCCAGATACTTCATGCCCGGCCTACCCTTTTCGCTTTTTATTAGTATCTGGTTGTAATATCTCGCGGCGATCTCATTTATCTCAAAGATCTGGTCCCGAAGTTCCTGTTTCTCCTTCTGTAACGGACTATAATCCTTTTCAGGAAGTCTGACGTGATAACGTTCCGCCAGATCCTTCATGGCCTGAGGAAAAGAAACCTTATGGTACTCCATCCAGAACGCGAAAATATCACCGCCCTTTCTACACCCGAAACAGTGGAACATCTGTTTTGACGGACTCACGGTAAAGGAGGGGTCCTTTTCCCCATGAAAAGGGCAAAGACCCACATGATTCCGTCCTGCCTTTTTAAGCTGCACGTATTGACCGATCAGTTCAACTATATCAGCGACCCTCTTGATCTCATCTTTGGCGGATTCATATGATTCCATTTTTAACACCAAAGCAGTTAGATTTATTCTTAACTTTGGATCTTGCCTCGTATCCCGCGAAGCTCTATACCGCGAGGGATTTTTCGATCTTGAAGTTTTTCCTCACTTCAAAATTCATAATTCGATGCTGGGAATGACGGCCAGTGGATACCTGCTAGTTCAGTTCCACTATTGTGATCGCCTCCCCGCCGTGTTCCAGATCCTCTCCCACGACCCTCTTGACACAGGAAAAACTCCTCAGATGATCCCGTATAGCCACCTTTAATCTTCCAGTTCCATGTCCGTGCACAATCCTTATTGACATATCACCCTCAATCATAGACCTGTCAATAATCCTATCAATCAAAGACAACGCCTCCTCGACCCTATATCCAATAAGATTGATCTCCCTCGGAGCGCTTCCTGATATCCGATGCTCTATGGTCCCGGATGATTCATCCGGCTTTGATCCTGACTTGCCTGAAATAGCCATCAGGTCCTCCAACCTTGCGGAGAGCCTGACATTTCCCGTTATTATGACGGCCCTGGAATTAATACTGTCAAGGGAGAGGATCCTGCCCTCAAGGTTTAGACCCTTATGAAGGACCATCTGGCCTGTCTCGAAAAACCTATCCTGTCCCGCTTTATCTCTATCCTCCGGGACAGGCAGTCCATTTATCAGTCTTCCGGTAATATCATCATATCTTTTCTGGACAGATGCCTGTGAAGGCCTTTGCTTCTCCTTGAAGGAGTTAATCAGCGTCTTGATCTCTTCTCTTGCCTCCTTTATCAGCCGATCCGCGTCATTCCTCTTCTCTACCAGGGTCTGTCTCCTTTCGGATTCAACTCTTTCAAGGGCCCTTAGCATCCTCTTTTTTGCAGAGGCATATTTCCGCCTTACATGTTCCGCCTTGGATTTCTCGATCTCTGTCTCATATCTCAGATTATTCAGTTTATCTATAAGCCGATTCAGATGGACACCGTCCTTTTCGAGATACCCTTTAGCCCGAGAGAGCAAATCCTTTCCGATCCCATGATTGAAGGCCACCTCAAAAGCATAACTTGTGCCTGGGGCCCCGTAGCGGAGGATAAACGTGGGGCGGCCAGCGACGTCATCATACTCCATACATGCATTCTTCGCCCTCTCCTCTAATAATCCATAGGTCTTTAAGCGATTATAATGGGTAGATACGGCTATTAGCGCATCCTTTCGGGCCAAGTCGTCAAGCACGGCCATGGCCAAGGCCACCCCCTCATCAGGATCAGTACCCATGCCAGGTTCATCTATTATGATAAGGCTGTCCTTATCCGCATTCTCGATCATATATCCCAGATGACTTATATGGGCCGAAAATGTGCTTCTGCCGGCCTGGATATCCTGATCATCCCCTATCTCAGCCAGTATATTATTTAAGACGGGCAATCGGCTCCCCTCATCGGCCGGTATATGAAGGCCCGCATGGGCCATGAGACATAAAAGGCCGAGCGTTTTCAGCGTTACTGTCTTTCCCCCCCTGTTGGGGCCCGAGATAATCACGACATTTACATCCCTGTCCAGGTGTATATCCAGAGGTACGGGGGCATCTCCCTTGGATGCAATGCAGGCAAGTATGGGGTTCACCGCCTTTCTAAGATCTATCCTGCCGTCCTTTTCCATAATCGGTCTGACCCCGTTTAAGACCTCGCTGAATCGCGCCCTTGCGTATAATCCGTCCAGTTTTCCCAGAATTAGCTGACTATGACTCAGATCCTCGGTACGAGCCCTTATCATTGATGTCAATCCGGTTAAGACCTTTAGTTCCTCTTCCTTCTCAAGGTGATTTAACTCAGATATGCGGTTATTATCTTCCATGACTTCAATTGGTTCAAAGAAGCATGTCGCATGGGTACGTGAATAGTCATGAACGATACCTTGAAGTCTTTGTTTTCTATCAGTCCTTAAAGGGATTACATAACGTCCGTCTCGGATGGTTATAAGGTGACCACTCCTTTCCGATCCAGGATCTATGGCATCTTTTATCTCTTCCAGTCTTCTCTGCAACTCCCTCCTCAGGTCTGTCTTCCTGCGCCTGATCCTTTTCAGATCATGGCTGGCTGAATCCTTTATGGTTCCATTCGGGTGGATGGACTTTTTGATAGATTCTCTCAGATCCCCGCATATTGATATATCCTTTACCAGATCATGCAAGCCTTCACATGTATGGCGTTGGGACAGGATGGACTTTTTGGCCTGTTCAGAGGCCTCGATAGTCCTAAGTATGGACAATATCATATCCGGTTCCAGATACGTTCCTTCAGCATGACAGCTTTTCATTATGGGCACTATATCAATCAATCCCTCCAGAGGAAGAAATCCCTTCAACTTCAAAAGAAGTTTCATCTCAGAAACAAGTCTTTGTTCATTTTCAATAACTTGCGGATCTTTTAAAGGTAATAGTGATAAGCAATCTGACCGCCCTAATGGGCAGGAGGAATAGCCTGATAAAATTTGCAGTAATTTATAGAACTCAAGAACATGATATGTATGTTTGATCATCCAGGCTAACTCAGGAGTCTTCTTGCGATTTCATTAACCTCTTTGCCTTGCGCCCTTCCGGCTATTCGATTCATGGCGGCCTTCATAACCTTTCCAAGATCCTTCAAGCCGTCAGCCGATAATTCGGAAATGACCTCTTTCAGCTCTCTCTCTATCTCATCCGGTTTAATCTGTTCGGGCAGGTATCCGTATAAGATTGCGACCTCTCCCTCCTCTTTTATCGCGAGATCCTCACGGCCGCCCTTCCTAAACTCTTCAGCAGCTTCCCGTCCTTTCCTAATTAAAGAAGAGATGAGAGACTGTATCTCTTCATCTCTTAATATCTCTCCTCTCTCTGCCTGTTTATGCTTAAGACTGGTTTTAAGCATCCTGATGCATGAGATACGGAGCAAATCCTTAGCCTTTATGGCCTCTTTAAGATCATCTGTGATCTTTTCGTAAAATGGCATAATATATAAAAGATATTTGATATCTGTAAATATTTTATTTTATTAATTTTAATAAGAAAGTCAAGAGATAAATATTTTTAATCTTTCAAATATTTTGTTCTCCTATCCTGAAATCTCCGCCTCTTTCACTATCTTAATCGCATCGGCCAGGCTGAGCGTTCCTTCATAAAGGGCCCTGCCGGTAATCAAGCCTGTTACCCCATATCTTTCAAGGGACAATATCCTCTCCACATCATGAATCCCTGATATCCCGCCCGATACTATCACCGGCACGCTTATTGATTCTGCCAGATTTCTTGTAGCCTCAATATTCGGCCCTGTGCACATTCCATCCCTCTTGATATCTGTGTAAATTATTGATGAAATACCGGAGGATTCATATCTCCTTGCCATCTCAATGGGAGAGATATCTGTCTCTTGGGTCCAACCCTCAATCGCTACGATCCCCTCATTCGCATCGATCCCCAATATGATCCTTCCGGAGAACTTCTCACATGCTGTTGTTATGAATCCCGGGTCTTTAAAGGCCGCGGTTCCGAGTATTATCTGCTCAATACCCATATCAATATATGATTTAATAGTCTGAAGGTCTCTGATCCCTCCTCCAAGTTGTACGGGAATAGGCACAGCTTTGACAATTTTTTTGACTATACCAGTATTAACCGGTCTTCTCTCAACAGCGCCGTCCAGATCCACTATGTGAAGACGTTCCGCACCCTCATTATACCATCTTGCAGCCATATCCTCCGGGAGGTCAGAATAAACCGTCTCTTTTGACCTCTGTCCCTGCTTAAGGCGTACGCAACGGCCGTTTTTTATATCTATCGCCGGAATAACAACCACGCTTTAATCCCCATTTTAATATGATGAGACCTTTGATTGATAGCCATCTTCTGTCATTTCGACCGCAGTGAGAAATCTCACTATAATTCTCCATATGCGTGGCGATCTCGGTTGGCTTATGTAACATATTGAATTTCCGACCTATTTAAATGCATTAGGAAAGGATTCACCCAATATGTCGGACAGGCCTAAGTCAGCCAAGGCCTCCGCGGTCATCCATTTACCTTTGCCCCTAAAAAATGTCCTTGCATCAAGGATATTTTCACTTAAAGAAGCCTGGGTCTTATCAAATTTACCCTTCCACAGGACTGCCCCATCCTCAGTCCTTAACAGATACAGATCAAATGCCGTGGAGGCGGGGCGATCAGCAGAATAATCCGATCCTTTACGCTCCTGCCATCTGTATATATATCCTACCATGACACTATCTGCGGAAAATACAAGACCGATCCTCTTGAAGGTTTCCTTATCACTAATGCCCTGCTCGGAAGAGAGTAGGCTTGCAGATATATCCTCCTCTTTATCAAGATCGACCAGTTCATATCCTTCATAATTCCTCAACAGGTTAAAGAGCTTGTTCGTCATCTTGTCCGTCACTCCGGCAGGTATAGGTTCAGCTATAAAGACGGCTCCTGATATGGGATTTCTTACAATGCCTCTTTCTTCCCCCTCTGGCATAGCAGGCCTAAAGCCCAGGACAACCGTCTTGCCTGTCCTGGGAGGCAATGGGTCGCCTTTCACGCCCGCTCCGCGAAATTGACAATTAATATTTGGGATCAGGATAAGGATCAGTATTATCCCCAATAGCTCATTAGGACGGGGAAGACAGTAGTATTTATAAGGCATGGTGCCCCAAGGTTATAAAACCCCTTTGGTTGATGGTATATTGCCTTCAAGTCTTTCTTCAACGCGAGTTGCCATGTCAAGGGCCCTCCCAAATGCCTTAAAGATAGATTCAGCAACGTGATGGGGATCCTTGCCGGATAAAAGATCCACGTGCATTGTTATACCCGAATAATTCACAAGGGCCCTAAAAAACTCCTTCAATAGGTCTACATCAAAACTGCCTGTCTTACTCTCGCTTATGGAAACCCGATAGGCCAATAAAGGTCGATTAGATATATCTATGACTACCCTTGCCAGCGATTCGTCCATAGGAACCGTTGCCTGACCGTATCTGCGGATCCCTTTTTTATCCCCGAGTGCCTTTGAGATAACCGTTCCTATACAGATCCCAAGATCTTCAACCGTATGATGATAGTCAACCTCAGTATCTCCCTTTGCTGAGAGTTGAATATCAATGAATCCATGGGCAGCCATCAGAGACAGCATATGATCAAAAAAAGGTATCCCCGTTTTAATCTCGGCCAGACCTTTTCCGTCAATATTCAGTTCTATTTCAATATCCGTCTCTTTTGTTTTCCTGTCTATCCTTGCGCTTCTATCCATATTAAATCACTCCATTTCTGATATAACTGAAAAGATATTATATGGTATTACTCAGGATATATTCCTCCCTGCATGATTCTGTAAATAGGGGAAAAGGCATAGAAATTACCTGAAGTTATAGATCTGGGGATGGAAATATTACCTGGTGGAGATGATCGGGATCGAACCGACGACCTGTACGTTGCGAACGTACCGCTCTCCCAACTGAGCTACATCCCCACTTATGGTCTTAAATCTGTGTTGTTAAGGGTTTAACGGTATTAAAGAAATTTTCAAATTGAGCCAATATAAGCCATTTTATATATATAATCAAGGACTTTTTATCATTTCTGGATATCAATTTTAATTTACATATCTCCGTCTAATCCCAGTGAATTCCAGTCAAACCCTATATCGCAGAGCGCATGGCGCATAAGGCTAAAAAAATGAGAATATCGAACAGTGAATTCCGAATTATGAAGTTAAAATCTTTCAGCATTCGATATTCTGAAATCAAGATTCGATATTCTTTAAAGTTTTGCCTCTGAAAAAAAGAGAGGGTCCAGCGGGACATTTCAGCACCAGTCAGATCTAATAATTCAAATACTTTTGACGTTACCAATGATTTTACAGAAAACGACTGAAAACCTTTTTATTTTTAAATTTCATATAGTTAGATAAAACACTTGCTTTTTATTTGGATTCTGATAAAAGTCCTTTCAGGCCCCCGTAGCTCAGGTGGATAGAGCACCAGATTCCTAATCTGGGTGCCGCGTGTTCGAGTCACGCCGGGGGCATTTTTTTGTAATTATTTTATAATTTGACTTTATGGAAAATTTATTTTATTTTTTTAGGTTCAAAAATTCATAGGGAACTAATAATATGTTTGCGATAATTCAAACCGGGGGCAAACAATATCGCGTTGCACCTGGAGATATTGTTAAGGTAGAGAAATTATCAGGGAAGATCGGTGATCCTGTAACCTTTGACAAAGTCCTTTTGACTTCGGACGGCAACAATGTAAGCATCGGGACTCCATACCTGGAGGAAAGAAGCGTTACAGGGCATATTACAAGACACGGTAAAGACCGAAAGATTATCGTTTTTAAATATAAGAAAAGGAAAGGATACCGAAGAAAACAGGGACATCGTCAGGACTTCACCTTGATAAAGATTGAGGACATCAAGATATGAGGTAATTGGAGATATAAAAACGAGGTATATTCATCATGGCACATAAAAAATCGGCTGGCAGCGCTAAAAATGGAAGGGATAGCATCGGCCAGAGGTTTGGAGTAAAACGATATGGCGGAGAAAGGGTGCTTGCCGGAAATATATTAATCAGGCAAAAAGGCACGAAGATACACCCGGGTGAAAATGTCGGGATTGGCAAGGATTATACCCTTTTCTCCAAGATCGACGGGATAGTCACCTTTGAACGGTTTGACAAAAATCGAAAAAAGGTTAGCGTCCACCCTGATTAGATATCTCAAAATAATGTTAGTATCCATCTCCTGAGGTCAATAATGAGATTTCTGGATGAAGCTGTAATTAACCTAGTCTCGGGGAATGGAGGGAAAGGCTGCGTCAGTTTTCGAAGAGAGAGGTTTATTCCGAAAGGTGGTCCTGACGGTGGGGACGGCGGAAAGGGAGGGGATATAATAATAAGGGCCTCAAAAAGACTCCACACCCTGTACGACTTCAGTTCAAAAAGAAATATCAGATCCCAGAACGGCAGACCGGGGAGAGGGAAAAATCAGACAGGAAAAGACGGGGCCGATACAATAATAGAGGTTCCTTTAGGAACACTTGTATACGATCAGGATACTGGCGATCTGATCGCGGACATGATAGAGGAAGATCGGGAAATCCTTGTCGTTCCCGGAGGAAAGGGTGGGAAAGGTAACCGCCATTTTGCCACTTCAACCAATAGGGCACCGAGATTTGCACAACCCGGTATCCCCGGGCAGAAAAAAAGGATCAGGCTCTCGCTTAAATATATCGCAGACATAGGGCTTATCGGGCTGCCCAATGTCGGCAAATCGACACTCTTATCCCGTCTAACAGCTGCACAACCAAAGATAGATAGTTACCCCTTCACAACGATAATTCCTAATCTGGGTGTAATAGAATATGAAGACCAGACTAGTCTTACGCTTGCAGATATCCCTGGATTAATAGAAGGGGCCAGTGAGGGAAAGGGCCTTGGTCACCACTTTTTAAAGCATGTTGAAAGGACCAGATTTCTGCTTCACCTGATAGATATAACATGTGCCCCGGCCCACCATCTCCTTAAAGACTTTTACATCTTGCAGGATGAGTTAGGGAAATACAGCCCTTCGTTAACTAAGAAGGATCAGATGGTCCTGATCAATAAGATAGATCTGGTTTCCTCCAACCATGATAATATTAAAAAAATGATGTCTGCGCTCAGAAGGATTGGATTGGAATCATTGCCTATCTCCGCATTGACAGGTGAAGGCCTTGGGGCCTTGAAACAGAAACTTGCGAGGAAGTTGATAAAAAAATAGACATGGAAGATTATACAACAAAAAGAAAGGACCTGCTTAAGTCCATAAAAAGGGTGGTAATAAAGGTCGGAAGTGCTGTACTTACCGGTAAAAGAGGTCTGAACAGAAAGGTCATAAACAACCTTGCCGACGGCATATGCGGCCTGAGGGAAAAAGGGATAGAGGTTATTCTTGTATCATCGGGCGCGATTGCGGCTGGTATAAGAAAGGTAAGTCTCTCCAAAAGACCGGAGTCCATATCAAAACAGCAGGCAACAGCCGCGGTTGGGCAGAGCAGTCTCATGATGGCCTATGAGAAGGCCTTTGGTCGTCACGGGCAAATGGTTGCGCAGATATTAATAACAAGTGATGATCTCAATAATAGGCGGCGCTATCTTAACGCCCGTAATACTATATTTACTCTGTTATCATGGAGAGTCATTCCTATTATCAATGAAAATGATACTGTTGTGACGGATGAGATCAAGTTCGGCGATAATGATAATCTGAGCGCCATGGTTACAAACATGACCGAATCCCAGATTCTAATCATCCTAACGGATATTGATGGTCTTTTTGATAAGGACCCCAGAAGCCATGAAGACGCCCGCCTTGTTCGGATTGTAGACAAGGCGGATAAGGGAGCGGTTCGTTATGCCAGCTCCGTACCCAGCGCTCTGGGTACAGGCGGTATAGTTAGTAAAATAATGGCTGCCAGAAAAGCTACTCTTGGGGGGATTCCGGCCATAATCGCAAACGGCCGCAACGAGGTAGTTCTACACAAAATATTCATGGGGGAGGAGGTCGGGACACTTTTTATTCCCCAGGATACAGCACTCTGTAATCGTAAGCAATGGATAGCATTTACAAGATCTCCCAAGGGAAACCTGATTATTGATCGTGGCGCAGTAGAAGCGCTGAAAAAGAAGGGAAAGAGCCTGCTTCCTTCGGGAATCAAAGAGGTAAGGGGAACCTTCGGTCTTGGTGACTCTGTTATCCTCCTGGACGAGAAGGAACATGAAATCGCAATAGGTATGGTCAATTATAATTCCAGTGATATAAAAAAGATAATGGGTCTGAAAAGCAGTGAGATTGAATCAAGGCTGGGTTTCAAATATGATGATGAGGTTGTTCATCGTGACAACCTGGTTGTAACAGATAGGCTATAAACGGAGATGTTCCATGTCAATCGAGACAATGATTAAAGAGATGGCCATGGCCGCCAAGGCCGCTTCCAGACATTTAAGAAAGGTTGAAAGGGGCACAAAGGATAGTGCCCTTAGAATAATGGCAGACAGGTTGATCCTGAGAGGGGAAGATATCATAGGAGAGAATAAAAAGGATCTGGCCCTTGCAGAGAAAAGCGGTTTGACATCTGCTCTGATAGATCGTCTAACACTGGATGAAAAGACTATCATTTCCATGGCCGAAGGGCTCAGGGAGATCGCAGGCCTGCCTGATCCCGTAGGCGAAGTCACAGGAATGTGGAAAAGGCCTAACGGACTCATGGTAGGCAGGGTGCGGATTCCCCTGGGAGTAATCGGTTTCATCTATGAGTCGAGGCCTAATGTAACAGTAGATGCCGCAGGTCTCTGTCTCAAGTCAGGAAACGCCGTTATACTCAAAGGAGGAGCGGAGGCAATTAATTCCAATCTTATATTGGAAGAGATATTAAAAGAGGCCCTTAGAGAAACCAGCCTTCCCCAAGAGGCCATACAGGTAATTCCTACTACCGATCGGAAGGCTGTGAATACCCTCCTGGAGCTCGAAGACTACATAGATATCATTATACCAAGGGGAGGGGAAGGCCTGATCAGGTTTGTCGCCGAGCATTCACGTATTCCAGTGTTGAAGCATTACAAGGGCGTATGTCATATATATGTGGATGAGTTTGCAGATATTTCGATGGCATTAGATGTATGTTTTAACGCCAAGGTACAGCGTCCCGGGGTATGCAATGCCATGGAAACCATGCTTGTTCATGAGAAGGTCGCGAAGGAGTTTCTTCCCCTCATGGCAGAAAGACTTCAGAAGGCAGGGGTTGAAATCAGGGGATGTTCCAGAACCCTCTCTATAGTTCCACAGGCAGTGCCGGCAAAAGAAGCCGATTGGCCTGCTGAGTTTCTTGATCTCATCCTGGCAGTTATGATAGTATCAAACATGGATGAGGCCCTTGACCATATTGAAAAGTACGGATCAAATCACACAGAGGCTATTATCACAAGGGACTATGAGCGATCCAGGAGGTTCTTGGCAGAGGTCGATTCATCCGTGGTACTGGTGAACGCGTCAACCAGATTTAACGATGGATATCAGTTGGGACTCGGGGCAGAAATAGGCATAAACACATCAAAGCTTCATGCCTTTGGCCCCATGGGACTTGAGGAACTGACAACGACAAAATTCATCGTTTATGGCGACGGACAGATCAGGAGCTAAAAAGGAGGCGAGAATCTTGAGGTTAGGCATCCTGGGAGGCACCTTTGATCCCATCCATTTTGGCCATTTACGCATAGCGGAAGAGATATGCGAGGAAATGGAACTGGAAAAGGTTCTTCTTATACCGGGAGCGCTACCACCACACAAATACGAAAAAAAGAGTATCACGCCATTCCATGATCGACTTGCCATGACCCGGATAGCGGCACAGAATTCCTCACTCCTTGAGGTCCTTGATCTGGAAGGTCGTCGTCATGGCCCTTCATATTCTATAGAAACTCTAAGGGAAATTAATAGGCTATACAAAGACAAGGTGGATATCTTTTTCATAATAGGTATGGACGCCTTTCTGGAGATAAAGATATGGAAAGAATATAAAAACCTCTTTAAGGAATCAAACTTCATAGTACTGAAAAGGCCCGGTTTTTCATTTGAAGAACTGGTGCCGTTTATTCTTTCCCTGGAGGTTGGTTTTAAAAGAATGAGTGACAGTAATAGCTTTTCCAATCCATCCGGGAATCTTTTAATATATAAGGAGGGAACTCTAATGGACATATCCTCAACCAGAATACGCGAGATGGTGGCTGCGGGGAGATCCATTAAGTTCCTGCTGCCTGAGGCAGTGAGGATTTATATTATTGAAAAGAGTCTATACCGAGCCAATGAACACTCTTGACAAGGCACTCCTGGCCACAGAGATTATTAAGGAAAGGAAGGCCATTGATCCGATTTTGATCGAGGTGGGGGAACTGACATCTATTGCCGATTACTTCCTTATAGCAGGAGGGAACTCCAGCAGGCAGGTCCAGGCAATCGGTCGGCATCTGAGCAGAAAGATGCGTAATATGGGATTTAAGGCATACGGCACGGAGGGCGAAAAGGAAGGCCACTGGATATTAATGGACTATGGCGATATAGTAATCCATATATTTTATCAACCTGTGAGGGAATTCTACAACCTGGAAGGCCTCTGGATCGAGGCCCCTAGGAGGACATCGGATGAAGAGAATAAAAAAAAGAGATAATCATATTATTCATATCATTGCACTAATAATCATATCCCTCTCTTCTTTTATATATCTGCAAGGGAAACCAGGGACTGCCTTCTGCATGTCGATAGATGCAGAGGAGAAGCTGGGAAGACAATTTCTTGCGGAGGTAAAGCAGCAGCTTAACCTGGTCGATGATGATTTTGCCCAAGAATATATAAGTAATCTGGGCGGTTATCTCACAAGCCATCTCGATTCAAGACCTTTCCCATTTAATTTTTATATAATAGACAATAATCAGTTGAATGCCTTTGCTGCCCCTGGGGGTCATATATTTTTATATACCGGCCTTATCGAGATAATGGATCTTGACCAATTGGCCGATATAATATGCCATGAAATGGCACACGTCACCTTAAGGCACATTTCCAATCAGGTTGAAAAGGGGAAAATGGTCAGCCTTGCAACCATGGCCGGGCTGCTGGCAGGGGCAATATTAGGTGGTGAAGCAGGCGATGCAATGATCACGGGCAGTCTCGCCGCAGGAGAGCAGGTAATGCTGAGTTATTCCCGTGAAGATGAGCGTCAAGCAGATCAAATAGGCATTAAATATGCAAGCGATTCCGGGTTCGATCCTTCTGCCATGATAGGTGCCCTGACAAAAATCCAGCAGGGCCACTACAACATCAACGAGATTCCCGCCTACCTTCTTACACACCCTTTAGGACCTGAGAGGATGTCATACATTGAATCCCTGCTAACAATATTCTCTTCTAATCCCATCGAAAAAGACAATACAGAACATTTCAGGGAGGATTACCCCTTCTTAAAAACTATTCTAAAGGCCAAATACTCCGATCCTCGCGCCGCGGAGAGGAATTTTAACGAGGAACTGCAAAAAGATCCTGATTCATCTCTTGCCCATCTCGGTATTGCGCTCATACAGAAAGATAGGGCGGAATATGCCGGGGCAATAGATCATTTTCAAAAGGCAATGAAAGGGATGTCTGACCCATTCCCTGTCTTAAGATACATTAGCGAGACCTATCAGCTGATGGGGGAAAATGAGAAGGCCATAGAGATCCTTGAGAATACGATAAATTCAAAGTACAGGAACGACAAGTCATCGCTCTTTTTACTGGCGACAGCCTATCAGAACCTAGAGGAATATTCAAAGGCAGCGGAGATCTATGAAAGGCTTACTTTTATGGAGCCCGTTAAAGATCAGTTGTTTTATGAGCTGGGGATGACATATGGAAGACAGGACAAGCTTGTTCTTGCCCATTATAATTTCGGGATCTATTTCAAGAGAATAAACAGGATGGAGGAGAGCAAGTTTCATTTCCAAACGGCAATGGAACTGGCCGGCAATGATATCGCCCTCCAGGAAAAGATAAAAAAGGCCATGGGTGAAGATATGATGGAGAGGAAAAGTCCTGGTGATCGTTCCTCTGATAGAGGGCGGCCAAACAGGCCCTGATCTCTTATGTAACTATTGATTAATCTGTTTTTAATTCCTGGAATCAACCTTTATAATAATATCATCAAGGGCCCTCTTGGGCACATGATGAATCCCTGAACCATCACGCCAGTACTTTATATCACCACCGTCCCCTATCTCCTCGATCACTATCCTTTCACCGGGTCTGCCAAGGGCAATCACATGGAGGATCTCGAAACGTTCCGGGATCGTGAGCGCCTTTCTGATGTTCTCCCTGTTTACAGAAGCGATAATACAACAACCCAGACCCATGTCCGTTGCGCCTAAAAGTATATTCTGGCTCGCGATGCCATGATCGCAACCAAAGGATTTAGCGATCTTTCTGTCTCCCAGAACGATAATATAGGCAGAAGGTCTCTCTCCTTCCGCAGGTCCGTCCCAGTCCTTCAAGTACCCAGCCCACTTCAGTTCCGGAAAGATAACCTCATTCATCTCCTTTTTATAGGAAAGGAGATACTTTAACGGCTGTAGGTTTGCAGCAGACGCTGAAAGCCTCGCAAGATCCACCAGGTTTCTCAACAGTCCCTCGCCTATCGGCTCTTGCCGAAATATCCGACAGCTCCTGGTTCTCCTGACCAGATCCTTTATCATGCTCTCCCCCTTATCTATGCGCGGAAGCTTCGGAATACGCCTTTACGCAAAGATCTTGATAAAAAGAAAGTTGGTTAATTAGTTAGATTCATTGACAATGTCAAGCATATATTCCCTGAACATCAAGTAGATAACATAGACATTCCAGGGAATCAATGAGATTTCAGGTTAGAATAAGAACGAAATTACAAAAGATTGATAATAATGAACTCTCCCCGCCTTAAAAGGCGGAGCTTCACGATCGACCTCATTTTATAAGGCTTTTGAATAAGTACTTTTTCCGTCATTCCCCGGCTTGACCGGGGGATCCAGTGGTTTCAAGTCCTTTCTGGATTCCCCGGTCAAGCCGGGGGATGACGATATTATAACTTTTGTAGCGTTTTACAAAGGTCTCTTTATGATGCCGATTTATAAGGAAGAATTTTATTATTCAGCATTCTTCCCACTTTGAAAAGCGGGGTATTCTGCTAAGATTTCATAAAAGATGCCAGGGTTTATGGGCGCGATTCCTCGCAACCGATATTGCATAATCAGTGATAATCTATAGATTGTATTGGGGCGATCTATTATGTAATAATATGGAGGCTTAAAAAAAAATACGATATCACTAAATCACAAGAGTATATATTGAAAAAGGAAAAAATAAAAGTCGCTGTAGGTCTGAGCGGAGGGGTCGATTCTTCTGTCGCAGCAGCCCTTCTCAAGGAAAAGGGATTTGATGTTATCGGCGTCTCCATGCGGATATTTGACGGTTCAGTACCGATTCAGCGGTCTAAGAAACACACCTGTTATGGCCCTGATGAAGATCAGGATATCGATTCAGCGGCTTCCATATGCAAAAAGCTTGACATTCCCTTTCACGTGATCAATCTGAAAGGTGAATTTAAAAATCACGTAATAGAATATTTCAGAAATGAATACCTTGATGGCAGAACTCCAAATCCCTGTATAGTATGTAATCGCAGGATCAAGTTCGGCTTATTGCCTGAGAAGGCCAAAAAGGCCGGTATTGTCTTTGACCTATTCGCTACAGGACACTACGCGCGGATTTCTGAGTTTGAGGGACGTTTTCTGCTAAAGAGACCTATAGACCTGTTAAAGGATCAGACATATTTTCTTTACGCTCTCACACCAGATCAATTATCCAGGACCCTTTTCCCATTAGGTGAATACAGGAAAAAAGAAGTAAGGGATATTGCCAGATCTATAGGTCTCAGGACATCAGGACGTCATGAAAGTCAGGACTTTATAAGCGGAAACGACTACGGCCTGCTTTTCAGGGATGGAGAGATAAAAGATGGCGATATTGTTGATGAAAACGGGAATGTGCTTGGAAGGCATCGCGGTATTGTCCATTATACTATCGGCCAGCGCAAGGGTTTGGGCCTATCATATCCCAGGCCTCTTTACATATGCAGGATAGATGCGGAAAGGAATAGAATCATAGTAGGCGAGAAACGGGCGCTTTTTTCAAAAGGCCTTATCGTCAGGGTCCTCAACCTCATAGCTGTTGATGAAATAGACAGGCCTTACAGGGTCAAAGTAAAGATCCGGCTGCAACATAAAGAGGCCGATGCTGAGCTGTTGCCCTATAAAGACAACAGGGTAAAAATAATATTTAATGAACCACAGATGTCTGTGACACCAGGACAGTCCGCGGTCTTTTATCTGGACGATACGGTCCTGGGAGGCGGCATCATAGAGAAAGCTCTTACATAATACATTGATGAAATTTTCTATTGGACAGAGATGGATCCCATGAAAAGATCTTACAAAACAGCCGACACCGCAGCTAATGAAGGTATTGACAATAATTTTAACGTCATAAGATGTTACAGGGGCAGGTGTTTCAACAGAAAACACGCACTTGTAAGAGAAGAATCGATCCTGATTCGTATTGACGGCCATCCTTATTCAACAGTGATGCGCACACCCGGAGATGAGGTATTTCATGCCGCTGGTTTCTGCCTGTCAGAAGGAATTGTGGAAAACACAGATGATTTTATATCCATAGGCTTTGGCCGCGATATTGACCCTAATGTGGTTGATATACGACTTCATCCCTCAAGACGCGGACATTTCTCTTCGCTACTGGAGAGGCGAGGTTCAACAAACCAGACAAGTTGTGGTATATCTGGCAAGGAGATGGTGGACCAGATATGCCGGATCCTTGCGCCTGTTATTGATGAAACAAGCATTGGCCTTAAAAATGCACTTCGTTTGATTAAACAACTGCCACGGATTCAGCACCTGCATAAAAAGACCTATGGCTCTCATGCGGTAATTCTTGTCAATTCTCGATCCGATATCCTCGCGGTAGCAGAGGATGTGGGACGACATAACGCCTTTGATAAGGCGATCGGCAAGCTCCTGATGAGCGGAAAATTGACAGAGGCAAGCATAGGAGTGCTGTCATCCAGAATCAGTTACGAGATGATATACAAGGCGGCCAGGGCACATATTCCTATCCTTTTAAGTGCATCACGGCCTACCGCCCTGGCGGTTCATCTGGGTAAAAGACTGAACATGACCCTGGCATGCGCTGCCAGGGAATCAGAACTGATCATATTCTGTGGAGAAGGGCGTATTAATAGATGATGAGATAACCGGCAATAAAGACACCGGCATCCAGTTTAGAAATCAGCAGATCCTGCACATATGGGATGACAATCTATCTGATATTAATAGTATTAAGGAGTCCACAAAACAATCATAAATTTTTCACATTACATCCTTATCGCTTTCTTCGATGGCCTTGTCTATCTCTGCCTTCAGCTGAGGGGGAAGACCCGGGATATCGACGCTCAAAAAACCTCTGACAATAGTAGACGTGGCCTCGTCCTGACTTAAACCCCTGGACATCAAGTAGTTTATCTCTTCCTGGGCAATCTTCCCGACAGCTGCCTCATGAGACATCTCAACGCCATCCACGTGTCCTTCCAGTTCGGGTATGGCATGTATGAGCCCTCCATTAAGAAGCAGCCCCCGGCATTCCAGATGGGCTTTTATATCAGGAACCTCGCCTATCAGATGCCCTCTGTTGATGATCTTCGCGCCATTGCTGATCATCCGTGCTATGATCTCAGCCCTGTTTCCCGGTTTCTTAAGAAATATCCTCCCTCCTATGTCATATTCCGATCCAGGACTGCCCACTATTATGCTGTAAAATCTGGCTATTGCATCTTTGCCAACAAGATGGCTGGTCGGGTACATCTGCAAAGACCTGACTGGCTTCATGCAGATATAGTTGTTTAAGAAAAGACCTCCCTCTTCCACCCTGGCTACCGAGCGCGGCCTAACTACCATATCTTCGGCCCAGTTATGGATCATGGTAAAACTAAGTTTTGCGTCCTTTTTGATGAAAAATTCCGAGATTCCCACATGGATCCCTCTCTTCATGTGTAGTGAACTGGAGCAGCCGGTAATAATATGAAGCTCTGATCCCTCCTCTGCGATTATGAGGTTATGCACATTCTGCTGGAGGCCGTCCTTATCCAGGTATAGACACGCCTGGACAGGATAAATGGATCTGCTTCCCGGAAGGGCGCGAATCACATAACCGTCATGCAGGCCAAGTTCGGCTGCGGCTGTGTACTTATCAGCGTCAACGGCGACAAGCTTCCAGTAATATTCCTCCACCCAGTTATGCTTCTCCAGCGCCTTTTTTATGGGAATAACTTCAATCCCCTCCTGCTGAGAATGGCAATGGATAACCTCCGTGTCTTTCTGAAAATATGTTCCTCCTCTATCCTTTTGAGTGACGTCCATTCCTGCCATGATAAGACGTTTCTGATCCGATTCGGGGAGTGCACACATATCCTCATCCGCGAGATAGGAATGGGGTACCGGCGCGTCATCAAATTCGTCAAGATCTATATCCGGGCCTATAGCCGCCTTTTTATCCCTGGCCTTTTCCGCCTTTTTCTTTAATTGCTTCCTGTCATACATCTCACACACTCCTCATATCCTGATTCACCTATACATTTTAATATCTCTCGGGGATTTTCCACACTGCTAAGCATTCCATCAAAGAGCACCTGCCCCTTATCAGCAGTAACATAGTCAAGTATGTGCCCGGTATGGGTGATTATCAGACCCATCTTTTCTCTCTCATGTTTTGCCTGTAATTTTGATTTCCCTTCAGTATAAAAACCGTTCCTCTGGAGCAGCTCGGCAATAGTCCTGCCGACCAGGGATATGTTCTCCATATCCACACCTGATTCAGGTTCGTCAAAGAGCATAAGGTCCGGGTTCTGGGCCATCAACTGGAGAAGCTCAGAGCGTTTGATCTCTCCGCCTGAAAACCCCGCATTAACATCCCTTTCCAGGAAATCCTTGAAATTGACTCGACTGGCAAGTTCCTCCTCATCAACCTCTCCCTTAGCACATAGATTAACCATCTGTCGTGTCTTAAGCCCATGAATGGTCGGTGGCCTCTGGTATGACATACCGATACCCAATTGGGACCTTTCATTTATCGGCATATGGGTGATATCCTCATCCTTGAACATAATCTTGCCGGACAAGACCTTGTACTGTGGATAGCCCATAATGGTCATCAAGAGAGACGTCTTTCCTGACCCATTCGGACCGAAGAGCATATGAGTCTCGCCAGGTTTTATTTCGAGATCAATATGCTGCAGTATTATCCTGTTCGAGAGTTCCACTCGCAAATCTTCGATAATCAACATTGTCATCCTCCTAACACCCTTTGTTAATTATATCTTTCAGCCTAACTTCAAAAACCTTAAATCCATTATGTATATTATTAAATCACTCATAAATAAAGTATATATATTATTTTGAACGAAGTCTAAAACGCTGGATTTTTCCCGTCGAGCTTTTTGGCAGTTCGTTTTTGAACTCGATCCAACGCGGGTATTTATATTTGGCAAGCCTGTCAAGCACCCACTTCTTTAACTCATCTGCCAGATCATCCGATGGTTGAAAATCATCGCGGAGAATAACGTAGGCCTTCGGCTTTATCAGTCCATTGGAATCCTCCTGACCCACAACCGCCGCCTCGAATACAGCGGGGTGTTCCATAAGACAATTTTCAACTTCAAGGGGAGAAACCCATATGCCGCCTACTTTGAGCATATCGTCCGACCGGCCGGCACACCAGTAGTAACCCTCTTTGTCAACATAGTATTTGTCACCTGTATTTACCCATTCACCAACCATGGTCTTCCTGGACTTATCTCTTTTGCGCCAGTACATCTGGGCAGCGCTCTCCCCTTTGACCATCAAAGCACCTGTCTCTCCCTGAGCCACCTCATTTCCTTCATCATCCAATAATTTCAGATCATATCCCGGTACACATTTACCGGTAGAACCCGGCTTTACTTCGCCGGGGCGATTGGACAGAAATATATGCCCCATCTCCGTTGATCCCAGTCCATCTAGGATATCAATACCATAACGTTTTTTCCAACGATGATAGATATCGATAGGCAGGGCCTCACCCGCTGACACACATATCCTTATCGAAGAGAAGGCATGTTCAGCGTTAGGATCAGGGGGCTTGCCCTTTTCCTGATCCAGATGATTCTGATATTCCAGGATCTGCCCGTAAAGGGTGGGAATCCCGAAAAAGATTGTTGGGTGATATTTTTTCATATATTGAAATACACCCTCTGGCTTGGGAGGTTGGGGATTAAGAACCACGGCGCATCCCGCATACATTGGGAAATAGACGCTGTTCCCCAGTCCATAAGCAAAAAACATGCGTGCCGCTGAAAAGATCATGTCATTCTCATTGATGTCGAGGATATTTTTCGCGTAGGCCTCTGACACCACGACCATGTCATACTGGGAATGGACTGCCCCCTTAGGAGAACCGGTGGATCCCGAGCTGTAAAGCCAGAAACCGACATCATCTTTTGTAGTGAAAGCGGTCTTTATGTCCGAAGAGGCGCGTTTATATTTCTGTTTAAACGGTATCCTCGCACCTTCAGTTTCTGATATCACCACAATATCACGAAGATAGGGGAGATCCCCTTTGATATTATTGATAACAGGAAGTAGTTCTTCTGAAACGGCAAGCACGCGGGACCTGCTGTCATTTAGATAGAATTCATAATCACTCGATGTCAACATTGTATTTACCGGTATAGGTATGGCCCCGATTCGAATGGAACCCCAGAACATGGCATAGAATTGAGGTATATCGAGCATCAATAACATAATCTTATCCTCTATTCGAACGCCCAAATCACGCATCCCGTTGGCTGTTTTATTGATCATCTTCTGGAGATCATTATAGGAATAATTTCTGTAATCGGTATATATAGCTACCTTATGGCCCCTTCCCTGACGTATGTTCCGGTCTATAAAATAGTCAGTAGCATTAAAAAATTCTGGAACTTCCTGATCGGACATCCTATTCCCCTTTCCCCAATATATAATTAACCCAATGATACGGTTATATAACTATTTCGTTATTGACCCAGATGCCTAAAATGCAAAGATAGTATATTGCTCAAATAGGGATTTCTTAAACCACACTCTCTCAAATATTTCAAGAACGGACACCAAATGGAGCCCCACGGGCAAGCTCGTGGTCTTCTGCGAAGGCGGATAAAATCCGCCCCCTAGATGAAGTATTTGCAAAAAAGATTTTTAAAAAATTTTAATTTCATATTTTAAATAGCTTTTTAATATCATTTTTGATAATAAAGCCCTTAATCATTATCAACACCTTATTAATACTTAAAATCCGCATGATGGATACAAAATGATAAATAAAATGGACATTAGACATAAAATATTTATCACGACTATTGTCTCCGTAATAATCCCGCTCATCCTATTCTGGAGAACAGCGGCTTATCCCTCCATCCTTGAACAGGAAATCAAGTTTAATACGGATAACACAATCAGTATTAAGGGAACTTTTAATCCGGAGAATATCCACGTTTACGATTCAAAAAACAAGACTGTCATGTACAAACAAGGCATAGATTATAACATCACGCAACAAAAAGAAAGAGTTGTAATTCATCGCCTTGAAGGCGGACTGATACGACCACAAAGCATGGTATTCGTGTACATTAATGGAAAAGACAAGGTTGTCACTGTTTCAAATCGTCAATCTTCTAAAAAAAATATCGTGGCTGAAATCAATGGCGAGGCTCTCACGTATGAGGAACTTTTAAAGCAATATAATCTTTTTCTTGTGATGTCAGGCTATCCAGGGCAAAAAAGGGCGAAGATAACGCTTGAGTCATACCTAGAACGGTATATCATTGAGTTACTAATGCTCAGGGAAGCAACCAAGATTGGCATAAGGATTACTGGGCCTGATGAGGTTTTGCAGCAGAGGAAAATTTACTTTAGCACTACCGGCCAAACAGAAGACACATTGTCGGTGAACCTATCCAAGGCCGGCTTCAGCATGGAGGATGCCGACCGATTCTTGGAGAAAAGCTTTATCATCAGCACCCTGTGCGATATGAAATTCGGGGATATAGAGATCTCGGATAGAGAAGCGCAGGAATTCTATTCCGGTAATCCCGGATATTTCAATACCCCTGATAGCATCAAGGTAAGCCATATTCTCATATGTCACAGGGAAAGCCAGGGATGCAAGAGCAAAATGACCCGGCAGGAGGCAAAAAAAACGGCAGAGTACATACGAAATCTTGTAACACCCGAAAAGTTTGCAGAATTTGCCAGTCAGTATTCCATGGATAGAACGACAGCT